>Ga0134125_10000874_pt1 | contig 38860 bp, 34 predicted proteins | sample KB31751_FD_96464 | JGI IMG/M metagenome (GOLD analysis project Ga0134125, IMG submission 96464) | Terrestrial soil microbial communities with excess Nitrogen fertilizer from Kellogg Biological Station, Michigan, USA - KB3-175-1 | ecosystem: Environmental > Terrestrial > Soil > Unclassified ...
ACGTGAAACACCACGGGGCCAGCCCGTGGCATTTTGCGAACCGATGGATCAGCCTGTTTTTGTAGCTGTGAACATGAAACACCACAGGGCCAGCCTGTGGTATCGGCTAAGGCTTCAGTTCACCATTTATGCTGTACCTACTTTTTCTTGGCGCACTGGAGGGCTTAGGTCTTTGCCCGTTTGCCTTTCTCTTGTTCCTAGTGCTTGGTTCTTTGTGGTTGAGTCTTAGCGGGGCGCAGCAATAGAAATTAAGCGGCCTCCAAATGACTCAGCCACAAAGGACAAAGAACAAAGACCCAAGACCCTCCTCGGAGAACTTCGTTTCCAATTTTACGTGGGACTCAGGTATACTGCCGGTAGCTCGTCCAGCCGGATGACTTCATCTCGGCAACCGTTGGGCCAACCGAATTATTGAGCTCACAGCAGCGCAACTGCTTTTTATAGCGTTTGAATGGACGGGAAACGAATTCGTGGTCGCCACGACAGCGACTTCTAAAGTTAATTGAATTTTGAGCGTGCTTCGTTCCGAGCGCTGGGATGCGCGGAGCAGAAAGCTAAGTTCTCAGCCGGCCGGACCTGAATTCAGGTCGAGCACATAACGGCGAGGCGGCGTTTACGAATGCTGCCATGCTGCCCGATTATGAGCTCCCTGATTCGTCGTTCCTGCCAGGCCAACAGTCTTTTCACAGGTATTCTTTGAAGAGTTCAATCCACTGTCGCGCAGTGGAAGCAGCCCAATCACATCCGGCCCGCTTCCCTCGCAATTCACACAACCAATCCGTCAAACTTGAGTTTGTCGATTGCAGTGCTACCGGTTACGGTTTTGTCTGTACCGGACTGCCTGCGGCAACCGACCCGCGCCGCGCGGGCAACAGTCGACGGATAAACCTCGGTGATCTGCTCGTGAGTCTCGCCTTGAAGCTTGACGGCTCGTCAGCGGTACCGCATCACCCTTACCCGAAACCAATCACAGCGGCGGAACGAAGGCGAACGTGCCGGCGGTCTACTCAACGGCCCCTTGCGCTTCCTAAATCGCTGAAGCTGGTATTCCAGGAGAAAAACATTTCAGTATGGCAAAAGAATTGATCGTCAGCGTCAACGGACGCGAGAAAAAGATCGCAATCATCGAGAACGACAAAGTCACGGAGTTCTACATTGAACGCGGCGAAACCGAGCAAGGAATCGTTGGCAACATTTATAAGGGCCGTGTCATGCGCGTTTTGCCGGGCATGCAATCGGCTTTCGTAGACGTTGGCTTGGAACGTGACGCTTTCCTTTACGTCTCAGACTTCTTCGACGAAGAAGAAGAGTTTGAGCGCATCGTCATCGATAAGACGAAGAAGGGCGAAACCTCCGATGTGGAGCGAGCCGCCGCCGAACAAGTCGCTCAGGATCGCGTCGAGCGTGAGCAACAAATCGAAGCAAAACAGGAACGCGCCGAGCCGCTCAGTGAAGCGGCCCCGGCCGAGCTCGCTGCGCAGGAACCTGCTGAGGCGACATCGGAAGGCGCTGAAGCAGGCAGCGGACGTCGTCGCGGTCGGCGCGGGCGCCGGCGAGGTCGCGGCCAGGAACCGGAAGAGCTTCGCCAGTCAACTCCAGCCGCTCCTGAGACCGACGTCATCGACACACCGTTCGTGTCCGCCGACCCGTCCATCCAAAGAATAGTGGACGACGAAGAAGCCGCGGAAAACGGCGAGATGTTCAAGGACGCGAGATTGCAGGAACGTCTCTTCGATCAGATTCACGCCGGCGAATTCAATCTTGGGGAAGACTTGAGGACTGCGGAAGTTGGCTCCTTGATGACTTCGGATTTTGGCGACAGTTCGTTCCAACGCATCGACGACAGCGACCTGTCTACTCAGACTGCAGTCCCGGCGCGACCTCCGATGGTACCGGTTGAGGCTCACCTGGAATCTTTTTCGGAAGCAGAGAGTGCGCCGCTGCTTAGTGGCCTCTCCTTTGAGCGCGTCAGTGATGATGACGAAGCTTCCGACGACGACGAGCTCGCCTTATCGAAAGCTAAAGCGCCAAGGCCGCGAGAGAAGAAGAAACGTGGTGGTGAAAAAGCCGTTGCTCCGAAGGCTGCCAAAAAGAAAGCGGCTACGAAGAAGGCTGCGCCGAAGAAACGGACGAAAGCCACTGCCGCCGCGGAGTCAGATGAAGGTCAGGAAGCTGGTTACGCAGATGGCGAAGCTAGCGTTACTGACGGTAATTCGCGGGCCGAGTTCGCCACTCGTCGTGGTGGACGTCGCCGCCGTCGCCCGAGCGCAAAAGCCAAGCCCGATGATGGAGCAGCTGTGGCGGAGCCCACGGAAGAACACGCTGAACCGATGGGCGAGCTCGACGAACCGAGTCAACCCGAACCTATATCAGTCGAGCCCGCGGAAGCTCCGGCAGCTCCACCGCCCGCTCCTTCCGAACGGCCGCAGCAACAACAACGAGAGTATCGCGATCGCCGGCCGGGAGGGCGTGGTAATCGCAACGTTCCTCGGCGCGAACGCCAGCAGCCAACGATCACGGACCTGCTAAAAGAAGGCCAGGAGATCCTGGTTCAGATAGCCAAAGAGCCAATCGCCAAGAAGGGCGCGAGAATTACTTCGCACATCGCTCTGCCGGGACGTTTCCTTGTTTACATGCCCACTGTTGAGCACGTCGGTGTATCTCGAAAAATTGATTCGGACAGCGAACGTCATCGGTTGCGCAAGTTGATCCAGGTGATTCTTGCTTCGGAAGATATTCCGTCGGGCGGCTTCATCGTGCGCACCGCGGGGGTTGGTATCAACGAGAGTGAAATGCGTGAAGACGTGCGCTACCTCGTGCGTACCTGGCTCGACATTCGCGCCGGAGCCGAAAAAGCCAAGCCGGCGACGATGGTCCACAAAGATCTCGATCTCGTGCAGCGCATCTTGCGAGATCAGCTGTCAGATGACTTCGCGGCAATCCGGGTCGATTCCGAAGATGAATATGAACGCATAGTTGAGTTCGTAAATCGGATTCACCCGCGCATGGTAAAACGAGTCAAGCTCTACACGCGCGAGACGCCGATTTTGGAAGCCTACGGAGTTCAGGCTGAAATCGACAAAGCGATTAAGCCTCGCGTGTGGTTGAAGTCCGGCGGTTATCTCGTGATCAACCAAACCGAAGCGTTGGTTTCGATAGACGTCAACACCGGCAAATTCGTGGGGCGAGGCAGCGGTCGGCTCGAAGACACGATTACGCGTACAAACCTCGAAGCGGTTGAAGAGATTGTCCGGCAGATTCGCCTGCGAGATCTCGGCGGCATCATTGTGCTCGACCTGATCGATATGGAAGAGCGACGCAATCGCCAACGAGTAATGACGACTCTGCAGGACGCTCTGCGTGACGATAAGTCGCCAACCAAGGTGCTTTCATTCAACGATTTTGGTCTGGTAATCATGACGCGTAAGCGCGTCAAACAATCACTCGAACGAACTCTTTGCGCGCCGTGTCAGGTTTGTCAGGGCGCCGGTCTGTTGAAATCACCGCAGACAGTCTGCTACGAGATTCTCGAAGAGGCGCGGAGGTTAGCGCGCGCGAACTCAGGCAAGAGTAATCAAGTAATCTTGCGCTTGAATCCTGAGGTCGCGAAAAACCTGCGCGGCGCTGAGCGAGAAGTGCTGATAGGGATCGAGGATTACCTGGGCCCAATTGATATCAACAGCGACCCGACGGTTCACCAGGAACAGTTCGACTTCGCCTTTCTATGAGGAGCAAAGGGCTAAGGGCATAGAGCAAAGCGGCGGACGCCAAATCGAATGAGTTGATTTGTCCCTTTGCACTTTGCGCTGTGCCCTTTGCCGTAAACCATGAGTAAGCTCGGAAATGTATGGAAGACTGTGCTCGCTGGTGGAGCTGGCGTGGCGGCTTTGGCCGCTGTGAACGCCGCTATTCGCCGGCAAGCCAGCGATCCCGATGACAGTGCGCTGAGCGGCGAGGCTCGCTTCTTTGAGTGGAAGTACGGCCGCGTCTTTTACAAGGCTGCCGGCAGCGAGAAGTCGGGACCGCCACTGCTTTTCGTTCATGGCGTCAGCGCTGGTTCATCGAGTTTTATGTGGCGCAAGAATTTCGATGCGCTTGCGCAAAACTTCAGAGTTTACGCATTTGACTTGCTCGGATTTGGATTTTCAGACAAGCCGGTGTCGGCGCCTTACTCCGCCGACATGTACATTGAATTAATTACGGACTTCATCCGAGAAGTCTCCGGCTCGCCAGTCAATATCGTTGCCAGCTCGCTCGGTGCTGCTTATGCAGTGCGCGTCGCTGATGAACATCCTGAGTTAATCAACTCGCTAATTCTCAACGCTCCTGCCGACGGCGAAAGCTTTAGAACTCGGCCGGGTATGGCTGGAGTCGCGTTTTATGGATTGCTTCAGTCTCCCGTGCTCGGGACGTCATTTCATAACGTGATGGCCAGCGAGCGTAGCATTCGAGACTATGCGCGCCGGCACCTCTTCTACGACCACCGGCGCGTTACGGACAGGCTGGTTGCTCACCTTTACGCGACTAGTCATCAATCGGGAGCTCAGCATGCAATGGCCGCCTTCGTCGCGGGATATTTGAATATTGACATGCGCGGAGCATACTCGCGCCTGAGTCAACCAAGCCTGCTGGTTTGGGGCAAGCAGGATCTGCTTACTCCGGTCAACAATGCGGTCGACCTCTTGCGGCTAAATCCGCGCGCGCGCGTCGAGGTTTTTGATTATTGTCGGATGATGCCAGAGCAGGAGCACCCGGACCGATTTAATAGTTTGGTGCGTGAGACTCTGATTCCCAAGGCTTTGTCGGCAAGGGAGTGAGTTTGCCTCTGCAGCTTGCCGCCCTACAGTGCGGAAAGGCTCTGCCTTTTTCGGCAACGGTTCTAATTATTCTTAATGAGGCTATGCCTCATTTCTCGTCTTCTCATCGAGGCGCAGCCCCTCCTCAACATACAAAACAGCTTTCACGGAAGGGCAGAGCCTTTCCGCACTGTGCGGCGGCAAAGCCGCAACTGAAAGCCTGTCAGTTTTCGAAGGCCGCCGCGAAGAACGCGACCAGCTTACCTTCGTCCAGTCTTCCCTCCGTCCGCACGCCGTTGCAGAGGTCGACGCCAAACGGTCGGACTTGCCGAATCGCTTCCGCCACATTTGACGAATTCAAGCCGCCGGCGAGAAACATCGGAATTCCGATTGCTTCGCGAATCCTTTTACTGATCGTCCAATCGTGGGTGCGACCGGTGCCTCCGAGCTCCTTAATCGCCAGCGACTGATTTCCTGAGTCGAGCAAGATGGCATCAACGAGCGGCGCAACGGAAATGGCTTCATCAAGCGACTCCGGACCAGTGACATGAATGACCTGGACCAGCGCCACTCCCGGTAAAGCCGAGCGCAGCTTCTGGTGTTCGCCAGGAAAAAGACGATCGCAAATCTGAATCGTGTTGACCCGAGTCCGCCGCTGCTGATCAATTATCGAGGCAGCGTCTTCTTTGCAGGTCAAGAGAAACGATGCGATTGGCGGTGGGATTTGGGCGGCGATTTCAGCAATTAGATCTTCAGAAATTGGACCGGGACCGCTCGGCATTGCTGACACGAGTCCCAATGCTGAGGCGCCATAATGAATGGCCATCCAGGCTTCATCTACGCTCGCCATGCAGCAAATCTTTACTCGAGGCTTGGCAGTAGGTTCCATCTAGTCAGATGTGATGTGCTTGAAAATGCTGGGACAGTTCAACAATCGACTCAAGCATGAGATCGGGTTTGGTACTCGTCAGGCGCACGTTGCTCGGATAAGCGCTGCGGACGCCGACGGTCAAGACTTCCGCGTGCTTTCCCATTTGAATATCTTCCGGAGCATCTCCGACATAGGCACATTCCGCGCGTCGGCTGCCAACCCGGCTGAGCGCCAGATCCAAACCTTCCGGATGTGGTTTCTTGTTCACGATGTGTTCGTTGCAAATCACTGTCTGAAAACAATCGCTGAGTTTTGAGTTTGAGATCTCTCGAAAGACACGAGTTTCAGATCCGCTGCTGACCACACCGAGTCGATAGCCTCGTCTTTGCAACTCGAGAAGCGTATCCGCAACTCCGGCGATCAGTTCGGCTGATTGCTCACCGTAATGCCGCAGCCAAAGATCGTCGGCGGCCTGCCACTTCTCTTTTGGCAGCCCCAGCGCTTCGTAGGTCGCGTACCAGTTGGGCGAGTAGGTTGCTTCGTAAACTTCGAGGGGAAACTCAACGCCGAGGTCCGCGAAAGTCTTTTGGAAGGCGAGCAAACCGAGGCTTGCGGAATCAGCTAAGGTTCCGTCCCAATCGAAAAGAATTGTGTTGATGGAGTTCGTTGTCAATGGGCTATGAAGAATGGTTTCTGGCTTGGTTTCGAGATCTGCGATCTTAAATTGAGAGCTTTCGTTTTAGTCTTGAGTTCGATCTCAGATCTCAGATTTCGATCTCAGATCTCAATCGGCAATCGCGACCGTCAGCTCCTGCAAGGGAACCGATTCGCGCACATCACCAGCAAGTGACTCGTCGCGACTTACATGCCGGTAAAGAATGTCGCGTTGTTGGGGGATGAAGCCAGCCTCGCTGATCAGGTAACGCAGCATTTTCTCGTCAGCGGTGTTATGAGCTCCGGCTGCGGAAACGACATTCTCCTCGATCATTATTGAACCCATATCATTCGCCCCGAACCGCAGTGCCACCTGCCCGAGACGCAGTCCCTGCGTTAGCCACGAAGATTGGAAGTTCTCGATGTTGTCCAGAAACAAGCGGGAGACCGCGAGCATTTTCAGGTAATCAATGCCGGTGGGCTCTTCTTTGATCCTGCGCCCCAGCGCCGTGTTTTCACGTTGAAACGTCCACGGAATAAAAGCTGTGAAGCCACCCGTCTCATCCTGCAAATCGCGAATTCGTTTTAAGTGCCGCATGCGATGTTCAATGCGATCCCCGATGCCGAACATCATTGTTGCAGTCGAGCGCAAGCCGACACGATGCGTCGCGCGCATTACTGCCAACCATTCATCGGTGGTGCACTTCGTCGCAACTCGCTTGCGAACTTCGTCGTCGAGTATCTCGGCGCCGCCACCCGGCATGCTGTACAAGCCTGCTTCTTTTAGCCGCGCCATGATCGTCTCGTAATCGAGACCTGAAATCAGATGAAGATTGTGAATCTCAGGCGGAGAAAAGCAATGAAGCTGGAAGCCGGGATACTTTGCTCGCAGAGTGCGCAGGAGATCTTCGTACCACTCGATGCCGAAGTCCGGGTGCAAGCCACCCTGCATCAACACCCCCGTTCCACCCAGCGAGATCGTTTCATCGATCTTTGCGCAAATCTCATCCATCGTCCGGACGTAAGTGTCGGGCGCTCCCGGCCGGCGATAAAACGCGCAGAACGTGCAGACAACGTTACAGACGTTGGTATAGTTGATGTTCCGATCGATGATGTACGTAACGATGCTGTCCGGATGAAAACGCTGACGGATTTCATCGGCGGCAGCGCCCATCTTCGCAATGTCGTGCGACTCGAGAAGAGTCAGGCACTCGTCGCTGGTCATGCGTTCGCCCGCGAGAACGCGGTCTAGAATCGGCTGAATGTTGGTGTCTGTCGTCATTGTGATCCAGCGAAATACTAAGACATGACCGGTTCTTTTGAAAGCGCCGGCCCCGGTAATTCGTTGTCGTGCATCTCATTCACACCATGCGCAGGTCGCGAAAATCCGCTAAACATAAACGAGGGGCTTCAACTCCGGGATCAAGCCGTGCTTGAACGCAAGTTCAAAATACAGCTCCATGCCTTCGCGCATTTCCTTGTCAGGCAAAAAACTAATGTTCTCGTAGAGATACTCGCGCAATTCTACTCGCTCCAAATTCAACAAAGGCTCGTAGAAGTCGATGATTTCCTCGATCTTTGAAACGCCCTCGTCCCGCGCTCCCCCGAAATCAATTCCTCGAGCCGCCTGCGTAACATCATCGCGAGCCATCCACATGGCAAACACAAAACCCAAACCAGTATGCTGGCGCCACAGAGAACTGAGGTCGAAAACGTTCAGACCCTCGCGCCTGAACGTCATCGCTGGATCGCCAATAATCAAAGCCCCATCATTTTCATCGAGCATCTGGTTGATGTCCGGCGAGCGTGATCTCCATTCGGGCTCGAGATTCAAAAACTCGCGAAAGATAATCTTCAACAACGTCGCCGAGGTTCGCGATGACTCATCAAGCGCGATCGTCCGCAGGCTGCGTAGATCGGATGCTCGCGTTACCAATACGACGCTGCGAACCTTCTCTTTTGAACCCACACAAACGTCGGGCACAATCGCCCCGCTGGAGATTCGCTGATATTCGATGACGGGAATTAGAGCAATTTCCACTTCGCCCGCGCGCAATTGATCGGCGCAAGCGGAGGGCACGGCATCAACGAGTTTCACCGAGCCCGTTCTCGTTCCCCGAGTGAAACTCCAAAGTAGCGGAGCACTGTTTAGATAGGTTGACGCCGCCAGACGCGGCCCGGCATTTTCGCTGTTGCTGTCGCTGATAAGAGTCTCCAGGGTGATGGATTATTGGACCTCGATGCTAGCGTATCCAGGCAGAACGTCGCAACCACATTAATCTTTTCCTTTGCCTTCCTGGCGTCTTGGCGGGAAAACCGATCGGATCCGCAAAGGCGCCAGGACGCAAAGAAAACCACTGCAGTCGGGACACCACTTCTCGTAGCGCAACTCAGACTAGTTAAGCTACTATGCGCTTTCACAACTCTCTTGCCATGCGCGAGGTAGACAACTCTCGATGCAAATCTACGATGTAAGCGTGCCTATCTCTGCAAGGACGCCTACGTATCCAGGCGATCCCGGAGTTAAGTTCGAACAATGGTCGTCACTCGAGAAAGGCGACGCCGCCAACGTTACCTCTCTCTGTTTCGGTCTACACACCGGCACTCACATCGATGCTCCCGCACACTTCCTTGCGGGCGGCAAAAAACTCTCTTCCTTAAGTCTTGATATGTTGATGGGTGAAGTGCGCGTGATTGAGCTCGCGTCAGACGTTTATGAAATTACCGAGAATCTCGTCGAAACTAACTGTCCGGCTGGACCAACTCGAGTCCTGTTCAAAACTCGCAACTCAGACTTCTGGAACGAAGACAGCGGCGAATTTCGTACTGATTACACGTACATCGCGCCCGGAGCCGCGCGCCGCTTAGTATCCAATGGAGTCAGGCTCGTCGGCATTGATTACTTGTCGGTGGAACGATTCAAGTCCGAGAATTTTGAAACTCATGAAGTGCTGCTTTCGAACGAAGTTGTCATTATTGAGGGGCTCGACTTGAGGAACATCAAGGCCGGGCTTTATGAATTGATCTGCTTGCCGCTAAAAGTAGCAGATGGCAGCGGCGACGGCGCGCCGGCACGAGTAATTCTTCGCTCGAGAGACTAGCCAGCATGGACCCAAAATATCGCGAGCGTGTTTATAAGTTGGTTGCGCGTATACCACGAGGCAAGGTGATGACCTACGGACAACTTGCTGCGATCCTGGGCGAAGGATACACACCTCGGACTGTGGGTTTTGTGATGCACTCAGCTGAGGGAGATCTTCCGTGGCATCGAGTCATCAACGCCCAGGGAGCATGCTCAACCGGAGGACTGCTCTTGCCGACAAACAAACAGCAACTAATGCTGGAGCGCGAAGGTGTTAAGTTCGACGAACGCGGACGCTGCGACTTACAACGTTATGCCTGGATGACAAAGACTCGGCCCAAAACGTCGAAGAAAAGCTTGTTCAAAAAACCAGCCTCAAAGAGGACAAGATCATGACCAACGATCCCCCGCAAAGAAACGTCCCTTATGCCGTCAGCCCGCCTCGTTATTCCGTGTCTCACGGCATGGTGACAACCGCCTTCGAGCTTCCGAACTATCGAGTAATGCAAAACCTCGGTGTAGTTCGCGGAATCGTTGTTCGATCCAGGAACATCTTTGCGACTCTGGGAGCGACGCTCCAAACGGTCGTCGGTGGAAATATCACGGTTTGGACAAAGCTCTGCGAGCAGACGCGTGAAGATGCTTTTGAAATAATGATTCAACACGCTACTGAAATTGGGGCGAACGCCGTCATTGGCGCTCGATACGATACGACGGAGTTGGCAGCCGGCGTGACGGAAGTACTTTGCTACGGTACCGCCGTAGTTGTCGAACCGACCAACCCGGGCGAGGGCTATCGTGCCTGAAAGCGTTTCTGACGAACACCTCGAGCGGATGCGAACCGTAATCAAAACGGTTCCATTCGCTCAATTGCTTGGCTTGGAGATTGTGGCCGCTTCCCACGGATGCGCGACGCTCCGCATGGAGATTCGCAGCGAGGTGACTCAGAATTACGGACTATTGCACGGCGGAGCCATGGCGTCCTTGATCGATACAGCAACTGCCTTTGCAATCGTGTCTCAACTTACAAGTCCGGAAAGATTTACTACAGTTGACCTCACTGTTAACTATCTAAGGCCGATAACGAGTGGGTCCGCTACCTGCGAGGCCCGCGTTGTTCGAGCCGGGAAAAGCATTCTAACGCTTTCAGCTAAAGTCCACGACGACGCTGGAAATCTTGCCGCCATCGCAGTTAGCACCTACATCCGGCTCAAAACCCCACCAGCAGCCTAGCCCCCTTCCTTCCACTCTAAGTCCTTCGCCTGCAAGAGGGTAGTGCCCAATTTTGGAGTGCGGGTGAGCTGTCACCGCTTTCGTCCGCGGCGGCTTGACGCCGCGTAGCTTAGTAATGACCCGCATTCCCCAACTTACTGGCGACAAGTCACAGTGACCAAAGCGCCGACAGGTCGGCGCACTCCAAATTAGGGGACTAGCAGGAGTTTTTGGTGGACAAACTTGTTTATCATATGCCAGAATAACTCGTCATCTGGCGGCACTCGACGCCTCCTCTACCCGCCCAACACCTAGAATCGCACTCCCGTTGTTCTGCGATATGTATTCCCTTTATCACACGCTCCTGGCGCAGCATTCTAAGCAGTTGACCCCTGTTCGCTGTGGAGCTCATACGATTTCTCAGCTTCATCGTTATCTTGAAGATGTAATTCTGGATAACAAGCTGGGGGCGTTGCTTATCCAGAGCTTTCCGTATGCAACCAAACGGTCGGCCCGGGAGCTTAGCCGTGTGCGAGAGCTGGGTAACATCGCCAACAGCTCCTTTTTCCTCGTTGGTAATGCAGATCCGCTTACGACGCTGGCCACAGAACAAAAGTCGGATTCCAAGTTTGTTTTTCTAGAGCTTGGACCGGAAACACGTCCTAATGGCCGATTAGTACTCATCGCCGACGCGCGGTTCTCTGCTTTGATTGCCTCGCCGCCCGGCGAGACGCATGACCTTTCTCAAGGCGCAGATCTCGAAGCCGTTTGGACGTTTGAACCTGATATCGTTTATTCAGCGCTCGAATATCTAATGGCGCGCATGGTCGCTGAATGTCCGGAGCACGCTGCCGCTTTCTCAGACGCGGTGAGGCATTCCATGCCGAAAGCTACCTCGCTCCAATTAACATTGAGCGTTACGACCAAACTCGCGCAGCTGCTGCAATCGCAGGCCGAGCGAGAACTCGCCGTTAATCGCATCGCCACTGCGATTCGCAACTCACTGGAACTGGACAGTATTCTTGAAACTGCAGCCACTGAAGTCGGTCGCGTCCTGCACGCTAGTTCGTGTGGGATTCGTGTGCAAAACAGCGCCGGTGATGTGCGTACCACCAAGGCTTATCTGAGCGCCAACCTCGGCTCGGCCAGCCTGGAAGAGTCTGCTTTGATAAAAGATCTCGACACGCTGGGAGCAGAGTTGGTCGATATGCAGGCAACTCAGGTGCTTTGCTCCGACACGCAGCTCGAGACGATTCTGCCACGCGCTGTGGTTCCGCTAAATTATCAGGGTCGTCTGATCGGTATGCTGCTGGTCCGATCCAATGATTCGTCGAGATGCTGGACGGAGAGTGAGCTGCTGCTGTTGCGCACGGTAGCCGATCAGGTGACAGTCGCGGTAAACCAGGCTCATTTGTTCGCACAACTACAACAACAGGCTTTGACGGACGGTTTGACTGATTGCCATAACCGTCGTGCCTTCGAGATGCAGTTGGAACGTGACCTTCAGTTTGCGACGCGCATGCGTCAGCCCCTGTCATTGATAATGTTGGATCTCGACAATCTCAAAGACATCAACGATCGGCTGGGACACGATGGTGGTGATAATGCTTTGCGCATGATAGCTGACACCTTGAGAGCGGAATTGCGCGGCGTCGATACACCCGCGCGATATGGAGGTGACGAATTCTCGATCATCTTACCGCAGGCTGATCTTGAGGGCGCGATGTTAGTAGCCGAACGGCTGCGCGCGCGGATCGAGATGCTGTTGCTGCCCGGAATCGGCGGGCTGACAGCCTCGCTTGGTGTTGCTTCCTTTCCTGAACACGCTTCGTCTCGCGACGCGTTGGTTTTGCTGGCTGATCGAGCGCTTTATAAAGCCAAGCGCACCGGCCGCAACCGTGTTTGCTTCCCGCAAGAAGATACTCCGCCGCCAGCCTTTGTCGTCTCTGAAGAGGCGTACGAGTTTACTCATCTCGTCATCGAATAAGCACTGAGGTCTAACGAGTCCGCTCTGAAACTGAGTCGCCGCCTTTTGGCATCCGGACGAAAGATCGCGCATGATAGCGTTTCTTTTGAACGGAGGTTGCGGAGCTTTGCATCTGCCGACTCATGGACGATCTGCGAAAATTTGCTCGATATTTCCGGCCCTACAAAGTAGCGCTGGTTTCCGGCATCGCCTGCATACTCGCCGGCATCATCGTCAACCTTTCAATTCCACTAATTGTCGGTCAGGCGATTGACGAAAACTGGACCCAGGTCAGTTGGTCGCGACTAACAATATCGGCGCTCAAAGTTCTTGGCGCCAGCCTTGTTAGCGGCACGTTCCTCTTTCTTCAACGACGCATCCTCATCGCCATGTCACGGAATGTTGAGTACGACCTGCGCCAGGATTTTTATGCTCACCTGGTAGATCAGCCGCTCTCGTTTTTTCATGAACATCGCACCGGCGACTTGATGGCGCGGGCCACCAACGACTTGTCGGCAGTGCGCCAACTGGCGGGTCCGATGATCATGTACACGCTGCAAACAATATTCGCGGTCGTCCTCATCCTGCCGTTGATGTTTGGACTCAATTGGCGGCTCACTCTTTTGCTTTTCATCACGATGCCCCTGGTGTCGTTGACGGTGAAGTTTTTTGGTCAACAGGTTCACGTCCGCTTCGAGAAGATTCAGGAATTCTTCTCGAAGATTACTGTGCGCGCGCAGGAGAACTTCACCGGCATACGCGTGGTGCGTGCTTATGCTCAGGAAGAAGCCGAGATGGCAGCTTTTGAGGAGCTGAACCGTGAATATGCTGAGCGCAATTTGAGTTTAGTTCGCATCGATGCACTGATGCGACCACTGATGACTTTCTTAATAGGGGTTGGTTTTGTGCTCATCATTTGGGTCGGCGTGCCGCTGGCAGTGCGCGGCGAAATGTCAGTAGGAGACTTTACAGTTTTCAACATGTACCTCATGCGATTGATTTGGCCGCTCATCGCGCTGGGCTACGTCGTCAATCTCTTTCAGCGCGGAACGGCCAGCCTGAAACGCATGAACGCAATCTTCGCCGTCAAGCCTGCGATTGACGACGATTCGGAAGTACAGACGCAACCGCCGATTCGTGGCGAGATTGAGTTTCGCAACCTGACCTTCTCGTACAACAACTTCGATCAGCCGGTCCTGGAGAATATCAACCTGACAATTCCCGCCGGCCAAACAGTCGCATTTGTTGGCCGGACTGGTAGCGGGAAGTCAACGGTAGCTAATCTCATTCCGCGCATACTCGAAGCGCCGGATCATTCGGTATTCATTGACGGAGTTTCCGTCCGCGATTATCCACTAGCTCAGTTGCGAGCCAGCATTGGCTACGTGCCTCAGGAAACTTTCTTATTCAGCGATTCCCTGGCGAAGAATATTGCGTTTGGAGTCTCGAAGGCCGCGCCTGTCGAGATTCAACGCGCCGCCGACATCGCGGGACTCTCGGACGACATTCAAGGCTTTCCTGATGGCTTTGAAACCCTGGTTGGTGAGCGAGGCATTACTCTGTCCGGAGGGCAAAAACAACGAACCGCAATTGCCCGGGCCATCGTTCGCGATCCGAAAATTCTGATTCTGGACGACGCGCTCTCGTCGGTTGACACCTACACTGAAGAAAAAATTCTCGGTCGCTTACGCGAAGTAATGCGTAATCGCACCAGCCTAATCGTTTCACATCGTGTTTCCACGGTGCGTGACGCTGACGTCATTTGCGTTCTCGATAATGGCGTCATAGTCGAGCGCGGAACTCACCACGAGCTGCTCGAGCTCGGCGGCGAGTATGCGGCTTTGTACGAAAGGCAGTTGCTCGAAGAGGAGTTGGCTGCGACGTAAGGAGGTACTTGAATAATGCAGCAAGGAATAGAGGCTCGATTCCGCACCCTGATAACGCTCTGGTTCGGCATACTAATGAGCGTAGTGCTGTACTTCGTACTTACGTTCGTCGCCGGACCGGAAATAAACCCTGAGCAGACACAGTCCAATGCTGTTGTGATAGTGGCTTTGACCGTGATCGGCATGACTCTTGTGATCACAGGCTTCGTGCTCAAGGGAAGGTTTCTAAGGCAGGCCGTGGATCGGCAAGAGGCCCTGTTGGTTCAGAAAGGCTACCTGATTTCTTTTGCTTTTTGCGAGGTCAGTGCTTTGTTTGGATTGCTCGAACGCTTCGCCTTTGGCTATCGATATTACTACGGCCTTTTGGCGTTGGCGGCGATTTCCATTGCGATTCAGTTTCCGCGCCGCGAGCACATACTAGCGGCAACTTTCAAGAACTCGAACAAGATTTAGATTCATGTCAACTGCAGTCAAACAATTTCATGAAGAAGAGGCGATCGGAAAGACTTACGATTTCCGCGTCGCCAAACGCTTGCTCGGATACCTCAAGCCATATTTGAAGCAGCTTATTCCAGCTTTGTTATTGACGCTCGTGCTAAACCTGCTCGGGATCCTGCAGCCGAAATTCACGCAGTATGCTATCGACTGGCACATCATTCCGAAGCAGACGGAAGGCTTAATGCTTTTGGTCGGACTCTTCTTCGGAGTCCAGTTCCTGCGGCTAATCTTCTCCTACGTGCAAACCATTCTCATCAACACGGTCGGCCAGTACGTGATGTTCGACTTGCGCAGACAGCTTTACTCCAAACTGCAGCGACAGGAGGTTGCCTATTACGATCGCAATCCCGTCGGCAGAATCATGACTCGCCTCACGAGCGATGTAGACGCTCTGAACGAGCTGTTCACCTCGGGTGTAACTGACGTGTTGGGCGATCTGGTAATGATTGTCGCCATCATTGGGGTGATGGCATGGATGGATTGGCGCCTGACTCTTGTCACGCTGCTGACGATTCCGATGCTGTGGGCCGCCACGACGTGGTTTCGAAAAGGAGCGAGACGCGGCTATGACATGGTGAGGACTCGAATCGCGCGCATCAACGCGTTTCTCCAGGAGCATTTTGCCGGCGCGCAGACGGTGCAGATTTTCAACGCGGAAGCAAAGTCCCTGCGCAGCTTCGCTGCCATAAACGATGACCATCGCAAGGCAAACATCGATACTATTTTCTACTACGCGGTGTTCTTTCCGCTTGTAGATCTTGTCGGAGCAGTTGGCATCGCGCTGATCATTTGGTTTGGCGGCTACCGCGTGATGAATCAAGCGTTGTCGCTCGGGGCGCTGGTGGCATTTATTCAATACTCGGGCTTCCTGTTTCAACCGATTCGCGATATCTCGGACAAATACAACGTGTTGCAGGCAGCTGTCGTGGCCTCGCATCGAATCTTTCGAACGCTGGATCTCCCCGTAACTATCACCACGCCGGAGAAGCCTCTAAAGTCGGGACGCGCGCGCGGCCTCATCGAATTCGAAAATGTCTGGTTTGCTTACAAAGAGGAAGACTGGGTACTGAAAGACGTTTCCTTCACCGTTGACTATGGACAGTCGGTAGCGCTCGTCGGGCACACCGGCTCGGGCAAGACCACCATCACGAATCTCTTGATGCGTTTTTATGATGTCCAGCGCGGACGGATTCTCCTGGATGGCGTGGACTTGAAGGACTGGGATCTGCAATCGCTCAGACAAAACTTCGCGGTTGTTCTACAGGACGTATTTCTTTTCAGTGGAACTGTCGAAGGTAACATTCGGCTCGGCCGCGAAGATATTAGTGAAGAGCGCGTGCACTGGGCTGCGGGCGAAGTTCACGCTGACAAGTTCATCGAACGATTGCGCGATGGGTTTCAGACGGAAGTCAAAGAGCGTGGGGCAGGTCTCTCCGTGGGCCAGAAACAATTGATTTCGTTTGCGCGAGCGCTGGCTTTTGATCCGGCGTTACTGATTTTGGATGAGGCTACGAGCTCGATTGACACTGAGACAGAGCAACTAATTCAGCAGGCTATCGAACGCGTGATGCGAGATAGAACTTCAATCGTGGTCGCGCACCGCTTATCGACAGTGCAACGAGCGGATCGAATTATCGTTCTGCATCACGGCGAGATTCGCGAGCAAGGCTCGCACCAGGAGCTACTCGGCATTCGCGGCTTGTATTGGAAGCTCTATAAACTACAGTACTCCGATGTTTCTCGACCGGTAGCCATCGAGGAAGTCGAGCAGAAGCCGCTCCTCGCCCCGGCCCCGAGCAGCTTAAGATTTAGTGAGTGAGATTGGCCAGAATTGCTTGAAGAGTTTTTGGTGCTGGCAAAGACTGGGCCGGGCAGAAGAGCGGGCGCAAGCAACCCTTCCTGACCCGGAGCTGATCGAACTTGAGTTCTTATCTTAAGCGTCACCGGCTATCAACCAAATAAGAACTACTCAACACAATTGTCTCGGGGTCAGGAAGGGTTGCTTGCGCCCGCGCTTGCGCCGGCTCTTGCGCCCCACCAAACACTCAACTGTATAGATACCAAAACTACTACGGCTTAGCTGGCGTCGACGTTGATGCTGGAGCACTGGTTTCGCAAACCTCGAATCCTCAACCGGCACATTGAATTTGATATCCGTGAACGTTCTTGTCGCTGTGAAAAATCCGCCAACGACATAAATCTTCACAGTGAACGGTACCTTCACTCCATTTACTTCACGATAGTCTTCATAGTCTGTCTGATCCGGAAGGATCCCGAGCGGAGTTTCCGTGTAGCCCATTCGCCGCACCAGCAAGCCTGTCTCCGCATCGAAGAAGAGACGTTCCCGCCGCTTATCCGGAAGTGTACCGGTAATCGCAAAAACATCTCGTCCATTAATTTTGTCGCGACGAATGTTCACTCGCGTGTACTGTTCTCGAAGTTTCAAGTCATGAAAGAATTGATACTCGGCTTTCAGATTGGCAAGTTGATCGGCGGGAATTTCCGCAACGCCACGTCCATCCATCTGCCAGCCTTCGGTACCATTAAAGGTCTGCTCTGCATTTCCCTGTTGCGAAGTCCGCAGTACGTAAAACTTGTCCGGCGCAACCTGAGTTACCTCGTAATTTCCCGTAGCACCGTTGGCCAGAGTGTAGGTAGCTTTCATCACGCGAGTCTTTAACTTGTCGATCGCTGCTTGTCCGCCAATCGCCGCCGTAAACTTGGCAAACACGTCCTCAGATGTAGGTTGAGCCGGCGGCGCGGCAGTCGCTCCGGCAGCAGGCGCTGACGGTCGCGGTGTCGGCATAGGAATGGGAAGCGCTATCATGCTAGCCGGGTGCGTAGTATTACGGTGACACGTAAAGCAACTAACTTCACTCGCTCCTTTGAACGCAGTTTTGTTGATGTTCAGCGTCATCGTAATCATTTCGCGGGCCGTTCCCTTCTCGGGCTTTTCATCGTTGGGATAGTCCCATTGGCCATTCTTGTTTACGTGACAGAAGTTGCAGCGAACACCCAAAGAACCAGCCATCAAATTCATCATCGGGATGAGCTGTGATTCCGGAAGATCAGTGAGCACCCTGATGTTCTTATGAGTTTCACCGATTGTTTTCTCTTTTGTCGCGGGTTGCTGCGTGGCGGGAGTTTGCCACCGAGATCGCGCGGAACGCTCAGCCTTTGGAGACGAAGCGTCGTCGCCGGCTGAAACGGCCGCAGACGTCTTTAGTTCAAACCTAACTATCACCAATAAGAGCAGCGACAGACTAACGCAGATTAGGGTTAACACTCGGCGAGTGGTTGTCATAGTGCCGGTCCTTCCGTGTTATTTAGAAGATACGCCCGATGGCTTGGTTGAATTGGCCAAAAGATTTTGCCAGCAGTCTTGTGTTTAGACAAACTACCGGAATCTCAGGTAGTGCCATAATTTGGAGTGCGCCGACCTGTCGGCGCTTTCGTCGCTGCGACCTGTCGCAGCAAGTTGTCGAAAACAGCCTATTATCAAACCCGCGGCGTCGAGCCGCCGGGGGCGAAAGCGATGACAGGTCATCGCACTCCAAATTAGGGCACTACCGGCATTAAGGCCGGCCATCTCATTTCACGCCGTGGCTTTAGCCCGATGACTCCAACTTAGCTTCTAAGATGAACCAACCGTTTTGCTTCACTAGCCTTGCCCGAAAAGTCTCAATCCACACCTGCGGCAGCTGGTGGATGGTTTAAGTCCTGCCTATTGCCCGCCGTAGATTGCAAGCGAGGCCGCACTTGAAGCATCCCTCAGCTGCCGCTGAGGGGATTCAAGAACCCAATCTCAACTTTCTTGTTGTAGGTTGGAATTGAACCATCCACCAGCTGCCGCAGGTGGAATTTAAGACGTTTCGGGCGAAGCTGCTTCAACTATTACGATGCCAGTGGAAACCTTTAGAGCGGTTTCAGAGAAATAGAACCGGTGTGAATGAGAAAGGGCTGACACAATCGGTCAGCCCTTTCTCACTGCTTAGGTTATTAAGAAGTTTAGTCGGCCTTAAGTGTTGGGGTTGCAGTGCGAGGTTTCATCGGAACCATGCTATCCACCGACTTGTAGATTTGCAGATACATCTGCGTCTCGCGCGGGATTAAGCCTCGCCACGAGTTGCCGCCTCGTCTCAAATAGCCGGGCAACTTCGCAGCGTTCGAGTTGTAGCCAGCAGCCAGCAGTTCGCTTGGAGTGGCCAGCTTGGTTTCCAACGCCGACTGGACGTCTTCACTCGAGGTAAGGTCGTTCCATGTATCCTGCATGTATAGCAGCATCGCCTGCAACGCGTTGCCATGGTTACGCATGCCAGTCACGAAGTCGGGAATCAGACCCACGCCAGGATGGCGTTGCCGTTCGAGGTTGTACGCCCACGGGATCATCTGAACCATCCCACCGGCGCCGGCCCAGCTGACTGAATAGCGATAGGTATCAAGCTCGTTGAGCGCGTACAGCGAATAAATTTCGTCGAAGAGGAGTTTTCGATTTTCGTTTCGGAAGCGGTCGTGGTCGACGTGCTCAACCAGGCAAAGGCGCTCAGCGACGTCCACAATCTGCGGCGAGATGATCACGTTCTTCTCGCGCAAGCGCTTGGCAGCCAGGTCGATCATTGAATGAACATATGTTTGTCCTGATTTCGTCAAATCGTTGGACAACAACGCGGGATGTGCTGACGTGTAATACGCCATCTCGCGGAACATGCCGCCTTTCTCGATCGGAAACTCGACCAGCAGCGGAGTTAATACGTGCCCATTGGTATCGACTGCAGTCACAGCGGTATTAACACCATTGGCTCGCAGAATTTTTAACGTTACTTGACTTCCCAGCGTCGTGGTCATCATCAACTCAGAATTCTTAGTTAGAAAAGTTTCTTTTGAAAGACTCAGTTGATGAATTCGCCCGCTGGCTCGATCCAGTAAGGCCATGGTCACTACATTAGTCGTGATGGACGATAATGCAGTTGGACGAGGACGAGACTTGAACATGCGTTCAGCCTCGGAGATACGTGCTCGAATCACGCTGGGCGTGAATTGCTTTACGGGACCCGTCGCCTTGTCTGCATCTTTCGCTTGCGCTTGGTCAGTCGTCCTGGACCCCTGCGCAGGCAGTACGACTTCTGGAGCACTTACTGCTCTTGGCCTTGACTCGGACGGAGCGGTAGCATTGTTGGATTGTGCCTGGGTTGCGGCTGCTGAGAAGACAGCAAGACCTGAAACTGCGATAAAGGCAAAAACTCTTTTCATCAATTACCACTACTGCGAGGGATTCCGCCCAAAATCGGCGGCTGGCCTAAGATTCGCCGATGGCAGTTTGGGTTGTCAACAGTTATTTTGACGTTACAATTCAACAACGAATGGATAGCGGACACTGGGATCTGAGCTGTGAGATTTGAGATCATGAGAATTCTCAGCATTTGAATTGCAGATCTCAGATCTCAGATCTCAGAGCTCAGATTTCAGAGCTCAGATTTCAGAGCTCAGATTTCAGAGCTCAGATTCAAAACTACGAGAACTAACCCGAGAACTAAACCAATGAATCGATATGAAGGAATGCACGAGAAGCTGGCCTCGGTTCCGGTATTCGCACTGCGAATATTGGGGGCGATCGGGATGGCGCTGGGATTAATTGCGGTGGCACTTGTCGTTGGCATCGCCGGATATCACTGGATAGCTGGCTTCGATTGGCTGGATTCGCTGTTGGAAGCGTCGATGATTCTTGGCGGCATGGGTCCGATTAAGGAGCTGCCTTCGAGCGGGTCAAAGGTATTCGCTTCCGTGTACGCGTTGTTTAGCGGGCTTGTGTTTATTGGCGTGATGGGCTTTGTGTTATCACCCGTGGCGCACCGCGTCCTTCATAGCTTTCATTTGGATGAGGATGATATGAAGGCCGCGAAAAAGAAGAAGAAGTGATCTCCGATTTGTCTGAAATTTTTGAGATCTGAGATCTCAGATCCCAGATCTCACAAACTAACCAGATCCCAGATCTCACAAACTAAATCGCATCAAAAAGTAAACCGGACCGACGCATCGATCTTTCGGTTGTACGCGAGCGAGCCGCCGCCGCCACCGCCAAATCCACCAAATCCTCCCGAAGTCGCATTGGAAATCCCAAACAGCCGTGAGCTCAGATTGCCTGTCGGATTCGCCAGATTCGCGTGGTTAAGCACGTTCTGAATATTCACCGAGACAGTCAAGCCGTAACGTCTGCCCCCCTCGCCGCCACCGCCAAAGCCACCACCGCCGAAGCCTCCGCCGCCACCACGCTCACCGCCGCCACCGCCGCCGCCGCGAGGTCCACCACCGCCGCCCATAATCATACCGCCCATGCGGCCGGTGCCAGCTTGACCCTGGCCTTGCTGACCTTGTTGACCACCGCGGTTATTGCGAGCTGTCGGATTCGACTCTTTGCCAAAACCAAAAGTCTTGCTGATGCGAAGGTTCGTGCTGAGAGATCCTGGCCCTTCGCCAAAGTTGCGCGGAATAATTTGTCCCGCCCCATTCGGATCAAGATCAAATGCTCCCCACCTGGTGATGACTACGGTCGGCTTGGTTAAGTCGGTAGCGAATCTGGGTCGTTCAGTGAACAGCGTGTCGCCGTTCAAGTCAGTCCGTCCGAGCGTGATGTTGAAAGGCCTTCCTGAAGAAACCACGACAAACGGATTCAAACTTATGCCCCACGGCGCGCGGAATGAACCATTAACAACGAAGCGATGACGCACGTCCTGTGACGAGCGGCCGTATTCACCGGTCAAGTCATAGGGATTCGCCGGGTTGGTGTTGGAGCCATCCGTGTCATTGTTCGCTTTGGCGAACACATAAAACGCGTTAATGCTCGCAGTGCGATTGAATCGATGAGTCATGTTCACGATGAATTGATTCTGATTGAACCGGCCACTCGATTCGTACTCGAAAATATTTCGTCCATTACCGAACGGGCGCACCCCACTCAGCGGAACGAGCGGGTCATAAGTCCCCGGCAACGGCGCGTTGATGTTGCGCGCTCTCAACAAGTGCAGAGTCCGCACATTAATGTAGCTCATGGCCAGCGTAGTGTTCTTGGGCAGTTGCCGCTCGACGCTGATGACGGATTGCATGGTGTAGGGAGTGCGAAGATCATTCGCTAATCGATAAATCGAAACTGGCACCTGAAACGCAGTCAATTGCTCGGGCGTGGGAATGGCCGGATAAAACCCCGGATTGGTTACAATGTACTCTTTCTGATTCTCGCCGTTCAGTCGATTAGACGTGAGCGTCAGATTCTCGCCGATGCGATCGTAAAAAATTCCGAAGCCTCCTCGAATCACTGTCTTTGGCTGGGGAGAGTTACCCGGTGACCAGGCAAAGCCAACGCGGGGCGCAATGTTGTTGTGACTGCTGATATTGTCCTGATTCTCGTAGCGAAGGCCGAGATTCACGGTCAGATTCGGTTTGACCTTCCAGTCATCCTGCCCATAGAAACCAAAGTCCACCTGACTGACAGTAGCGAGAGGCTGGCCGAGCGTAATGCGAAATTGACTTGGTAGATTCGCGCGATAGTTCTCAAAACGCGTGAAGCTAAAGGTGCCATTGAAATTCCGGTTGGTCATGTCTTCAATTTTCACATAACGAAGTCGACCGCCAAATTTCAGTGCCTGATGCCCTTTGGTAAAGCTCGTGTTGTTTTGTAACTGCCATTCGTTCTGAGTATTCACGGAGCGTCCAATTGACGAGCCGCGGTCCACGAAGGAATCGGCGACGTTGATAGTTGCGCCAGTCGCAACGCCTGCTTGACGGTTGACGTCATGCTCGAACGAGAGCCGCGTTTCGTTGACGATGCTTTTGTTGATTACAGAAGTCTCAGTAATCTGAACGCTTTGCTCGGTGTTGTTGACGTCAAACTGCTGCGAAGCGAGCGAGAAGCCTCCCACACCACCAACTCGGTTGGTTCTGGTGTAGTTGTAACGAGCTACGAGCGTGTGATTCGGATTCAGCTGATAGTCAACTCGAGGCCCAAACGTCGTGCGGCGGCTGGGAATCGGAAATGTATCTCGGAACGATAAACCTGTGACCGGATCGATGGCGTCAATAACCGCCTCGTCATCGATGTCACGTTTGTCGAAGTCGATAAAGAACGATGCCTTCTTTTTGGACAGCGGCCCACCAAAGTTGCCGCCGTATTGTCGCGACTGGTGGGGGGGACGCGTGGTCGCAAAGGGATTCCTGGAATTGAATATGTCGTGATTGAAGTTGAAGGAAGCCTGACCTCGAAACTGATCCGTTCCCGGTCTGGTGAGAATTTCTATGCGGCCAAAACCAAGCCGATCGTACTCGGCTGAAAATGGGTTTGCATTGATCCGAATTTCCCGGATCGAGGATTTCGGCGGCAAGCGATTCCCCGTAAAGCCGTCGATGAATATCTGGCCGCCGTTGGGACCAGCCGATGGACCAGCCAGCGCCTGCAACGCGGCCGCGAGGTCATCCGGATCATCCGGCAACGCTTCCAAATCAGAATTCTTGAGCACGATGGCGCCGGCATTGTTCTCGGCATCAGTGCTCAAGCTTCTGCTGTCGCTTTCAATCGTGACCTTTTGTTCTTCGATGGTGACTTTGAGAACGATGTTCAGCGGCTCGCCTCCGCGTCCGGCAACAACATCAACTTCGGTGTTTTCGTAGGGAGCGAATCCGGAATTGAACGCGCGGACGGTGTACCTGCCCGGCGCGAGGTTGGTGAAGGCGTACCTGCCGTCATCATTCGTGGTCGCTGTTTTTTGGCTGCCCTTGGCATCGATCACTGTAATTGTGGCGCCAACGATTGCGCCGCCGAACTCGTCAAGGAGCTGCCCGCGCAGACTCCCATTAGCTTGCTGAGCAAGCACTGTGGCTGCGCAAAGCGCGATGATGACTAAAAGTCTTCCCATTTCCGAAGCATCTCCTCGAAGCTAGTTGATTTCTAATTATGCCTACCAGCGGACACACCGAGCGTGTGTTGCCTTGCTGACGGCCCCAGATTGTATGCGCAATTGGGGTAAATAGTCTGTCAATAGATTGTAAAGTTTTGTCAGTACGCCAACTCGCAGCTTGACACTTCTTTACAGTAACGACGAATGGTCTGAGTTAGAATGATCCGACTTTAACGCCGGGGATTTTCCTAAGCTATCGGGCTAATTCTTAACAAGGGTGAAATGGAAAGAGTTTTAGTAATTGACGACGATGTTGGTTTGTGCGAGCTGGTTACAGAATATCTTGGACCAGAGGGCTATGAAGTCGAGGCCTTGCACAACGGAGAGCGAGGCATCGAACGAGCTTTGACAAATGACCACGCCCTGGTGGTCCTGGACGTGATGTTGCCGGGAATGAACGGCTTCGATGTGCTGCGACGAATTCGCGCCAAGTCAGGGATTCCCGTCTTGATGTTGACGGCGCGCGGCGATGACGTGGACCGCATCGTTGGCCTGGAGATTGGCGCCGATGACTATCTTTCAAAGCCATTCAATCCGCGCGAGCTCGTAGCGCGCATTCGCGCAATCCTGCGCCGCAGTCAACCTGGCGAACTCTCAGCCGGTGCTCGCGAGACGCTCCTGGTTGGTGACATTGAAATGGACACGGCGACACGAACAGTGCGACGCGCTGGTGAAATGGTCGAATTAACGGTGGTGGAATACGACCTGCTCGAAAGGCTCCTGCGCAGCGCGGGACAAATTGCCAAGCGCGAAGAGCTTGTCAAAGAAGTTCTGGGCCGTGAGCTCTCACCCTTCGATCGCAGCATCGATATGCATGTTAGTAATCTGCGAAAAAAGCTCGGGCACCAGCTCAACGGGCTCGAGCGGATCAAAACGATTCGCGGTGTTGGTTACATCTACGCGGCAGCTGCCTGATTTATGAGAAGTCTGTTTTTGAAAATATTTTTGTGGTGTTGGCTGGGAATGATTCTCGCCAACGTGGCGCTTTTTCTTTCAGTGGCGGCGACGAGGCCAGAACGAAATGCGCGACCGTGGCGAGATCTCAGTTTGGTGGGTTCTACTGCTCAGAAAGCCGTGGACACCTACGATCGTGAAGGATCCGCGGCCTTAACCGAGTACCTCAAACAGTTTGAGCAGTCCAACAACATCGATTCAGTATTGGTGAACGAGCAGGGCGTAGAGCTTTCTGAACACGCACTGCCTCAAGGTTGGCAGGATCTCGCGAAGAAAGTAGCCAACACGGGAATTACTCAGTTCAACGTTTCGCCTACTGGGTTACTGGTGGCCCAGCAGGTCGTCTCTCCTTCGGGCCACAAATACGTTTACGTTTCGCGAATACCTCGCGCACAACCCAGCATTAGCCTCGGGACCCAGGCGCTACGTTTGCTTGCCGTGCTGCTAACGGGTGGCTTGCTTTACTACGGTTTGGCGCGGTACCTGACGACACCGATACGTCAGCTTCGCGAGACCACACATGAATTCGCCAACGGCAACCTTGGTGCGCGTGTTAGTCCGAAGCTGATCAAACGCCGTGACGAGATCGCTCACCTTGGGCAGGATTTCAATTCGATGGCTGAGCGTTTGCAATCAATGGTGGCGGCACAGCATCGGCTGCTCGGAGACATATCGCATGAACTGCGATCGCCGCTGGCGCGCATGAGCGTGGCTTTGGAGCTGGCTCGCAAGCGCGCGGCCCCCGAAGCGAAGAGCGCGCTCGATCGAATCGAACATGAGGCTGAAACCCTGAACGAGATGATCGGCCATCTGCTGAGACTAACGCGTTTGGAAAGTGGTACCGATGGGTTCCAGATGAGCGAGGTTGATCTTGCTCAGCTGGTTCGCGAAGTTGCCGACGATGCGGATTTTGAAGCTCGAAGCCGCAATCGTTCTGTGCACGTGACGGCGCTGGAAGAATGCTCGACCAAAGGTACTGAAGAGCTGTTGCGGAGCGCGGTCGAGAATGTTGTGCGCAACGCGGTGCGTTATACGAGTGAAGGTACCGAAGTGGAAGTCTCGTTGCGCGTCAGAAACGGCAACGAAAACCGAGCTGTCATCAGCGTTCGAGACCACGGGCAAGGAGTTCCTGAAGATGCGATGGAAAAAATCTTCCATCCGTTCTATCGCACCGAAGATGCGCGTGACCGGGAATCTGGCGGGAGCGGCTTAGGTCTGGCGATTACTTCGCGCGCGGTGCGCCTCCACGGCGGGACAGTTCGGGCTGCTAATGCTGTCAATGGCGGCCTGGAGATTACGATCAATCTGCCCACAAATGGGTCTTAGGTTTTTGGTCTTTGAAATCCCTCGTGTTTTCAAAGGCCCGCTTAATACCGACTGACGCGAAATCAAAGACCAAAGGCCAAGACCTAATTTATTATTCGTATCGCAGCGCTTCGATCGGGTCCAGAGCCGCAGCCTTCCTCGCCGGATAGTATCCAAAGAAAATCCCCACGGCCGCCGAGAAGATCACCGAACCCACAATCGCGAGGCTCGAAATCAAAGTGGGCCAGCCTACCAGCTTCGGAATAGCAATTGAAATCACGACTCCGAGGACTATTCCGATAATACCGCCAGTCAAGCTCAACACAATCGATTCAATCAGGAACTGAGTTTTTACTGCCGACGAACGCGCGCCGATTGCCATGCGGATGCCAATCTCCCTCGTTCGCTCCGTCACGGAAACCAGCATGATATTCATGATGCCGATGCCGCCAACCAGCAGCGATACACTCGCAATGCACGCGAGCAGAATTGTCATCGTACTGTTCGTTTCATTCGCTGCTTCAGCGATGTCGGACATGTTCCTTACCGTGAAATCATTACCTTCGCTCGCCGTGAGCTTGTGACGCTGACGCAGCAGGTCGGTTATTTGCTGCTGCGCAGTGTAGGTCGCATCCTGTGAAATTGCGGAGATGTACGCAATCTGCAAACGGGGACTGCCGAGAATCTTCTTTTGAACAGTCGTGTAGGGCGCGAAAGCTATGTCGTCCTGGTCCCTTCCCTGCTGGTCCTGACCACGCCGGATCATCACGCCGACAACTCTGAACGGCAGACTGTTGATACGCAGCGTTTGGCCGACCGGGTCGGCGCCCGTGAAAAGACTGTCCGCCAACGTTTGACCAACAACAACCACGCGCGCAGCGGTCCGTACGTCGGCTTCGGTGAAGAATGAACCAGATTGCACGGCCCACTTTCGGACTTCAGGATATTGCTCACTGACGCCCTGAACCGAAGTGTTCCAGTTCATATTTCCAAATACCAGTTGCGAACGCGCATTCACGGTCGGGGTTACCATCGAAACGCTCGGGACTTCACGCTTGACTGCTTCGAGGTCCTCAACCGTCAGGGTGTTGGTGCCGGTGTCGCCTGTACCGCTGCGGACGCCGCCAACATTTTGGGCGCCGGCGCTGAGGAACAGCAGATTAGTACCAATGCTTTCGATTTGAGCCTGAACTGAAGCGGAAGCGCCCTGGCCAATGCTGACCATCGCAATTACTGCTGACACGCCGATGATGATGCCCAGCATCGTCAAGGCGGCGCGCATCTTGTTTCTGATGAGCGCTCGAAACGCGACTCGAATGATCATTTTCAGGTCCATAGTTTTAATTACTCGTCGTCGTCATCATCCTGAACTGGAGGAAGATTCCTCAGCTCTTCAGCAGCATCGCGCGGTTTATCGATGCGATAGTCCTTCTTAATCTTGCCGTCCTTAAAAATAACAACTCTTTGCGCGTACTGCGCGATGTCGGGCTCATGCGTCACGAGAACCAGGGTTATTCCTCGCTCGCGATTCAAGCGCTGAAAAATCTCCATCACCTCAACCGACGTGCGCGAGTCCAGGTTACCGGTAGGCTCGTCGGCCAGAATCAAAGCCGGGTCGTTCACAAGAGCTCGAGCAACAGCCACGCGCTGCTGCTGACCACCCGACAGTTGATTAGGATGATTCTGTTCGCGACCCTCAAGGCCAACAGCTGCCAGGGCTGCGAGCGCTCGACGATCACGTTCGGGACCATCGACGCCGAGATAAAGCATCGGCAGCTCGACATTCTCCAGCGCGGACGTGCGAGACAAGAGGTTGAATCCCTGAAATACAAAACCGAGTTTCTGGCAGCGAATGTCTGCGCGCTGATCCTTGCTCATCTGCGACACATCCTGCCCGTCGAGAATGTAAGTCCCGCGCGTGGGACGATCGAGACAGCCGATGATGTTCATCGTGGTCGACTTTCCCGATCCGGACGCACCCATGATCGCTACGAACTCGCCTTCGCCAATGGTTAGCGAGATGCCTCGCAGCGCATGCACTTCAACCTCACCCATTACGTAGGTCTTATGAATGTGATCGAGTTGAATTACCGGTCGAGCCTCCAGCTGCGAAGTAGCCACTACGCCAACTGGGGCCACCGCGGTTTGTTGTTCTATCGACGCTGACATGTTGTCTCCATTTGGCTGGTGGCACGGGCGTCTCGCCCGTGAACTTGAGTGCCACTAACCTCACGGGCGAGACGCCCGTGCCACGTTTTCCAAATTACCTGCGGCCGCCTCCGGCGCCGCCACCAGTCCGAGGAGCGCCACCAAATCCAGGAGCTGCCGTTTGATTGGCGTTCGCGCGATTGGCGCCAGTCGTAGTTTGGCCGGTGATGACAAGCTCACCTTCGACGAGATTTCCTTCGACAACTTCAGTCGAAACTCCATCGGTCAAGCCAACCTTGATCCGTCGAGCTTGTGGCTTGCCGTCCTGTCCAAGCACCCAGACTAAGCGTGTCTGGCCTTCGAGAACCGGCGCGGTCGCCGGCGCAAAGTTCCGGTTGCGGCCTCCCTGCCCATCGGACTGTTGCCCGTTAGCATTTGGAGTTCCGGTAGCGGCGTTGTCGCCTTGAGCGTTGTCACGTCGCTGGCCCGAACCACCATTGCCGGTGCGCTGACCGCCGCCCCTCTGTAACGAAGCATCCTGCGGAGTAAATCTCAAAGCTGAGTTCGGCACCTTCAAGACGTTGTTGCGCTCATCAATCGTGATGGTCAGATTCGCGGTCATCCCCGGTTTGAGCTTCTGTTCGGGATTGTTCACATCGATGACCACGTTATAGGTCACGACGTTCTGCACGTTCTGCGGATTGAGTCTCATCACCTGAATCTGGCCGTCGAAGTCTTTGCCGGGAAACGCATCGACCGAGAATTTCACGGATTTCGCTTGCTCAACGAGACCGATATCGGCCTGGTCGATATTGGCTATGACCTGCATCTGCGTCAGGTCGTTCGCAATCGTAAAAAGCGTCGGCGCCGACAAGCTCGCAGCAACTGTTTGTCCCACGTTGACGTCTCGCGAAACAACGATGCCATCGATTGGAGACGTAATAGTTGTGTGGGCAAGATTCACTTCGGCCAATCTCAAGGCAGCTTCTGACTGCTGAACTTGAGCAGCGGCCTGCTGAACTGCGGCTTGAGTCTGCTGCACTTGTGCCTGCGTCTGCTGAACCTGCGCTGCCGATTGAGCCACGCCAGAACTGGCAGATGATTGTTCACTCAACATTGCCTGGCTCAATTGAGCTTGCGCTTGTTTGTACTTTGCCTCGGCCGCTTTGTAACTCGTTTGCGCGACTTCGAGATCGCGACGGGCAATTACACCTGCCTGGACGAGCGATTCCTGTTGGCGTAAGTAACTGGCGGCGTCATCGAGCTGCGCCTTCAATACGGCAACGTTCGCCTGCGCGCTCGAGACTCCGGCCTGATTGTTTTGTACTGTCGAGTTGGCGGCCTGGGCCTTTGCTTGTGCATCAGTGACACCGGCTCGCGCTTGAGAAACACTGGCTTTCGCCTGGGTCAAATTAGCGCGGGCTTGATCCAGATTTGCGCGCGCCTGATCAACTTGAGCCTTGGAGACTGACGGGTCGAGTTGAGCAATCACCTGCCCCTTCTTAACTACTGAGTTGAAGTCAGCGTTAAGCGCCGAAATCGTTCCGGAAGCCTGGCTGCCAACCTGGACGGTTGTCACCGCCTGAAGAGTCCCAGTGGCAGTCACCGTGTTGCGTAGATTGCCTCGTTCCACCTTCGCGGTCAGATATTGCGCAGCGGAAGATTGACTGTTCCAAAAATAAAAAGCAGCGAGGCCGGCAACCAGGAGCCCGAGGCCGCCGAACATTAGCTGTTTCTGCCTGGCTGACAGGCCAGACCATCTGGTTTTCACCCAACTGCTCGTTTTCGCTACAGTGACGCCGCTTACGGGAAGACTTTCTTTTATCGTTTGGCTCGACATGCTCACATCCTTAGTGGTCGTTTTCTTAAGAACCCAACTCGCCAGAGACCCAGACACCGTCTCGGCAGGCTTGGTTACAGACGCCTAAGAAAGAATTCATCGAATATCGTTCCAGAGCGCCTCTTCATACGCTGCCGTGTTGAAAAAACAGCAAATTCATAACAAAGCTATCCGCAGATTACGCAGATTTCCACAGATGTAAACGCATGACGCAGGACGAGTCACTCAAATAAGGCCCCTGCGGGAATTCCTGGAAATCATAAGTGTCTGTGACGTCGCTTTGCCTTGGACCATTCAATCCGAGTCAAACAAAAACATCTGTGGAATCTGCGTAATCTGCGGATAGTTTTGTAACCGTTTCCCTGGGGTGGGTGTCTGAGAACTCGGAAGGCCGTGTAAACGGGTTCCCAGATCACAATGTTCAAGGTAAAGAGGAGTTACAGAATGAATAAGTTAGGAATGATCAAAACACTGACTCTCGCCTCCCTGTCAGTGGTGGTGTTTGCTGCTTCAATTGCGTTAGCCCAAACGCAACAGACTCAGCAAGCTGAAAAAAATAATACCCATGGGTGGCGTGGCGAAGGTCATGGTCATCGAGAAGGAAGACGCGGCGGTCGCAAGATGGGCGGCATGATGTTTCGAGGTCTCAACATGACCGACGATCAGAAAGCCAGGATGAAGGCGATCAGCCAAGGCTTCCGGGAACGCACCCAGTCGTTGCGCCAGGAACTCAAAGCCAAACGGCAGGAGTTAGCCCAGGCAAACGCAGGGGGCACTTTCAACGAATCTCTCGCAACTCAAAAGCTGCAGGAGTCAGCAGGTCTGCAAGCTAAGCTGATGGGTGAGCGATTCAAGCTGCATCAGGAAATGTTGTCAGTTCTGACAACGGAACAGAAGACGCAGCTCGAACAAAAACGTGCTGAGTTCAAGACTCGTTGGGCTGAGCGCGGACATCAGAAAGGCGAGCGCAACCAGCCGAAAGAACAGTAAACTGGGAACGCAAGTTGACTGAACGACTGGCGGGTTTGAAACTTTTCGAACCCGCACAGTCGAAGTCAGACTGAGATTGAAGCTCTGACGAACAAGTTGATCGGGAGCGTTTCCTGGCAAACGGTTACGAAGCGGCTACGGATGTTGAGCTCGCGCGAAAATCGCGTGAAGGTGACGAGTCTGCATTCGCAGAAATAATGCGAAGGTACAGTCCGCGAGTTTTTCGAGTTGCCAGTCGCTTCTTTCGACAACGTAGCCTCGTTGAAGAAGCTGCTCAGGAGGTTTTCTTGAAAGCATTTTCCGAACTCGGCTCGTATGAAGGTCGCGGTTCACTGGAGGGATGGCTGACTCGCATCGCCACCAACACCTGCCTCAACCTCGTGCGGAGCGCGAAACGGCGTCCTGAATTTACAGTGTCAGACCTGACTGAAGATGAGTCTTCGTGGCTGGAGAATAAGTTGGCGGCATCCTCAGGTGAACATCACGACGCAGTTGAACGTAGTTTGGTGGCAGCAGATCTGGCAGGAAAAGTTTTGCAGACATTAACCCCGGACGATCAATTGGTTTTGACGATGATGGATGGCGAGGACGCTTCAGTTAAGGAAGTAGCCGAGACGACCGGATGGTCGGAGTCGAAAGTAAAGGTGCAGGCATTTCGAGCCCGGCGTCGCATGCGTGAGGCGGTTGAAAAGCTTTTACGTCCACGGCAACGTCTCGAAACGACGAATTAACCACACGGGCAGGATGCCCGTGCCACGAAGTTGAGGATTAGCAAATGCGAGATGAACACATCATCGATCTTCGAGATGAACACATCATCGATCTCATTGAGCAGAACGCGCTGAATGAGATTAGCGGAGCCGATCTGACGAGAGTCCATTCTCACGTGAAGCTTTGTGCGTCATGCGAACGAGCTTACGACGCCGCGCAAGTGTCTTCTGCCTTGTTGAAGGAACAAGCTGCGGCAGCGTTTGAGCCTTCGCCGTTTTTCCAAACTCGCGTCCTGGCAGCGCTGCGAGAACACCAGGCCGCAAATGAGTGGTCATGGAGTCGCATGTGGCGCGCTACCGGCGCCCTGGCTTCATCAATGTTGGCGGGAGTGCTCGCGATTGCGGTGCTGACCTTTGTGGCGCCGGGTGTTTCACCGGATGCGGAGGTCTCGTTGGCTGGAAATGGGTATTCGGCGGAAGAGGTGATTCTTAATCAGAATGAGCCTGCTGAAGATCAAGTGAGTGACGCACAGGTACTGAAAAGCCTCTATGAATCGGACGAGGAGCGGTAGTTATGGACAACGCAAAGAAGAGCAATTGGCGCGTAAGGATTGCAGCATTGGTAATTTTCGTGTTGGGCTTTAGTGCCGGAGCGCTTGCCTTTAGCGCTTACCGAGCGTGGTCCCGAGCGAGCGTCGCGGGTGGTCGCAATGGATTTGATGAGATGCTCAATGAGCTGAAGCTAACGACTGACCAGAAAAATCAGGTGCATCAGATTTTGAATGAGACGAGGCAGCAGCTACAGGCTCTGCGGAAGGAGTCTGAGCCGAAGTTTAATGACATTCGGCAGCGGACTGATGAAAGGTTGCAGGGTGTGTTATCGCCGGAACAGTGGAAGGAATTTCAGCGTCGCCGCGACGAAATGCGCTCCCGCCGACGACGGAGGTGAATGCGGATTGCTGACTGCTGACTGCGGATTGCTGACTCAGATCTCAGATTTGAGATCTGGGATCTGAGATCTGAGATTGTTGAAGTTTGTTTTGGAGTGAGTCTCCGCGCAGAACAGTCAACTACAAAGAACAAAGGACTAAGAACAGAAATTGATCTCAGATCTCAGAGTTCAGATCTCAGATCTCAATCTTCATCAAGAGTGGAAAATGATCTGACGCCTTCGCCGCAAGCTCGGACCTGATAACTTCACACGCCGTCAATCTTGCGCTAAACCGCTCGGGCAAGAAAACATAATCAAGCCTCAAATGCGGATCCCAAACCGGAAACGTATACCCCTTCTCCTCAGGATGCAGAAACCGGTAGCCGTCCGCATATTTCGCATCCGCAATGACTTTTATCGTCTCGCGCTGAATATCGCGGCCACTCACCCAAATTAAGGCGCGAATCCACGCGGGCATCCGGCGCGCATCCAGGATTTCTCCCGGTGCAAGCGTATTAAAGTCTCCCACCAGGACATGAAAGCCTTCCTGATATCTTTCAATGCTCTTGAGCAAGGACTGAATTTCGCGTGCGCGTTGGCGCTCGCTCCACTTCGAAAAACGCGCGCTTAGATGCAGTCCAAAGATGCGGGACTCGCTCCCTTCCAAGACTATTTCAAGGAACGAGTGTTTTGCGCCGGCTGGGTAATGCCATTCATGGTGGGCTACCGGCAAACGTGAGATGTAGCCGATTGAATGTTTCCTGCGCGCCGCCCAGATCGGTAGCGACGTGCTGCCGGCAAGGTGTTCAATTACTTCAGGATGAATTGCCTCCTGAAACACCACCACATCCGGGGCGGCATTGCGAATAACTTCTGCGAGCGCTGCCTCTCGATCTCGTCCTCCGAAACGAATGTTGTAACTCAACAACTTAACTATCATGTTTTGAGATCTGAGATCGTGGTTTTGTTCTTAGTTCTTTGTCCTTTGTCCTTTGTACTTGCCCGCACCGGACGTTGAGAAGTTCCAATGAGCAAGATATTTGCGAATCTGACCAGGAGGGCATTAAGTGTGATCAGCGACAAGCACAAAGAACTAAGTACAAAGAACTAAGGACGAAGCCTCATTCAGGCTCGATCAACATCACGTAAGGTTCATTGAATAAGACGTCGCGAGCAAAAAGCACGAGGTTTGCCGTGGCCTGAAAATTCACCGGTCGCTCCGCCAGTTCCTGAAGCTCTTCACGCAAAGTATTTAACCCTGGCGCTATTCCATCGTCTTCATCACAGAGAGGCTTCGTATGCAACGCGGGAATATAGAAGGCGCCTTTGTCCCAGAACTCCATGACCTTCGAGCCAACCAGAGTCACGTCAAGATCACTGGTGCCACGACCGTCAGAATCGAATGGCTTGCCGTCTTTCCAGCGTTCGTTGGTCACCACACTGCCGCGCAGAGCTATGCCGGTGCCGGGAGGCAAGCCATTCTCAAGTTTCTTTAGAAACTCACGAAAGCGAAGCTTGTCTCCATCAAAAGCGAGTCGAGTGACTCGCTCCTTGATTTCTTCAGCAGATAAGTGGCTTACAGATTTCATAAGATGTACTGCAGGCTGCCAGCCTGCAGCTCGTTCCGGCCCATTAGCGTTGTGGCAAAACCTCGACGTTACTCTTATCCACCATCAACAGGCTGGCAGCCTGTTGTACATTAATTCAACTCCAACTCGGCCATGACCGGAACATGGTCGGACGCCAGCGTGTTCACTGTCCAGGCCTTTTTGGCTCGAATTCTCTCCTTTGGCCTGAACATTATGAAGTCAATTCTTTTCACAGGCTTGTCGGCCGGGTAACTGAGTCCTGCTTCTTTCGTCTTGGTTTCCAACCAAACGTCTCGAAATTGTTTCGAGATTAGTTGATAACTTTCGCCGCTCGGCTCGACGTTGAAGTCGCCCACCAGAATCATCGGGCCCGGCTGAGGCTTTAGATACTCAAGCATCTGTTCCGCTTCGTAAACCCGGCCGTCCTCGTATTGATAATCCAGATGTGTCGTAACAAAGCTCACCGTGCGCGTGCCGATCTTTACTTCAATTCGCAGCATGCCTCGACGTTCGGCCTCGCGCTTGTTCTTGTACAACTGATGATCCGTTTTGAGAATGGGAAACCGAGAAAGAATAGCTACGCCGTATTGCCCACCTTGATAATCAAGGTTGTGAGCAAAGGCGAATTCCATTTTTGTCATGCGAGCTAACTCGGCTATCTCATCGATGCCTTGCGTGCGTTTGACGCCCCGATCAACTTCTTGAAGACCTACAAGATCAGGCTGCTGTTCGTTGATTACATTCGCAATGCGCTGCAGGTCCAATTGTTTGTCCATGCCCACGCCGACGTGAATGTTGTAGGACATCACGCGAAGCTTCGTGCGTGACGAGGCTGATGTTGTAAAGCCACTGACCAGGAGAAGGCTGATTGCGAGGGCTAAGAGTTTTCGCATTTGTCGGTTTGGGCCTTTGGTCTTTGGTCTTTGGTCTTTGATTTTATGTGGTCGGCGGTCTTTTCTACCTAACGAGTCAGGCACGGCAAATCATCCCGCATGTTAGAATGCCGGCTTCGCTTTTCACAAATCAAAGACCTGAGGCCAAAGTCCCAAAGACCGTCTTCCCTTCGATGAATCCCCTCCACGCCGCCATCCTGTTTGCGAGCGCCTTTGTAGCTGGCGCCATTAACGCAATAGCCGGCGGCGGGACGCTTCTAACTTTTCCGGCGCTCATTTGGCTCGGTCTCGATCCCAAGGTTGCGAATGCCACCAGCACCGTGGCTCTGTGGCCGGGCTTATTCGGAGGTCTCTTCGGATATCGTAAAGAACTCGAGAACAGCTCGATTTTCCTGATCCGATTGGGCGCGGTCAGCGTGTTGGGCGGCGGCGTTGGAGCGTGGCTGCTGATCGTCACGCCTTCGCCGATCTTCGCGCAGCTAGTGCCGCTTCTGATTCTGTTTGCGACGATTCTCTTCATGGCCCAGGGCGAGATTAATCGCCGCTTTCAATTTCGAACGATCCTGGAAGAGCCGAAAGCTTTGTGGTGGATTGGCGCGCTGGTAGTTCAGTTTTTTTCTGCGACATATGGAGGCTACTTTGGCGCTGGTAATGGCATTGTGATGTTGGCCGTGCTGGGTTTGCTGGGACTCAAAGACATCCATCGTGCCAATGGCATCAAGAATTTTTTGGGAATATGCATCAATAGCATTGCGGTAGTGAGTTTTTCCTTAACACATCTCGTGGTTTGGTCTGACGCACTCTTGATGGCGGTTGGCGCATTATTAGGTGGCTATTTCGGAGCGAGCATGGCGGTGCGAATCGGTCAACTCGTAGTGCGTCGCGCCATTGTCGTGATCGGGTTTACCATAACGGCCGTAATGCTCTGGCGGCTCTGGCGGTAGATCTTTGCGAGCTTGCATCACTGCGGATAAATGGTTTGTACCGCGACGGCAGAATTTTCCCCGCAAAGTCGCATTGTTCGCAAAGAAGGAGCGCGCGCATCAGCTGGTTGAGCTAACTTCCGTTAGTTCTGTTGTGGTCCCTTAGTACGGAGATGCCCACCAGGAAATTACCAAGCGAGTTCTATACGCGTCCGAATGTCGTAACTGTCGCCCGAGATTTGTTAGGCAAGCTGCTGGTCGTTCCGGCGCCTGACGGCAGTCGCGTCTCAGGACTCATTGTCGAAGCAGAAGCTTATCGAGGACCCGAAGATCGCGCTTCACATGCTTACGGAGGTCGGCGAACCAAGCGCACCGAAACCATGTATGGATGCGGCGGCACTGCATATGTCTTTTTTGTTTATGGGATGTACGACCAGTTCAACGTCGTCACGAATGTGAGCGGCGTGCCGCACGCTGTCTTGATTCGAGCGCTTGAACCGGTTGAAGGTCTCGAGTGGATGCGTAGCCGGCGCCATGGCCAGCCTGATCGAAACCTGACTAACGGGCCTGGCAAGCTGTGCATGGCACTGGGAATTGATCGCAGGCTCGATGGCGCTGATTTGAGGAAAAATGAAGTTTGGCTGGAGGAGCGAGAAGAGCTTTCTCGCCGGAAGATAGCCTCAGGTCCACGCGTTGGTATTGACTATGCGGAAGGTTGGGTGGATAAGCCCTGGCGGTTCTGGATCCGGGGGAATGAGTTTGTAAGCAGATAATGCTGCGGTGTTTTTAGATTTGTGAGTTCGGCGATCTTTTGTTCTTAGTACTTTGTTCGTGACCGTAGGCTGATTGGTTGCGTGAAACACAAGTACAAAGAACCAAGGACCAGGAACAAAAACAGATCTCAGACTTGAGACCTCAGTCTAAATATCCTTAGTATTCGATGCCAAACTGCTTGATCTTCGAATTCAAAGTGGTGGCTCGAAGCCCCAGCAGGCGAGCTGCCCTCGCCTGATTACCCTTAGCCTCTTCGAGCGCTAACTTGATAAGGGCAGTTTCGAAACGCTGAACCTCATGGTAGAAGTCGATCCCTTTGGAGAGATCCATATTCCTGAGGTCGGCTGATTCATTAACGAATGCCTTGTCGCGGGCCAACACTTGCGCCTCCCTCATCAACGACGACGCCAGATCAACCAATCGGTGCACTCTGCCATTACCACTCCCATCCGAAGGCGCCAATCTGAGCTTGCTTGGTTTTTCAATGGTTGCGGTCTTCTCCTGATTTCGACCGCGGTTGAGGCTATCGATCAGTGTGGCTCGGTTAACTGACATGGTTCCCCCCTAAGACTTGTTGGCTCTTAACTACGAAACACCACCTCAAAGTGTTCTGTGGCAGTTTTTAGTGTCACGAGCCAGGGATTAGGTTGGCTTAGATCTCCGAAATGCCGGAAATGTTCCCATCACGGTGAGATCGCGAAGCGGATCAAGCCGGTTTGGAGGAGGCCAGAACCGAAGAGTTGTAGATTTTCCGAATTTGCGTAAAGAGACTTGGTGCGGATGAGAGGACTTGAACCTCCACGATGTCACCATCACAGGCTTCTGAGACCTGCGCGTCTGCCAGTTCCGCCACATCCGCGGGAGCACTGAATATACGAAGCTGCATCGAGCAGTGTCAAGGAAGGCTATTTGGAGGATGGTGCTCTATATCTCTTTGCAGCTTGGCGCCTTTGCGAGATAACCAAACGTCTCTCGCAAAAGCGCCAGGGACTCAAGACATCTTGAATCTAGAACACTGAACTTGAACAACCACTGAACCAAGTGGAACTGCTACCAGCGACGGTAGCGAACGCTGTATCGACGATTCAAATCGCGGTTCCGCAGGTCACGATTTCGATAAACGTAACTATAGGGATACAACATTCGCTGACGGCCGTATTGATAGTTGCCGTTGTAGTAGCGATTTCGTTGTCGCCAATAATCGTTGTTCCGGAAAATGGTAACGTTGCGTTGTCGCCAGTAATCATCGTTCCTGAAAATGCTGGCGTGTCGACGCCGATCCCAACGTCCATCCCGCGCATCGTGACCGTTCACGAATTTCCAGCTTTTCCACTCTTGATTTCCACGATTCCGCCAACGACCTCGACCCTGCCCAAAACTTGTTACCGGCAAAGCTACCAGGAACATGATTGCCAGAGCTCCTAGCGTGAAACTTTTTCTCAATCCCAAACTTTTCATAAGTCCTCCTAACCTGGTTTTTTCCGGGAGACATCCCGGACGGGAAGAGATGATGCAGGGAGAATTACAACGTCTGTGCCATTATCTCATTCGACGCTGATGTAGCGATAAGTCAATTTGCCCAATGAAATTCGCAGCGTAAATACGATAACCGTACATCCCTAATGTAAGGTAGTAGGACGTCCTCCTTTGTACTGCAGGCTGCCAGCCTGCAGGCCGTGGTTCAGTGGCACTCAAGCACGAAGAAGGCCCGAGGATCATTTTCCATATATCATTTGCCAATTCCCATTTTTCATTGTTAGGCGCGTAACTGGCTCAGGTTCAAAATGGAAAAATGGTAGATGGAAAACGACACATGGAAAATTGCTCCTTTGTACTGCAGGCTGCCAGCCTGCAGGCCGTGGTTCAGTGGCACTCAAGCATGAGGAGGCCGAG
>Ga0134125_10000876_pt1 | contig 38833 bp, 42 predicted proteins | sample KB31751_FD_96464 | JGI IMG/M metagenome (GOLD analysis project Ga0134125, IMG submission 96464) | Terrestrial soil microbial communities with excess Nitrogen fertilizer from Kellogg Biological Station, Michigan, USA - KB3-175-1 | ecosystem: Environmental > Terrestrial > Soil > Unclassified ...
CAAATGACCGTCAATTCGACTACTCCGGTAGCCAGTGCCTCAAAGCCATCCAGGAAGAAGGAATCAAGAGTGTTCTTGTAAATCCAAATATTGCAACAATACAGACTGATACAAGATTTGCAGACAAGGTCTACTCTATTCCAGTAAATCCAAAATATGTAGAATCTATCATAGAAGCAGAAAGGCCAGATGGTCTAATGCTTGGCTTTGGAGGCCAAACTGCACTCAACTGTGGAGTAAAACTAGATGAACTTGGGATTCTTAAAAAATATGGAGTCAAGGTGCTTGGAACTCAGGTGCACGGAATCCAGGCCACTGAAGACAGACAACTCTTCAAGGATTCCATGATTGCATGTAATGTACCTGTCCTAAAAAGTAGAACTGTATACAACTTTGAGGACGCAAAAAAGATTGCAAATGAATTAGGTTATCCTGTTATTGCAAGAGTTGCGTATACACTTGGAGGAAAAGGTGGAGGTGTTGCGCACAATGAAATTGAGCTCCATGAAATTGTAACAAGGGGTCTTAATGCAAGTCTTGTTGGCCAAGTGCTAATTGAAGAATACATTGGACACTGGAAGCAAATTGAATATGAGGTAATGGCAGACTATACTGGAAATAATGTCATAATATGTAATATGGAAAATGTCTTGTCTATGAGAGTACATACTGGAGACAATATTGTAGTTGCACCATCTCAAACACTTGACAATTATGAATATCAACTACTGCGTTCTGCGGCTCTACGTGCTGCAAAGCATGTTGGAATTGTTGGAGAATGTAACGTACAATTTGCTCTAGACCCAGATTCTGACAAGTATGTTGCAATTGAGATGAATCCAAGACTCTCACGCTCCTCTGCTCTTGCAAGCAAAGCAACAGGATACCCGATTGCATACATGGCTGCAAAAATTGTAATGGGCCATACTCTACCGGAACTTGTAAACAGAATTACAAAGACAACAACTGCATGTTTTGAACCATCGCTTGACTATATCGTATGTAAACATCCTAGATGGGACTTTAGCAAGTTTGAGCTTGCAAACCGTAACCTGGGTCCAACAATGAAATCTGTAGGTGAGGTAATGGGAGTTGGAAGATGTTTTGAAGAATCTTTGCAAAAGGCAATACGTATGCTTGAGATTGGAAATGACGGTCTTGTTGCAAACCGTACTCCTGATAAAAAATATGATGTTGAAGAGATTGAAAACAAGTTACAAAACCCAGATGACAAAATACTGTACTATGTGGCAGAGGCACTGCGACAGGGAATGCCACTTGAGCACATTTACAAACTCTCTGCAATAGACCCATGGTTTATAGAAAAAATTGAGAGTATTGTAAAGACTGAAAAAAAACTCAAGGAATCTCCGTTTGATAACAAATTACTACGCGAGGCAAAACAGTTTGGATTCTCAGACAAGCAAATTGGAAGACTTGTTGGAAAAGATGATCTTGAGATTAGAAAAATAAGAAAAGAGGCAGGAATCACGCCTGTTGTTAAGAGAATTGATACACTTGCAGCAGAGTGGCCTGCAAAAACAAACTATCTGTATCTTACATATGGCGGAAAGACTAATGACTTTGAAGTAACCTCTGACTCGCAAAAAATTGCAGTACTTGGTGCAGGTCCATATAGAATTGGCAGCAGCGTAGAGTTTGACTGGGGAACAGTAAACATGGTATGGGGCCTAAAAGAAAATGGCGTAAAAGAAGTTTCTGTAATAAACTGTAACCCAGAGACCGTATCTACTGACTATGACATCTGTGACAGATTGTACTTTGAAGAGCTCACACTTGAACGAGTACTTGATGTTGTAGATTTTGAAAAACTAGATGGCATTGTAACAGCGGTGGGTGGACAGACAGCAAACAATTTGACTCCAAAACTTGCACAAAATGGAATCAAAATAATTGGAACGTCTTTTGAAGACATTGACAGGGCTGAAAACCGTTCAATATTTAGCAAAGTGCTCGATGATCTAAATATCAAACAGCCCCCGTGGCAAGCGTTTTCAAGTCTTGCTGATGCCAAAAAGTTTGCAATCAAAGTTGGCTATCCTGTTCTTGTACGACCTTCTTATGTGCTCAGTGGTGCAGCAATGAAAGTTGTCTGGTCTGAGACACAGCTCAAAAAATATCTTCAAGAAGCCACTAATGTTTCACCTGACTATCCTGTAGTCATAACAAAATTCATGCTCAATTCGCTGGAGGCAGAAGTTGATGGTGTGGGAGATGGCAAGAATGTAATCATTGGTGCAGTAATTGAACACATTGAAGGTGCTGGAGTCCACTCTGGTGATTCAATGATGTGCATTCCTCCGTGGACTCTGAATAACAAGGTGATAGATACAATTCTTGATTATACAAAAAAAGTTGGAATTGCATTTAAAATTAAAGGACCGTTCAACTTGCAATTTTTGATAAATCAAGATCAAGTGTATGTAATTGAGCTTAACATTAGGGCGTCACGCTCCATGCCCTTTGTCTCAAAATTTGTAAGAATGAATCTTATCAACTTGGCAGCACGAGCAGTGCTTGGTAAACCTCTCCCACATGTTGCAAAAGATAGATGGCGCAAGATTCCTCACTATGGAATCAAAGTTCCACAGTTTTCGTTTATGCAACTTGATGGGGCTGACATTATCTTGGGTGTAGAAATGCAGTCAACTGGAGAGGCAGCATGCTTTGGTGATAGCTTTTATGATGCACTTGCAAAGGGTCTGACCTCTGTGGGATATTCTCTTCCAAAAGAGGGGTCTGTTCTTATCAGTGCTGGTGGGTCTGAAAACAAGGAAAAACTGTTGCAGACTGCACTCTTACTCAAAAGCCTGGGATACAAACTGCTTGCTACTGAGCATACTGCAGAATTCTTGTCAGATAAAAGAATAGGAGATGTTGAAGTGGTCTACAAGATAAGTGAGCCGCAAAGAAAACCAAACATTGCTGACTTGTTATATGAAAGAAAGATTGATTTTATTATAAACGTGCCAAGCACATCCACACTTGAAAAATATGTTGGCATGCTTTACGATGAATATCAAATAAGAAGAAAAGCAGTAGAGCTTGGAATTCCGGTACTTATCACAACCGAACTTGCAGATTCTTTTGCAAAGACATTGGAATGGCTAAAACATAATGAGACTACAAAAAAACCACTAGAGTCATATGAAAATGTAGGCTGATTTTGTGAGTATTAAATTATATTTTTGAGTACTGATTCATCCCCAATTATGGATCCATCAAGTGTTACAATCTTTGCAGAGTAACTATCCTTGACTCTCTCAAGTATTGGAGAAATTGATTTTTTATGGTAACGCTTGTGTGTGGCGTAAAAATATTTGTTAAAAGATGGCACTATGATTATTTCAAGTTCTCCATTGGTTGATGGAAAAATGTTTTTCTTTGCAGTCTTGATTGAAACCCATAGTCTCTGACCGTCAAGTACAGAGCCTTCCTGAAAATATACTGGATGTAGATGTCCCATTACTATTCTATCAACATGTGAAAGATTCTCAGATGGCATGACATGGCCATGTGTCAGTAATGTATCTCCTATGACAAGACCTGATGGGCCTGTCATGGTTATGTAATCCGGAACCAAGCGAGATAAATTTCCATCATGGTTTCCAGGAACCACTATCATGTTGATCTTTTTTCCAATCTCAAAAAACATTGGAACCATCTGCCATTCTATTTTTGAGATTGAATCTATACCTGATTTGATATCTCCTAGAAGAATCAAACTGTCAGGTTTTTCAGATTTGATCAAGGTATCAAGGGTTGAATGAATCTCTTCAATCATTTCCTCTGGTCTGACATTGATATCATTTGAGATCATGCCCATCTCAAACCCTATGTGCAAGTCGGTAACAACAAGAAATCTTTGCTCTTCTTCTAGAACCAATGCTGGTTGTGAAGGGACAATTCTTGTCTTTACCATCAAAGATATACCCATCTTTTTTCAATTAAATTCTTGTGAAAGAGTCAGGAAATGTAGAATCTATAATATCATCAAATGGAGTAAAACTACACCTGTTTGAACCAAGTAACAGAAAGATCTGGACTGTGGTTGGAAAAGACAACGAACACTGGCTTGATTTAGATCTAGGGTATTGCTCATGTGAAGATTATTACTATAACGCAATGGAAAAGGGCAGACAATGTTACCATCTACAAGCGGTTCAGTCTGCGTTAAGTCAAGACAAGGTTGATACAATCAAATTTCAAGACTCTGAGTTTGAAAGTTTTGTTGCTGCTCTAGTGCAAGATATCGTATGACTATAACAAAACACCGTGTACTGGAAATAAAAGAAATTTGTTGGTGTATAAAATAATTTATGATTTATTTTAGAGGTATTGTGAAAAGGTCTTCCTTTGAGACTCCTTTCCAGAGTCCAACCATTCCTTCTGGTTTGACTGCCTCCACCTTTGTTATCTTTTGGATTTTTATGTGATCAGGAGTCGGTGGCATCCAAAGCATTGCCATGTAATCACCTACGTTTCCTACTGCATCTGCCTTGGCAGAAAGTATCTTTTCTTTTGCAAAACCGTTTGCAACAAGCGCATCTGTTGCACTTGTCTCCAAATCTCTTCTACCATGTGTGAAAAGATAAACTGATTTTGTTGTGTCTACTTGATTCAATAAAGTACGTTTAGGTGGTGCTTTAATGAATATTTCTAAAACCAATCTTGGATTATATACCTCATGAATCAAGCCGAAAGCATTGGTCAACGTTTTGGTTGTGGGCTCGGGAGGACGAGAGCACGCATTAGGTTGGAAACTTGCACAAAGCCCCCAAGTGGATAAAATTTACTATGCACCAGGAAATGGTGGAACCTTAAACAATGTGGATATTTCTTCAGATGATATTGAAGGCCTTGCCAAATTTGCAAAAGATAACAATTGTGTCACAGTAGTTGGCCCCGAAATTCCCTTGTCAAATGGTATAGTTGATGAGTTTACAAAAAAAGGATTGCGTGTTTTTGGTCCTACCAAGAGTGCAGCACAGCTAGAATCAAGCAAGATCTGGGCAAAAAATTTCATGAAAAGAAATGGAATCCTGACAGCACGATTTGAAGTATTTGATGATCCAAGCAAGGCAATAGATTTTGCAAAATCAGTTGATTACCCATTGGTTGTAAAAGCAGATGGTCTTGCTGCTGGTAAAGGTGTGATTGTATGTAATGATTCTACTGAGGCAATTGATGCAATAAACAAGATGTTGGTCCAGAAAAATTTTGGAAATGCTGGCTCTAAAATTATTTTGGAAGAAAGAATCGATGGGGTAGAAGCATCTTTTATAGCACTTTCAGATGGAAATGTTGCTTATCCGATGGCGACAAGCCAGGACCACAAGAGGATCCATGATAACGACAAGGGTCCAAACACTGGTGGGATGGGTACATACTCTCCAACTCCCGTAATTGATGATATCACTGCCGATGAAATTCAAAAAAATGTCATTGAAAAAACAATTGAATCAATGAGAAAAGAAGGTATCACATTCAAAGGATTTCTGTATGCTGGAATAATGCTAAAAGATGACAAGCCATATGTTCTAGAATTTAATGCAAGAATGGGTGACCCAGAATGTCAGCCTATAATGATGCGTATGGATTCAGACTTGTTTGCATACATTCAAGCAAGCATTGATGGCACATTATCTTCATTGCCTCCAATGTCTTGGAAAAAACAAAGTGCGGTGTGTGTGATTCTTGCATCAAAAGGATATCCTGAATCTTATCCAAAAGATGAGGCAATAACAGGTCTTGATGATGCCATTCCTAATTCACAGGTGTTTCATTCAGGAACAAGAAAAGAAAATGGTAAAATTTTGACAAGCGGTGGCAGAGTACTTGGAGTGACTGCTGTTGGGGACACTCTGGAAGATGCAATTGCAAATGCATACCTACGAGTGGGAAAAATAAACTGGCCTTCTAAATATTGCAGAACTGATATTGGAAAAAAAGGTCTTACTTGGCGTAAATAACAGAATCTTCTGTCACGATACAATCCATTTTTACATCATGGTCATCATGTGGAAATGACTTTAGCACCTGCTTTGCATATGTCAGGCCAATTTTCTTTGCTTTTTTACCATTCAGATACCTATCGTAGAACCCAAAGCCATAGCCTAATCGATACCCTTCTCGTGTGAGTGCTATTGCGGGAACTAGGATGACATCTAGGTTTTTGATTGTCTCACATTTTTCCTTTGGCTCCATCACTGAAAAGTTTCCAAGTTCAAGATCTGACAAACTAGATATTTTTTTGAATATCAGGTCATCCTTGTCTACTCTTGGTAGCGCAATCTCTTTTCCTTGGTTAAAAAATTCCTGTAACAGATCATGTGTCTGAACTTCACTTCCTATCGAATAATACGTGCCAATTGACTTGGCTTGTCTGTAAAAGTCAATTTTTCTTAGATTGTCTCTAATCCTGCTGCTTGCAATTTTTATAAAATCAAGTGAAAGCTCATCTCGTGCATCAAGTAGCTGCTTGCGTAGTCTTGATTTTTCAACTGGGTTGGACAAATTCTTTACTAATTGATGCAGCTGTAACGGTGTTTTTTAAAAGCATCGCTATTGTCATTGGACCTACTCCGCCTGGTACAGGTGTCACATATGATGCCTTTTTGATGACATTATCATAATCAACATCTCCTACAAGTTTTCCTTCTAGTCTTGCAGTGCCGACATCAATTACTACTGCTCCTTCTTTTACCATGTCTTCAGTTAGGATGAACTTTGATCTATCGCCTATTGCGGTAACAATAATGTCTGCACCAAGACAATGTTCTTTGATATTTTTTGTTCTTGAATGACACGTTGTAATGGTGGCATTTTTTTCAAGCATCAAGTTGTAGAGTGGTTTTCCAACCAAATTGCTTCTGTTTATTATTACAGCATTTTTTCCTTCAAGACTTATTTTGTAATAGTCAAACAATTCCATTATCCCAGAAGGTGTACAAGGCTTGAGAATTGATCTTCCTGATGTCAAAAGGCCAATGTTGTATGGTGTTAATCCGTCAACATCTTTTAGGGGAGATATTCTTGAAGTTGTTGTAAAGTCATCTATCTGACTTGGTAATGGCAGTTGAATCAAAATCCCATGAACTGTCTCATCATTATTCAATAAATTGACTAGAGAATTCATCTCTTTTTGAGAAAATGAGGCAGGAAGTTTGTGGTCCTTTGTGGTAATGCCAACATCGGTGCATGCCTTTTGCTTGTTTCTTACATATGTGGCGGAAGCTGGGTCATCACCCACTAGTACGGTTGCAAGACATGGTACGATACCGTCTGATGACAGCTCCTTGACAGCTGACCTTACTCTGTCTTTTACTGATGATGCTACTAGAATGCCGTCTATTTTTTGTCCTGTCAAACAAAGTTGGATGATTTTTTGGATATTTAATCTTTGGAGGTTTGTCTTACATGTGGCATGGTTTAGTTAAAATCATTAAGCACTCTGTTCTGATTGATTTTATTGAAGATAGAATTTGATACAAACGAGTATGTGAAAAAAATTGCAAAAAGTGATACATACTTTCACACGTTTCTAAACAAGGAAAACATTGCGGCTGGAATCCTAAAACTCGAACCTGGAGATAAAGACACACAAGAGCCACATGAAAGTGATGAGGTTTATTATATCGTCAAAGGCGATGGGTTTCTTGCAATCAATGGAAAAGACTATCGTATTTCAGAAGGCATGTCTTACTTTGTTGCAAAGAAAATTCCTCACAAATTCCACGGAAACAAAAAAGAACTTGTTGTAATGTATTTTTTTGGCGGATCTGATTCCTAGGAAATTATTGTCTTTCTTCCGTCTATCTTTATTTTTCCCTTGGCAAAGAGCTTTACTGCCTTTGGGTATATCTTGTGTTCCTCTTTGAGAATTTTTTTGGAGATGCTTTCTTCAGTGTCACTGTTTTTTATTTTTACAACTGATTGTAAAATGATAGGACCTGTGTCAACTCCTTCATCAACAAAGTGGACTGTACACCCGGAATATTTTACTCCGTATTCCAGAGCTTGTCTTTGTGAGTGTAAGCCTGGAAATGCTGGCAATATTGCTGGATGAATATTCATTATTCTACCCTTGTAATGCCTGATGAATTCAGGACTCATGATTCTCATAAATCCTGCAAGACAGATGAGGCAGTTTTGCGGCGTGATTTTGTGCTTTTCTAATACTGAAACAAGTTTGGAATCATACTCCCAGTTTCCTCCCTTGAGTCCATTGCTTTCTACTATCTCTGTCTTGACTCCGAGTTTTTGTGCTATGGCCAAGCCTTTTGCATCTGGTTTGTTTGAAATCACTAGTAATGGCTTGATTGGAATCTTGTTTTTTTTAACTGCCTTTAGGATATTTTCCATGTTGCTTCCTCTGCCTGAGATCAAAATGACAAGATTTAGCACGAATTGGTTTTGGTCTGATATGAATAAACACTTTACTAATTTTAATTGAAAATCAGTAGATCGGGTGTTTAATCCATTACACCATATGTTGTGCCTGATTAATCTTGCAATTTATATCCAATCTGATGTGCACAGATCTCAAATTGGCTTCAAAGGTCAAGATGACATCAAATGGAATTGTAGTAATGCATGGTGACAAGACAGTCCATCTTGATCCAAAACGCGGTACTGGAAATGGAATAAGTTTTGTATCACACGCACATCTTGATCATTTGCATAACCAGAAAGGAGATGGAGTGCTTATTGCATCCAGGCAAACAACGGAGATTGCAAAGCTTAGGGGTTATTTTATTGAAAACTATGTCGAAGAGTATGAGAATTTTACCATGTTTGATGCAGGTCACATATTGGGGGCCAGGGGACTCTTGTTTGATGACCTGTTCTATACCGGTGACATATCGATTCGTGACAGGGGATTTATGAAAGGTGCAACTGTTCCAAAATGTAAAACGCTGATAACTGAATGTACATTTGGAATGCCAGAATATGTTTTTCCCACAATTGACGATACTGTAAAACGAGTAAATGAAATTATTTCAGAATTATATAGCAAAGGAAAACCGGTGATTTTGCTTGGGTATGAGCTTGGCAAGGCACAAATTCTTTCACACTTGTTCTCTCATTGGGACCCGTACTACCATGATTCTGTAAAAAAAGTCAATGACTTGTATAGACAATTTGGTGTACCACTTGACGACTCTATTGGTCATACCGAAGCAGAATCTAGTGGGCTTCTTGAGAAAAAACCGTGGTTAATGATTGCACCAAACATGAGTGGGAAAAATGCCTTTATCAAACACATGAAGTCAAAGTATGATGCCATAACAATTGGGTTTAGTGGTTGGGTGCAATCTTCTAGATTTTCTTTTGCTCGAGGGCATGACTATTCAATTCCACTAAGTGATCACTGTGATTATCAGGAACTAGTTGATTTGGTAAAAAGATGCAATCCTGAGAAAATCTATACTGTCCATGGATTTGTGGACGAGTTTGCGTCTGATCTTGTCAAGATGGGATATGATGCCCAGCCTTTGCGTGAAGGATCTATTGACGATTACATGTAGATTGAATTTTCTAATCTACTGTTTCTTGAAAACTAACATGTCTGCTCTTTGATTGTTTTATTTTTGATTGCTACTTTTCAGATTCGTTTTCTTTTGATTTTTGCTGTGCCACTGCCTTTTTGGTACTTTCCAAGTACGCGATAGTTGTTCCCAAGTTGCCAAATCCCATGGAGTTTAGTGATTCTGATGGCACCATGATTATGGTGTTTCCTTGAACCTTTATCGATTCGTATAACATGTTAGATTGTCTTAGTGCATATGCTACGGGATTATCGGCATATACTTTTGCTGCCTCTAAAAATTTCTGTGCGACTAGAACCTCAGACTCTCCATATGTCACTCTTGCACTTTTTTCACGTTCTGCTTGGGCTTGCATTGACATTGCAGATTCCAACTCTTGTGGTATTATCACCTGACGAATTTCCACGCCAGTTACTTCCATTCCCCAGTTACTTGCCTCATTTGCAATTATTGTTTTGACATGTTGATTGATTTCCTCTCTTTTTGAAAGAACATCTTGGAATTGTGAAGAACCTATGTTGTTACGAAGCGTTGTCTGGGATACTTGCTGGATCATCTGATTGAAATTCTCTACATTTAATATTGCATCTTTAGCTCGCTGTTCAATTATTTTGTAACGAAGTATCGCATCAATAGTTACTGGGACATTATCTTTTGTTAACATTCTTTCTGCTTTGAATTCGCTTACTTTTTCTCTTACATCCACAACAAGTATGTTGTCTGCAAAAGGTAGTCTAGTTTGAACACCGGGACCTACCTGCCTCTGAAATTTTCCTAGTCTCAGTATTACTGCTCGCTCGTATTGTTTTATGATCATCAAAAATGCAGAGATGATGATGGATATGCCTAAAACAAGCGATCCATATGTTATCAATGAATTATTCATGCTCAGCCCAGCTCCCATCCCGATGATGAGAATCAGTACTCCTATGATGACATGTGATCCAGAACCCTTTTGTTTGACTAGTCGTTCTGCAAAATTAAATGATGAATACTCTCTTGACAATTTTTTGTACCTGTTCCTATTGATACATCCCTGGCATTTAAAGTGGGTCGCAATAGGGGAACATCAATGCATGAGAAAATAACCGAAGTTTATCCGATGATCATGTATTCAAAAAAAATATGCATTTTTTGGTGTCATGTAAACTTGCGAATTGCCCTGTTATATGCAACTCCGAATCTGTGTGCCTCGTCTCTTGCATGCTGTAAAACCTTGAGTGCTGGGCTGCTCTTTGGCATGATTATTGGCTTGTTGATTTTTGGCTGGTATACTTCCTCGTTCTCTTTTGCAAGTGAGACACAAGGTATCCTCACGCCAATTGCATGAAGGGCGCCAAGTGCCGCATTTAGCTGACCCTTTCCGCCGTCAATTAGTATGAGGTCTGGCATCTTGGATTTCTCTTCCTTTAGTCTGAGATATCGTCTTTTTACTATCTCATTTATCATTGCAAAGTCATCTCTACCGTGTACTGTTTTTATCTTGAATTTTCTATAGCCTGAAGTGTGTGGTCTTCCGTCCACAAGACATGACATGGAACCTACTGCATAATCTTCACCATGGTTTGAGATGTCAAAGCATTCTATTGTTCTTGGAATGTTTTCTAGTCCTAGTTTTTCTTGGAGATCAACAAGTGCGGGATCTGCACCCTTTGTAATTGCAAGTGTGATATTTTTCATGATGAGATCAATGATCTCGCGTCTTTTTCCAGTTGTTGGCACCAAGATGTGCACTGAAAATCCGGATGAGCGGGAAAGCACTTCTTCAAGTATCTCTTTTTTGTCTGGTATCTCGCTTGCAATGACATATTTTGGAATTGGATTTGTGGAATAATATTGGGACAGGAAACTAGAGAATGTATTGTCTCCAACTAGATCAAAAGAAAACTTGGTCCTGTCTTTTATCACTCCATTTGATAAACGAAAACTCATCAAGTATGCTGTCTGGTCTTTTATTTTAATTCCAAAATATTCTTCATCTGAGCCTATTCTTGGAGATTCCATTTTTTGTTTGATCTGTAGATTGGAGAGTCGTTGTAATGTTTCATGTATCTCCTTTGCCTTTTCGTACTGACGGTCATTTGATGCCTGCTTCATGTCTTGGTCTAGCTTGATGACAAAATCCTCGAGTCGCCGCTTGCCTTTTAGAATTGATTCTAGATCTGAAATGTGCGTGCCATAGTCTTTTTGAGCCTGCTTGAATTGGCATGGGGCTTCGCAGTTTCCAATGTGATATTCAAGACATGCCTCTTTTGGGAGCCTTTTACAGATTCGTATCTTGAATGTCTTGCGCAACAGGCCAATTGAGAGCATCTTTGAGCTTCCATGCGTAAATGGCCCGTATACCCTTCCTCCGCCCAAAAACTGACCAGTTCTTGTCCTTCTTGCCACCATGAGGCGTGGAAACTCTTCATTTGTTATTCTCAGGTATGTGTACCTCTGTTGGTCTTTGAGTTCTATGTTGTATGGAGGTCTGTATCGTTTGATCATGTTTGCCTCCAACAAAAAAGCCTCTTCTTCATTGTCTGTTAAAACAAACTCAATATCTGCAATTTTTTCTACTAGTTTTTGTGTCTTGTAGTTTTGATTTTTTAAAAAATACGACTTGACACGATTTTTTAGATTCTTTGCCTTGCCTATGTACAGAATCTTTTCTGTTTCATCTTTCATGATATAGATGCCTGACTGTGTTGGGATTGCAACTTTTGTTATGTCAAGAACCATTTTTCAAAATACGCTTTAGGTATTGACCTGTGTAACTTTTTGGGTTTTGTGCAACTTGCTCTGGAGTTCCATGTGCAACAACTGTTCCGCCGCCGTCTCCTCCCTCTGGACCCAAATCAATTATCCAATCAGAATTTTTTATAACATCCATGTTGTGCTCTATTATGATTATGGTATTTCCAAGACTAACAAGTCTGTTTAATACCTCAAGCAATTTTTGAACATCTGCAAAGTGAAGTCCAGTAGTAGGTTCGTCAAGTATGTAGACTGTTCTACCTGTGTCGCGTTTTGACAACTCTGCTGCAAGTTTTACACGCTGTGCTTCTCCACCTGATAATGTTGTAGCGGCTTGGCCAAGCTTGATGTATCCTAGTCCTACATCTGATACTGTCTGTAATTTTCTCTGGATTGAAGGAATGTTTGTAAAAAACTCTAATGCTTCTTCTACTGTCATTGCAAGAATATCTGATATGTTCTTGTCTTTGTAATGGACTGATAATGTCTCAGAATTGTATCGCTTGCCCTTGCATTCATCACATACCACATAAACGTCTGATAGAAACTGCATCTCTATTTTTTTGACCCCGTCTCCTTCACAAGCAAAACATCTCCCGTCTGCGACATTAAATGAGAACTGTCCTGGGGCATATCCTCGCTCCTTTGACAGTTCTGTTCCTGCGTATAGGTCCCTGATTGATGTAAATGCACCAATGTATGTGGCAGGATTTGAGCGTGGAGTACGTCCTATTGGGGATTGGTCTATTCCTATGACCTTGTCAATCTCGACCATTCCTGTAATGCCTTTGTGCTTTCCGGGTCTATCTATTGAGCCATAGATCTCTGCTGCAAGTGCCTTGTACAATATGTCATTTACAAGGGTGGATTTTCCAGAGCCTGACACTCCGGTTACCGTGACCATCATTCCAAGTGGAAACTCCACATCAATGTTTTTGAGATTATTCTCTGATGCGCCCTTGAGAACCAATTTGCCTTTTTGTTGGTGTTTTTCTTTGTCAAGTTTTATCGCATCATGATTTTTAAGATATCTTCCAGTTACAGATTTTTCACTTTTTAGAATCTCATTTATTGTTCCTTCAAAAACAACATTTCCTCCATGTACTCCCGCATCTGGACCAAGATCGATTATCCAGTCAGAACTTCGCATTACTTCTTCATCATGCTCTACAACAAGTATAGTGTTTCCCAAATCACGAAGCTTTGTCAACGTCTTGATGAGTTTTGCATTGTCTCTTTGGTGCAAACCGATTGTGGGTTCGTCAAGAACATAGAGAACACCTGTGAGGTTTGATCCTATCTGTGTTGCAAGTCTGATTCGTTGGGCCTCTCCGCCTGATAGTGTGGAGCTTACACGATTAAGTGTAAGGTAATTCAGTCCTACATTTCTCAAAAATTCAAGTCTTGATAATACTTCTTTTAGAATAGATTTTGCAATGTATTTTTCTGTATCACTTAATTGTAAATTCTTGAAAAACTCGTAACACGCGTCAATTGATAAATCACATACGTCCATTATTGAAAGTGAATTTATTGAAACAGCTAATGCCTCATCCTTGAGTCTTCTGCCGTTGCATGTGTTACATGGTGTCTCTCGCATGAACTTGCTAAGTTCTTCTCGTTTTGACTCTGAATCAGTTTCTGCAAAATTTTTCTGTAGGCTTGGTATTACACCGTGAAAGTTATTGGTATATTCCCACCTGGAATCTGTTGACTGGGACTCGTAAGAGAACTTTACTGCTTCCTCACTTCCATACAGTATAACTTGGAGTTGTTTTGAACTCATCTTGTTTATCGGAGTCATAAGATCAAAGCCGTATTTTTTGCCTACATCACGTAATGTCTGTCTTCTAAACGATGAGAATCTGCCTGACCATGGTACAATGGCACCATCAAGTATTGATTTTGCCTTGTCTGGAATTAGTAGATCTGGCTCAAACTCCATCTTTACACCCAAACCATGACATGTCTTACAAGCACCAAATGGTGAGTTGAACGAAAATCCTCTAGGCTCTAGTTCTCCGATTGAAATTCCACAAAATGGACATGCATTGTTTTGGGAAAATATTTTTTCTTCAGTATCTACAACCATCACATCTCCCTTGCCTGCCTTGAGCGCAGTCTGGATTGATTCGTACAGTCTGCTTTTTTCCTCCCAGGATGCCTTGACTCTGTCCACTACGATTTCGATATTGTGCCATTTTTGTTTATCAAGGACTGGAAACTCTCCATCAAGTTCTATTATTTCTCCGTCTACTCTAATTCTTGAATATCCTTGTTTTTTTACCTGCTCAAATAATTTTTCATAAGTTCCTTTCTTTCGTCTTACAAGAGATGCAAGAATCAAGATTTTTTTTCCATCTGATTCTTTTAGAATTGATTCGCAGATTGATTCAACTGACTGGTTTGATATCTTTCTTGAACACTTGGGGCAGTGCGGTGTACCAATTCTTGCATAAAGCAATCTGAGATAGTCATAAATCTCTGTGATGGTACCCACCGTAGACCTTGGATTCTTGCTTGTGGTCTTTTGCTGGATTGATATTGCAGGTGACAACCCTTCGATAGAATCAACATCTGGCTTGTTCATCATCTCAAGGAATTGTCTTGCATATGCTGAAAGTGATTCCACGTATCTTCTTTGGCCCTCTGCATATATCGTATCAAAAGCAAGTGTCGATTTGCCAGACCCTGACAGTCCCGTAATCACTACAAGTTTATTCTTTGGAATGTCCAAATTGATGTTCTTTAAGTTGTGCTCCCTTGCACCACGGATAATTAACTTGTCATTCATTTTGTAATTGTTTTTGTATCCTTGTTAGTTTGTCACGATATTCAATTGCATGCTCAAAGTCAAGATCTTCAGCAAAACGTTTCATAGTTGCCTCTATTTCTATTGCCAATGTCTGTATATCATGCTTTGACATGTGTTTTGTTTCATCTAGTGTTATGGTTTGTTGTGGAATTGCCTTTATGATGCTTGTTGGAGTGATTCCCATTTTTTTATTATATTCTACCTGTTTGCTTCTCCTTCTGTCTGTTTCTGATATTGCAAGTATCATGGACTGGGTTTTCTTATTGGCATACATTATCACGGCACCGTCTACATTTCTTGCAGCTCTTCCACATGTCTGGATGAGACTGGTGACATTTCTCAAAAATCCTTCCTTGTCTGCATCAAGTATTGCTACAAGGGAGACTTCGGGAATGTCAAGACCTTCTCTTAGTAGGTTGATTCCAACAAGGACATCAAACTCTCCAAGTCTGAGCTGCCTGATAATTTCAGTTCTTTGTAGATTTTCAATCTCAGAGTGTAGGTAACGTACCTTTACCTTGTTCTTTGAGAGGTACTCTGCCAAGTCTTCTGCCATTCTCTTTGTAAGCGTAGTAACAAGTGTGCGCTGGTCCTTTTCTGTTCGTTTTTTTATCTCTAAAATCAGGTCATCCATTTGGTTTTCTGTCTTTCGTACCTCAATTGTTGGGTCCACAAGACCTGTGGGCCTGACTAGTTGTTCTACAATATGAAAACTCTGTCTTTTTTCATAATCCCCTGGTGTTGCAGAAACAAATATTGTATTTTTGATATATCTTTCAAACTCTTCAAATTTCAGCGGTCTATTGTCAAACGCACTTGTAAGTCTAAAGCCATAATCAATCAAGGATTTTTTTCTGGTGTGGTCTCCATTGTACATGCCGTGAAGTTGTGGCAGTGTTACATGTGATTCATCAATTACAAGCAAAAAATCTTCGCCAAAAAAGTCTAAAAGACAAAATGGAGGCTCACCCGGATTTCTTCCATCAAAATGTCTTGAATAGTTTTCAATTCCAGAACAATAACCTAGTTCTTCAATCATCTCCAAATCATATTTTGTTCTCATCTCAAGTCTTTGTCTTTCAAGCTCTGGCAGCTCTGTCAGTCTCTGTTTTAGTTCGTTTCTGATTGACTGGACTGCAGTCTTTCTGACATCTGCTGCAACAAGATAGTGCTTTGCTGGATAAATCGTGATCTTTGAAATTTGTTTTTTCTCTTTGAGTGATACTGGATCACATATTGTTATCTTTTCAATATCGTCACCAAATAATGAAATTCTTACAACTGAATCTGAATATGCTGGAATTACATCAATCGTATCTCCCTTGATTCTAAATCTTCCTGCCAGTAATTCAGTATCATTTCTGTCGTATCTTGCATTGACAAGTTTTTTGATAAGTGAACTTCTTCCAATCTCTACATCTTTTTCAATTGTAATTGCCATGGTCTCCCACTCGCTAGGTGAGCCAAGTGAGTAAATGCAAGAGACAGTGGCAACAATAATTGTTGGCTCTCCTGAGAGTAACATGGCAGTTGCCTCAAGACGCAATTTTTCTATCTTTTCGTTGATTTGCGTGTCTTTCTCAATGTAGGTATCTGTCTGTGCGATATAGCTTTCAGGTTGGTAATAGTCATAGTATGAGACAAAATATCCAACATTATTTTTTGGGAAAAACTGTTTTAGTTCTGCATAAAGCTGAGCTGCAAGTGTCTTGTTGTGTGATATTACAAGTGTCTTTTTTCCGGTCTTGGCTATTGCATTTGCAACTGTAAAGGTCTTGCCACTGCCAGTTACACCAAGCAATGTCTGGATCTTCTTTTTTTGTATTCCTTGAACTAACTGTTCTATTGCCTGTGGCTGATCTCCTGTTGGGGCAAATTCTGAAACAAGCTCAAAGCTTGGATTTTCTAGCAAACATTACAAATTAGGCCTGTTTCAAATTTAAAGCAAATGGTAATTATGATATCTTTACCAGTTACGTTCTTCTGATACTTGAAGGTCACCGTCTTTTGTCTTGGTGACACCCATCATCTTTACAGTATCTTGTGCAGTTGGACTGTTACGCTCTAGTATTTTTTTTGCAATCTCTAGTCTTGTTTTCTTGTCCCAGTGTTGACCAATCTTGTACTTGCCCCTCATTGTAACAGGTACGACCTTGATTATTGCAACCTCTTCTACCACTTTCATGTCGTGGGTCAGTTTTTCATATCCTCCTTCAGGTTGGTATTTTTTCATGAGATCATTTAGTGCCCTTGTCTTTTCTTTTGGATCTGAGACAAGAGTTGCTTTTCCCTTGATAACTACACTGATGTACAAAGTGTCTGCCTGTGATGCATCAGTGGGGGATGTGAAATATGATGGCAGAAACTCGAGGCTCTGGTCTACCTCAAAGCCAACCTTTTGATTCTTTGAAATGTTCTCTAATTTTTCTCCTTTTGGGTGGGAATGCATGTAAATTGCATCATTTGCATAGACAAAATTCATTGGTATTATCTGCGGGAATCCGTCCTTGTCTATGCTAGATACTCTGCCTGTTTCTTGTTGGTTTAGAAACTCAACTATCTTCTCCTTTGATTTGATCTCTAGTCTTCCAAGTAGTTGCACAAATTCATGTTATCAGATATGATATTTCTGCGTATGGTTTAATAGATAAATGCAAGTATCACTAACACCGGGTATGCTAAAGGACTCTAGTCACGCTAGTGTATTAACAGGAATGATCGTAGGTTCTGTAATTGGGTTTGCAAGTTATGTTTACACATTATTTGGTGATACAATTCCATCATTTTTTGCAGTTTATTTCAAAGAAATAGGAGCCGCACTAATCATGATGGCAGTCTTTGTGTTTGCAATTGCTTGGTTGATAAAAGCAAAACCGCACAGAAAACCACAAAGATACTTGGTCAAGGTGTTTGATGTATGTGGCGTGGAAACTAGAATTGATGGTATTAGGGACGAATTTAAGACACATGACGTAGCATGGAGCTTTATGAAAGAATACAAGAAATTCTATCCATTGTTTAACTTTGCTCTGGTCTCTGATCTTCCAAATTCTGAAAAGATGACAATATTTCGGTATCTCTAGGTTGAACGAAAACTCGTTATCTTCTTTGTGTACCCATAGAACATTTTTGCTTACTGAAAGTTAACTTGCTTTCAATAAAGTCACTTTCTACTTTATATGGGTTATAGACATATGGTAATTGTTCAAAAATGACTCTGGGTAAAAAATCAAAGACATTGATTGTACAATATACTCCCAGAAATGAGCGCTCTAGTACTAAAAAAATACTGGATGCATTCATTGGAGAGGTAAAAAATTCTGATATCGAAAAACTTGATCTTACAAAAGATGTGCCAGATTTCTTTTTAGAGAAAAATTTAGACGCATACATACATCGTAATTACCTGGGTGAAACCCTATCTGCAGAACAAAAAAATAGTATGGACAAAATGGACCGTATGACTGACCAGCTAAAATCGGCTGATGTTGTAGTTGTTGCGTACCCTATGAATAATTTCTCAATGCCTGCTGCGGTCAAGGCTTGGTTTGATTCTGTGATGTTAAAGGGACAAACATGGGATGTAAAAAATGGAGGTTACGTCGGACTGATGAATGGAAAAAAAGCACTGACTCTGGTATCTGCTGGGGCAATTTATGCACAGGAACCAATGGCATCAATGGAGCATGCATTATCACTTACAAATCTTGAATTCAAGTTTATGGGGTATTCTGATGTTCGTGGAATACTTGCTGATGGGATGAATGCTGACGAATCTGTAAAATTATCAAATCTAGAAAAATCAGTAAAACAGGCAAAATCAATAGCGCAAGAATGGTATTTACAAAAATAACTAGATTCGGATAATTTTCATTCTAGCGTGCGTAAAAAACTATTTTCTTGGGTTGTTCTGGTCTTTAAAGTAAGGCATTATACTTGATGCAAACTTGTCAATAGAACCAAAGTATCCTGAACCCCAGAATCTTACGATAAAGTGATTGACACCTGACTTCATGAATTTCTCAAATACTGGAATGATATCATCTGGTGTGCCCATTCCAATTGATGAACGTGCAACATCATCTGGAATTGTTTGTGCTGCCTCTCTCATTTTTACAATCCATTCTTGGTTTGACATGGAATATTCTGTAAAGTATTTCTTGAAATCAAATCCTGCAATGTCCTGGATACCGTGAACCTTGAGTACTTCTGGTTTGAACAAACTAACCTTTACCGCGTTTTTCATTTTTGCCCATGCAGTTTCAGCATCTTCTGAAAAGTATACGTCGATATCTACTGCATAGTTAAAGTTCTCATCTGTTCTTCCATTTTCTTTCATCGAAGCCTTGATTGCCTTTGCATGTTCTGCATACAATTCTGGTGTATAACCAATTGGTATCCACCCGTCACCGTACTTGCCACATAGTGCAAGTGTTCTTGGTGCACCTGCTGCCATGTAGATTGGTGGTGCAGGCTTGCGAACACTCTTTGCTTGCAAACATGCTTCTTCTAACTGATAAAATTCTCCCTTGAAATTGACTCGATGAGACGGTGATGAGTCAAAAAGTAATTTGATAACTTGTAATTGTTCTTCAAATCTTCCCACTGGCTTGTCCCATTGTATTTTGAATTCTTTGAGATTTTGTGCTTCACCTGCTCCGATACCTAAAGTTCCTCTTCCATGTGATACTCTGTCAAGTGTAATTGATGCTAGTGCAATGTTTGATGGATGACGTCTTACTGCATCGGTTACACAAGTTCCAAGTTCTACCTTGTGTGTAACTGCTGCAATTGCAGAAAGCATGACCCATGGATCGTTTACTATTGCCTTGTCCCATTGTGGAACATTGCTATGGTCCATATACCAAATAGAATCATAACCTGTCTTGTCAGCTAAAACACAAGCTGTAATGATCTGATCCTCGTTTAATCCCAGTCGAGCAACGTTGAGTCCTTGTTGAATTCCAAATTTTAGCGCCATGAAATCCTTCTATAGTTGTCTTAAATTAGATGTATTTAAGTCTAGTAATCTTGTAAGAATAATTGCTGATTTCCAGTCATTGTTAGCTTGTTTTTTGCAAAATGGAACAATGCTCTAGTTTTTTACAAAAAGTGAAAAAGAAAGTAGACTAGAGTTTGCCGTCTACAATGTCTTTCAAAAGTTGAGCGACATCTTGTTTTGTTACTGGCAATGGATTTGGATCCAAGTGACCCTTGTCTGTCATGACAACATCTGCAGCTTGATCAAATGGTGCTTTTAGTGTAAGTTTGTCAAACTTTAGTTTTTCAATAACTTCTTTGAATCTGTCATAAAAGATGGACTTGTTGAATCTGTGTGCAACTGTTGTGCATGATGATAGAGAATATCCATGTGGTACGCCTTCATTTGAAAAGACATACGATAGTGCATGTCCTAATGTGGTCGATGCATTTCCAAATCCAACACCTGAGAGCATGGACCCAAATGGATAGTTCTCTGGCTTGTTGTTCATTATTGCATCATAGAGCACATCAAAGGCAGATTTGCATAGCATTCTGGTGAATTCGTTTCCTCTCTTGCTATCATATCCCTCTGTTGCCTGGGCGCATGCGTCACAGACAGAATTTTTGACAATTGCCTCTGGTGTCCCGTCCATGAAATAAGCGTCAATTACTGCCATGTCTGCAAGGAATCTCTCGTCTTGCAAGAGTTTTTTCTTTCCATCAAACTTTAGTACACAATATGTTGTCATCTCTGCGCCTGTTCCAAATGTAGTTGGGATGAGTATCTTTGGAATCTTCATCTCCATTCCTGCATATTTTGCAACATCAAGTGAACTTCCTCCTCCGAGGCCAATGATTGCAGATGGATTCTTTGGCTTGAACTCTGTCATGACTTTGTTTACTGTTTCAATTGATGGTTCAGGTTCTACTTTGTCATATAGCATATAATCTTGAATCTTCATTCTTGCAAGCCACTTGGCTGATACATCCGGTGGTGCGGTTGTTACAACAAGGGCATTTTTTGGATATTGCGTCTCAGATAAAGCATCTTTGCCGAAATTAATTGTCTTTGGCATTCTAACTGTATTCATAAAAAAACTATGTCTCCTACAATTATTATACTATTGCCTTGGTTCTGCCTAAATGTGAAATTGGGTTTTCTTTGTTATTATTATGACACTGATTGTGGATACTGCAATAATCATTCCTGCTAGTGGGCCAAACTCTGGTACTGATGGGCCAACAACAATTGTGAAACTTGCAGTCTCTGGAGGTATGGGCTGGAATAATATTCCTTGAACCTCTACTATGACCTGATAAGTTCCGGCTGTTTGGAATTGCATGGGGATGCTAACTGCACCTTCTGTAGCGACATGACTTACAGGTATTCCAAATACCTGGTCATTACCTTGCATAACGGAAACTTTGTAATCGATATGTGGTTGTATTGCATTTTGTTTGTTGAGAAAACCGATTTTAAGCATAGTCTGGTCTCCTGGGTTTGGAGTTGTAGGACTGGTCTCAAAACTGACGTTTAGTGTGCCGCCACTAGTTGGTTTTATGATTGGGTCTGCATATGCTGGAGCCATGAGAATTGTCATTATTGCTAATGTGCCTAGCACGCCAAATACTGATACTTTCACACCGGTTCTAGAACTTGACACAATATGGCTTGGATCCTGTAATATATAAAAAAAGTGTAACAAAGGTAATGGACAACATTTTTTTAAATTGATAATAAAAAGACTCTAAATTGACCAAATATTGTTTATTGTATAGTGACAATAAATGATAATTAGAAATTTACAACCATTATCAACAAATTCTGCAAAAAAAGATGCCTTGTCCATAATTGAAGCAGGTCTTGCTGCAGCTAGTCCAAAAACTCATCTTGAGAAAATTATTAAAAAAAATGCCTTGATTTTACCTGGGAAAAAGATCAGTCTTGAAAAATATTCACATGTGTTTGTTGTTGCAATGGGTAAGGCAGGTTATGCCATGGCAAGTGCCGTGAATTCTCTTACACATGTTGATGGGGGAATAATTGTTGTCCCAAATAACGTCAAAATGATGGATAAAAAGTTCAAAGTAATTCGTGCAGGCCATCCAATTCCAAACAAAAATAGTCTTGTTGCCTCAAAAACTATTCTTGAATTTCTTGGCAAGATTGATTCTGTGGACCTTGTAATATTTCTCATATCTGGTGGTACGTCTTCTCTAGTTGCAATGCCTGATGGAATAACACTTGGCGAAAAACAGGCAACAACAAATCTTTTGATAAAGTGTGGTGCAAACATTTCAGAAATTAACTGTATCAGAAAACACCTGTCCAAGATTAAGGGAGGTAAGATGCTTGAACGCATGCGATCAGATTCTGTATCTCTTGTCATGTCTGACGTAGTGGGAAATGATCTCACAAGTATTGCCTCTGGGATGACTTACTATGATAAAACCACGTTTACAGAAGCAAAAAAGATCCTCAAAAAATATCACCTTGAAAAACTTGTTCCAAAAAGTGTCTTGTTACATCTAGATCTTGGAGTACGAGGTAAGATTCCAGAAACTCCAAAGAAGGAAAAAATAAAGAATTATCTCATTGCAACCAATGAAGATTGCCTTGACGCAATGAAATTACGTGCAAAAGATCTTGGGTATTCTACTGAAGTTCTTACTGCTGTCTCAGGTGATGTACAAGATCTTAGTTTTGATATCGCTAGGACATTTTCTGACAAGAAGATGAATTGTGTGATCTTTGGTGGAGAGAGTACTGTTGTTGTAACTGGAAAGGGAAAAGGTGGGAGAAATCAGGAATTGGTCTTGCGTTGTGCAACTGATCTGTCAAAGAAAAAAAAGAATGCAGTTGTAGTGTCCGTTGGCACTGATGGGGTTGATGGTGTAACAAACTGTGCAGGCGCAATTTGGCAGTCAGATCAGAAAATAGACAAGATAAAACCATATCTTGACAAAAACAACTCGTATGGTTTTTTCAAAAAGCATGGTGGATTGATCTTGACCGGTTTCACTGGAACAAACTTGATGGATGTTGGTCTTGTACTACGAAAGTAACAACTTTGCCTTGTTCTTGCTTGGATCTACTAATTGATATCTGACATCTAGATCTCTTTGTTTAATTATCTGATCAATGAATTTCATTCTTTTTTCTATGAAAATGTCTCCAGTCAATTTGTTTTTTGCAATACGATCAAACATTGATTTTTGATCCAGCATTACATTTACCACGTCTTCATTTCTGATAATGAATCTACCAATACCCCAAAAAATTCCAACATGTAATGCAATGTATTTTGATTGTTCGGGTGTAACAATGTTGTAAAAATATTCTGCATGTATTCGACTCTCCTCAGATCTTGTCTGAGAATTTTCAATTATCCACGAGATCTTTTTTTGATCACCATGAAAAAAGTAAATGTGCTCCATGTCAACATATTTACCAAATATGTCAATATATTTTCTGTATACTACTGAATAAGAAAAATGAAAACTTGCTATCGTGCTAGAAGCAAATTCCTTCTTTACAAATATGGTGGATGAGCTTGTTGACTTTTCAGAATATGATCCAGAGCTTGCTGAAGGGCTCAAATGGATTGATGGTGAGGCACAAAAAAGAGGAATCACATTTTATGAAATGGTGTTTCATGTATTGCACAGACATGATGTTGATTCTAAAGCAAAAGACTGGCTTGCAAATAGAAACTAGACACAATACTTGATTTATCGATTTGAATAATCACACGGTTTACCGTGTACTGTAAAATGATTTTATGATACAAAAGTTGGGAGGGTTTTTCTCCCCTAGCATACGTTACTAAGGGTTTACCCATTTTACATTGTATGAAACATTTCCTGGAATCAATGTATTCCATGAAACATTTTGTGTTGTCTGTGGTGCAAGATTGCCTGGATGGCTTTCTTTTGCAGTCACTGTGACATCTTGGTCAGGACCTATGCCATTGACACATGTGCCAAGTTGAAATCCTGGAGCGCTTGTGTCATACCATGTGCTTCCACCAAGTGAGTTGCTCTGGGAGCTCTGACTTGGGGTGTGGATGGTAAATGTCACTGTGTATGATCTGTCGTTTCGTAGCTGGAATGTCATGCCTGGATTTGCTACTGGATCAAATGTTTTGTGTCCCACTGTTATTTTCATAGCAGTGATTGTTCCGTCGTATCTGTTGGAACATGTTGAGGGTGCCTGACCCATTGCAAATGCTTGGTTTGCTGTGATTCCAAATGATGCAATCAAAATTGATGCAACCATTAGAGCAAACACATTCTTGCCGCGATTGTTTTTTGTACTAAATGTGTGTTTCAATATTACAATAATGTTTTTTGTATATGTAAGCACTTGGTGAATTTCTTCTATAGTTTGCATACATTGTAAACGTAAATTATTTTTTTGAATTTTATTTTTTTTCGGTGATATGAGTTGAACTTACATCTGTGTCAGACGTTTCTCAATTGATACATATTCACATCCTGATGGACCACAGTATTTTCCGACGTAGACAGCTTTTGGCCTGTAAAGCATTGGCTTTGGCGCGGCTTCGGCAAACTTTTCCTCTATTATGTGAGCAGTCCATCCTGACACTCGAGATACTGCAAATATTGGTGTGTTAAGATCCATTGGGATGCCAAGCATATAGTACACTGATGCACTGTAAAGATCAACGTTTGGAAAAATATCTGAACTTTTGATCTTTTTCATCTCTTCTTCTGTAATTTCCTCGACTCTTTTTGTAATGCCATACCATGGCAGTCCAGTTTTTTCTGCCAATCTTCTTGAAAGCTCTCTGAGAACTTCAGCCCTTGGATCAAATGTCTTGTATACTGCATGACCCATGCCCATTATTTTCTGGCTCTTTGCAAGTTTTTCTTTTATCCACTGCTCCACCTTGTCCTCTGAACCAATCTCCAGTAACATCTTCATCACCTGAAAGTTTGCACCTCCGTGTAGTTCACCACTTAGTGCACCAACAGCTGCACTTACTGCCGCATACATGTTTGCACGAGTTGATGCAACTTCTCGTGCTGCAAATGTGGATGCGTTAAAGCTATGCTCTGCATGTAATATCAGGCAAATATCAAAAATCCTTGCAGCCTCGGTATCTGGTTCTTTTCCTGTAAGCATGTATAGAAAATTGCCTGCATGATTTAGCTTTTTTGATGGCATGACTATTTCTTTGTCATTTCTAATCCTGTCCCAACATGCTACAATGATTGGAATCTTTGAAATCAAATTGATTGCTCTATTGTAATTTGTGACCCTGTCATCTGATTTTTCTATGTCATGGACTGCCATCATGGATACTGTAGACTGGAGAACATCCATTGGGTTTGCAGTCTTGGGTATGTTTCTTAGTGTCTTCTCTAAACCCTCTGGAATCTCACGGGTTGCTACCAATTGCTCTGAGAACGATTCCAATACCTCCTTTGTTGGCAGGTCATCGTTGAGCAAAAGACACGATGTCTCCTCAAAGGTTGATTTTTTTACCAAGTCTAGAACATCATAGCCTCTATAGATCAGCTTTCCATTGACACCGTCTATTGCAGAAATCTTGGTATCTGCGACTTCGATGTTTCGAAGGCCAATGTTCTTTGTCTGCACGGGATACAATGGGAAAAATACGTATTAAATTATTGCTAATTTGTAAATAAAAAATTAAGCAGTTGGTCTAATCTAACAACTTTGGCAATTATAGCAAAATTTATCATGATTTTTAGTAGCAATGAGCCAATGGGATGACGAATTTGTCCGCATGGTGGACAATTTTGTAGTAGAGACAAAAGACCCTAGAGTCTTGCAAGAGATTTCTGATCTTGATAGGGAGTCTAGACTACTTGGAATCTCATTTTATGACATGTACTGCGTAGTGTTGCAGGATGTCAAGGGGCATCAAACCTTGGTTGCAGAATTTAAAACATACATGAGCTTGAAGAAAGTCAAGCCTGTTTTTTAGTTTAAATGAGGGTTGCAAATCTCGTCAATAATCCATGGCAAGAACTAGAGTTGTTTGTCTTTCTCATAAAGAAGATGCCGATGGCGTCAGCTCTGCATCACTGATACGAAAGGCGTTTGGCGGAGAAACAAAACTGGTAGATTATCCTGGACTGATGAATGAACTAGAGGCACTAAAAAACGATGAAAAACTAAAGACATTATTCATCTGTGACCTTGGACTGAGCAAATCAAACCAGGACCAGTTCGTAGAACTGCTCAAGGCATTACGAAAAAACAAAGTTTCCATTACTTACATTGACCATCATGATATCGAAGATCCAATAAAAAAGAAGATCAAGGCATTAAAGGTAAAACTGATTCACACTATTAACGAATGCACAACAGTACAGGTGTATAATGCATTCAAGTCAAAGCTTTCTGATTATGGTTCATTTCTTGCAGCATGTGCTGCAGTGACTGACTATATGGAAGACAGGCCAATTGGAGCTGCGCAATTGCAAAGATTTGACAGACAGTTTGTTCTTTTGGAGGCAACGGTTCTTACATTTACAATTACCAGTCATCAAAAAGATCCAGAATTTTTGTTATATCTGGTCGATGAGCTAAGCGAATCAAAATATCCACATCAGATTAACAATACATTTGAGTTTGCAAGAATCCAGGCAGAACGAATCTCTGGTGTCATACAAAAAGTCAAAGACAACATGAAGAAGATGAAAAACCTTTCTTACATGGAAGTTACAGATTCTGGCGCAAGTATGGCAGTAAACTTTGTTTTAGGATTGTCTGGAAAAGAAGTCGGGGTTTCATACAAGTTACGAGAAGAGCAAGGAATCTATGCAGTATCAGTCAGAGGAGCAAAATCTTGCAAGGTGCATCTTGGTAGAATTGTAAACCAGTTGGCAACAGAGCTTGGTGGCTCTGGTGGAGGACATGACAAGGCATGCGGTGCAGTCATACCAAAAGCAAAGATTGGCATGTTCTTGAAAAAATTTAATTCAAAACTCAAATAGTCTCTGCAATCAAATCAATTTCTACTGCAGAATTCAATGGCAGGCTTGAAACACCTAAAGCAATTCTAGTATGTTTTCCCTTTTCTCCAAAGATTTCAAAAAGCAGATCAGATGCGGCATTGATTATTTTTGGATACTCGTAAAATTCTGGAGAACTATTGACAAATCCTGAAACTCTGACAATCTTTGATATTTTATCCAGTGTACCAAGTTCTGCTTTTAGCTGAGCCAAAACATTTGTTATGCATAACTTGGCTGCCTTTTGGGCATCCTCAACTGATATGCTTGTTGGCACTTGACCCTTGAATTGCACTTGGCCATCTTTTATTGGAATCTGTCCTGATACAAAGACCAGATTGCCTGTCCTTACAACCGGGATGTATGAACCTGCAGGCTTGGGAGGTGTTGGAAGTGTTATGCCAAGTGATTCTAGTTTTTCTTCAATCATGGTATTATCTTTTGCAAGACTTGATTTTATATATTCATATAACATGTCATGTAAAACCGAATCTATGGACAAAAAGTCTCACGGTGAGGAACTCAAAAAAGAACTAGACATTTTGATATCAAGAATAAGTGCGTTAGAGGCATCATCAACTGATAAAGAAAAAAAATCACTTATGGGTATACTAAAAGTACTTGCAGAAAATCAAAAACACTTTGTTGACGAGTTTGAACATCTCAAAAAAGCACTAGATCTGATGATGGTACAGATCTTCAAAATGGACCAAGCAAAAAACAGACCTTGACCCAGGTTTTTGTGTCCAGAATCATTGCAATAAAAGATTAAATTCAGCCCCCAATTGTTGGGAAACAAATGTCTCATCCTACAGTACCATCGGACAGCTCAAAACCCGTTCTAAAAGACAAGAATCCTCATAATTACAGAAAAGTTGGCTATTCCATGATTGTAATTTCAGTATCGCTAGTTCTCATAGGCTTGCTAGTATGGGCAATAGGTAGCAATTACCACTTTTCAGGGGATATTATGGCAAAACAAGAGATTGACTCCATGACACCAAAGAACGGTTACGCTATAGTTGTCTTTGATTATACACAACCAATTGGTGCCAAGCTCAAACTCTTGGATTCTGCAAGTACAATTGAAGATGCCAAAAAACTACAAAAACAGTATACTCCGGACTATGATGGTCAGAAAGGCCAAGTCTTGATCTTTGGTAAATCAATTCAAAATAACACAAATTCAATTTCTCTTGCTGAAGTATATGCAATGACTCCTACATCTGGATATGATGTAGTCTCTTTCAATACTGTAATGCCTGTAGGTGCAAGACTTGCTTCACAAACACTTGATTCGTCATCCGGCGCAGCAATGAATGACTCTGCACGATACAGTTCTGCAAATGTGGACACCCAAGTGCAAATACTTACTCTTACTTCATCATTTGACGACAACTTGAAGCAGATACTTGGCGCAAACTATGATCCTATGTTGGTAACAGATAACATTAATCAAATAAAGTCCATGCCAGCAAAAATGATTCCACCGCCACCAACTCCAGTTGTACCAGTGGTACAAGTAAATACCACAAAGACAACTAGTCTACAAAATGCAACAATTACTAATGCTACTGCAAAAATAACAAATAGTACAGGTATACAACAAGTAAATTCAACAAGCAAATCGTCTGGTCTTGCAGCAGGTACTGGAGATAGCCTTTCAATGGCCGCACATGTAACTACAACTAGTTCATCAAATAATGCCGCAACTACATCCAACAATACATCTTCTAATCATACAAAAACAGTATCTCTCTCAGAAAATCTTGCAGTAAACTCTACTTCTAAATAAAACCTAAATCAATTCATCGTCAATTTCTTCAATAGGCTCTAAAAATTGCGTACAAGTACAAGTACTTACAAGGCACTTGCCAAATTTTACAAGCGATTTAGATTCTTGGGATGGTATGTGTGCATCACTCGTATGGTGACATCTCTTACAATTCATGTTTGAACCATTTTCTAGTTTTCTACTTGTACTATGCCTTTTGAAATGAGCCACTGGATACTTTGTACAAACTCATCATCAGTGGTCTGACCATCTGCCCACATGCCGGTGCTATGCTTTAACCATGTGGGAATTGTTTGGGAGGAACTGGCTCCTGAAACGCCATGTGGTACATGCATTACTCCCTTTGATATCAAATACTGGATTGCATTGGTAAATTCAGAGTCTTGCAGATCTCCCTGAGACCAACTTTTTGCAGTGGTTTTAATCCACTTTGGTATTGAAACATTACTACTTTTAATTCCATCCGAATCCGCGTTTATCATGTTGGTACTTGCCAGCTTGTCTGAGAAATCAACAATCACCGGATTTCCACTAATTGTGACAATTGACGAATAATGCTCTTCTAACAAAATGCCTGTCTGGATGTCGTATACGATCTTTGATGTACTGTTTTCACTAGAATAGAATGCAACTATGCTGGTTCTCTTGAAACCATTAAACTCTGTAACTATTGGGGTAATTGATGTATCCGACTTGTTGTATTGAACAGGGGATGCCAGAACTTCAAGAAATGGTCTTACTTTGCTGGTGTCTTGGTCAATGTGTGCAAAACCGGTTTCCAAGTTTAGAACCAATGTAGTGTTTTGAGTTTTGTTAGTATCTGCTTGACTCTGTAATACCTTGATGTTACTTGCATTTACCATGTCTCCGAAAATATACGTCTGGGAACTATTGATGTTTCTTGCTATGATACTATACTTTAGCATGTCACCTGGGCTAGCACAAATGGTATGTGGTTTACATGCATTATCTTGCTGGGCAAATGCCGGTACTTCGGATATCATAATCCCTAGTGCAGAAATTGCCAAAATCAGAAAAACTGATGTAAATTTCATTGCGTAAATATTATACAAAAGGCAGGTAACATTATTCTTTCTGTTAAAGAGATCAATACAAATACTGTAATTTTCTTGTATGATATTGTATTGCCAAACCATCTGATAAAAGAATCAAGTCCTTATCTTTTACAGCATGCAGAAAATCCGGTCCAGTGGTATGCGTGGGGAGAAGAAGCGCTAGAAAAAGCAAGGCAAGAAAACAAGCCAATCTTTCTTAGTGTAGGGTATAGTGCATGTCACTGGTGTCATGTTATGGCTCATGAATCCTTTGAAAACGAAGAGATTGCCAAGGCAATGAATGAGAATTTTGTTAACATAAAAGTAGACCGAGAAGAAAGACCTGATATTGATGATATATATCAAAAGGTCTGTCAGCTAAACACTGGCAGCGGGGGTTGGCCACTCAGCGTATTTTTAACTCCTGACCAAAGACCGTTTTATGTTGGCACGTATTTTCCGCCTCTTGACAGTTATGGAAGACCTGGATTTGGAAGCCTGGTGTTACAGCTTGCACAGGCCTGGAAAGAAAAACCTGGCAATGTAGAACAAGCCGCAGAAAATTTTGTCAATGCTTTACAAAAAACAGAATCAGTTGCACTTGATTCTAAACTTGAAAGGTCGATTCTTGATGAGGCCGCAGTAAACCTATTGTCAATTGCAGACAATGCCAATGGCGGATTTGGTCAAGCTCCCAAGTTTCCAAACGCATCAAACCTGTCCTTTATGTTACGATATTCTAAATTGTCTGGAATTGTAAAATTCCAGGAATTTGTTTTCAAGACTCTGAGCAAGATGGCAAATGGTGGAATGTATGATCAACTTGGCGGTGGATTTCATAGATATTCTACTGACTCTAGGTGGCTTGTGCCACACTTTGAAAAGATGCTCTATGACAATGCATTATTGCCACCAGTGTATGCAGAGGCATACCAGATCTCAAAGGATCCACGATATCTTGAGGTAATACATGATACATTACGATATGTTTTGGGACACATGACATCACCTGAAGGCGGATTTTATTCTGCACAAGATGCCGACTCTGAAGGAGAAGAAGGAAAGTTCTATGTCTGGAAGAAAAAAGAGATTCAAGAAATACTGGGAAAAGATTCTGACGTCTTCTGCCTGTACTATGACGTGACAGATGGGGGAAACTTTGAGGGCCACACGATTTTGTATAACAGCATGAACCTATCTTCAATAGCATTTCACTTTGGCAAGAGCGAATCTGAAATACGACAAATTCTAAAGCAATCACGAGAAAAACTCTATGCAGTAAGATCAAAGCGAATACCTCCTGGAAGAGATGACAAGATAATGACAAGCTGGAATTCCCTCATGATTACTGCCTTTGTCAAGGGGTACCGTGTGACTGGCGAACAAGACTTTGTCCAGTCTGCAAAAAAATGTATCGAGTTTATTGAATCTAGGCTGATAAAAGACGGTGAACTGCTTCACACTTACAAAGATGGCAAGTCAAAGCTTAGGGCATATCTTGACGATTACGCCTATTTTGTAAATGCATTGCTTGATTATTTTGAAGTCGAGCCCTCCAAAAAATATCTAGACCTTGCAGTATACTGTGCAAATTACCTACTTGATCATTTCTGGGATGCAACTCAAAAGAACTTTTTCTTTACTGCAGATAATCATGAAAAACTGATCATAAGGACAAAGAACATTTATGACTTGTCTTTACCATCTGGAAACTCTGTTGCAGCAGGGGCAATGCTGAGATTATACCACCTCACACAAGAAAAAAAATATCTTGATGTATCAATCAAAGTGATGGAGTCACTTGCGGTGATGGCCGCAGAAAACCCATTTGGATTTGGACAACTGCTAAACTCGATATATGCATATTTGAAAAAGCCAGTAGAGATTACAATGATAAACACAATAAACACTGACGTGAAAAACTATCTTTTGAAAAAATTCATCCCTGAGGCAATTCTTGTCATGATTTCAAAAAAAGAGGATCTCGAATCCCTAAAAGGTTTCCAGTTTTTTGCAGGCAAGGAATTTGATGATACAAAAACCAAGGTCTATGTCTGTAGAGATTTCACATGTTCGCTTCCTCTTGAAACTGTACCTGAAATCGAAAAACTGGTCTAGATCTTTTTTATGTTTATTTCTAGTCTCTGACCTACAGCAGGACTGCCCATTCTCTCATACCTACGTTTTGGCATTGTAATTGTAATCGATGTCTGGGCATAACTCTTGATTGCAATTGTTGGCTGGGCCTGAAGTATTGCTTCTATGAATGGAGCAATCTGGTCTCGTAGTTCTGGGTCTAGTTTCTGGTTTATTGCATCAAGCATGAGTTGTTTCTGTGAGACTGGCTCTGTCTGGACATCTTCTGTCAGTGTCAACTGGACTGTTTGACCGTTGTCAACTAGCTGTTGAATTTGATAATGAATCAACTCTGACATTGAAGTATCGTTGAAAATGTTGCAATTTAACTTTTCACAAATCTTGTTTTCTATCTTGAAGACTGGCTGTTTTCATTGTCTGCCAAATATTGGAGTCCGCTGACAAATTCTCTGTCTGACATCTGTCCTGCTGACCATAACCACGCATCTGTTTTTATCCAATCTGGAATCTTGCCAGAGTGGATGCCACTTGGCTGGCTGGATGGGATTTTTACTATATTTTGGCTAACCAAAAACTGGAGTCCGCCAGTAAACTCGTCATCTGAGATCAAACCCTGTGACCACCATTTTGCATTGTTTTTCATCCATGTTGGAATCTGTAATGTGGTGTTAATTTTTTGATTCACTGTATCTGGTTTCACACTTGGGGGTTCTATGGTAAAACTTGTAAAATCAAAATCTCCTGTCATGGGGTTGATAAGCTCGGCAACATACTCTCCATTTTTTTGATACTTGTCACTTGACAATATTGTAGAGTTTAATCCAGAGATTCCAAAGTTTTCTATCATGGTATTGTTGGAATCAATCACTAGAATCTCACCAAATGGTTTTTCTGTAAACGCACCAGTGTTCATGTCTAGTATTATGTTCTCACCTGGCTTGTATGACTTCTTGTCTGTACTCAATTGGTGGGTCATCTGACGTTTTGGTTCCACTTGATTGTCAAACCCACCATCTCCGTATATTGATTTTATCTGTGAAATGTCAAGTGCTGTAATGTCGTAATGTTTTACGCCAAGAACTGTTACGGTATCAATCATGATTGACGGCATGTCTTCTAGTCCATTTATGATATTGTGCAGTCTGTCACTTGGTACAATATAGTGCCCTAATCCAAACGAGTGGCCAATCTCATGTCTAATTGTAGAATCTAACTGTGTGCTTGTTGCTACAAGTCCAGTATAGTATGGCATGTCTACAAAGGTATAGTATTCTTGGTTGTCTTGGAACCATTCTTTTTTGACCCAGTTTGGTTGAACATCTGAATAGTAAATTTCAATATTGGTCTTGCCTGTTTCAAAATTTGGAATTGTTATGCCTGTTGCAATAAATCCATTGGGGTCTTTTTGTGGTTCTGGATAATAGTTTATTGTTACGTCACACTTTGTATAGTCAAAATTGTTTTTCTCTGAAATCAGGACCTCGATTAGATTGATATTCCAAACTAGATGTTTTCCCAAACCTTGGTTAAGTTTTGTCTTCCAATCAATTGCTGCATATTCTGTTTCATCTAAAAGCTGCTTTCCAATGGTTGGAAATTTTGGATTTGTCTGTGGTTCAATGGCACAAATTGTTGGGCCATGCTGGACCCTGATTGGCATCTGTTGGAAATAACCTGTGGCAAAGGCAGAGTTTGGAAGTACCACTAGGCCTGCAAAAACCATGGCAACGATTAGGATTGCCTTTTTCAAAGTGTCATGCCTTGGCATCAAGTATACTGCGTTTTATCTGGGCTGCCCTTGTCTTTATCATCTGGGTAAACTCTTGTGTGTCCTCAAGCACTGGTTTTTGCTTTTGGTTTTGGTATGCCTGAAGAAAGCCCGAATAGATGCAGCCAACTATAATCCCAAATGCGTTTGCGTTTACATCCTCGATCTCGTCAGAGTATGTCATTGCAATCTGTTTGTATGATGCTGCCTCGTTGATATAGTAATCAATTAGACTGTCGATGAATTTCTTTGTTGTACTTGGAATCACGAACTAGATTTTCCCTGCATTGTTTATAATGTTTGATTTTTGTAATTTCCTGTCTTAGATCTGTTGTAATTAGAGTAGTTGCAAACTAAATTTGACCACATGCATTTTTGAAGAGTTGACCCAAGAGGTCAATCATGCCAATCGAAGTAAATAGAGTAAACAAAGAATGCCCAAAGTGTAAAAGTCCTACTATATTTAACACTGGAAAAGAGTACTTTTGTGGCAAGTGTCTTGCAACACTGAAGATAAATCAGGTAGCAGAAAAAATTACTGCATAGTATCATGTGGACAATCGATTTAGAAGACGAATATTTCAAGATCTACGATGACCGTAAAACACTTGCTGGTTATTTTGCACCAGAATATGGTGACATTCAGCCAGAAGACAAGGCCCCTCAAGTCATACAAGATATGATAAAAAACCATGATCCGATAAAAGGTGGTTACATGATGTTGCCTCTTGTCAAGTTTGGAATATTCGAAGATGGTAAGGAGATGAGCCTTGATTATGTTGATCAACAACTCCGTGAGGTTCACAACAGAATACTTGCCTGGAAAAACCTACTTACTGAAAAAGGAATTGCACATCATAAAATCTTGATATCCCACACAGACCATGACATGCTAAGCATTACACTTGGAATAATTTTTCCATCTCCAGTTCCGCTTGAAAAAAAAGAGATACTTGGCAATCTTGGAAGCATCTTGGATTTTGCACATCAAAAAGGTCTATTGTGAGCCACTAGATTTTGCAGTCTCATAGGACTGGAGGGCATTCATCTCATACTGGAATGACTGTTGCAACAACTGGTCTGATTTTGCACTTGTTGCATTGTTTCCTGTTACTATCCACTCTCGTAGGGTCTCGTCACTTTCAATCTGTGTCTGAGTTGATAGTTTGAATAACTGCAATGACGGCTTGAACAATTCTGGCGCTTTTAGGTCTTCATAGCGTGGAAGTATATTTTTGACTGCTAGTATGTGTTCATCAGTTATCTTTAACATCTGGTCTTTTGAAATCTGACCATTCTTGTATTGTGTAAGATGTTGGTCAAAAACCTGGGTCTCATTTTTTAGGTCTGACTGGATCTGTGCAAGTTGGTCTCCAAATCTCTGACCTGAAATAGTTGTCTGGTCTAGGTAATAGTTGACAAGTATTACAATTATCACTATGGCTACTCCTGAGCCTATTGCAATTGGCATGGTATGACTTTTACCTGGAGCTTTTTTTCGTCTCACAACAAAGCCAGTGGTTAATGTGAAATAAATCTATTTGACACCAAAATAATTTTACGTTTTAAACAATTGATTAATCGCTACGTTGTTGTCATCCATGTCTAAAAGCTCTGCAATTTTTTTATAATATTCTATGAACTGATCACCTTTTTTAGTTAATTTGTAACGTAGAGTTTTCTTGTTGTATTTTAAAAGTCCCTTGTCTTGGAGTATCTGAAGATAGTTTACCAATAATGTGTATGATAAAAATGCCTTGTACATTATCTGAGTTTTTGATGCACCTGTTCTTGCTGCTTCTAAAATTGCTTTTACAATGTCAACATGTTCTCTATATTTCATAATTATGCACTAGACCATGTTCTTGCCGCATTTTGGAATAAAATGCGTGACTGTACCAGAATTCCACACTAGTGTATAGTGACACGAATATTTCAAATTTGATGATTTCCTGCTAAATTTTCTAGATGAATCTTATCGAACAAACGTCCTTGATTGTGTTGATTCTTTTTTTGTGACAAGAAAACTGACAATTCCAATTATTGCAATTGCTGCAATCTCAAATAGTATCCAGTCTTCTCTTGGGAATTCAATTATCTTGTTTACAAATGGTGTAAAGATTGGAAATCCATATTCTGTTGAAAATATGTCATATGATATGTGGGTAAGTATGCTTGTTCCAACTATGGCACCTAGTCGATAGTCATTTTTATGGAAAAGAATCATTAGAACAATCACGGTAACGATTGCAAACGTGATGGAATGGCCCATCCTTGGTATTCCCTCTACATGTAACAGGCCAATCAGATGATCAGCGTCTATCAGAACTGCAAGAAATCCTCCTAGCAGTATGTATCTGACTCTGAGTGTCACTATGGCTGCAACAACACCCCATGCAAAATGCCCAGTGATTTCTTTCAAGTTTAGGCCGCCATGCTCTATTGGGTTTGTCAAGATGATCTTGTCAGGTAGTATTGTGCTTACAAGTGAGAAACCTGCAGCCAGGGAACAGTAAACCGCAGAGACTGCTATTACAAATAACACGTCCTTTTTTTCTAGTTTCAATTATTGGTAAATGAAAAATGTCTGGCTATGTAAAAATCTAGTCTATGTATTTTCCTTCTGCATCTGCCTTTAGTTCTATTATCATTATGCTGCCGCTTATGTACGAGTCATTTCTTGTTGTCCTTACTCGTCCAACCTCGATGTGGTATGGATACACATCTACTACTACTGTTCCAACCTTTACGTCTGATGGCGCATCTGTTATAGTAATGTCTTCTTTTTTAACTCCGTAATCTACCAGCTTTTTTATGCAATGATCAAGCAATGGTTGAGGTAGGCCATGATTTATTGCCCAAACTGTGCCCTCGTATTCAATTTTGTCCAACTAGTAGCACTCTAGTTTACCGGTATAATTATCATACTCTGAATAGATAAAGCTGCCAGAACGGGCATTAATTGAGTAACCGTTTCAAGTTGTGGCTTTGAGTGTCATGGTACTCATAACCTGGGATAACGAACGGATTTTTTGAGATAATATGGTATCAAACTCCTGAGAATTTTTTGCCTGTATCTCTGCTATCACATCATAGGCACCAAATGTGACATGGGCGTTTTTGACCTGTGGTATGGTCTTGAGCTCTTCAATTATGTAGTCTTCTGCACCTAATTCGCAATTGATTAATACAAATCCCTTTTCCACTATATTCTCATCCTGTTTACGTTACTTAACTTTTTGTCTGTTTCTCTGAAATGATATTTACTTTGTCATGTTCTGGATTCTTGGGTCGTAGCATATTGGAAAATATGGCTTGAGATTACTGTTACACGAGTCATTGATGATATTTTGTGAATCAAGGCATATTGTTTGGTTTAACATTTTACTATAACACTTGTCTAGAACGGTCTGAAGCCTACTATTTTGCTCGTCTATCTGTGTTATTATGGCAGAATTCAGGCCCATGTTTGCTATCTGTTGTAACCTATCATCACTACATGCAGATGTAGGACTAGAGTGGCACAAGCTCATCACCTGTCTTGCTGTAGTGGCACATGTTGTGATGGAATCATTTCCGCTTGCCTTGGAACACATGTCAATAAATGACAAGACTTGGTCTTGGAAATAATTTGAATCAATGGAACTATAATTGATATTTTTTGAAATTATCTTGTCAATTCTAGGATCAGAGCATGCCTGGATTTTATCAAATTTTTTAGTAGAACACTCTTGCTTTAGTTCCATCATTGTTGGTTGGCATGAAGAAATATCTGATTTGACACACAAGTTTACCAAGTGAGAAATTGAGCTATTCAGATCATGTGACGCTTCATCAATCTGATTCTGGGCAGAGACTATTTTGTAGTCTACTGTGTATAGAAACTGGTCAATTCTTGGGTCCTTGCAAATTTCTGCATCAGAGTACCCTTGACTGCTACATTCTTGCTTTAGGTTAGAAATTGACGCCTTGCATCTTGTCAGGCTGTCCAAGCTCTGAAATTGCATACAGTCATTTACAAGATTTAGATTCTGTGTGTTATACTGGGAAGCAGATTTTGTAACACTGGATTTCTCATCCTGTCCAGTCATGTAATAAAATTCAATGTCTCCAACAATTGCAATCACAAATACCGCAATGGCTGCAGATATCAAATACATAATTTTGCGCATGCTGTAATCATGATATCGTGATATATTGCAATTTGTACTTGAGGTAATAAAACAGCACAAATCTATACGAATAAAACCCTGGGAAAGAAACATGATACTTGAGCGCGTCAGGCAACAGCACTACAGAATATCCATGCATTTCGTGTCATACGAACTGTTGTAAAGAATATACAATATTTGTCAACGCGCATGATATTTACAGGCTTGTAACAAATCTTGGAGTACCACCACAAAGTTTTCTTGAGATTTACGGTGCAAAGGATTTTGATCTTGGTATCAAAGTAAAAGAAGGTCTGGTAGACCTTGCCCTGAAACAGCAAAATGGAGCATGCATGTTTCTTGTAGAATCAAAAGATATTTTCAGATGTACAGTAAACGAATTCAAACCTGGTGTGTGCAAATCATATCCATTTCAACTCAAGGATGGGAAACTGATTCAGATGGATGATAAAATGTGTCCAGTTGACTGGGATACAAAAGAATTTGAAGTAATGATGGCAATTCATCTCAAAAAAGACGAGTCAGAATGGAAGTTTTACAATGAGCTTATTCTGGAATGGAATGCAAAGCAATGGATAAAAAAACCACTAGATGAATTTCTAAGGTTTATCCTGGATAAAGTATCACTTTCTCTAAAAACAAATGATTGATTCCAATTCTATGCTTTCTGTTTTAAGAAATGGGTGTCAGGTGCTTTTCATGTCGTAAAAATTTCAAGCCAACGAAGGGATTTGGACCCTCGACCTTCTGATTACAAGTCAGATGCTCTAGCCAGGCTGAGCTACGTTGGCATTAGGTTATGGACTTTGGAAGGTGGTTTAAAATG
>Ga0134125_10000877_pt1 | contig 38771 bp, 34 predicted proteins | sample KB31751_FD_96464 | JGI IMG/M metagenome (GOLD analysis project Ga0134125, IMG submission 96464) | Terrestrial soil microbial communities with excess Nitrogen fertilizer from Kellogg Biological Station, Michigan, USA - KB3-175-1 | ecosystem: Environmental > Terrestrial > Soil > Unclassified ...
CAGGGCCGCTTTGTGGGCCCTTCGGCCTGTTTTGAAATTTATGCCCCGGGCCCAACATCGCTAATGATGGGCCTTCGGCCGGCGGCCAAGGCCGCTTTGTGGGCCCTTCGGCCCTGCTGTTTTGGTCGAACCGTCAAATTACAATAATTTCCCGAATATCCCGGTCGACGGCTGTGATCGCGAGATCGACTGTGCCGGGGGGAAAAATCCCCGGCGCCCGTTCCGGCCATTCCACCAGGCACAAATCACCGCTGTACAGGACGTCCCCGACCCCGGCACGCATGGCTTCTTCCTCGTCCTTCAAGCGGTACAGATCGATATGATACAACTTGCCGGCGGGATAGCTGTATTCGTTGATGATCGGGAAGGTCGGGCTGCCCACGGTGTCCGTTACCCCTTTTTCGGCACACAGTGCGTGAATAAAGGTGGTTTTGCCGGCGCCCATCTCACCGTGAAAGGCGAATACTTTTTGCGTGGGGAAATGCCGCCAGAAGCCGGCGGCCGCAGCCTCGATTTCCGGCAGGCGAAAGCGGAGTTCCATGCCGTAAAGATATTGGATCCGGCGCGGACGAGCCCGTTCATTTTCGTAACTTTGTCAATGGCCTTCACCGGCCGTCGGATGACATTATATGGAAACCATTAACTGGAAAGTGGAAGGAATGAGCTGCGCGACCTGCGCCCTGACGATCGGAAAATACCTCGAGAAAAAGGGAGGCCGGAATGTCAAGGTAAGCCTGGCGAGCGGCGACGTCAGTTTTGACCTCAATGGCGACCAGGACAGCGGCCAGCTTCGTGAAGGCATCCATGAGCTGGGTTACAACGTGATGACGGAGCGGGATGGCAAGGCAGTCAGCCGCAGGCGGATGAACCGGCATCTGCGATATTTCCTCTTCTGCCTGCCCTCCGGCATTCTGCTGGGCCTGCCGATGGTCCCGGGCATCCCCCGGGCGGCAATGCACGTATTCATGCAGCCCTGGGTGCAATTCGCCATCGCCCTGCCGGCGTATCTTACCGGCCTCGCCTTCTTTGGCCGCAGCGCCTGGAAGGGCCTTCGGAACGGGATGCCGAACATGAACCTCCTGATCATCACCGGGGCGACGGCCGCATTCGGGTATAGTTTAGCAGGCACGCTGCTGCGGCTTGGTCCCGATTATCAATTTTATGAGACGGCGGCGTGGATCATCATGCTCGTCTTGCTCGGCTATTATGTCGAGGATGCATCGGTCGAGGCTACGCAGCGCTCGCTGAAGCGGCTGGCGATCTCGCAAAAGACAATGGCGAATATGATCGCTTTCGACGACCGGCACCAGGAAATCATTTTTCCGGTCGAAAGCGGTCAGCTGCGGAGCGGCGACCTGGTCCTCATCCGCGCCGGCGAACAAGTTCCCGCGGACTGCCGGATCCTCTGGGGCGCAGCCGGCGTCGACCAGTCGATCCTCACGGGGGAAAGCCTCCCGCTCGACAAGGGCGCCAAAGACGGCCTGATCGGCGGCAGCTGGCTGGTTTCCGGTACGGTCAAGGCCCAGGTAACCGCTGCGGCGGATCAATCCGTCCTGGCCGGTATCGTTCGGCTCGTTCAGCAGGCGCAAGGGGAGAAGCCCCCGCTCCAGCAGCTGGCGGACCGGATCAGCGCGGTCTTCGTGCCTGTGGTATTGGGCCTGGCGGCGGTGTGCCTGATCGCGAATTACCTTTATCTGCATGCGGCGGGACCCGCGCTGATGCGAAGCGTAGCGGTGATGGTCATCGCCTGTCCCTGCGCGATGGGCCTGGCCACTCCCGCGGCCATCGCCGTTGGACTGGGCCGCGCTGCCAGGAACGGCGTCCTGATCCGGAATGCCCGTCACCTGGAAGCCTTCCGGCATATCCGCCAGGTAATTTTCGATAAGACCGGTACGCTTACCACCGGCGAATTCTCGGTGCGCGACTGGCAGGCGCTTTCCGGAAGCCCGGAGGAGTTCAGACAAATAGTCTATTCGCTGGAAAAATATTCGAATCACCCGATCGCGAGGAGTATTACACGGGAATGGAAAGACAGGCCCAATACCCGCTGGGCGAATGTCGAAGAGATCAGGGGGCTCGGTATGCGCGGGACAACCGCGGAGGGCGATATTTACTGGGCCGGATCCTATAAAGTCGCCGAGCGCCTGACTGCGGACGCATCGCATAGTGTTTATGTGGTCTGCAACGACCGGCTCCTGGGCTGGATCGACGTCAGGGACGCGCCGCGGCCCGAGGCAGCTACGGTGATCCGATGGCTGCGTGAAAAGGGCATGCATGTGGTTCTGCTCAGCGGCGACCGCAAGGAAATCTGTGATGCCGTAGCAAAGGAACTGGGCATTCCCGAAGTGCTGGCCGAAAGGACACCCGAACAAAAGTTGGAAGAAGTCGCACGGCTAAACGCGCGGCTGCCGGCGGCAATGGTCGGAGACGGAATCAACGACGCCCCTGCGCTTGCCAAGGCGACGATCGGCATATCGCTGAGCGATGCCTCCCGTCTCGCGATGCAGACGGCGGATGTGGTACTGATCGAACGGGGGCTGAGCCGGCTTCCGGCTGCGCTGGAGCTGGGCCGTTATACCTTTTCCACCATCCGCGGCAATTTGTTCTGGGCTTTTTGTTACAATGTGATCGCAATCCCGGTCGCCGCGCTGGGCGGGTTAAATCCTGCCGTGGCCGCCCTGGCGATGGGACTGAGCGACGTGGTCCTGGCTGCCAACTCACTGCGGCTCTATTCAAAAAAAATCGCCAGCCCCTGCCATGCCCATTGATCCCCCTTCTCCAAGCGGCGAACAATTGAAGCAGCTGTTGCAGGAGCACTGGCGATTCACGAGTTTCAGGCCGCAGCAGGAGGAAATCATCCGTTCGGTCCTTGATGGGCGCGATACGCTCGCCTTGTTGCCAACCGGGGGCGGGAAGTCCCTTTGCTACCAATTGCCGACACTGGCCCGGCCTGGCCTTTGCCTGGTGATCAGTCCCCTGATCGCGTTAATGAAAGATCAGACGGACAGCCTCCGCCGGAAAAACATCACCGCCTTCTTTCTGCATACGGGCATGGCCCGACATGAATTGGCCGCCACGTTACGGGCTGCAGCAACCAGCAATTGCAAGTTCCTTTACGTTTCGCCGGAAAGATTGGAAACGGAGCTGTTCAACGATTGGCTCGCGTCGCTGGACGTCAGGCTGATCGCTGTCGATGAGGCACACTGCGTGTCCCAGTGGGGATATGACTTCAGACCCGCCTATCTGCGCATCGCGGCGTTGCGGACCGCGTTGCCCGGCGTGCCTGTGCTCGCGTTGACCGCTTCCGCCACCGAGGACGTCATGAACGATATCCAGGTCCGACTGGAATTGAATGCAGCAGCGGTATTCCGCCAGCCCTTTACCCGACCGGAACTGTCCTACAGCCTGTTCCGGGAGGCGGACAAAATTCGCAAGATCACCGAGATCCTGCAGAAGGTTGCAGGTAGCGGCATCGTATACTGCAGGACACGCAAGACCACCCGGGAGATCAGCGAGTGGCTGACCAGGCAGGGCATACCCGCGGCATCCTATCATGCGGGGCTGTCCCGCGAGGATCGGGAGCAGCGGCAGGAAGACTGGCTGAAAGACAGACTGCGGGTGATCGTCAGTACCAATGCCTTCGGCATGGGGATCGACAAACAGGCCGTCCGCACCGTTATCCATGCGGATGTACCCGATTCGATCGAGGCTTACTACCAGGAGTCCGGCCGGGCCGGCCGTGACGGGATGAAAGCATATGCGGTCCTCCTGGCGGGAACCCAGGAAGCGGGCCGCCTTGAGGCGCTTCCCGAGGCGAAGTTTCCGCCGCTTGCGACCATCCGCGAATTGTACCAACAGGTGATGAATTACCTGCAACTTCCCGCGGGCGGGGGCGAAGGCCAATATTTCGACTTCGATCCGGTGGATTTCTGCGGCCGGTTCGGGGTCGAGCTCCCTGCCGCGACCGATGTCATCCGGCTGCTGGAGCAGGAGGGCCTGCTGAGCTTTCAGGCACAGGCATGGGTACCCGCAAATGCCCGCTTCGTCACATCGAAAGCGCTATTGTATGAATTCGAGGAAGGACACCCGGCGCTGCGACCATTGACGCATGCTCTGATGCGCGGCTACCCCGGCATCTTCGACCAGCCGGTATCTATCCGGGAGCGGCAGCTGGCATATGCCCTGAGGAGCGAACCCAAAGCCGTGCGGGCGGCCTTGACGCAGTTGCAGGCTTTCCGGATCATCGACTACCAGCCGCAGAAGGACACGCCGCAACTTTATTTTCTCCGCGGCCGGCCGGCGGCCGGGGAGTTGTACATCGACCCGGTGAGGTACCGGGAAAGAAAGGAATTATATGCCGCAAGGGTCCGGGCGGTCATTCGTTATCTTGGCCTGACATCGGAATGCCGGAGCAGGTGGCTGGCCAATTATTTCGGCGATAAGGAAGCGGGGGATTGCGGTGTCTGCGACAACTGCCTGCGGAACAATCGTTGAGTCCGGCCGCCCGGCGGCTTACACTTTTTCCGCCAGCAATTGCCTGATCTGTTCCTCGAGCTCCCGCAGCTTTTTCTGCAGCTCGGGCAGGTTACGGCTGACCGCCTGGCTGCGCAGCGCACTTGTATAATCATAGGCGGGGCTGCCTGTTACGGCGCCGCCTTTTTCCTTGATCGATTTTGAAACCCCGGACTGGGCGTTGATCCGGACGCCGTCGGCAATCTGCAAATGGCCGACGATACCGGCCTGGCCGCCGATCATGACACCGCTGCCGATCTTGGTACTTCCGCTGACGCCCGCCTGGGCGGCGATGACCGTGTTGGCGCCGACATCGACGTTGTGCGCGATCTGGATCAGGTTGTCCAACTTTGCCCCCCTGCGGATCAGCGTCGAACCGATCGTAGCGCGATCGATGGTCGCATTGGCGCCGATCTCGACAAAATCCTCGATCTGCACGTTGCCGATCTGGGGGATCTTTGAAAAGCTTCCGTCCGGTTGCGGCGCGAAGCCGAAGCCATCGCCGCCGATCACCGACCCGGCATGGATCGTGACGTTCGAGCCGATGACGCAATCGTGGTATATCTTCACGCCGGGATGCAGGATACTGTTGTCGCCCACGCGGACATTCGCGCCCAGATAGACCTGGGGGTGGATCTTGACATTGTTCCCCACGACGACGCCTTCCCCGAGATAAGCGAATGCGCCGACGAACAGCATTTCTCCCAGTTTTGCGGATTTGGCGATGTAGGATGGTTCCTGGATCCCGGTCAATTGTTGCGACTGGATCTCCTGGTACCTGGTCAGCAGGCTGGCGAAAGCGGAATACGCGTCGGCGACGCGGATCAGGGTCGCATGGACGGGCTGCTTCAGTTCCAGCGTGTCGTTGACAATGATGACCGATGCGCCCGTCGCGTACAGGTATTCTTCGTATTTCGGATTCGCCAGAAAGGAAAGCTGTCCGGGCATCGCATCTTCTATCTTTCCGAATGCCCCGACGGCAGCATTCGGGTCGCCTTCGACTTTACCGTTGACCAGCAGGGCTATCTGTGCGGCTGAAAATTGCATAGTTGGGAATTGATTCTGTGTAACAAAGATAAAATTTTTTTACAGGGCTGGCCAGGGTTTGATGGATCAGGGCGTTGTCGACCCGGGAGATATCTCTTACCGAACCGTCTTTGAACAGGATATTGATCCTTTCGTCTCCGGGGTTATAGGTCGTATTGACCGCCTCGCCCGTAAACACGAAATAGGCGGCTTCTTCCGGGCTGACCGACAGGTCCCGCGCCGCCGCCGACCGTATTTCCGTGACGTAGTTTTGGTCGAAGGGAGTTGCCTGGAAACGCACTTTTAACAGTCTTCGATCGATCAGTCGCCGGCACAAATGGGACAAGACCTTATCCCGGTGAAACATCCACAGTTTGACGGCGCTCATCACATCGAAGTCGTCGAGCAGACAGAATTGGTCCAGATTCGGTTCGATAGCGGTGCTCGTCAACCCGTCGCTCCGCAGGAAATAATCGAGGACCGGCGAACCCGATAAAACAGAGGTACCCGAGCGGATCAGCTCCTTTGCGCGTTCCACGATCCGGACCAGCATCTTTTCGGCGCTAAGGACGGTCTTGTGCAGGTAGACCTGCCAATACATGAGGCGGCGCGCGACGAGAAATTTTTCGATGGAGTAGATGGCTTTCTCTTCCACCATCAGCCTGCCCTCGTGGACCGTCAGCATCTTCAGGATCCGGTCATAACCAATAACGCCTTCCGAGACCCCGGTAAAGAAGCTGTCCCTGGTCAGGTAATCCATCCGGTCCATATCGAGCTGTCCCGAGACAAGGGGATGCAGGTACTGTTTGTGGTACTCGTTCGTAAAAATACGGATCGCGATATCGAGCCCGCCGTCGAATTGCTTATCCAACGTCCGCATCAGCGCCAGCGAGAGCGTCTCGTGCGCCGCGCCGGGGATCAGGACCTGCTCCAGTGCGTGCGAGTAAGGGCCATGACCGATATCGTGCAGCAGGATCGCCGTCTTGGCGCCCAACTCCTCTTCCTTGCCGATATCCGTCCCCCTGGCCTTCAATTCCGCGATCGCATTGCACATCAGGTGATACGCGCCCAGCGAATGATGGAGGCGGCTATGGACTGCACCCGGATACACGAGGTGGGCAAACGCCATTTGATTGATCCGCCTCAGCCGCTGATAATACGGATGGGCCACGATGTTCAACAACAGGTCGTGATCCAACGTAATAAAACCATACACGGGATCATTGATGATCTTTCTCGATTGATGGGCCATTCGGGTGGCAATTTGTTAAAACGGGTTTAAACAAGCTTCAAAACTAGGCAAAATTGGCCAGGACTTTGTAGTTTGTGGGTATGGCATTAGCAAAAATACTCTGGGTCGATGACGAGATCGAAAGCCTTCATTCCCAGATCCTTTTCCTGGAAAACAAAGGCTATGAAGTCAAGGCATTGACGAATGGGTTCGACGCCATCGACTTTGTCCGTGAAAACCCCGTCGACGTTGTCCTGCTGGACGAGACCATGCCGGGGATCACCGGGCTGGAGACGCTGGCCAAGATCAAGGAGACCAACCAGCAGACGCCCGTGGTGCTGATCACCAAGAATGAGACCGAGAACCTGATGGATGAGGCTATCGGAAGCCAGATCACGGATTACCTGATCAAGCCGGTCAATCCCAACCAGGTCCTGTTAAGCCTGAAAAAGATCATCGACAACAAACGGCTGGTGTCCGAAAAGACGACGACCGCTTACCAGCAACAGTTCCGCAACCTCTTCATGGCGCTCAACAGCAACCCCGATTACAACGAGTGGATGGAAATCTACAAGAAACTGGTCTATTGGGAGCTGGAAATGGAGAAGTCCGACAGCCCGGAGATGCGCGAGGTCCTGCAGACGCAAAAGCAGGAGGCGAATACGGAATTCTTTAAATTCATCTCGAAGAATTACGCGCGCTGGGTGAACCCAAAATCTACCGAAAGCCCCATCATGTCGCATACCCTTTTCCGTTTCAAGGTGCTGCCGCATGTCGAAAAGGGGACTTCGACATTCTTTATCCTGCTCGACAACCTGCGGATCGACCAGTGGAAGGCGATCCAGCCGATTTTTGCCGAAAGCTTCCGCATCATGGAGGAAGAGAGCTTTTACAGTATCCTGCCGACGGCCACCCAGTACAGCCGTAACGCCATTTTTGCCGGTCTTATGCCGGTGGATATCGAAAAGCAATTCCCTGCGCTGTGGAAAAACGATGAGGAAGAAGGCGGAAAGAATTTGCATGAAGAAGAGCTTTTCCGCGCGCAGCTCAGGCGGCTGAAGAAAGATCAACTGAAGTTCTCGTATACAAAGGTGCTCAATTACCAGGCCGGTCAGGACCTTGTCAACAATATCCACAACCTACTCAACAACGACCTCAATATCATCGTCTATAATTTTGTCGATATGCTCAGTCATGCGCGTACCGAGATGGAAGTGCTGAAGGAACTGGCGGGCGACGAGATCAGCTACCGTAGCATTACCACCAGCTGGTTCGAGCACTCTCCCCTGCACCAGGCGCTGAAAAAGATCGCCGACAAAAAGATCAATCTTATCCTGGCCACGGATCACGGCAGCGTCCGTGTCAAGACCCCTTACAAGGTGATCGGCGACAAGCAGACGACTGCCAACCTGCGGTATAAACATGGCCGGAATCTCAACTACGAACCGAAGGAGGTGCTGGCATTCAGGGACCCCAAGGAGGCGGGCCTGCCCGTGCCCACGGTCAACTCGTCCTTTATATTTGCGAAAGGGGACGGTTTCCTTTGTTATCCGAACAACTACAATTATTACGTCAATTACTACCGCAACACGTTTCAGCACGGGGGCGTCAGCCTGGAGGAAATGATCATCCCCATCGTCCGCATGACCAGCAAAAATGCGTAGGCATTTCTCCACATCCCGCGGCCAGCTGTGGATAAAATGAAAACCGGTTACCCGGCCGGCGGCCGGTTATGTAGTAACTTTACAGGACATGATCAAGTACACCCAGACCACGCTCGAAAAGATCGAAAAGATCCTGGATGAGGCTGAATATATCGTTCGCTATGAACGGGGCAATTTTCAGAGCGGTTATTGCATCCTGGAGCAGCGAAAGGTCGTGGTACTGAACAAATTTCTTCCGCTTGAGGGCCGCATCAGCACGCTGGTCGATATCATTCCGCAGCTGCGCATCGTTCCCGCGCTGCTAAGTCCCGACACGCGACGGATATACGAAGAAGTGCTCTCTGCCAGCCTTATTCCGTAACTTTGCATCGTGAGCCAACCGCCGATCAAAATTACCTTCCTGGGTACGGGCACGAGTACGGGTGTACCCATGATCGCCTGTCCCTGTGCTGTTTGTGCTTCCTCCGATTCCCGGGATAAACGGCTTCGCTCCAGCATCCTGATCGAGTCCGCCACCACCACGCTGGTCGTAGATACCACTCCCGACTTCAGGTTTCAGATGCTCCGCGCCGGCGTCAGGCGTCTCCATGCGGTCGTCTTTACCCATCCGCATAAGGACCATCTCGCCGGGCTGGACGACGTGAGGGCTTACAATTACTTTCAGCAAAGCGCAATGGCCCTGTACGCCAATGCGATGACCCAGGAGACCATCGTCCGGGAATTTCCTTATGCGTTCGCGGACACGAAATACCCCGGCATCCCCGAGCTCGAGCTCCACCACATCGATAAGGAGCCCTTTACGATCGGGGATATAACGCTCATCCCGGTCCAAGTGTGGCATATGAAGATGCCCGTTCTCGGATTCCGCGTGGGTGATTTCACCTATATCACCGACGCCAACAGGATTGACGAGCCCGAAAAAGAAAAGGTCCGCGGCAGCCGCCGGATCGTGCTCAACGCGCTCCGGCATGAAAAGCATCTCTCCCATTTCTCGCTTAAAGAGGCGATCGCCCTGGTAGACGGGCTGGATATCCCCGATGCCTGGTTTACCCATATCAGCCATCAACTGGGTAAACATGCCGATATCGAGCCCACGCTGCCTTCCGGCCGCCATCTGGCCTATGACGGGCTGGTCCTCTGCGATGAATAAATTGCCGCCGGCCGTTAAACTTCCCTTCAGATTTTCCGTCTCAGTAACATAAAATGTTAATATGAGAAAAACAGCAATTTTCCTATTGGTTGCTCTCTTTCCCGCAGCTCGTACCCTTGCGCAGACTTCTGTCGAGCTGGTCCCCTCTATGGGGTATTCTTTTCCCGGACGAAACGACTTTTATGATATCTATGGCCGGGTTGAAGGTAATCTCAACCTGGGAGCGGCCGTCAACTTCAATGTCAACCGGGATTTCGGCATCGAGTTGCTGTATAACCATGTCTCTACTACCTCGGGTCTCTATAACTACGGTTTTGACGGCGGCGGTCAGATCAACGGCGGCAACCTGAAGCTGGACTATATCATGGCCGGCCCGGTCTTTTCGGGCAGTATTCCCAACTCAACCGTGCGGCCCTTCCTGGGCCTGCTACTCGGAGCAGCCATCCTGACGCCCGATCCATCTTACCAGAGCAACAGTTATTTCACAGTGGGCCTGCAAGCGGGAACGAACATCTACATTTCCCCGCGCGTCGGCATCCAACTGAAAGCTCAATTTCTGTCTCCTGTGGCCGCGGCCGGCGGGGCCTTTTATTACAATAACTACTATGGCGGCGGGATCAACCCCAACCAATCCATTTACCAATTCACGCTTGGCGGCGGTCTGATCATCGGCCTGGGCAGGGTGCTGCCCAAAGTGCACTATGTGTATCGCAGGCCGCAACCGCGGTATTACCGCTACTACCGTTATTAGGCCGCCGGAGACTAACAATCGTTAGTCTAATTGGAAAATATTTTATAATTTTATGCAGACGATTGTTTGTCCCTGTTACCAGGCAATAGCCCCCAGGTTGTTGCCTGGTTCTTTTATTCGCCGGCGCGAACGGCCAAATTAAACCAAAAAGCTACATGGAATTTTCAACAGACGAATTGACACAGCAGGTAGGCCGTACGGCCCGCGATTTTGCCAACCGGGCCATCAGGCCGCATGTCATGCAATGGGACGAGACGCAGGAGTTTCCGCATGAGTTGTTCAAGGAACTGGGGCAGTTGGGGATGATGGGGGTGGTGGTTCCGGAGGAATATGGCGGATCGGGGATGTCGTATACCGAATATGTGACGATCATCGTCGAGATCGCCAGGGTATGCGGGGGCATCGGGCTAAGCCTGGCCGCTCACAATTCGCTTTGTACGGGTCATATCCTTGCGTTCGGCTCCGAGGCTCAAAAGAAAAAATACCTGCCGGCGCTCGCTTCCGGCGCCGCCCTGGGCGCCTGGGGACTGACCGAAGCCGGAACGGGGAGCGATGCGGGAAATATGCGATGCACCGCCACCCGGGAAGGGGACGAATGGGTCCTCAACGGGACGAAGAACTGGATCACCCATGGCATCAGCAGCGATATCGCGGTGGTCATCGCCAGGACGGGTGAGCCTCGCACGCGTAACAACGCCAGTGCGTTTATCGTGGAGCGGGGTACGCCCGGGTTCAGCGGCGGCAAAAAAGAAAACAAGCTGGGAATGCGCGCCAGCGAAACCGCGGAGATGATCTTCGACCAGTGCCGCATTCCCGCCGCTAACCAGCTTGGGACTACCGGCGACGGATTCCACCAGGCGCTGGCGGTGCTGGATGGAGGCAGGATCTCCATTGCAGCGCTATCGCTCGGCATTGCCAAAGGTGCGCTCGAGGCCGCCGTCCAGTATGCCAAGGAGCGTCACCAGTTCGACCAGCCGATCGCCAATTTTCAGGGGATCTCGTTCAAACTCGCGGATATGGCCACCGAAATAGCTGCGGCCGAACTCCTGACCTTTCAGGCCGCCGACCTGAAAAACAAGCACCTTCCCGTGACGCGGGCAGCGGCCATGGCAAAATATTATGCGAGCGAAGTTTCGGTAAAAGTAGCCACTGAGGCCGTGCAGATCTTCGGCGGCTATGGCTATACCAAGGATTTTCCGGTAGAAAAGTTCTATCGCGACAGCAAGCTTTGCACGATCGGGGAGGGGACCAGCGAGATCCAGAAGATCGTCATCGCCCGGGAGGTGCTGAGGGGGTAAGGAGGCGAGGCACCAGGGACTTTTCTGCGAGGTGCGTGCGAGGCGCCCGGGGATTTGCCTCTGCTACGGCATAAAGTCGTCGTCTGCCTTTGGGCTGTATTTGTCGAACAACTTGTCGATCGCACCCGCAAAGAACGGGAACTTTTCTTTGGTGAAGTTCTTGATCACTTCGATGGCCTTATAAGCCTGCTCTTCGGTCAGGCCTTGTGCTTTCAACTGGTCGATCAGTTCTTTCATATTGGTGCATACAGGGCGGTCACGCTACTTTCAGCAGGTTCATCTTACTCTTGTCGAACTTCTTTTGGGCATATTCGAGGTCGAGATGAAATTTCTCTTCCTTCGCCGAAGGCAACTCAAACATCGCGTCGGTCAGGATACTTTCGCAGATGCTGCGGAGCCCGCGTGCGCCCAGTTTGTATTCGACGGCTTTATCTACCATGAAATCGAGGACTTCGGGATCGATGGAAAGCTGGATCCCTTCCAGTTCGAACAGTTTCTTGTATTGGCGGATGAGGGAGTTCTTCGGCTCGGTGAGGATCGACCGCAAGGTCGTCTTGTCGAGCGGATCGAGATGCGTGACGACCGGCAGCCGCCCCAGCAATTCAGGGATCAGGCCAAAGGACTTGAGATCCGGCGCGTTCACGTACTGGAGCAGGTTCTTTTTCGCGGCTTCCTGTTGTTCCTTGTTGACATTGAACCCTATCGCATTGGTATTGATCCGGCGCGCGATGATCTTATCCACACCGTCAAATGCACCGCCGCAGACAAAGAGGATATTCTGCGTGTTGACTTTGATCAGCTTCTGTTCCGGGTGTTTCCGCCCGCCTTGTGGCGGAACCAGCACATCCGTTCCTTCGAGAAGTTTCAGCAGACCCTGCTGCACGCCCTCCCCGCTGACATCGCGGGTAATAGAAGGGTTATCGCCTTTTCGTGCGATCTTGTCGATCTCGTCAATATAGACGATGCCCCGTTCCGCGGCCGGAACGTCATAGTTGCAAACCTGCAGCAGGCGGGTAAGAATGCTTTCGACGTCTTCGCCGACATAACCGGCTTCCGTAAATACCGTAGCATCCACGATAGCAAACGGAACATTGAGCAGTCTTGCGATCGTTTTGGCCAGCAGCGTTTTACCGGTGCCGGTCTCGCCGACCATGATGATGTTGCTCTTTTCTATCTCCACATCATTCTCCACGATCTTCTGCTGAAGCCGTTTGTAGTGGTTATACACGGCAACCGACAGCACTTTCTTGGCATCGTCCTGCCCGATGACATATTCATCGAGAATACGTTTGATCTCGATAGGTTTCTTAACCGTCAATTTGAACGAAGTGCTGCCCGGGGAATCTTCGCGGATCATCAGTTCCTGCTGGATGATCTCCTGTGCATGCTCGACACAATTTTCGCAGATATGCCCTTCCTGGCCGGCAATCAAAATTTTGACCTCATCCCGGTTACGGCCGCAGAAAGAGCAATGCAGGGTATTTTTTGCCATTATGTAAAGTTACCCAACTTATTCGATTCTCCCAGTATGTGAGAAAAATCAATCCCGGACCTCCGGAACGGCGGTGGGTATTCGTTATTGTATAATAATCAATCTTTTATGTTAAAGCTGCTCAAAGACATGGTCTACGATGCCATAGTCGACGGCTTCGCGGGCATCCATCCAGTAATCGCGGTCGAAATCTTTCAGGACCTGTTCCACTTTCTTTCCGCAGTTGTCCGCCAGGATCTTGGCGCTGACATCCTTTACGCGTTTCGTCTGCCGCGCGGTGATCTCCAGATCGACGCTGACTCCCTGCATATAGCCGCCCAGACTGGGCTGATGGATCATGATCTCGGAGTGCGGGAATACGAAACGCCTGCCTTTTACTCCGCCGCTGAGCAGCACCGATCCCATCGAGGCCGCCAGCCCCATGCAGATGGTGCTGACGGGGCTCTTCAACATTTTCATGGTATCGTAAATAACCATGCCGGAGGTGACTACACCGCCGGGGCTATTGATAAAGAATTTTATTTCCTCGCCGGGCTTGTCCGCATCCAGCAGCCGCAACTTGGTGACTACTTCCCGCGCAGTCTTGTCATCCACGGGTCCCCATAACTCCACCGTCCTGTTCTCGAAAAAATATTTTTCCAGTTTTTTGGCCAGCATTCCGAGCTCCGGCCCTTTTTCATCCTTCGGCTCTTTTTCATCCGGCTCGTCATCGTTCAACCAGGTGGGTCTGAGCAAATATTTCGAATGGTTCATGATGTATGCGTTATGTTGATTGATCGGATTAGTGATTGCCTTCTTTTTCCTTCCGGGGATTCTGGAGCAGTACTTCGTCCACCAGGCCATATTCCTTGGCTTCCGGGGCCGTCAGCCAGTAGTCGCGGTCGCTGTCCTTCTCTACCTGCTTGAGCGTTTTGCCGGTATGGAAGGCGGTGATTTCATACAATTCCTTCCGCAGTTTCCGGATCTCGCCGACGGTGATCTCGATATCGGAGGCCTGGCCACCGATCGCTCCGCTGGGTTGATGCATCATGATCCGGCTGTGCTTCAGCGCTGTCCGCTTGCCCTTCGTGCCGGCGCACATGAGCACCTGGCCCATGCTGGCTGCCATCCCGATACAGATCGTCGCCACATCGGGGGTAACGTATTGCATGGTGTCGTACACGCCCAATCCCGCGTAAACGCTTCCGCCCGGGCAATTGATATACATCTGGATATCACGGTGCCGGTCGGTGCTGTCAAGGAACAGCAGCTGTGCCGTCACGATATTGGCGACCTCGTCGTTGATCGGATAGCCCAAAAAGATGATCCGGTCCATCATCAGGCGGCTGTATACGTCCATGACGGCCACATTCATCGGGCGCTCTTCGATAATATTCGGCGTGAGGTTGGTGACGAGGTATTTGTTGTAGTCGTTCAGCGTATTGCTGGAAATGCCCCGGTGCTTCACCGCATATTTCCCGAACTCGTTTACTGGATCCATAATAGTATTTTTCAATGTTTTATTGCCAATGCTATGGGCGAAGACTTCCTTTCAAATCTCCGTCCAAACTTTCAAATTGCCAAAAAACTGCCAATACGGCACGATTGACGCTCTCCCAGGCGGTTCAGCGGCCTATGGCGCTAGTGGTGATGGTGCTGGTGTTCCTCGACAAGGTGCCGGAAGTCGTCCCTGCCGATGGGCTTCTCCGTGGGACGGATCTTTGTTTCGGCCCAGGCGAAGACTTTTTCTGTCCGGACGCGGTGGACGGTATCCTCGATGAATTTCCGGTCCTGCATCATTCGCTGGACATAGTCGGCCATCCAGGGTTGGTCCGCCGACCCCGCCTGCATCCCCATATAGCCCATCAGCTGCTGACGGGCAAACGCCCTGATTTCGTCCTGGCTGACCTCAATGCCGTTCTCACCGGCGATCTTATCCACGATAAGCGTCCACTTGAGCTGGTCCGCAAAGGCGGGAAACTCCTGTTCGACCTCCGACTGGCTTTTTGGTTGTTGGCCCCCGGTCTGCATCCAGCGTTTCAAAAAGTCCTCGGGGAATTCAATATGCGTTTGATCGAGCAGCACGTGGTAGAGCGAATGCTGAATCTGGTTGCGGCTCTGGTTATCCCAGTATGCCTGGATCTCCTCCTTCACCGCTTCGCGGAACGCCTCGACGGTGCCTATCTCCTTTGCCGGATAGACGGTCTTGAAAAAAGCCTCGTCCAGCGCCGACTTCTCGATCAGTCCGACCTTGGTGATCGTTAGCCTGAAGTATTTGTCCGCAGCGCCGGCGTCATCTTTGGACAAACCCAAATCGCCGAGCACCCATTCGCGTTCCTTTTCGTCGAAGGCCGCCGAAGGCTGCAGCACCATTGAGTCACCCTTTTTCAACCCGATCCATTTTGGCCGGGTCCCTTCATTAAAATATTTGACCAACAGAGAATTGTCCTTTGCGATCCCACCCTCCACCGGCTCGCCGGCGGCATTGGTCTCTTCGAAATGCAGGTTCAAAACGTTCTCATCGCCCGTCACCGATTCGGGCTCGGTCATCTTGCCGTTGCGCGTCTGGTGTCTTTCGATCTCCTCGTCAATCATTTCGGGCGTAACGTCGACCTTATAAAAAGTAAGAGCGGCCGATCCAAGGTCTGCCAGATTGAAAGCCGGCTTAAGGCCGACCTCGAAGGCGAAGGAATAGTCAGCAGGGTTGCTCACGTCGATCTGGCGCGCATCGTTCTCCGGCATCGGTAAGGGCTGGGCGAAGATTTCCAGCTTCTCGTTGGACATATAGCTGGTCAGCTCCTTTTCCACCGTCCGCAGCACCTCGTCGGTCAGCACCGAGCTGCCATACATCTTTTTGATCAGTCCCGGAGGAACCATACCTTTCCGGAAGCCCGGAATATTCGCCTGTTTGCCATATTGTTTCAGTGCTTTTTCGAACGACGGCAGATAATCGCCCTTTGAGATCCTGACCGTGATCTTGTCCGTCAGGAGCCCGATATTTTCCCTCGTAACTGTAGCCATAGATTTCCTTAATTTTAAGCGGGGGGCAAAGGTAGGCATTTTTCGGGTCCCGGCCCAAAATCGCGACGCGCGGAGGGTCGTCCGGTGCAAATGAAAAAACCCCGCCGGAGGGGGACATGACCTTAATTCTCCGTTTTTAGCTGTGCTGGCGAATGGCCTCGACCAAGGTGCAGACTAAAGTACTCGTTTGTTTATTGGCATCGGGAAGATCGGGAGGGAAGGAGGTATGCCCGTTTTTAGCGTTTTGCAACGCGGCGGGTAACAAATAAGCTGTCTGCATGTGTAACCGTCTTCCCTGTTCCTCGCTTTTCTCCCTAGTAGAGTATTCGGGCATGAATCGTTTCAAAATGCCTTCGTAGTCGTTGCGATGACAGGCGTGTTTAAACTCCCGGTAGTGAAGAATGATCCAGCATTCAAAGGCTTGATTGCTCCACGCCACTCGAATATCATTTGCTGCCGCCAGCCTGATCGCCTCGCTAAATTGTTCGTCGGTTGTTTCGTCTTTGTCGAACATGAGCATACTGTTCTAAAAAGTTCTCCAAATCCCCCAGAAACGGAACACCGCCATACTTGCCGCCGAGGTAATTTTGTTCGATGGCTTCTTTATTCCGGGCCTTCCCTTTGGCGCTCTTGTATTCCGCAATGGAGTATAAGGAAGTGGCGCCGTACTTGTTCTTTTCGGTAATCCAGACCTGATCCCGGCGAAGCAGATGGGCGCTCAGAACGCTGGTATTATGGCCTGCAAAAATAAGTTGCGCGCTCTTGGTATTGATTCGCCTGTCCTGGAACATTTGTACCAGCTTCTCCATCAGATTGGGGTGTAGCTGCGCATCCAGTTCATCTATGACCAGCACTTTCCCATATTTCAGTGAATTGAGTACCGGTCCAGACAGGTTAAAGAATTTCTTCGTGCCTTCTGATTCCTGTTTGTCGAGGATAAGCATGTACTCATCCGTAGCCTCTCCTTTCTCATCAAAAACCGCATGGTGTGCCAGCACTTCCGGATTGCCAAACAAGATAGCAGTCGATAAATCCCGGATCCCTGTATCGGCATACCGAATCAATTCTTTCATTTCCCCGGCTATGTCTGTTTCGTCCTCAATTTGTCTAAGAGAGAAGTCCTTATAGCCATCGTACTCATGACCTTTAAGCACGTTGAAATTAATGAACCATTCCATGACGGTCTTCGCCAGTTCGTCGTTCAACTGATAAGCCAGGGTTAGTATCAATACACTCTCTTTAGCCAGGCGCTGCTCCTGAATAACCTTCCCCACTTTGAAAAGGGTGGGGTGATAGTCCAGGGAATCTTCCTGCCGGTAGTATAGCTCTTTCTCTTTGGCTCTTTCTTTAAGCTCTTTCTCGTATAGCCACTCCTCAAATACGCGGTCTTTGCCGGCCAAAAAGCCATAGCGAAAGAGCTTCTGTTCTGTAAGAAAGGAGATCTCGAACTCGGTAGGTTGATTGCGTGATGCGATCGATAGTAGGAACGGCTCCACCTGGATCTTATTGATGACATTGTCCTTTGCCAAAGATGTCTGAATGTGAAACTTCATCATGGCCATAGCGTCGATCAGGTTCGACTTGCCGCTGGCATTGGCGCCGAATATCGCTGCTACAGGCAGGATCGGTAACCCGCGTGTATAAGTCGTAGCGGCCTTGGCTGGCAAGGCATAGGTCTCCTTTAGCGCGGAAGCTATCAAGGATAAGCTTACCTGCTGATTGAACGATTTATAGTTCTTGACGGCGAAAGTGACTATCATAACGAGTATATTTGCACAATTTATGCAAAAAACTGCATTAATTCATTTAGAAATGCGAAATTATCCGCTGTTCCTGGCTTAGGTGGCTCTTTTATTCGGCCGGTTTTCTGTTGCAGCGGCCAAGCTGACCTAAAGAAGCATTGCTTAATTGTAAGTAATTGATAATTAATTGTATGATTCTCCTGCCCATTTAAAACGGAAAAGGTCCACCAATGGACCTTTTCCCCCAGTGCGGGCGATAGGAATCGAACCTACATGGATTGCTCCGGCAGATCCTAAGTCTGCTGCGTCTGCCAATTTCGCCACGCCCGCAAATGATCATATCACCTGTCCTTTGAATTGCCAGCAAATTGACAGCAATTTTTCATGCCTGGACATTGTGGTGCGTCTGCCAGTTTCGCCACATCCGCAGATACTAAAATGTTGTTTTCCACGGCCGTCCGGACCGCGGCAAGGGGCTGCCAGCGGGCGTCGGAAAGCGTGCAAAACTAGGCTTTTTTTTGTAAATTCGTGGGGTATGGACATGGAAACAGTAGCTGCGATACCGAAATACAATCTTACGGAAGACCAGGAAAAACGACTCATTCTCCGGGAATACCGCGCCCTGCTCCGGTCCCTCAAGCCGAAGCTGAAGACCGGGGATAAAGAACTGGTCCGCTCAGCCTTTGAAATGGCGGCGGACGCACACAAAACGATGCGGCGGAAGAGCGGGGAACCCTATATCCTCCACCCCCTTGCAGTCGCCAGGATATGTTCGGAGGAGATCGGGTTAGGCGTCCGTTCCACGATCTGCGCCCTCCTTCACGATACCGTCGAGGACACCGATATTACGCTGGAAGACATTGAAAGGGAATTTAGCGGAGAAATTGCGCGCATCGTGGACGGTCTGACCAAGATCTCCAACGTCGTCGACGTTAACGCCTCCCGGCAGGCAGAAAACTTCAAGAAGATCCTCCTGACCCTCACCGACGATCCCCGGGTCATCCTGATCAAGCTCGCCGACCGGTTGCACAACATGCGGACCCTCGACAGCATGAAACGGGAAAAGCAATTGAAGATCGCCTCGGAGACAGTATACGTGTATGCTCCGCTCGCCCACCGCATGGGCTTGTATAATATCAAGACCGAACTGGAGGACCTCGCGATGAAATACCTCGAACCCGAAGAGTACCGCGAGATCGCCCGGAAACTTTCCGAGACGAAGCGCGAACGGTCGCGCTATATCAACGAATTCGTGAAGCCGCTAAAGGACAAACTGGAAAAGGCGGGTTTCAGCTTCGAGATCTATGGGCGGCCCAAAAGCATCCATTCGATATGGAACAAGATGCGGAAAAAAGGGGTTGCCTTCGAAGAGGTCTACGATCTTTTTGCGATCCGGGTTATCCTCCATTCGACGGTGGAGAAGGAGAAGGAAGACTGCTGGAAAGTGTATTCGATGATCACCGATGAGTACAATCCTTCGCCCGAGCGGTTACGGGACTGGCTCAGCAACCCGAAGTCCAATGGATATGAGGCGCTGCACACCACGGTCATGGGTCCCCAGGGAAAATGGGTGGAGGTGCAGATCCGCTCCCGGCGGATGAACGAGATCGCTGAAAAAGGTCTGGCGGCCCATTGGAAATATAAGGAAGGCGCTGCGGATGAAAGCAGATTTGACAAGTGGTTCCAGCAGATCCGCGAAGTACTGAATACCGAAGACAACGACTCGATCGACTTTTTGCAGGACTTCAAGACGAGTTTCCTGGCCGAGGAGATCTATGTTTATACACCCCGGGGCGACGTCAAGATGCTGCCGGTCGGATCGACCGCGCTGGACTTCGCCTTCTCGATCCATAGCGCGATAGGCGTCCAGTGTATCGGAGCGAAGGTCAACCACAAACTGGTTCCCATCAGCCACAAGCTGCGCAGCGGCGACCAGGTGGAGATCATTACCTCGGGCAAACAGAAGCCCACGGAAGACTGGCTGAACATCGTCGTTACCGCGAAGGCAAAGAGCAAGATCAAGGATGCGCTGAAGGAGGAAAAAAGGAAGATCGCCGACGAGGGGAAATATATCGTGCAGCGAAAGCTCGAAAATTTTGGCGCCGCCTATAACCAGCACAATATCGATGTGCTCACCACTTTCTATAAGCTGAATTCCTCGCTGGATTTCTTTTACCAGGTGTCGGTCCGCAACCTCGACCTGAAAGAACTGAAGGAGTTCCATCTGCTCGGGGACAGGCTGGAGCCGCCGAAGCCGGCCAGACCAGCCGAGCTACGGAACCCCGAGCCCACTGCCGGATCCTCCGCCAGCGCCAGAAAGGACACCGAACTCATCATTTTCGGGGAAAGCAGCGACCGGATCGTGTATACGCTTGCCAACTGCTGCAAACCGATCCCCGGCGACGACGTCTTCGGTTTCGTTTCCATCGGGAAAGGACTGACGATCCATCGCACCAACTGCCCCAATGCCGCCAAGCTGATGGCGAATTACGGCCACCGTGTCGTCAAGACGAAATGGGCAAAGAACAAGGAGATCTCCTTTCTCACGGGTATCCGGATCGTGGGCATGGATGACGTGGGTGTCATCAACAAGATCACCAACCTGATATCCGGCGAGTTGAAGCTCAATATCAATGCGCTGACGATCGAGGCCAGGGACGGCGTCTTCGAAGGCAATATCCGCATCTATGTACACGACAAGGAAGAGCTGGAGGAGCTTGTCTCGCGGCTGATGCAACTGAACGGCATCAACAGTGTGGCCCGCTACGACGCAGAGACTGCCTAGCGCATTTTTTTAAACCCGTTCATTTCGCTTATTTTTGCCGCCTTAAAGAAAAAGAATAATTAATGGTCGACGTCATTTTAGGCCTCCAGTGGGGAGACGAAGGAAAAGGAAAGATAGTTGATTATTTTGCACCCCGCTACGATCTGATCGCCCGGTTTCAGGGCGGTCCCAATGCCGGACACACCCTCTATGTAAAAGATAAGAAGATCGTCCTGCACCAGATCCCTTCGGGCATCTTTCATGAAGGAACGGCCAACCTGATCGGCAATGGCGTTGTCCTCGATCCGGTCACGCTCAAAAGAGAATGCGAGGCGGTGGCGGGTTTCGGCGTCGACTACCGCAAAAATCTTTTTATTTCCCAGCGCGCCCATCTCATCCTGCCTACCCATCGCGCCCTGGATAAAGCGTCGGAATTGTCCAAAGGCCAGGAAAAGATCGGCAGCACGCTCAAAGGTATCGGCCCGGCCTACATGGACAAGACGGGCAGGAATGGCCTACGGGTAGGGGACTTGCTGGATAAGAGTTTTACCACCCAGTATATCAAACTCCGCCTGAAGCACCAGAAACTGCTGGACGGCCTTAATTTCCAGGAGGATCTCTCCGAATGGGAAGAGCAATTCTTCGAGGCGCTTGACTTCATGCGCCAGTTCAAGATCGTCAACGGCGAGTACTTCATCAACGATAAACTCTCCGGCGGCAAGTCCGTTCTTGCAGAAGGGGCGCAGGGGAGCATGCTGGATGTCGATTTCGGAACCTTCCCCTTCGTGACCTCTTCCAATACGATCTCTGCGGGTGTTTGCACCGGCCTTGGTGTCGCGCCGCAGCAAATCCGGGACGTGATCGGCGTCAGCAAGGCCTATTGCACCCGCGTAGGCAGCGGACCTTTTCCGACGGAATTGTCGGATGCGACCGGCGAAGAGCTCCGCAAAACCGGGAGCGAATTCGGCGCTACGACGGGGCGGCCGCGCCGTTGCGGCTGGATCGACGGCGTTGCATTAAAATTCGCCTGTATGATCAACGGTGTCACCAAGATCGTAATGACCAAGGCGGATGTGCTTGACGCTTTTGCCGAACTGAAAGTCTGTACCGCCTATTCGGTCAATGGCGAGACGACCAACGAGATCCCCTTCCAGATGAACCGGTTGGCGATCACGCCGGTGCTGCAATCCTTTTCCGGCTGGAAAGCAGATACCACCGGGGTTACAAAATATGCCGGGCTACCTGAAAAAATGAAGGAATACGTGCAGTTTATCAATCATTATCTGGGTGTTAAAATTGCATATATTTCCAACGGTCCAGGCAGGGATCAACTCATCGAAGCGCAGTAAAAACAGCGGGAAAATTATTCCAAAAAAAATTTGGCGGATTAAAAACTTCGCCGAAAATTTACATAACAATCTTATTGGGCATGGCACCAAAATCTGATAAGGAGGGAAAGGGTTCAAAGAAATCCACGCCTCAGACACCGAAAGACTCGCCGGAAAAGCCGTCTTCGAAATCCAGGAAGCAACCGGATGATGATGACGACGACCCGGATGCAGATGATGATGCCCCCAAGGCAGCCGCGAAGCCGGCGGCGAAAGGATCGTCGAAGAGCAAGAAGGATGAGGATGAAGACGACGATGACGAGGATGATTTTGAAGAAGTGGACGAATGGGAAAAAGTGGAAGAAGAAGAGGAGTGGGATCCGGATTTTGATGAATTCGATATCCCAAAATCCAAAACCAAAAAAAGCACCGGCGGAAATACCAAGAAAGCGACAAAAGGCGGCGACGAAGACGATCTGGGCCTCGATGAAGATTTCAAGGATCTGGACCTTTTCAACGAAAGCGGCTTTGACGAAGAAGAAGATGACTTTTGACGGGTGTGGCGAAAGACGATTTGTCTCCTTCCCCGTAACCGAATTTATTCCGATCAAGCGACAAATGCTGGCGTGGGCTTCCCAGGCCAGCATTTTTTGTTGCCTGGACAGCCAGGGTTATCCGGCCAGGGCCGCATGGGGGTACGATTGCCTTCTCGCGGTAGGAGCGGCCGGCGCGCTGGAGGCGCCCGCGGGCAGCGCCTTTTCCCAGTTGAAGACCTGGGCGCGGGACAGGCGGGACTGGGTATTCGGGCATTTTGCCTATGACCTGGCGGCCGAAACCGAGCCATCGGGCCGCGGACGATCCGGGGAGCCCTTCGACCATAACGGCCGGCAACACAAGCCAGATCGCATCGGATTCCCGGGCCTGTACTTTTTTGTGCCGGAAATCGTCATTCAATTGAGTCCCAATGCCATCCGGATAGGCTCACTGGGAAGCGACCAGGAGGCGATCTGGGGCCAAATCCGGGCCTTCGCCGCGGCGCCGGAAGATCATCCGTTTGCCGGAGATCGGCCCGCCAATGGGCCCAAACCGGCCTTTCAGCCAGCGCTGACCCGTGCCGAATACCTTGACCGCGTTGGCGCCATCCAGCGGGATATTTTAAGGGGAGATTGTTATGAGCTCAATTTTTGTCAGGAATTTGCGGCCTGCCCCGTGGAACTGGATCCGCTCCGCACGTGGTGGTCGCTCGGGCTGGCTTCGCCCAACCCCTATTCCTGCTTTTACCGCCTTGGGGAGCGATACCTGTTTTGCGCCAGCCCCGAATGCTACCTGAAGAAGTCGGGGGACAAGCTCCTGTCGCAGCCAATAAAGGGCACTGCCGCCCGTTTTCCCGGCGAGCCGGCAACCGACCAGGCCGCCCGGCGCTGGCTGGCGGGCAGCGCCAAGGACCGGTCCGAGAACGTCATGGTCGTAGACCTGGTCCGTAACGACCTGTCGCGGGTCTGTTCCGCGGGTTCGGTTGCCGTCGAAGAGCTTTTCGGGGTGCACGCCTTCCCGCAGGTATTTCAGATGGTCTCGACCATCAGCGGCCGCCTTCGGTCCGGTCTCGAATGGCCGGACGCCATCGCGGCGACCTTTCCGATGGGATCGATGACGGGGGCGCCGAAGAACCGGGTGGTCCGTCTGATCGAATGCTACGAGCAGCAGCATCGCGGCATCTTTTCGGGAGCGGTCGGATATGTGACGCCCGAAGGCGATTTCGATTTCAATGTGGTCATCCGCAGCTTGTTGTATAACCGTGCGGACCGGTTCCTTTCCTACCAGGTCGGGTCGGGGATCACCTTCTACAGCGATCCGGTATCGGAGTACGAAGAATGCCTGCTGAAAGCAGCCGGCATCCTCCGGGCACTGGCCTGACATACAGAAGCCGGCGGATTTCTCCGACCGGCCTCGTATCGTACACAAACAACTTCTATTATTTTACCGCGACCTGGGCGATATCGGCGCTGTTGAGCTGCTGCATCGATTCGGTCAAAATTTCGTATTTATTGGCTTCGAAAAGGTTCATTTTGTCGGCAGGCAATTTCAGGTCGTAACAGTTGTTGGCGCTGGCCATGACCTTGTCGAAGCAGGGATTGTAGCGGTTGAAATCCGCCGAATCCATCAGGGTATACTGAGCAATTACCGCGGCCATATATTTACCCGAAACAGTAACGGTCTTTGCGGCGCGCAATTCAGCGGGGCTCACCTGCCGGTGGAATACATACATGGCGGAACCGGAGAGTTGGTCCATCGCTTCCGCCCGGGTCAGCGTCGTGACACTTCCCTGGCCTTCGAAAACATATTGGGTACCGATGAATTTCTTGACGTGGTCCCTGGATTCCAGCGGCAGAAAATATTGGAGATCCCAGAAATTCCGGCTGCCGCTCTTCCGGATGGCGTGGTAGACATTTGCCGTTCCCGTGTTGTAGGCGGCGATGACGAGGAGCCAGTCACCCAACTGGTTGTACAGGTCTTTCAGGTAAAGAGCCGCAGCCCGGGTGCTCTTGACATAATTCCGGCGTTCGTCGATGCTTTTATTGACCTTCAAGCCGAGGTCGCGGGCTGTCTGCGGCATCAGCTGCCAGGGCCCAACGGCACCCACCCTCGAGCGGGCCGAGGGCTTGAGGTTGGATTCGATAACCGCGAGGTATTTCAGCTCCTTGGGGAGGTCGTATTGTGCGAGGATGTCTTCGATCAGATTGAAATACGGACCGCCATAGCTGCGGACGCGCTGCAGCTCATCCCAATTTTCCTTTACGTAATCTTCAATGAAATTCAAGGCTTTAGGGTTCAACCGCGCGCCATTGGAGCCGCCGACTTCGGTGGCCATGAACAATTCGGAAGAAAATGCGAGCTGGGGATCTTTCAGCGCAATTGCGGAAGCGTCGCCGACTACCCGCTGGGTGTCCGTGACAGGTATCAGAAGCCCGGAAACCGGCCTTTCGCCGTCAGCGGAAGGGTACCGCCATCCGGAGAGCACGACAATAGTGACGCCCAACAATAAAAGCCTCTTGTTGCACATAACGTCCAACGTTTTAAGATGGTAAACCGCCCCAATCGGCGTTCACAATCTTTCATAGGTTCGGACCAAAAAAGGGAGATTTCGCTTCACATCTCTCAGTCACCATAGAGTAGGATTTTCGTAGGACTTTATTGTTGCATCATCAGATGCGAGAACTGAAGCAAAGATAACTCTTTAAATCGACTCGTCATAGCCTGAATACCAAAAGGCATGCCACTTGTGTGTTGGAATAGCGGGAGGGAAATTCCGGGGATCCCGGTGAGATTTGCATAAACAGTATATATATCAGCGAGATACATAGCTACAGGATCACTCATCTTCTCTCCCAGCTCGAATGCGGGGGTCGGTGCTGTGGGGAGTATGAGAATATCGAAGTTGTTGAATATCAAATTAGTATGGTCGACGACGCGTTGCCGGACCTGCTGGGCCTTTGTAAAATAAGCATCGTAGTACCCAGCACTTAACACAAAGGTTCCCAATAAGATACGTCGTTTGACCTCCCTGCCGAAGCCCTCGGACCGGGTGCGTTTGTAGAATTGGGTCAGTTCCATGTCTTGTCCGGGTGTCCGGTACCCGTAGCGCACGCCGTCGAAACGGGCCAGGTTGGAAGAGGCCTCGGCGGTGGTCAGGACATAGTAGGCGGGCACGATATAATCCAGGAGGTCAAAGCCGATCGCCTGTACCGTATGCCCTTCGCCCCGCCATTGCTCCAGCTTTGTCATGATGGCGGCCCTGATTTCCGGGTCGAGCCCCGGATGGTCCAGCGCTTCCCTGAACCAGGCAATCCGGTATTTCCTGTTGCGGTCGATTTTCCCCAGCTCCAGGTCGGCATCATCGAACCGGGGTACGGAACGGGCTACCGTGCTGTCGAATTCGTCCGCGCCGGAGATCACTGCGAGAACGCGGGCGACATCCGCCACATTCCGTCCAAAGATGCCGATCTGGTCGAAAGAGGAAGCATAGGCAATCAGTCCGTACCTGGAAACCCTTCCATAGGTTGGCTTCAGTCCGACCACGCCGCAGAAGTCTGCCGGTTGTCGCACCGATCCTCCGGTGTCGCTGCCGAGGCTGACCATGGCCATACCCGCCTGCACCGCCACCGCCGAACCACCCGAGGAGCCGCCCGGAACGCGGCGCGGATCGCGACCGTTGAGAACGGGGCCAAAAGCCGAGTTCTCGTTGGTCGAACCCATGGCAAATTCATCACAGTTGTTGCGGCCGATAATGATCGCGTCCTCGGCCAGCAGCCGGGCGACAGCGGTTGCGTCATATATCGAAGTGAACCCTTCCAGGATCTTCGACGATGCAGTCATCACGTGGCCCTTATGCGCGATCACATCTTTGAGGGCGACGATCACACCGTGGAGCTTCCCGACGGGCGCACCGCGGCGTCGCCTTTCGTCCAGCTCCACCGCCCGAGCCACCGCCTCCTCATGGTAGACTTCAAGAAAGGCATTTAGCCGTCCCTGGCGCCCGATCTCGCCGAGATAGTGGCGAACGGCGATCTCGCAGCCATCCGGATGATGCTTCAGCCAACCGTTATATGCGGCAATGGAGTGAAACTCGAACTTCATTATTGCCATTCTTTCTCGAGGCGTTTTTCGCGATTTTCCACCCGGGCGCACAGCACGATACTGATCTCATACAGGAGGATCAGCGGAGTGGATGCAACGACCGTGCTCAATATATCCGGCGGTGTGATGATGCTGGCCACGATCACGATGATCAGGATCGCGTATTTCCGAACTCTCCGCAGGTAGGCCGCGCTCACGACTCCGATCTTCGCCAGGAAATACATCGCCAGCGGAAGCTGGAATGCCAGGCCCGCGCCCAGTACAATCTGCGCCATGGCGGTGAAATAGCTCCCGATGGTCCAGATGTTCTCGATATTGCTGTCCAGTTTGAAATTGGCAAAGAAGCTGATCGTATATGGCGCGATGATGAAATATCCGAAGAGCACACCCAGGAAGAAAAGAATCGATACCCAAAAGATAGCTCCCCGGGTATTTCGCAGCTCGTTTTCTTTCAGCGCCGGTCTCGTAAACCGCCAGAACTGCCAGAAGACGTAGGGGAAGGCAAGAATAAAGCCTCCGATCAGGATGACGTTGAAATACGTGTCGAACTGTCCCGAAACGACGTTGCTTTGCATCTTCAGCTGAATGTCAGCCATGCATAGTTTATCACCCATACCCCATTTATGGCCCAGGTTGCATAAGGTCCTGTAGGTCCAGAAATCGCTATGCGTAGGACCCATGAGAATACGCTGGACGATAAATTTGTTGTAAACAGCCATGATGACCGCTCCTATGCCGACGCCAATGGCCGACCTGAAAAGGTGCCCTCTAAGTACATCCAAATGTTCGATGAAGGACATTTCTTCCGCTGACCCTTCCTTTATCCTTCGCTTGAATAATGCCATGGAAATTAAAGATAGAGGCTATAAAAGTAGAGATTCGGTTTTAATAATTTTCGACAGTCCGCCGAAAAAAAGAAAACCTCGCAAAATCCGTTGCGAGGTCAGCCCTTCCGACAAAGGGAAATAAATTAATTGTGGATCGAGGAGTCGGACGAAACCTGTTTCGTGGAACTCGTCGTGGTGGTTGTTGCAGATGTCGTCCGGCGATCATCGTTCACGTGTTCTTCAATTTCGCGCTGAACGTTGTCCTTCGCGTCCTTGAACTCGCGGATGCCCCGGCCGAGACCACGCATCAACTCAGGAATCTTCTTACCGCCAAACAACAGGAGCACTACAAACGCGATGAGAATGACGTGCATCGGACTGAATAAATCTCCCATAACTTCATTTTAAGTACCTATAAAGGTAAGCAGATATATTGACAACAAAAAGATTATTAACAGCCCTGCGGGTCAGCAGCCCGAAGCGCACATCCCGCATCCGGCTTACTTTGCCGCAACCGCCATTCTCTTTTCCTTGATCCGGGCGCTCTTTCCGCTCCGTTCGCGCTGGAAATACAATTTTGCGCGGCGTACGCGGCCAACCTTGTTCACTTCGACCGACTCGATGTTCGGCGAGAACAGCGGGAAGGTCCTTTCGACCCCTACGCCGTCAGAAATCTTCCGGACGGTAAACGTGGCTGTGTGGCCTTCGCCCTGACGTTTGATCACTTCGCCCTTGAAACCCTGGATCCGTTCCTTGTTTCCCTCAATGATCTTGTAATTCACCGTGATATTGTCGCCGGCTTTAAATTTCGGAACGGCTTTTTTTCCCGTCAGTTGCTCGTGTACAAAAGCTACAGCAGCGTTCATAAAACATTTTTTTAAGGACCGCAAAGTTACTAACCCGCCCGCTAAAGTCCAAATTTATCTGGCTACGTTCACGGCCCGCTTTTCCCGGATCACGGTGACCTTGATCTGCCCGGGATAGGTCATTTCGGTCTGGATCTTCTGGGCGATCTCAAAGCTGAGTTTGTCGCTGTCGATATCGGTCACCTTATCGGCTTCCACGATCACGCGCAACTCGCGGCCGGCCTGGATGGCATAGGCCTTTTCGACACCCGGATACCCCAATGCCAGGCTTTCCAGGTCCTTGATCCGCTGCAGGTACTGTTGCATGATCTCGCGCCGGGCGCCCGGTCTCGCGCCGCTGATGGCGTCGCAGGCCTGGATGATGGGGGCGATTACATATTGCATTTCGACTTCGTCGTGGTGGGCGCCGATGGCATTTACCACCGCCGGGTTCTCGCCGAACTTTTCGGCCAGCTTCATGCCCAGCAGGGCATGGCTGAGTTCGGTTTCCTCGTCGGGGACCTTGCCGATGTCATGCAGGAGTCCGGCACGCTTCGCCAGCTTCGGGTTCATCCCCAGTTCGGCCGCCATGATGCCGCAAAGATTAGCCACTTCGCGACTGTGCATCAAAAGGTTCTGACCATACGAAGAACGAAACCGCATTTTGCCCACTATCCGGACGAGCTCTTTGTGGAGACCGTGAATGCCCAGTTCGATGACGGTGCGCTCGCCGATCTCCATGACCTGCTCTTCGATCTGTTTCCTCGTCTTTTCCACGATCTCCTCGATCCTTGCCGGGTGGATCCGGCCGTCGGTGACCAGCCTTTGGAGCGATAAACGGGCAATTTCCCGCCGCAGGGGGTCAAACGAGCTCAAAACGATCGCCTCGGGGGTGTCGTCGACGATGAGGTCCACACCTGTCGCGGCTTCGATGGCCCGGATGTTACGGCCTTCCCGGCCGATGATCTGGCCCTTGATCTCGTCGCTTTCCAGGTTGAATACGGTAATGGTGTTCTCGATCGCCTGCTCGGCCGCTGTCCGCTGAATGCTCTGAATAATGATCTTCCGGGCTTCCTTATTGGCTTTTTGCCTGGCGTCGTCGACGATCTCCTGCTGCATGGCCAGGGCCCGGGTCTGGGTTTCCTGCCGGAGGCTCTCGATCAGCTGGGACCGGGCCTCGTCAGCCGTCAGGGCAGCGATCTTTTCCAACCGCCGGATATGCTCTTCCTGATGCTTCTCCAATTCCGTCCGCTTCAGGTTGACCACCTCGATCTGGCGGGTCAGGTTCTCCTTGATCGTGTCGTTATCCTTGGCCTGTTTGTCGAGGTTCTCGAGTTTCTGATTGATACCCTGTTCCTTCTGTTTGATCCTGGCCTCGGTGTCGTTGATCCGCCGGTTCTTTTCCAGGACCTCCTTGTCGTGTTCCGCCTTCAGCTGGACGAATTTCTCCTTGGCTTCCAGCAGTTTCTCTTTTTTTATGTTCTCGGCGTTCGTCTGGGCGTCTGAAACGATCTTTTTAGCCTGCGATTCGGCTTCCTCGAGCCGCCTGGTGGTATTTTTTGCAAAAAGGAACTTCCCGGCGATAATTCCTATCACCAGGGCGACAGCTCCTGCTATGATTGACTCCATTAGTGTCCATTTTGTATTAGTTGGCGAAGATAGGAAAAATAGCTCCAATATGAGCGGCAATTGAAGGATAATCAGCGGTCTGCCGTCGCCGTCGGGTCAAAGGGCCCGGTCCAGCTGCTGTTCGATCCGCTCCAGGGCGTCCAGAACCGGGCCATGCAGGCCGCCCCGGCCTTCGGTCTCCCGAACGGTCTGGGTAGCATACCAAAGCAGCACCATGGCGATATAATCCTGCATATCCCGGCCGGCGAATTGCGTCTTATATTCAATTATTTTATCATTGATGGTCTTCAGGGTCTTCCGGACGACCTCTTCATCCGCCCGCTCGATCTTGATCCTATAAGTGCGATCACCTATTACGACATTAATTGTCATTAAATCTTGCATAGATCAAATAGTTGTTATATATTTATCCACACCATGTGAAAAACGGAGATTTGAGAGAGGCTGTTGATCGGTTTTCGACTAATTCATTACCTCATATAAACTAAAGATTGCTCACCAATACCCTATCTAAAAACTTAGCCATGTTCTTAAAAGTCAAGTCTCCCGTTTTTATCGACCACCTGACATTCCAGGTAGGCGACACCCAAAAATGTATGTTGCGCGCAGTTCTCCGGGACGACACCGGTATCGTTTGCAGCGCCCTTGAGACAGAGGTTGAAAAAGATCAGCGCGAGCTGGACTGGAACGGCCTCAACGATCTGCCGTATGGCGTATACACTTTGGAGATCTCCCGTGGCCAGGATGAAATGAAGCTGCGGCTAGTGAAAAGAGTTTGACCGGCTCATTCTCCTAACATCGCGATACACCGGTCTATTTCCCGGATGTACTGACCCAGTCTTTTTTCCATCTCCCTTTTTTCCCCTTCACTCATCGCCGTCCTGGTCACCCTTAACGCCTCTACCTGCTGTTGCAACTGTTCCAGTCGCCTGCCGTCTTCCGACTGACCGTCCCTGACCTTCCGCAACTCGTCCTTCAGCTTTCCGTTCTCTTTCAACAGCTGGTCGCGCTGGCGGAGCAGTTGCTGCAACTTATCCTGGATCCTCCTGATCTGTCCATCCAACCCGGACTCCGCCGGTGTGGCGGACGGCCGGTCTTCTGCCTGGTTATCGTCGCCCATACAAAGGTGATTTCGTTTTATTTCCGGATCTCCGCCCCGACTTCGCGTTGCAGCGCCGTCATGATGCTGCCGACCATCCCGTCAATTTCCTTATCCGTCAGCGTCTTTTCCTCGTCGAGAAATGTCAGGCTGAGGGCAAGGGACCGCTTGTCCGGCCCCAACTTCTCACTTTCAAATATATCGAAAAGCCTCACGTCCCGCAATTTTCCGATCCTGGCCGTCCGGATCGCTGATTCCACTTTTTCAAAAGGCAGGGATCTGGCGACGATCATGGCCAGGTCGCGGTATACGGGAAGCTGCCGGGGCAATTCGCGAAACTCGATCTTTCCGGCGGTCGCGCGTTCCATCAACGCATCCCAGCGAATGTCTGCGACCCACACTTCCTGCCGGCAATCGAACCGTTGCATAAGGTCCGGATTGACTACGCCCGCTTCAAGGAGTACTTCGCCTTCCGCTTGAACGGCCAGTCCCGCTGCGAGCTTCGGGTGTTGCAAATCCCGCCAACCGGGGAAGGGGAGTCCGACAATCCCGAACAGTCGTTCGCACAGGCCTTTCAAATAATAAAAATCGACCGGGATGCCCGGGCCTTTCCAGCCGCTTTCCTGCCGGAGCCCGGTGAGGTACAGGGTCAGGTGCAAGGCTTCCCTGTAATCGCCAACTCCGCGCGACAGGTAGGTCTTGCCGAACTCGAAAAATCGCAGGTTGCCGCTCTTCCGGTTCAGGTTGTAGGCGATCGATTCCAGCCCGGTCTCGAACATGGAAGGGCGGAGGATATCGAGCTCGGCGCTCAGGTTGTTGATCATTCCCACCGCCCGGTGAAGTTCCTCCCCCTGGTACCAGGCGCTATTGGTGATCGAGTTGGTCAGGATCTCGTTAAACCCCTGGCCGACCAGCCAACTGGCCGTTTCCCGCCGCCATGCCGCCTGCGGTGCATTTGCTTCGACCGACGGCGAGAACGTGATCGCTCCCGGGATCGGGATATTGTCCAGCCCGTCGATCCGCATTACTTCCTCGACGATATCGGCAGGAAGGCTGATATCAGGCTTGTGCCAGGGCACGGCGATCCGGAAACCGTCGGCATTTTCGCGGACGACCTCGAAACCGAGGCTTTGCAGAATGCTGCGGACGATCTCCGGTGCATAATCCTTCCCGCTCAATTTTCTCAGGTATCCGAATGTGATGTCGACGAGCGGCTTTTGAGCTGTGCCCGGATAAACGTCGACGATCTCCGAGGCGATCTCCCCTCCTGCGAGGTCCCGGATCAGCATGGCCGCCCTTTTCAGGGCATGGACCGTGCCGGAAATATCCATCCCCTTTTCAAAATGAACGGCGGCGTCGGTGCGCAAACCGTGCCGGAAGGATGTCTTCCGGATGTCGGCCGGATTGAACCAGGCGCTTTCAAGGAATATGTTTCGTGTGGATTCGTTTATACCGCTGTGTAACCCGCCAAACACTCCCGCCATCGCGATCCCGCCTTCGGCATCGGAGATCATCAGGTCTTCGGCAGACAGTTTCCGCTCCCTGTCATCGAGCGTCACGAAGGGAGTGCCCTCCGGGAGATTGCCTACGACGATCTTGTTCCCCCTGATCCGGTCCAGGTCGAACGCATGCATCGGCTGCCCCATTTCGTGCAGCACGAAATTCGTCACGTCGACGATGTTGTTGATCGACCGTACGCCGATTGCGCCAAGTCTATCCTGCAACCAGCGCGGCGACGGCTTGATCGACACGCCCGTGATGCTGCAGCCCGAGTACCTGCCGCAGGAACGGGGATTAAGGATGCCGATCGCCACCGGCCGGCTGTTCGAATCGACCCTGAAAGCATCGATGGAAGGCGTCAGGGGCCTGTACTCCTTTTGTTCGTGGTGCGTAAGCCAGGCGCAGACGTCGCGCGCCACGCCGAGGTGGCTCATGGCATCCATATGATTTGGCGTGAGGCCGATCCCGATCAGAATATCCGAATAAGGCCGATACCAGTCCGCAGCTGCGCCACCCACCGGCGCGTCGGCCGGCAGCACCAGTATGCCTTCATGGCTCTCGCCGAGCCCGATCTCGTCTTCCGCGCAGATCATGCCGTGGCTTTCCACTCCCCGGATCTTCGCCACTTTGAGCGTGACCGGATCGCCGTTCACCGGGTAAATGGTTACACCAGGAAGCGCGACCACGACTTTTTGGCCTGCGGCGACGTTGGCCGCTCCGCACACGATGGAAAGCGGCCCTGGACCGCCGACATCCACCTTGGTGAGCTTCAATTTATCCGCGTTGGGGTGCGGCCCGCATGCCAGTACTTCGCCGATCAACAGTCCCTTCAATCCGCCTCTGACCGATTCGTACCTCTCGATGCCCTCCACTTCCAGCCCCACCGATGTGAGGATATGGGAAAGCCGCTCCGGCTCGATCCTTACCGGTAAGTATTCAGAAAGCCATTGGTAGCTGATGGTCATGGGAAGTTCCCCGTTTTTTGGCCGGGATCGCAAAGATAAGCCGGCCGGGAAATCGGGCGGCGTTAAAACAAAATTTCGATGCCGTCGTTTTAGAAGGTGAAGGACGTACTGTCGATTGAGGATTTTGTCAAAAATTGGCAATCAATTGTTAATATGTTAAAAACAGGAATAATTTGCACGATTCCTGCATCGATCTCTTATACACAAAAACTCCTAGTATGCCTATTATGCGCAAATCGTGGTGTGCGCTGATCGCCGCCCTCACGCTCTTCCTCCAATTTTCCTGCGGTCCTACGCATGTGGTCGTCGAGAGTTCCACTCCGCCGCCACCGCCGCCCCCGCCGCCGGCCGAAACGGCGCCGGCGCCTGAGGCCACTTATCAATCTTTTTACGATGCCCTCGCCCCTTACGGCGAATGGATCAACGATCCAGAATACGGCTATGTCTGGATGCCGAATGCCGGACCCGAATTCAAGCCCTATGCTACCAATGGGAACTGGGTCTATACGGAGGACGGCTGGACATGGGCATCCAATTATCCCTGGGGCTGGGCCGCTTTCCACTATGGCCGTTGGTTCTATGAGGAAGGCTATGGCTGGATGTGGATCCCCGGTAGCGAATGGGCGCCTGCATGGGTCAGCTGGCGTCAAAGCCCCGAATATTTTGGTTGGGCCCCGCTCGGACCCAGCGTGAGCATCAACGTCGCAGAAGGCGGTGGTTATAACCCGCCCCCTCACTACTGGTGTTTCGTTCCCCAGCGGTACGTCACCAGCCCTTATGTGACGAACTATTACGTCAACGAGCGCCAGAACGTCACCATCATCAACAATACAACGGTCATCCACCGTACAACGATCATCAATAACAACGTCAACAATACGACCATTATCAACAATCGCCGGGTCAACGACTATGCGGGCGGCCCCGATCCCAGGGAAGTTACCCGGGTAACAGGGGCGCAATTGCACCCGGTCGCCATGCGGACGAGTAACACGCCAGGTGAGAACAGGTCCGCTGCCATGTTCGCTATTTACCGGCCGCATATCAACGCGACGCCGCAGAGCGATGGCAGAACGGAGGCCAGGCCGGCGCCGATGCGGGTGCAGGCCATCAACAATGTTCGACCCGTAAACACGACGATCTACACCAATAATGGCCGGTACAACAACAACCGATGGCCAGGTAACAACCCGGGCAACCCGGCGTTCAATAATAACCGTTCGGACAACACCAATATTAACAATAACAGGAGCACCGTTCAGCCGTATAGCAGCCAGCCGGGTAACCCGCCGAGCGGCCAGCCGGTCGCGCAACCGGGCCGCCAGCCGGGCTTTCAGCCCTGGAACCGCCCGGGCAATCAGCAGGGAAACCAGGCAGGAAATCAGCCGGGCAATCAAACAGGCAATCAACCGGGGACCCAGCCGGGCAACTCTCAGGCGAATCAGCAAGGCTACCCGCAGGGGAACCAGCCGGGCGCTCAAGGACAGCCGGGCGCTCAAGGACAGCCGGGCGGTCAAGGACAGCCGGCCGCACGGCCCGGCCAGCTGCAACCTGGCTTCCGCCCCTTTGGCAACCGGAACAACGACAACGGCAACAACAGCGGGCGCACGCCGGCAAATGCCGGTATCGGAAACGGCAACGGCTATGGCAATGCCAACAACGGCAATGTAAACAACGGGAACGGGAATAACGGGAATATCAACAACAGGAACGGGAACAATGCGAACGGGAACAACGGAAACGCGAACAACGGGAACAACAGGGCCAAACCCGCACCGGGCCAGTACCCAGGCCGGCCCGTCGGTCCCAGGAATTTCGCCAACAACGCCAACGGCAACGCCCGTCCGGCACAACCGGGCAGCAACGGCAATACCCCGAAACCCAAGCCCAAACCCGGCCAGGGATCACCGGACAACCACGACAAACCGGAACATAACAACCCGCAGGATCACAGATAAAATAGTCCCGCCGGGAGACCAGTAACATTAAAAACCATGGCCGGCACTGCATCAGAAGCGGTAGCCGGCCTTTTATTTTCTTCGCGGACGGGTGCCCCTGCCCGCCAAACCCCATGCTGGTGTTTCGCTTTCCCGGCAAAATATTTTGGGCGAATTCTTTCTGCACAGTGAGTGTGTATTTTTCCCGCGGAAAGACTAAAAACTTTTTTAAATTGTGGATAGCTTGTCGGGAACTGTGGGAAATCGAGGTAGGTTGGTGGATAACTGTGTGAATTTCTATAGGAAAAATATAGAAAAAGAAAAATTCCGGCGGAAAAGGACAGGACACATATATTCGCCGTCCTGACTCAAAGGGATAACATTCTGTTCACGTTGCCATAACAATATCTTAATAAAAGCATAATCAGAACAACCCCGATGAGCCCGGCCCCAACATGGGACGCTAGCGGCTGGACACCCTATTATCTAACGTTTCTGGACGGTTTATTCAATATGGATCTCACGAATCTGAACCTGAACAAGGATCGAAACAAGCTTCGGCGCAAGCCCTCCGTCGACCTCGGCACCATGGTCTATGGCAAAGTGCCTCCCCAGGCCAAAGAGCTTGAAGAAGCTGTGCTCGGGGCGATCATGCTGGAAAAAAGTGCTTTTGACACCGTGGTGGAGATCCTCAAGCCCGAATGTTTTTACCTGGAAGGGCACCAGCGGATCTACCGGGCCATGCAGGGCCTGGCCCAAAAAAGCCAACCTATCGATATCCTCACGGTTGTGGAGGAGCTGAAGTCAAGGCAGGAGCTCGAGATGGTCGGCGGTCCTTATTTCGTCACCAAATTGACCAATGCCGTCATCTCCGCTGCCAATATTGAGACCCATTCACGGATCATCCTGCAAAAATTCATCCAGCGCGAGCTCATCCGGATAAGCGGGGAGATCATCGGGGACGCCTATGAGGACAGCACCGACGTCTTCGACCTGCTTGACGATGCGGAAAGTAAGCTGTTCGAGATCACGAATAACCATCTGCGGAAGAATTTCGACAGTATCGATACGGTGCTGGTCAAGACCATCCAGCGGATCGAGGACCTGCGGCACAAACAGGAAGAAATCACCGGAGTGCCGAGCGGCTTCGCCAGCCTGGACAGGGTAACCTACGGCTGGCAGTCGACCGACCTGATCATCCTGGCTGCCAGGCCGGCGGTCGGTAAGACCGCTTTCGCGCTGAATCTCGCCCGGAATGCTGCTCTCCACCCGACAAAGCCCGTCCCGGTCGCCTTTTTCAGCCTTGAAATGAGCTCCGCGCAGCTGGTTCAGCGTATCCTGAGCGCAGAGAGCGAGATCTTCATGGAAAAGATCGCCCGGGGCCGGTTGGAAGAGCATGAAATGAAACAGCTCTACAAAAAAGGGATCGACCGGCTCGCCAAGGCGCCGATATTCATCGACGACACCCCCGCGCTGAATATCTTCGAGCTGCGCGCGAAGTGTCGCCGGCTTAAGAATAAGCATAATGTCGGGTGTATCATTATCGACTACCTCCAGCTGATGAGCGGCGCCGGGGATAACAGGAATGGCAACCGCGAGCAGGAGATCAGCCGGATATCCCGTGATCTGAAAGGGCTCGCCAAGGAGTTGCAGGTACCCATTATCGCACTTTCGCAGTTGTCCCGCGCCGTAGAATCCAGGAAGGAAGGAGAAAAGATCCCGCAACTCAGCGACCTTCGCGAATCCGGCGCCATCGAGCAGGATGCCGATATGGTCATGTTCCTGTATCGACCGGAATATTACGGCATCACCGCCAATGAAATGGGCGAAAGCAATAAGGGGGAGACCCATGTCAAGATCGCCAAACACCGGAACGGTTCGCTGGAAACGATCAAACTGAGGGCCCTGCTGCACATCCAAAAATTCGTGGAATACGGCGAAGATGATTTTGGCGGCATCGGGCTACCGTCAGGCGGAAGCTGGAAACCGGTCCAGGGCGACGACGCCGGCGGAGGGGGCGCGCGGTTGTACATCCAGGCGGGCAGCCGGATGAAGGACCTGCCGATGGACGACGACGATGCGCCGTTCTGACCAAACTGCCTGACACTGCATTCAACATTAGCGTAGAATATGAAAACCGGCCTCGCCCTTCCACCCTTTGTGCTGAGCACGGCAATTTTATCGTTTGCATTGGCTTCCTGCGGTAAAGCCGTCCGGCTCGTCGCACCGCCTGTTTTTCCGGACAGCCTGACCCAAAATGTATACTCCGTCAATGCTTCGGGGGCTGCCCCCACGGGGATCATCCTGACGGCCCCTTTTCCGTTCCCCGCCAATGCCGAGGCTGTGGTTCCCGGGTTGCTGCTGATCATGGACCAGGATGGGAACGTGTTACAAAAAGCGACGACCCCGGGGTCGGCATTCGACTTCAGGCGGTGGATCATCGGCGGCCGGGTCCGGTACTCCTGCATTATCAACGATCCCGGCGCTTTCCGGACGCCCAGCCTGCCTTATTATACCGGCTACGCGGAGGTGCTGGACAGCAACCTGAATGTGCTTTCCACGGCCAATTTCATCCCCGCCGGCGCAGGGCCGTTCCAGCCCGGACTCGCTCTGGACGTGCATGATTTTATCCTGCTGTCCGACAATCACTACATTACCGAGACGACCTATCCCAAAGCAGTGACCAATATTCCGGGCTGGCTGAATCCCGCCCCGAACATCCAGGTCGAAGTGCCATTGGTGGAAGAGGTCGATAACGGATCGGTCGTCTGGTCCTGGGACCCGAGTTCAGACACGTCTTTTTATGGTAACAGCGTGGAAGGAAACAATTATTCGGACACCACCGCGGTGCAGGACTATATCCATATCAATGCGATGTTCATCGATCCGCGGGACAGCAACCTCGTCTTTTCCTTCCGGAACCAGGATCAAATCATCAAGGTGAATCGCCAGACCGGGGCTACCATGTGGCGGCTGGGCGGCAAAAACAGCGATTTCCCCCTGTTCTCTGACCAGGTATTCCTTCGCCAGCACAGCCCGTCGCTTGTCGACAACAATCAGACCCTGATCATATTCGATGACGGCGACGCCACCCTCAGGCAGGAATCCCGTATTGTAGAATTCGGACTGGATGAGGAAAACAAAACCGTCACTTCCTTCAAGTCGTTTACCATTCCCGAGCCCTGGACGCAACTCATGGGCTCGGTCCAGAAGATGGGCGACGAATATTTCATTGGCGGCGGCACCAGCAATTATATGCTCGAAGTGAACTATGTCACGGGAAAAAAGATCCGCGAGTTTCTTGGGTCGCAGCCGTCGTACCGCTCGTATAAGTACCCGACAGGTATCAACATTCATTAGGACCAGGCCACGCCTA
>Ga0134125_10000878_pt1 | contig 38767 bp, 45 predicted proteins | sample KB31751_FD_96464 | JGI IMG/M metagenome (GOLD analysis project Ga0134125, IMG submission 96464) | Terrestrial soil microbial communities with excess Nitrogen fertilizer from Kellogg Biological Station, Michigan, USA - KB3-175-1 | ecosystem: Environmental > Terrestrial > Soil > Unclassified ...
AGAAATAAAGAAGTGGGGCCTACGAGCCCCGAATCGCGTCCCAGGCGAGATTGCTGCTGGACTGGTTGAGAGCGATTACGAAATTGAAACCGAAAAAGGTTACAGGAAAGTGAGTCAAACCGCGCGACAATCGAAGACTCACCGTTTATTTGCCTCTGGATCAGCATGTAGGGGTAAGCTTTTGGAAGCAAAGAGAAACAGCAACAGAAATGCGCTGACGGCAAATCAGCATATGGATTTTTTCCAAAACGGTAACAAGACCGGTAACATTTTTCTTTTTTTGACCCATTTCTCGCGATTGTCATACGATGTTCGCAGTGCTGGAGATTTTTTCCAATTTCCGATGTTCATGTGGATGGCCGCGTTGCTATGATGTTCGCCTATTCATAACATAACTGTTACGATGAGCGTAGAAAAGCAGACGCACCTGCGTTCCAAGTTGGAAGAGCTCCGGCAAGAGCGCGAACGCCTGCGTCACGAGGTTGAAGATCGACTGAAGAAGATCGAGGAGATCGACAACGTCATACGGAAATTCCTCAAGCTGAAGCACAACACGATCACCGAAGGAAGAGCCAGGCGCGCACAAAAGAAGAAGTAAGGTACAGCGCATCCAGATTTTATTCAGATCCCGCAGCCATCACCCTGCATTTGGTCGCTTCAAGAATGGGCATCAAGCGAACCGCTGCCAGCCGCAAGTTTCGATTCGGGAATCGCTTGATCAGCATCCGCTGCCCAAATTCCCACGCCTTATGCACGTGTTCTTTGCAGACGATCACCTGCGTGCGCGGTCCCTGGCGGGATACGAGTTCCAGAAGGTAAAAGCCTGCCGATCGGCAGAGAGGGTCGTCATCGTACTTCCGGTAAGAGCATGGACGCTGTGACGCCTTCGGGCTCATCGGCTAAAGATGATGAGTATTGCGATGCACCGGGCGCGAACATTGTAGCCCGGCAAATTTGCGCTGGGCGATTCGCGAGCCTCCTGGGTGGCCTTGTTCAATCGCGTGGATCCAGGAATCGTGCGGAAGAAGATGCTATTGGTTGAATCGCATGTAGCGCATCCCATCCTTCCTCCTAAAATCCCTGCGGGCGGTACTAAGAGCAAATTGACTCAAAGAAGCGAAGACGAGCGCTCTTGGGTAGGAGCTTGAGGCCTTTGGGAATGCCTTTGTGGGATTCGTGGTACAGGTGGCTGTGGTGCCATTTTGAAAAGGCTTCTTCGGTTTCCCAATACGTGAGGAGCCAAATCTCCGCGGGGAGCTCGCGCGGACTGATCACTTCCATGCGAATGATCCGGGCTCGCCGTCGACCAGGTGCGGACGATTCCTGAACGCTTCTCTTACCTCTTCGGTCTTGTCGTTGGCGATGGTGAATTGACTGATGGCTATAAACATTGCCCGTCCTCAGCAGGTTAGGCGATCAGCCGATTTGCTACTTTGACTCCATCGCCGATGCATTCCGCGTAGCCGTCGGCGCCGAGGCGTTCGCACAGATCCATGCTCGCAGCTCTGCCTGCAATAAGGATCTTCACAGCGCCGCAACCGGGATTTTCTCTGATCGCTTTGATAAGTGTCTCCAGCGAGCGCACGTTCTTCGCGACGGTGACCGACACCGCAACCACGCCGGGTTTCTCCTGGCAGATGAAGCGAAGGACGCTGGAGGTGGGTGTGTCCTGACCGGCGTACTCAACCTTCCACCCTTCGAGGGTCATGAGATCGGCGAACATCTTCATGCCTATGCAGTGGCGCTCGTCTTCTACGCAAAACGCGAGCAGACACAACTCGCGTTGCGCGCCTTGCGGCACCAGATGACGGAACAGTTCCGCCATTACGATCTCGGTGGCTGCTGTGCAGTAGTGTTCGTGGACCACGGTGAAGTTTGCCGAGCTGCCAGAGCCGTCCGATTTCCTGCTGCACCGGCGTAATGATGTGCCGGTAGATATTTTTGACGCTCGTGCCTTTCGACGATTCCTTCAACACGATGTTCGACGCCTGAGTTCGATCGAATCGAAGCAGAGCGTTCAGATACGCATTCGCCTGCTGCGAGTAAGGCCGGTCAGGACCAATTTGGGAAGGCAGATCGGTGGGCAGGCCGGGAAGAGCGTCGATTCCCGCCTGCAGATATTCCGCCACAATGGAAAACTGCTGCTTTGATAACTTCCTCTTGAGAGCCGAACTCAGGTGCTGAAGATTGTCTGCCAAATGAGAGACATCGATTCCGCGGCTGTGGAGCAATATCTTCGCCCACCCACAATAATCGACGAACTGCCCGATGGATTCCGCGTCAAGCGCGGAGAGCAGAAATTCCAAATGGAATTCCGCATCTTCGAGGCACCTCGCCCATCCACGCGGTCCATAACGCTGCAGATTGGTTAGGATTTGTAATGGCCCTCCACTGCGGCGATCGCGATCAGCTGCAGGTTCTCGGAAATTATCTCCGCTGCCCTGCGGATTGAAGGCGGCCTGGGTGAAGCGGAACGCGTTGCGATAATACGCGGTCTGAACCATTCCGAGCAGGATTAGTTTCCATACTCGCACTTCGTTATTCCACTATCGTTCTACGCTCAGCCGGTAGTCAGCAAAGGATTTTCGTGGATGGCACGAAGGAAAGACGGCGGAGCAAGTGCGAGGGTCGTCATCACGTCAATCCAGGATCCGACTGGTTCTGAATTCCAGAGAGGCTCGATTTTCGGCTAGTTTGGGAACACTTGGCCGACTTTGGCGCATCGTACTTCTTGATCCGAACAAGTTCAGAGCAGGAGAGGCACTCGTGGAAGCCGGGGATCATCTCGTCATTTGCGGGTACGACGGCATTCTCAATCACTATCGCATCGACGCAGGAAGGCTGCGTTTTCGATGCATTACCGAGGATAAAGCCGGCAAATGGCGAACGCTGTCAGATGGAGACGTGCTCATGCACCTTATGCTGAAAACGCGCGTGGCTGAGTGGCTCTACGCCAGGCATGGACTCAAATCGGGAGCATTGCTGAAGGTCGCAGCGTAGGACGAGGGATCAACGACGCACCGGCTTGCGACGGGGCTCTCAAGCTCCCGCTTGCTGTGCTGACGGTCCAACGATGGATTCAACACATCGCAAGAGCGACTCCGGATCGGGATAGATCAGATGGTGTCCGGTCGCCATCTCCGGGCCGAAGCGGCACAATTCCAAAATGGGAGTTCGAGGACAAAGAACCTTGCCATTTCCCGCGATGAATTGCTTGGCATCCTTCTTCAACGAGTGGCAAACAATAATGAGTTGAAATGTTCGCCGCCTGCAGGCACCTCGCATGTCTCTTACGTTGGCAATGGTCTCAACGTGATATCCGGCGGCTTCGAGCAGAAGCTGCCGAGTATGCCCGATAGTGTCATTCGAGCAAATTGAGAGTACTGCCGGGCGCGTGGTGGATGAACTGGTTTTCACTCTTGGTCGAAGTGGTTCTCTTCGTCAAGCACCATATCAGCAAGCTGAAGTATGTGATTGCTGGCTTCGGTGTTTTTGTCGGCGGGATGGGACGATGGAGGAACACCGCTCTGCAGGTGTCTCGCAAGCACCGCTTCGTCGACCCAAAGTCCCTTGCCAGTGCCCTTGTTCATCGGCCGTTTTGTCCGTGTCGCCATCTGGGTACACGTCCGCTGTGGCAGATGAGATGCTGAACCAGCAACTCAGGTTGGATATGAATTCTGACGGAACCAAACAGCGGACCACCGATGCTGTGCCACGATGGCCTTTTTATCCAACCACGCCTGTCGAACTGACATCGCACTGAGTAAAGCTTTTCGAGAGTGCTAGTTACAGGAGGTATCCGCGAGATGCGTGAATCGGAGAACCCGCACGAGAAGTGCGGAAATATCAAGGATTTCGGAGTAGTTCCAGATCCTCTGATCGAGCGCATGAAATTAGTCTTCAGGAAAACGCACGGAGAGGAAATGACAGAGGAGGACCGCAACTTTCTCGGCATTCCGCCATGTTCTGGGGAGTGCTGCCCATAAGGAACAGTCCTTGAGAAGAGCTGGTAGAAGCAAGAGGAAGACCTCGCGCGAGAACGCCTCCGACGGCCGAACTCCAGCGATTATCCGCGCGATGGAGATGGTGTTTCGTTCCACCCATGACCGGGAAATGACTGCCGAAGAGCGCCAGGACTTTCGGCTGCCCCCACCACCTGAAATAGCGACCCGCAATGTAACAGCAGAGTGACACAAATGTGTTACACTCCTGCTGTTCAGAACCGCTGTTTCCTAAGCGCACGCCATGCCGAACAAGAACGTTCAGAAGCGCAAGGCGAGACCCAAACGCTCAATCGAGAAGCCAGGAGAAGACCACGAATTGGGTCTGTGGATTGACTACGATCTGCTGCGAAAACATCAGAACCGTACGGCGACCATTATTCATGACGGCTCTTCTCTCGTGGAGAGCCGGTATCTTCGGCTGGCCGATCTGGCGCTCGCACCTTCCAAGCCAAAGAAGAGGACGAAAGCGGCAGGCCCCAATTCGGGAATTCGGCTCTGACGATTTTCGCCTTATCGCGCTTCGCTCGTGCTTACCGCGGGATCGTCGGAAAGTATGTTGTAAAGTGTCGATCGGCTGATGCCGAGAACCTCGGCCGCCTTCTGTTTGTTTCCGTCGAATGCTTCCAGCACTTCACGCGTGTACTTCTTTTCCAACTCCCGCAAGGAAACAAATTTTGAAGTCGTTGTCTTCGAAGGCAACGCAATCAGGGTTGCCGGAAAGTCCTCGAGATCGAGGACGGGACCTTCACTCAGGATGCACGCTCCGGCAATCACGTTTTCCAGTTCGCGAATATTGCCGGGCCAATCGTAGCGGGCGAGCATCTCTTGCGCACGGCGGCTGATGCCTGTGAAAGTCCGGCCGTATTGCTTCGCATATTTCTCAAGAAAATGCCGCTCGAGCAGTGGCAAATCTTCTTTTCTTTCCGAGAGTCGCGGAAGCCCCAACTGGACGGCGGAGAGACGGTAGAACAAGTCCTCCCGGAAGCGGCCTTCGGTTACTTCGGCGGTCAAGTCGCGATTGCTGGCAGCGATGACGCGAACGTTCAGCTTGCGCGCATCGCCCGATCCCAGGCGCTGAACTTCGTGAGTCTGCAGCACGCGCAGAAGCTTCGCCTGCATCGTCACCGACATCTCGCTGATTTCATCGAGAAAAATCGTGCCCTGGTCTGCGCGTTCGAATAGACCTGGTGTGTCCTGAAAGGCGCCGGTGAACGTTCCTTTACGAAATCCGAAAAACTGGCTCTCGGCGAGCGATTCAGGAAGCGCAGCGCAGTTGCACGCAACAAACGGCCCCTGATTCAGCGGGGAGAGATCGTGAAGGGCGCGCGCCACCAGTTCCTTTCCCGTTCCCGAAGATCCCGTGAGCAGCACCGTGGTGAAATGCGGGGCGATGCGAGTGACCTTGTTGAATACGTCGAGCATGCGCGGACTTCGCCCGACCATTCCCTGAAAACTGAACGATGCCCGCAGTTCGGCGTCCAGTTCGCCGGTTCTCCGCTTTTTGTCTGCGGCCTTGAGCGCGCGCGCCACCCTGGCGCGAAGCTCGGAAACATCCACCGGTTTGACTAAGAATTCCGCAGCGCCTTTTTGAATTGCTTCGATGGCCAGCGAAGGCGAGTATTCGCCGGATAAAAGAATCACTTCCACGCCTTGATCCAAGGCGGCGATTCGCGCCAGGAGATCCATTCCGTTGGCGCCACGAAGCTTTAAGTCGAGAAAAACGAGACGCGGGCGATGTTGGCGAAAGAGAGCCCATCCGGATTCTTCGTCCTGGGCTACGAGGATCTTGACCGGCATGTCGGCGAAGATCTCGGGCATGAGGTCGACGACATGCTCCTCATCGTCGACCACCAGCACCGTGAAAACTTCCTGCGACTCAAAGACAAGGACCATTGAGACCTTTTCGAGCCTGCCGAGTTCGGAGACGTAAATGTACCACCATGGTATGCATTCAGCCCCCGTGAGCCCGTTGGAGTTGCAAATGCGCCGCAGCAGCGCCTCGTGAAGAACTGGCTGGGTTGTGCGAAACCTCAATCTCCGAAGCCGACGAAGGCATCACGCTGAGCTTCTGCTCGAGATCGAGCAACAGATACGAAAGCCGGTCGCAATTACTGAATACCGCGTCCGACTGCAGCAGATCGCAGACTTCCAAGATCGTCGATCGTGTTTCACTCGTACCAAAGAGATCGAGATCTCTCGTCAACTCGGCTGCAATTGCGCGGGCATCAGAGAGAGCGCGAGCCTGCAGTGCATGGATCAGGCGGCCTGTTTTGGACTGCATTCGACTGGTGGCCCGATGTCCAAGCCAAGGCAGGATTTCGCTGATTTCATCCTTTGTTGCTTCTCTCGCCATGAAGGTTTCTCCTCCCGAGGTTATCTACAACTAATGGGCCATTGCAACCAAATGAGAGAAATGATTGCAGCAATTGAGCCTTTCTCCTTACTTCCCGCAGCGAAGTCTCCGCGCAGGGCGGGTCAATCCGCAATTTTTCTCGTAGCGCGATTCACATGCTGAAATGATGGTGACCAGAGGACATCGTCTGGTCGTAACTGAAGAAGCGCCGCCAGGCTGCCGAACGTGCAAATTCTGAACACGTTTCCAGAATTCAGACACTCAATCTGGCTCAAATTGAATCCTGTTTTGGGACAAGCCTTTGAAAAGCAACGGTCAGGCTCGAATCCCACCATAGTGGTAGCAGGGTTGCATCTTCTGTTCGGAGGCGTTTAGCAAGAACAGCGATGCATTTCCCGATCAACAGATCGCTTATTCCGACAAAAGCATTCGCACTCTGTGCAATCACTGCGACCTTGTGCGCTGTTGCGAGTTGCGCCGAAGTAAATCGCACGGCGCAGACCTCGCCGCGAAGCGCCTCGGCTGCGCTGCATTTGACCGTGTTCGTCGTTCCAGTTCTTCAGGCTCGTCCGGAAGCCGCCCCGAAGCGAGAGGATTCTTCGATTACATTCACGTTCACGAGGCCGGAGTTGAATGAAAGCTACGACGTTCGTACATTTTCTCCGGCTGAGAACAAGGACGCCGGGAGGCAACGGCCCGCGATTCTGCGAACGTTGACCATTGTTCCAAAATGAAATCTGGCATTCGGAAGCGGGAGAAATAGAGCTATGAATAACTTTTCTGAACTTCAGGCCGTAGTCGTCTCGCACGACACGGCAGTTCTCGGTTCGATTTCAACCTGCCTTAACGAGCTCGGGATCGCAGGAATATGTCATCCCGATTGCGAGTCTGCGATTGAACTTCTTCAGAAGCAGAAGATCGACGCCTTCTTCGTCGATCAGGAGCTAGACACGGAATTATCGGTGCTCGAACGTATGCGGAGTTCGTCGTCAGGACGAGGCGCTGTTGGCTTTGCGATCGTGCCGGGCACCACTGATGGCATTCGCGCGTGTCGTGCTGCCGATTTCGTAATCACAAAGCCGCTCACAAAAACGGAGGTCGCACGCGTTCTGCGCGCCGCCTATGGAATGATGCTGAAAGAACGCCGCCGCTACTCGCGTCACAGCCTTCGCTGCGAGGCCATTCTTTGCGACGCCACCGGACGGAAATGCCTGGCCCGAACGACGAACATTAGCCAGACAGGGATTGCGTTGGAATGCGAACTTTCATTGCCTGCCGGAGCGGTCGTGCAGCTTCAACTCACACTTCCGCGGGGTTTGGAGGTGTGCAAGTTTGAAGGCCGCGTGATTTGGTCAGCGGCGAACGGAAAAGCGGGATTAACGTTTACGCATATGAGCTCTCGCGATCGAGAGCAGCTCACGGAATGGGTAGACGCAGAATTCTTACGCCAGTGGCATCCGGTGATCCCGCAAAGTGTGGCACCGAGGTTTGTGCGTGCGGCTCGTTGAGCTTCCACCGCGTTGTTTCTAACTTATGCTGCTCGTAACCGCTCCCGGTCGAGATGGGACTTCTTGCGGCGAACCGAGATGCTTGCCAGCAATGGAAACATGAACAGGGCGGCTGTCGCAGCCGTAGCGGAACCGAACATCACAAACAATCCAAATCGCTGAGTGGGCGGAAAATTCGAGAGCAGGAAAATGCCGAATCCGCAACAGATCACTAATAGATTTGTTCCAATCGGACGCCACAGATGCGAGCATGCCTGTGACCATGGTTCCCAAGAACTGCGGTCAGAAGAGCTGCGGTCCGAAGACCTGACTTTCGCACTCTCCCGCTTGGCAAACATCGTCAGATAGATCATCGCGTCCACGCCCATGCCTAGATCGAGATTGGCTGCGGACGAAGTTATGAAGTCCAGAGGCATTCCCAAAAATGCAATGTATCCGCGTACCACAACGGGAATGACCAGCAGCGTGACCAGCAGCGCAAAGGCAACTCGAAGCGATCGCGAGAAGAGATAACCCATCACGGTGAAAATGCCGATCAATATGCCCACGCCGGTGATGATGCTGGAGTTGATGAGCCGGCCCATCTGACTCAACAAGCTGTACTCACCACCCACCAGCAGGACGCGAAAGCCCTCGTGTTCAGCCGTTCTCTCTACGCGATGGATGACGTCTGCACGCGGCGCGCTCCGCACCGTCTCGCGCATGCGCAAAAGGAACAGCGCTCGTTTGTGGTCAGGAGTGAGAAACTGGCGGGCGACGGCGCCGTGCTTCGGGTCCTCCAGGATGCTGATCTCCTTCCCTGTAGTTAAGAACATCGTGTACCAGTGGCGCCTGACTTCGCTCAGCACGACCGGCAGCGATATGACCTTGCCGACGGCGGGGTCTTTTTCCAGCGCGTTCTGAAGATTCCAGAGGTGGTTATAGCCGTCAGTGTTATCGAGCGCAGCGCCGCTCCTGTCTTCGACCATGAGTTTCAGCGGACTGCTTCCGCCGGCGCGATCGACAGCCTCGAGTCCCTGGCGAATGTCGCTTCCTTTCTGGAAATAGGCGAATAACGGTGGATCAGTGTTCAGGCGCAGCACCCCGATCGCAGCGACCGCGCCGACGACGATCACTCCAATCGCAACCAGGCGGTGGCGCTCGGAAAAGAACGAGCGCACTCGCGACGCGAAGGCCTCCGTCCAGCGCAGCTTTGCGCGTGGTGGGGAGGCCAGAGCCAGAAACCAGGGATATAGCGTGTATGCAGCGGCGAATGCCATCGCCGCGCCAACCGCGCCGCCGGTGCCGAGATGCTTCATCGGTGTTGAAGAGACCAACAGAAGGCTGGTGAAGCCCAGCAGCATGCAGACTGCACTCCAGAAAGATGGCGCAACCGTCTCTTTCACTGCACTCCAAACGGCAGCGCGCCCGCTGGATTTCTGCTGCTCTCGAATCCGTTTCCAGTTGAAGGTGAGAAAGACCATGGGTGAGAGTGTCATGACGAACACTATGGTCGAGAGATTCGCCGTCACTGGCCCGATCGGGATATGAATGGCTTGCGTAACGATCAGTGTTGCGGCACTCGAATTGGCACACGCGATGAACGCGCCCAACAGGACCCATGGTGAACGAAAAATCACGAACAACACCACGGCGAAGACGCCGACTGCGGCCAGGCTGAACGTTCGCAGATCCCTCTCCAGGGTGCGGGAAATCAATTCGGTGACGTAGGGCAGTCCGGAGATCACCACGTGTAAGCCGCGACCGTCGAACTTCTTCTTCACCTCCTGCAGGCCGTTGATCGTTGTTGGCCCGACATGGTCTTTGACCGTGGCGATGACGTCAGTAGATTTGTGATCCTTGCCGATGAGAACGTGCGTCCAGAGGCGGCTCTTCAGTGCATCCTTGAGATCCTTCGGCCCCGGCTTGCGGCCCAGTGATATGACATCGGTGACTCCAGGTACCTTCGCGACGGCATCCGCCAATTCGCGAATGCGGTCGATATACCACCGTGCTGCGATATCGCCGCTGACCGTCAAGTCGATCTCAGTCGTTTGAGGAAAGGTTCTGGAGATCTCGTTATCGGCGCGGACTTGAGGATCGTCCTTTGAGAAAAAGAAATTCTCACCCACCTTCGGCTTTAGATCGACGGTGCGAAGAAACATGAACATCACCAGCGCGGTGACGCCGAAGCACCCAAGAATGGGGACAGCTAAAGACACAAAGCGTCCGCGATTCTGCTTTGACGTAATTGGGATTGGCTTCTTCATTCCCTGACCGGAATCACTCGATGACCGTCTTCCCGAAAACGTAAACCCTTCAGTTGGATGCACTGAAATTGGTCTACTTATGGTCATTCGAGAAGATGAGCGTATAACGGCACATTTCCTGTTCAGGCTGGCGCGGACGACTTGTAACAGGAGAGATCTCAGGAATGGCTCGAAGCAGAGTGTCGGGCTATTTTGCAGGTCTGAACTGCGGAAGAAATAAAGATCATCAACAGGCGAAATGGCAGGCGCGAGTCCACGCCGCACTAGGGCGTAGCTTCAGCGACCATTTGCCGCATCGGGGAAGGCAAATTGTTCGGAATCATGATCGATAGCAGGCGGCGCGACTAAGCGACTGAGCGCGAGAGTGCCCGCGTGTGTCAGGTAGGTTTCCAGTGAAGCCAGTACAACGCGCGCTTCAACTGTTAAAAGATCAACTCCTACCAGTGAGACTCGAACCCACGCGTCAATCACAATGCCCTTGTCAAGAATCCTGTCAAGGACATCGATCAAGGTCGCCCCACGGTTCTCATGAGTTACTGTCATGCTGCTCCAAAGGATTTTGGGCCAGAACTCTAAACCTAGCGGCGCAGTGAACTACAGCGGGACGACAGGACGCAATCATCTTTTTAGTCCCGTGGCGAGGGTAGGCTCGTACCGAGCCATCGTCCCGTTTTGTGCCTTGATGCTATAGAACCATTTGTACTCTGGTCAATCTTGCAGGTTGCAATTTCGCGCCTTAGACAAGGATGTTAGGCCGTAGCTCCTTCGGAACTCGTCTTATCAGGATCATGCGGCAATCGGCTTATTAGGCTCGTGTCACAAACTGTGCCAATTGGACAAAAATCAACAGCTCCATGGAAGAAATCCACAGCTTTTGTAACAACTCGGGCAACGTAAGTAGCTGCTTATCGCATCAATACCGCGCACGGGTTCGCGTATTTGGCGAATCATCTTTGTGCTCTTGCCTACAGCGTTTTCCTATCTTCGGAAACACCGACCTTCTATCAGCGGCCATGCCAAACCAGCGGAACCCTGGACTGAAGTCCCTGTCCTTTGCGTACGCAAGTTGAGCCTTGAGTATCGCAACGGCCCCAACGCCCGTGTTGTGGGACTCTGCGACATCAGCTTTCATATCGATCGAGGCGAGATCGTCGGAATATTCGGGCCGTCAGGTTCAGGAAAGACTTCGCTCGGACTCGCTTTGCTGAACACTCTTCCGCCTACGGCCGCGCTGCGCGCTGATGGCATCGAGCTTGAGGGCAACAACCTGCTATCGCTCACTGAGCGGAAAATGCGCTCGATTCGTGGCAGGCGCATTGCGTTGATGCACCAGGAAGCAGCTTTGTCGCTGAACCCTGTAATGCGAGTTGGCGATCAGATTTCGGAGGTCATTCGCGCCCACAACGCGGACACACGACGCGAGCGTCGCGTGAAAGTGCTGGAACTACTCCGCAGTGTCGGTCTTTCCGAATCGACGTACGATTCCTACCCGCACGAGTTGAGTGGCGGAGAACGTCACCGCATTGTGATCGCGCAGGCGCTGGCCTGTCGTCCTGCACTCGTCGTAGCCGATGAGCCGACGGCAGGTCTCCACGCAGAGTTGAAAGACGAACTTCTGAAACTGATGGTGCGATTCAGGACCGAAATGGGACTTTCCTTCCTCGTCATCAGCCATGAAAGGAAGATGCTGGCACAAATCGCGGATCGCACACTGGAGATGACCGCTGGGCGGCTGAGGGAATCTCATCCACTCTGTGACGCCGCCCGGCCGCTTTTGGCGAACGCACAGAGTTCCATGATGGGAAGTGCAGAGGCTCCATCCGACCGATTGATTTCCATCCATGCACTCTCGAAATCATACGCAAAGCACCATAGCCTCTTTCGACAGCCGCAATCGGTGCAGGCGCTCCGAGAGGTAACTCTTTCGATCTACCGTGGTTCGTGTTTCGGATTGGCCGGCCCTTCCGGATCGGGAAAAAGCACACTCGCAAAGTGCATTGCGGGTTGGGAGAGAACCGATTCGGGAACACTGTTATTTCGCGGAGAAGATCTGACTAGGCTCTCTACCGCTGCGCTGCATCGAGTACGCGCCCGCATTCAATTGGTGCTGCAGGATTCGGCAGCCGCCTTCAATCCAAATCTCACGGCTGAAGAGATTGTTGAGGAACCGCTGCTCATCGAGGGCAAGAGTAGAGAAGAGCGTCGCGCTGCCGTAAGGCGGCTCTTTCTCGAGACTGGCCTCCAGGAAGACATGCTGGCGCGCAAGCCGCTGGCATTCAGCGGAGGCCAGCGGCAACGACTCGCAATTGCGCGAGCGCTGATCCTGAATCCGGAACTCGTGATCTTCGATGAGTCCATGACCGGTCTGGATAGCGGGACACGAGAACAGATTCTGCAGCTCCTGACGAGACTCAAAGCCGCGCGAAATTTGACATACATGTTGATTTCGCATGATGCAGATTTGCTCAGTGCCGCAGCAGACACGGTTGCTACCCTGCGGAACGGCGCTTTGGCGGATGTCGTGCATCGTTACTCAGCAGAGTATGACAAGGCCGCACAGATCGAGCTTCCGTCCGATGCAAAGGCGCTCGCCACGGGAGAGCGCGCATGAGGGCGGCGAAATACATGTGCCGCCGGATAGCGGCGGGAGTCGTACTCATGCTCGGCGTTTCTGTGCTCTCGTTCAACTTGTCATCTTTGGTGCCGGGAAATTACTTCGACGAGATGCGGCTGAATCCGCAGGTCTCGCCGCAGACGCTGGCGCAATTGCGCTTGGATTACGGGGTCGATGAGACGCTTCCGCATCGCTATCTCCATTGGTTCAGGAATGCTCTGACAGGCGATTTTGGCTTCTCATTTGCGTACAACATGCCTGTGTCCTCGCTAATTTGGCAGCGCTTGAGCAACACGCTTCTGCTTGCAGGCACGGCCACCGCGCTGGTATGGATTGTCGGCGTGCCTGTCGGTATTTTTTCTGCTCGGTTCCGTTGGGCGAATCGCATCAGTTCGCTCGGCAGCGCGGCATTACTAAGCGTGCCGGAATTGGCTGTCATCCTGTTGCTTGTTGCCTTCTTTGTTCGGATGGGCACCATGCCGCTGGGCGGAATCGTGGAAGGGAACGGAAACGCGGCAGGATGGTCGCGAATCGGAGCCACCGGTTTGCATTTGCTGATTCCTGTTTTGGCATTAACGATCGTCGGCCTGCCGATTGTGCTGCAGCACACGAGCACCGCGATGAAAGAGGTTCTGGAGGCGACCTTCATTCAAGCGGCCAGGGGCCATGGGATATCTCCGGCGCGGCTGCTGCTGCGCCACGCTCTTCCTGCAGCCGCCAATCCCTTGATTTCCCTTTTTGGGCTTTCACTTGCCGCCCTTATTGGTACCTCACTGCTTGCGGAAGTTGTCACTGGATGGCCCGGTTTGGGTCCGTTGTTTGTGCAGTCCATTTTTGCGCGCGATTTTTACGTCGTGATTGCGATCGTGATGCTCTCGTCGTTGTTCCTGATAGCAGGCAATCTCGTGGGAGATCTGTTGCTTTTCGCAGCCGATCCCAGAATTCGGCGGACGAACTCATGAAGCGCTCCCAAATCGCCGTAATCATGTTTTGCCTGCTGCACGGCGCCATCCTCTGTGCCGGCTTCTTCGCTCCTTACGCTCCGGACCAGCAGAACCGCGCATTCCCTTTTGCGCCACCAACACCAATTCATTGGAGAGATCAGGCTGGCCGGATTCACCTGCGTCCCTTCGTGTACGGGATCCGTGCAAATTCGGATAATGAAAACTACTCAGAGAGTCGAAATGTCGCGTATCCGGTCAGGTTCTTTGTGTCGGTAAAAGAAGAGAGAGCAAGTCAGTCTGGGCTCCATCTTTTCAGCGCTCAAGAACCGGGGCATCTATTCCTTTTTGGGACTGACGAGTTTGGGCGCGATCTGTTTTCGAGAATTCTCTATGGCGGAAGAATCTCGATCGCTGCCGGGCTGCTTGCGATGCTCATCGCCTTGGCGCTTGGAACTGTGCTCGGCAGCATCGCAGGAATGGCGGGAGGCGTCGTCGATAGCGCGATCATGCGTCTTGCCGAGCTCGGGCTTGCGCTTTCATGGTTCTATCTTTTACTCGCGATCAGAGCATTTCTCCCTCTGCGCACCCCTCCGCTTGAAACGTTCTTTCTCGTTGCTGCAGTGCTGGGCTTTACCGGATGGGCGCGGCCGGCGCGGCTGGTTCGCGGCGTCCTGCTGAGTGCGAAAGAACGTGGATTCGTCATGACAGCGCGAGGCTTCGGCGCGGGGCCGATCTACCTCTTTCGTCGGCATTTACTGCCACAAGTTCTTCCGGTGCTCTGGACCCAGGCGGTCATCCTCATACCGCAATTCATCATGGCCGAGGTAGCGCTCTCGTTTCTTGGCTTAGGGGCAGTGGAGCCATTGGCTAGCTGGGGAAATCTGCTGGCGGAACTGCAGAGTTATCGCGTGATCACGTCATACTGGTGGATGTTTACGCCGGTGGTCGTGCTGGTGTTAGTGTCATTCAGTTATTTCTTACTCCTGAATTCCTTACAGAAGAGGGTGCATTCCGTTGCTCTGTAGAAGGGAAAAAGGCGCGTTAGCGATCGCGGCAATGTGGCTTGTGGTTTGCGGGATTCTACGCGCCTCCGATGCTCCCTCTCCACAACCGGTTCAAAAAGGGGAACAGGTGCTCGTTGCGTCGATGCCAAGTGGCGTTCGAGGTGGCACGCTCGTCGTAGCACAGCGCGCGGAACCGAAGACCCTGAATCCGGTGTTGGCATTCGATGTGCCGTCGCGCGACGTGCTCGGGCGAATGATGGCGGACTTAATTCATATCAACCGGGTCACGCAAAAAACAGAGCCGGCGCTGGCAACTTCGTGGAAGATTTCTTCCGATGGACGCAGGTTCATTTTGAAACTGCGGCATGGGCTGAGGTTCTCCGATGGCCAACCTTTTGATGCCGATGACGTGGTATTCACTTTCAAGGTTTATCTCGACGAGAAGGTGCACTCGCCTCAGCGCGACCTGCTCGTGATCAACGGCAAGCCGCTCTCGGTCACGAAGCTCGACTCCTACACTGTTCGGTTCGATCTCGATCAGCCCTATGCCGCTGCGGAACGACTCTTTGACAGTCTCGCAATCCTGCCGCGCCATCTTCTCGAGAAAGCTTATGAGCAGGGCAAGTTTGCGGAGGTCTGGACGCTGAATACCGCCCCAACACAAATCGCGGGACTAGGCCCGTTTCGCTTCAAGCAGTACGTACCCGGCCAGCGCATTGTGTTGGAGCGCAATCCTTATTATTGGAAGGTCGATCGCAATCAAAACCGTTTGCCCTACGTTGATGAAGTGATCTTTTCATTCGTCGGAACAGAGGATGCGCAGGTCATCCACTTCCAAACCGGTGAAAGTCAGATCATCAACCGATTTGGAACTGACAACTTCAGAATCCTGGCTAAGGACGAGCAAGCTCGCAGATACCATGTAGAGGACCTCGGTCCCAGTCTGGAATTCAATTTCCTGGTGTTCAACCTAAATGATCTTCCATCGGGCGAGCTGCCCGATATCCAGCGCGAGCAAAGATGGTTTCGCGATTTGAAGTTTCGCCAAGCGGTTTCCTCGGCAATTGATCGGGATGCCATCGTCCGCCTCGCCTATCAGGCACACGGCGCCGCGCTTTGGGGCAATGAAACTCCCTCCGATAAGAGATGGGTGAACGAAGCTCTGCCGCACCCGGCACGATCGCTTCAACATTCGCGAGACCTTCTGAAGTCAGCAGGGTTTTCCTGGAGCAGCGAAGGCAAACTCCTCGACCGTGAAGGCAAAGCAGTGGAGTTTACGATCATCACCAGCTCATCCAACACCCAGCGTGTGAAGATGGCAACGATCATCGCGGATGATCTGGGGCAGCTCGGCATGAATGTGCATCCGATACCGCTGGAATTCCGCGCCGTAGTAGATCGAGTGTTCCAGAGCAACAACTACGAAGCCTGCATTCTGGGCCTGGGAGGAGGAGACGCCGATCCGAATGTGGCGATGAATGTGTGGCTTTCGAACGGGCCGACTCATGTTTGGAACCTGCACGAGACTCGTCCGGCTACGGCTTGGCAGGCAGAGATCGACCGTCTGATGAATCAGCAGATGATCACTATGGACTATCGCCGTCGCAAGCAACTCTACGACCGCGTACAGCAGCTGATTGCCGATAATTTGCCTGTAATTTTTCTCGCTACCCCAGACGTTCTCGTCGGCGCCAGAGACGATATCGGTAACTTCAATCCCGGTGTGCTCGAACCATATGCGCTCTGGGACACGGGAGAACTCTTTTTCAAGCCTCAACCTGGAGCCAGGGCACGATGAGTGTCGCTGCAGCCAAACTCGTGAGAACCGGATCCATCGGCTTCATTCGCGGACGGGGTCTCGATCACCGGAAACAGACATTGTTTTCTCGAGGTTCGCGATGAACGCCACTGTAGTCCAAATCAATCCGTGGAAGATTGTCCTCGAAGAACTGGCGGAACTGCGCAACGCGAAGAGCCGCAAGCAGTACATCCGGCAACACAGGCAAGATCTCTCGGTCGAGCTTGTCGTTCAACTTGCCGACAAAGCCCGCCCCCTGCTGCGCATCAATCCCCGCAAGTCCCTGGCTCTGTCAGAGACGGCGATTCAGATCGCGCGTGCGCTTGATGATCCGCTGGCTATGGCTCATGCCACGCGCATGAAAGCGAACGCCGAGTACGCTCTCGGGCGCTATCGTGCTGCCGTAACTCTGTATACGACAGCAATAGAGTTATTCGAGAACCTGGGAGAAAGAACGGAGCTGGGCCGGACGCTCAGCGTTTCTATCCTCTCTCTCAATCTCTGCGCTGAATATGAACGAGCTTTCGAATGTGCTGCGCGCGCGCGAAAGATCTTCCTCGAGCTCAACGATGATTTGCGGATTGCGAGAGTTGACATCAATTTAGGCAACGTCTTTCATCGGCAGGATCGATTTGCCGAGGCACTTAGTTGTTATCGGCGAGCTTACCGCGTTGTTCTCGAACATCGCGATGCTGAGGGAATCGGAGTGGTTCTGAGCAATCTTGCAGTGTGTTTGATCAGCATTGAGGAATTTGCCGAAGCCCTGCAGACTTATCAAGAGGCTCGCGAAGTGTGCAGTAAGTATGGAATGCCTCGTCTCGTTGCCCAGGCGGACTACAACATCGCCTATCTTCATTATCTTCGCGGCGAATACAGTCGCGCCATTGAGATGCTGCGCTCAACTCGCAGCGCCTGCATCGAACTTGAAGACCGCTATCATCATGCTCTCTGTAATCTTGATCTCTCTGAGCTTTATGTTGAGCTGAATCTGAGTGGAGATGTCATCGATTTAGCGGGGAAGGCGAGAGAAGAATTCAAAACGCTGAACATGGGTTACGAGCAAGCAAAGGCTATCGCCTTCCAGGCAATGGCTATGAGTCAAATGGGCCAGCCTGCTCAGAGCTTGCGGCTATTTAGCCAGGCGCGAACTATCTTTGTCAGGGAGAGAAACCGGGTTTGGCCCTCCCTTATTGATCTCTACAAAGCTGTCGTGCTTTTCAATGAAGGGCGCGGAGAAGAAGCTGCCAGCCTCGCGAACGCAGCGCTCGAGTTTTTTGACTCTTCTTTGCTCTCGGGCAAAGCGGTGCTGTGCCGGCTCCTACTCGCGCGGATTGCCCAGGGAGCCCGCGATCTCACAGCTGCCAAAAGTCATTGTGTCGCTGCGCTGGAACGACTGCGCAATCTGCAAAGTCCAATTCTTAGACATCAGGCCTTCCTGCTGATGGGACAAATCCATACCGCATTGAACGCAGCACAAGACGCATACTCCTGCTTCCGAGCTTCCCGTTATCACCTGGAATTGCTCCGCACGAATGTCCGCGGGCAGGAACTGAAGTTGGCATTTCTGAAAAACCGGCTTGAAGTGTACGAAATGCTGGTTCGCACGTGTTTGCAGAATCCTTCGGAATCGTCGCTACGTGAGGCTTTCGGTTATATCGAAGAATCCAAATCGCGTGTGTTGATGGATCAAATGCTGCAACACGACGAAAAAGGAATCTCACAAGACCCACAGAGCACAGGCGAGATTGAGAAGCTGCGGAACGAACTTAACCTGTACTACAACCTCATCGAGCTCGAACAATTGCGTGTAGAAAATCATTCCGGAGACAGAATAAGTCGGCTGGAATCTCAAGTTCGCACACGAGAAGGCGAGCTGCTGCGTAGGTTGCGCGAATCCACTTCTCGGGACTGCATGCCAGCGGGCAAAACAGGATTAGACAGCGTGGCAATAGAGCAAATCCGTGAGACATTGCCGGAGGACACGCTCATTTTGGAGTACTTTCAGGCCGGCAGCGAGGTCCTGGCATGCATTCTCTGCAATGATCGGCTGGAAATCAGAACTGTAAGTTCATCACCGCGTTTTTCCGATGCGCTCCGGCTGCTTCGATTTCAGTTTTCCAAGTTTCGTCTGGGTGCCGAGTACACGGAATCATTCCGTGGTTGCCTTCTACAATCCACTTACTCTCACCTTAAACTTTTATACGATGAACTAATAAGCCCTATTCGCGAGAGCTTGAACACCTCGAATCTGATTATCGTGCCACACGGTGCTCTGCACTACGTGCCCTTCCATGCGCTCTGGGACGGCTCCAGCTTTATGCTCGACAAATACACAGTTTCGTATGCTCCCAGCGCAAGTGTCCATTCGGTGTGTGCGCGCAGAAAAACCTATCACGGCGGGAATGCTTTAGTGATGGGTATTCCGGATAATCGGGCCCCCTTTATCGAGGACGAAGTCCGTTCCATTGGATCGATGCTTGAAGGTGCGAAGACTCATTTTGGGTCTTCCGCGACTCAGGAAGTGCTGGAACGAGAAGGTCCAGGCAGTCGCATCGTGCATATCGCCACTCATGGCAGGTTTCGCCAGGACAATCCTATTTTCTCCGCAATTCGGCTCGGCGATTGCTATCTGAACGTTTACGACATCTATCGACTACGTTTACCGGTGGAGCTGGTAACCTTGAGCGGCTGCGCAACGGGTGTGAACTCGGTCACTGCAGGAGACGAACTCATAGGATTGGCTCGCGGCCTTTTTCAAGCCGGCGCAAATTCTCTCGTATTGAGCTTGTGGGATGCTCACGATGCGAGCACGGCGGAGTTTATGCGCCATTTCTACACAGGCCTGGACCAGGGACTCAGTCGCGCATGGGCCTTGAAACAGGCGATGCGGGAAGTGCGCGATCGCTGGCCACATCCTTATCACTGGGCATCATTCGTGCTCATGGGGGCACATGATCCCCTTTCTCGCAATTGAACAATTTTTTTGTTGCTGCCTATATTTTTTAGATTGCGAGCAGCTCCTAATAAACAGACGTGGGGTGTGTTCCCTCACGCTCTCGATTGGAGTTGTCAGACGAACTTGATGCACGTCCCGGTTTTTCGATTCTGTAGCAGCAACTCCGGGAAAAAATGAACATCTAACCCCCAACCACTTCAAGTCGCTGGGGAACCTACACCAGCGCCGCGCTCTTCTTCGTCGGAGATCGCATTTATTGGGCCCCAAAAATTTTGCGCTCGCCCCTGAGGATTCGCTTGCGATGACTGCCACTCCGGTTTTCGAATTACTCTTCGACAGCCTTGCGCAAATTGGAAATGAAGGAATCAGAACATCAATAATTGTGTCCAGGCAATTGCTGTTCCGAATTGGGTCGGTCTTTGTTGATCTCGAGGTCGACAAGGAAGTCAACTCAGACCGCGTTTCGCTCACCGGACAGATGGTGGACAGCGCCAATCCTGGGCATCCGCCCGTCGGTATTCCCGTGGCGCTGCTCCAACGCGGAAAACGCATTGTCCAAACCTCAAGCAATGACAACGGCGAGTTTCAACTCGATTTTGCGATGAGGCGGAACTTGAAGCTGCAGGTGACAATCAATCGTGATCGCCCGGTTCGTCTTCCAATAAATCTGCTTCCTGGCTGGACTTTGCAGTATGCCAACTAACGTGAAAACGACCGTTCACTAACGACTGGTCGAACTACTTAACTTGACCCTCTGAGGAGTGCAATCGGATATGAAGCTGGAACCAAATCGGTATCCCCTCTTGAAAATTATTTCTGTTGTTCTGATCTACGCCATGTTGGTGGTCTATGGTCAGCCTGGCTTTGCAATCACGCCAGTTCCCCAGAACAACGCTCAACTGCTCGGACAAATGCCCTCGTCAAATCGCTTCATCGTACGCGATAAAGCCGGAATAGCGGGACTGAATCTGACATGTCTTCTGTTGAGCTGCAATATTCTCGAAAAAATAGCGGATCCTGACGGACAGCTGTTTGTTGTGCAGAACACTGGAATCCTCAGCCCCGTTGTTTTCCTTACCAGGCTACTTTCGGCGGTTGGAGTAGTCGATGCTGAGATCGATCAGACAGTAAGCACAGTGGGCGCCACGATTGGGGAGATTCCCTCTTATCTAACCGACGAAAAGCTTGTTCGATATTACGGAGCAAAGGTCTGGGAGGGTTATGTTATCCAGGCTCCAAACCAGATCGTGCGCACGGCGCAGACTCAGTCGACGTTCGGCACTACAGGACAAGGAGTCACGGTGGCGATGATCGATACTGGAATTGATCCGGAGAATAAGGTTCTTCGCCGACAGCTTGTGCAGGGCTATGACTTCACAAGGAACACGAATGGCGGCTCGGAAATGGGAGATGTAACTCAGTCGACTGCCGGGGTCATCGATGGCTCAACTCAACCTGCTCAGGTGAATCAATCGACAGCAGGAGTTATCGATCAGGGCCGCGCGCAAGTCATCAATCAGCCTCAGTACTCCGCATTCGGGCACGGGACCATGACTGCAGGCATCGTCCACTTGGTTGCTCCGAACGCTTCACTGATGCCGCTGAAAGCATTTCACCCGGACGGCACAGGATTCTCCTCGGATGTCCTTAGGGCTATTTACTATGCCGTTGACCATAAAGCGAAAGTTATTAGCATGAGCTTCGAGTTCAAAAGCCCGTCCGTTGAGCTGGTAGAGGCTCTTACCTATGCTACCGGTCAGAATGTTATCTGCGTAGCATCAGCCGGAAATGATGGTTCGATGGCGATCGTGTATCCATCGGGCCTGCCCAACGTGGTCGATGTAGCATCAAGCTCAAACAACAATACTCCTTCGGCATTCTCGAACTATGGCACGCCGCCGGTTTGGATTTCGGCTCCCGGTGAAGCGGTGATGAGCACTTATCCGTATGGCACTTACGCTGTGGGATGGGGAACATCGTTTAGCGCGCCGTTCGTATCTGGAACAGTTGCGCTTATGGCGAGTTTGTCGCCAGCAGCGACTCGACTGCTCAACCAGGGTACCGCTGCAAACGCTATTTCACACGCTCAGCAGATCCCCGAATCGCAATATGGATTTGGAGTACTCGATACTTATCAAGCGGTGCACGCCTGGGCGAACTTCCTGAGACTAAATCCGTGATCTCGATTCAGTTCTGCAACGAAAGCCAACCATTGAGACGCTTGAGTTCTCAGTGCATGTGCTCGCTGTCGCTCAGCGTGAGCGATAGCGAGACATCCAGTTCCGACGAATAGCTTGGGTGGTCTTGCCGCTGGTATCAATTGCGGGTGGTGCAACCAAACTGCTCAAACTGAGAGCGCCGGCATGCGTTAGATAGGTTTCAAGAGAAGCCATAACAACGCGTGCTTCCAAAGTCAGCAAATCCATACCTGCAAGCGACAGGCGTACCCAGGCATCAATAACGATCCCTTTATCAAGGACACGATCGAGAACTTCGATGAGGGTCGCTCTACCGTCTTCGTGAGTTACAGCCATGCTGCTCCTTGCACCATCGGAACCTCCCGGGGGAGAGGCCGCTGGAAGTTATTCCGAACATTAGCAGCCAGAGAGAGCGTGTTTTTTGGAGTGTCTCAAATTCTTGGCATGCGCTTGGCGCATACCCTTCAGTTTCTCGGGTGCTGTGATGCAATTTGGGTCAGTGTAGATGTCAGGCGAAGCCGGAATGTTTCGAGGGTGACGGTGCCGGAAGTCTTGTACTGCTCGGGCGTATTAACTCCTGAACATCACCCCATGTGCAGTTGGCGCTCGCCAGTCAGATCTGTAAATCAACCGATTCGCAGTTCGAGAACCATGAAGGAGTATTGTTATTTGACGTGGAGGCCACGTCAATTACGTTTGCCAAGCCGGAGGGATAAACGAGCGTGATCGATGCATCGTTCCCGGCCGACGCGACGCAGATCACGTTTTTACTCGTGGCATAAGTAATTGCAGCCGCGAGCTCAACCGATGGAGATGTAAACTCAAAACTCATATTAACTACTTTTGCATTGTGATTTACTGCGTAGTAAATAGCACGCAAAACATCGGACACGTAACCTGTGCCGTCGGCATTAAAAGACTTTAGGGGCATCAGCAACGCATTGGGAGCCACCAGGTGAACGATGCCCGCTGTCATCGTTCCATGTCCAAATGCGGAGTACTGCAGCCCATCGATTACTCCGGCAGTTGATTGATTCACGGCTCCCGAGGAACCGCCTAGTCCAGCGGTTTGGCCTGACCGTCGATTACTCCCGCCGTGGATTGCGTAACATCGCCCATCTCCGATCCGCCTTGCGTGTTGCGGGTGAAGTCGTAACCAGATGAAGGTTTTTATGTTCCGCCACGGCCGCCATCGAATTTTTGGGATCACAACCGTCGTACCGCCTGATTTTCCACACTTTGACGAGAATTTGATTCTGCAAGAGTTGAATTTAATGCGATTTCCAGAGCATCCGCTGCAAATCTTGTTCAGCAAATCTGGGTTCCAATCCCTCGGTGTATTTAGCTTTACATCGGCTGTTGCGCACTCGCATTCCCTCTCACATTCGGAGCAGCGACGTTTTTCCTCCGCTTCCTCGGCGCAGATTTCTCTCGTACCGCTGTATGAGTAGTAGCTGCTGTCGTCCCTGAGATAATCTAGGGTTTCTCTGGGGCGTCGCAATCATGCGGAAGAGCTTCCTTATTTTTTGCATCACCATGGTGGGAATCGCAATGCAGGCACAGGAAAAGAGTGGTGTGAAGAGCAGTCCGACGGGTAAGGCGAGCGCGAATGGCTTTCCCGATGCTGCACACCTCAAGCAGATGATCGCGCGATTCGCTCCGACTCCGCTCGACGTGGACGTGAGCGGGCTATCCGGCGGCGACAAGAAGGCGCTGGCGAAGCTGATCGAGGCCAGTCGGGTTATCAACGACATCTTCCTTACGCAGCTCTGGTCGGGCAATCACGCCGAGCTGGCAAAGCTCGAGAAAGACTCTTCGCTGCTGGGCCGCGAGCGCCTTCATTACTTCTGGATCAATAAGAGCCCTTGGTCGGACCTCGATGGACACACCGCCTTTTTGCCCGGAGTCCCCCCAAAGAAGCTGCCCGGGGCGAACTTCTATCCCGCCGACATGAGCAAAGAGCAGTTCGAAGGTTGGGTAAAAACGCTGCCGCAATCTCAACGCGAGCAGGCGGAAGGATTTTTCACTGTGATCCGTCGCGATCCGCAGCGCAAATTGACGATCGTTCCCTACAGCACCGAGTATCGCAGCGATCTCCAGAAGGCTGCTAACTTGTTGAAGGAAGCCGCCGCCCTCACTGACAACGATACATTGAAGAAATTTCTTGCCACAAGGGCCGAGGCGTTTCTCTCGAACGATTATTACCAGAGCGATCTCGCATGGATGGATCTTGATGCTCCGCTCGATATCACTATCGGTCCTTATGAAACTTACAACGACGAATTGTTCGGATACAAAGCTGCCTACGAGGCGTACGTAAACATCCGGGATGAGAAGGAGTCGGCGAAGCTCGCGGCGTTCTCCGAGCACCTGCAGGAAATTGAGAATAACCTACCCATTGACCCGCGCTATCGCAATCCCAAATTGGGAGCGGCCTCGCCGATCCGTGTGGTGAACCAGGTCTTCTCCGCAGGAGACGGAAATCATGGCGTGCAGACCGCCGCCTACAATCTTCCCAATGACGATCGCGTGATCCAGCAAAAAGGCAGCAAGCGCGTCATGCTGAAGAATGTGCAGGAGGCCAAATTCCGCACCATCCTCACACCCATCGCCGCCGAGGTGCTCGCTCCTGCCGATCGTCAATATCTTGATTTCGATTTCTTTTTCACGCATATCCTCGCGCACGAGCTGACGCACGGTCTGGGCCCGCATCAGATCACCGTGAACGGCCGCAGCACGAATCCGCGCCAGGAACTCAAGGAGCTTTACAGCGCGGTGGAGGAAGCAAAGGCCGATGTCACCGGTCTGTTTGCGTTGCAGTTCCTCATGGACCACGCCAGTCCCACCGTTCCGCACGGCGAAGATGCAGAACGCAAACTCTACACCACCTTTCTGGCTTCGTCGTTCCGCACGTTGCGCTTCGGATTAAAAGAAGCTCACGCGCGTGGCATGGCCGTGCAGTTCAATTACCTGCTCGACAAAGGCGGATTCAAGGCCAATCCGGATGGCGCGTTTTCTGTGGATTTCAGCAAGATCAAGCAGGCAGTGCGCGATCTGGATCGCGATTTGCTTACCATGGAAGCTGTTGGCGATTATTCCGGTGCAAAGCAAATGCTTGATTCGCTCGGCGTGATCCGTCCGGAAGTGAAGCGAGCGCTCGACCGCCTCACGCATATCCCCACTGATATTGAGCCAATCTTCGTAACAGCGGACCAGGTCGCGCCGGCCGGAAAGAACGAATTAGGCGCCGAACCGGCGGAACTAAGACGCTAATGCGCCGCCTGCACTTACGGACGGTCCGGTTTGAGTGAGATCTGGTCGCCTGCCGGTATGAGGCAATCGAAGACCGATACTCTCAAATCAGGATGACGCACAGACCTCCTCCGGAATGACTATGTCACCGAGAACACGGGTGGTGCTTGCGGGCGCAATCGGCAACATCGTCGAGTGGTACGACTTCGGCTTATATGGGTTGCTGGCTCCGGTGCTTGCCTCGTTGTTTTTCCCATCGCACGATCGGATTGCCGCACTGCTCGGAGTGTATGGCGGCTTCGCCGTTGGCTTTGCGATACGACCGATCGGCGCGGTGGTGTTGGGGCGAGTGGGCGACCGCAAAGGACGTCAGTTTGTCCTGGTTCTCTCCGTCGCTTTGATGGGAGTGGCAACCGTCGCAGTAGGAGTCTTGCCGTCATACCACAGCATCGGCATGTGGGCTCCGATCCTGCTGATCACCATTCGTTTGTTTCAAGGATTTTCCGTCGGCGGGGAGTTCGTTGGATCTGTAACGTATTTGGTCGAGACGGCTCCGGCGAAACGACGAGGTATCGCAGGTAGTGTGGCCAATATTGGCGCCACGGTAGGCATGCTGGTCGCGGCCGCAGCGGCAGCGCTGGCGGAAACATATGCATCCTCGTTTCCGCAGGTATGGAGAATTCCGTTTCTCTTCGGCGGCGCGTTAGCGTTTGCGGGCTATTGGCTGCGACGTCACTTGCCGCCGGAGCACACCGAAGTTGCCTCCGGGTCCGCATTCGCGTCTACCGAAACTAGACCAGTAAGGACTGACGCGATCGCAGTAGCAGCTGCCCGGGTTTCCCAGTTTGGGAAACTGACTCAGCGGTGGCCGGCCTTGCGCGCTTTTCGGGAAATGCCGCGCACCATGTTTATCGCCACTCTCTTCACTTGCGGTTACGGAGTTTCCAATTACGTGATCATGGTTTTTTTGCCGACGTTTGGCCGTGAGTTTGCGAACATCACGGAGGCAACGGCACTGCGGATCAACACCGCAGGGCAATTCGTGGCTCTCCTGGTAGTACCGTTGGCGGGCTGGATTTCAGATTTCTGGTTTCGACGGCGGACGATGTTGTCGGGAGCGTTCTTCCTGCAGGCACTTGTCGCCTGGGAGTTGTTTAGCCTCGTATTGCGTAAGAGCACGGCAGGTTTGTGGTTAGCCCAACTATTGCTTGCATGTCTGCTGGCAATCGTGATGGGTACAGCGCCGGCAATGCTCTCCGAGCAATTCCCTCGCGGATATCGTGTGAGCGGCCATGCGGTTGTCTTAAATGTCGGGATCGGAATCGCCGGCGGCACTGCGCCGATGATTGCCGTCGCGCTGATTCGTGCGACCCGGAGCAGCATGGCTCCGGCTGTGTACCTCTCAGCAGCGTGCATAGTCTCTGCAATTGCAGTGCTGTTGCTGAAAGAGCGGAGCCGCGCGGAATTAAACAGGCTCTAGAAGAGTGCGTTTGCGTTTGTTCACCCAAGGGTGGTGAAAAATGAGGTATGAATCGCGCCCTGGTTCAGCATGGTGCCGCACTCACGTCGGCAAGTGCTCCTTAGTGCAGCCACAAGAGGAATGCAAGTCCGACAACCGCCGTCCCGAATGACAACCACGCGACGTAGTCTCCGGGATGTCCGCTATGCGCTCCTCTCAGCCATGAGTTTCCCAGCTCAAGGCTGCGCGTGAAACTAACAGCGCGACCGAGCTTCTCGCGGAAGACAGTGCTCAGCGCAAGCAAGACCGAGATTGCCAAGGCAATGCACGAATGAACCATCGAGGAGGAGAGATTCTCACTCTGTCGCTCGTGCGTAGAAGTAATCTGCACGTTCTCGAGGACACTTCGAGCGTAGGCGCCTTGATTTGTAAATTCGTGTGCGCTGTCCGTGGCTGTGTTTCGAATTTGTGGGAAAAAAGTAATGGCGATCCCAAGCAATATCAGGACTGCAGCAGGCAAAAACATTGCCGCCGGCGTTCGTTCGTGACTCTGTTCCGTCTCAGCCTTCTCTTCGATGCGAGAGGATTTGTCGCTTGGCGCCGGCTGTCCCCATCCAAAAAAAATTCTGAAGGCGATCCGTAAGACCGCTGCGCTGGTAAGGACCTCAGCAAAAATAAAGATATAGACGAGCCAATGCTGATGAACTGCTTCAGCAGAATGCGAAACAAAATGCTCTCCTAGTAATGTGGCGAATGGCGGCGCACCGACCAATCCCCATGCTCCCAGAATGAAGAGGGCCGCAGTGAACCACATTCCGCGCCCGCATCCATGCAGATGGTCTTCGCCGATCTTTTGAAAGCGATGTAGAAGAATACCGGCACATAGGAACAGGCCGCCTTTGATGACGCCGTGCGATAGGACATACAAAACAAACCCCGCGAGCGCGCCAGGAGACAGCAAACCGATCCCAATGAGCATGAGTCCGGAATGCGCAATCGTAGAAAAAGCTAACAGGCGTTTCAGGTGATGCTCGGCATAGCACATCACAGCCCCGAGCACTGCCGTGATGGAGGCCATGATTGTAAGGATCAAGCGAAGCTCGTGCTCGTGCCCTCCGAGTGCCCCCGCGAAGATCGTCCAGTAGATCCTGGCCACGGCATAGATTCCAAGTTCCACCATCACTCCAGAGAAGAGCACGCATACCGGACTTGGGGCCACGGCGTGGGCATCGGCGAGCCAGAAATGAAAGGGAACGATCGCCGCTTTGGCCAGATATCCGACAACCATCAGTAGGAATGCGAGGAGCACAAGCGCGTCGGCGTGCGTGCCCAGTGATCGTCCGACCTGCGCAAAATTCAGCGCGCCGGTTCGGGCATAAAGCAGACCGATGCCCATCACGATCATGAAAGCGCCAATGGTATTCACAATGGCGAAGTTGTATGCGCCTTGCAGGGGAGCCGGTTCGAGGGTTTTGAGTCCGCAGAGCGCAAATGCGGAGACGCTCATCAGTTCGAAAAAAACGAAGAGATTGAAAAGATCGCCTGTATAGCTGAAGCCGCACATCGCAGCCATAAAGATCAGCATCAGCGGCTGAAAATGATTTTCGGTGTCTTCAAAGATTCTCCACGAGAAGATCAGGCCCGCGAGCGTAAGCAGCGACACGAGCAGAGCCAGCGCCGCCCCGAAAGTGTCCACCACGAAGCTGATGCCCAGAGCCACGCCTCCGCTGCGTGGCCACCAATTCCCAAACCAGTACACCTGCGGCTGCAGCCATGTGCCGTGCAAAATCGAGGCCGTCATCCATAAGTTCGCTGCGGCGGTCGCGACGGCCAGAAGATCGCAGGCGCGGCGTCCAATTCCTTTACCGGCGAAGGCGAGGAAGGCCGCTACGATGAGCGACACCGCAATCGGAAGTGGAATGACTGTTGTGGTCATCAGCCCGTCAGGAATCGCAGTTCCTCAGGATCTACCGTTCCCGCCAGTTCGTTGGCCTTCACAACCATCGAAAGCAAGAGGGCCATGACTGCCGCTTCAACCACGATGTCGGTAAGCATTAGAGCTTGTACCAGCGGATCGACGACGACCGTGCCGACAGGAATGTCCGCAAAGATGGGCGCCGTGCCACCAACTTTGTACCCTATGGCCAGCAACAATACGTAAGTGGACGTCTGGAGAATTGCGACGCAGACGACCTGATGCACAAGGTTTTTGCTGGTAACAATTCCGTAGAGTCCCCAAAGGAAAACCCAGGCGGCGATGGCATAAGGTAGATAAGCCAGGATCATTGGCTCTCCCGAAGACGCTCTTCGATGATTTCGCGCAAGTAGTTCTGCATGAGCAGCACAAAGCCTCCGGCGATTTCCATGCCGACAACGGCGCTGATTACAGCGATCGTCCCAGATGAGAACAGGTCGCCTGTCGTGCCAAGGGGAACGATGTTGGTGAGGAAGTGAGCGCCAAAAAGGAGCGCGGCAGTTCCGATGGCCGCATATCCGGCGGCTCCGCCACATTCGGCAAGCTTCACGAGTGGACTGGAAATGATCGCTTCGAAAGTTTTTACATTGCCTGATAAATAGACGACCAGCGGAGCGGAAGCGAGGATGACTCCACCCTGGAACCCGCCTCCTGGCGTGAGCTGGCCGTGGCTGGCAATGTACACTCCGAAGACGATCATGATCCCGACCATCGCCTGCATGCTCACGCGGAGTGTGTCTGAGATCGGCAGCGCGTCTTCTAGCTTGGATTCGCGCTTCCCGTTCTTGTCCTCCTCTTGTGTAGGACGAAAGAGCAGCAGCACACCCAAAACGGAAGCAAAAAAGATGAATTCCTCTCCTAACGTGTCAAACGCTCGGTAGTCATAGTTGATCGCGTTAACAACGTCGGTTGTATGTCGCTCGTATACCGCGACCTGAGTCACTACATTGCCGTATGGTCCTCGATAATCGCCCAGCGGCGGGAGATCGCGAATTCCGCAGGCAAACACGAATACCAGCCCGGCGGCCGAACAGAGGAAAAAAGCAGTCCGAGTGCGCGAGCTCATTTTTTTCCTTCGCGCTCACGCCGAAGGTTCTGGCGGCGCATTTTCGTGAGCGCCAGCATGATCATTAAGGGCAGCATGACCGCTCCAATCGTGATCTGCGACAACGCCACGTCAGGAGCCTGAAAGATAAAGAACATCAGCGCGCATAGGAGACCGTAGAAGCTCAGAGTCACGACCTGCGATTTCGGATCCCGGCTCAACACGACGGCTGGGGCGACAGCAGCAACCAGGAGCAGAATCACCCATTGCAGCAGTCGCATCAGCCTCGCTCCTCTTCTACTTTTTCGTCGCCACCGAGAATCGGCACCTCTTCGCCTTCCTCAGGATCCCAATCCGGCACCTCCGCAATGCGGAATGCGCGCGCGGTCGCGTGAGTCACGATCGTGTTCATGCCTACGAGCACACAGACCACGAACAGAGCTTTGAACGATTCGGGTTTGAGTCCTCTCTGAATGAAGATTGCTATGGCGATAAGGAATGAACTTAGCGAGGCAGGAGGGGAAATATAGTGCATGCGCTGATACGGGTCGCGAACACGAAGCATTCCCAAAACGGAGATGATCGTGATCAACACTGCCCCGGCGAGAAAGACGTCGATGAGAATTGACTTCATCGCAGATGCCGTGCAAAGAAACGGGCGAAGACGATTCCCCCTCCAAAGGACATCAACGCCAGGGTAATCGCCAGATCCATCATTGGCATGCGGTTAAAAGCCATCGTCAACAGCATCATTAATAACGTGATCACAACACCGGCCATATAAAACGAGACCAGGCGCTGGCGAGGATCACCTTTGCACGCAAGCCAGGCCACCGGCACGAGAACGAAGATCATCACTTCAGCCGCAAGTTCCCAGACGTTCATGGCAAAGCTCCCAGTTCCTGGGTCATCTTCGGGACTGAGCTGCGCTCGATTTGATGAAAAAGCAGGGTCTGATCGCTCGTGTTCACGCCTATGACGATGAAATTCGGCGCGACGGTTGTGTATCCCGCCGCAAGCACTCGACGGGCATTCGCCCCCGAATCGTCTTTCTCTCCTGCGTCGAAACTCGCGACGCGAAAAAGCGACTTCGCTGGTTTGATACCCATCAAGTCTTTTGCCGCAACCATGGCAATTTCCCAGGTGCCGCTTAGCACGTACCACGGCAGGCGCCAAAGCGCGAGTAAGTTCGAAGCTGTGGGAGAAAACCTGGCTGGATACTGGAGGTCGATCACCACCATGCCGGTGGTCGCGAGCACGGCTCCGACGGTCCCGATGAGAAGTTCATGAGTGGAAAACGATCCCGAGAAGATTATCCAGAAGAGATAAAAGATTCCTACAGTGGCGCAAACGAGCAATGTCATTGTGGAGGCAGTTCTGCCGTACGTATCGCCAGCTATATAGAGAACCGCTCGGTTACTACGGTTGTATGTAGGTGTCAGCGATGAATGCCGAACTGCCGCGCCTTGGACTAGGGAAACGTACTCGCTTGCTGATGTGTTGGGGGGCCATCTTCCTGAACGCGGGCGCCCATCACATCATCTGGCTAAAAGCTCAAGCTACGGCCAATCAATAGAGGTCCTCTATGTCAGATGATCTAAGAATCAGCATCGATGACTTGCGAAGAAGAATGAAAGCGGGAGAGGAATTCGCATTCCTCGACGTGCGCAACCCCACAGCATGGGCGGAGTCGGACGTAATGCTCCCGAATGCCCGTCGCGTCCCTCTCGACGAGTTTGAGAGCCATCTTTACGAGATTCCCAAAAACAAGCAGATCGTCGCGTATTGCACCTGACCAAACGAAGGTTCAAGCGCCAGTTTGGCGCAGAAACTTCGGGAGCGCGGCTATCAGAAAGTTTGGGCCCTTAAAGACGGATTCGATGCGTGGAGGAATGCAGGCCTGCCAGTGGAATCGAAGCTTGAAGCAGCATGAATGAGCTGCCTGCCGGATTCATTCCTACTCTGGCCCCCCGGGCGCCGAGGTCGGCGATCAGCTTGTGAAGCGCTCGAACCGGTACGCTAATTCCGGACCGCCTTCGCCTTCATATGCGAGTTGGGCCACAAGCAGCGCAAAGGGCTCGGTGTAACGTGCGATTCGGAGCGGGCCCGCAATCCACTGGCTCAAAACCGACATCATTGATCAATTTCACCGCGACATCTTTGGCATGCTGATCGTCGCCGCAGTACACGAGGCCGGGACGTGCTTTCTTGCGCCGGGACTCGAACACTCCGAACAGCACCTCACTCGGCACAGTGTTGAACGCGCAAACAATGCGAGACTGCGGAGCTTTCTTCGCAAGCTCCTCTGCCCCGGATGAGTTGTTTGCGATGATCAGTTTTGTGTTGTCAGCATCCATGGGCAGAGAGCAGGTGACGATCACCTTGTTCGAAATATCGCCTGCCTGCTTCAGCACATCGTCGACGCGCGACCAGTGCACTGCGAGCAACAGCGCGTCAGCATTCTTCGCAGCCTCTTCTGACGTGCCTGCTCGTGCACTGCCTTTCGCTGAGCGCGCCAGCTTCTTGAGTTTGCCTTCGCTCCGCGCGTAGCTGAACACAACCTCGTGCCCCGCTCGCGCGAAGATCGTTCCCAACTTGCCGCCCATTAGTCCAGAACCGAGGATGCCGATTTTCATGCTGTTCTACTTTCCAAGAGCGGTTCCGGTCAGCGCCCCACCATCTTTTGCAATTCTTCGGGATAGCGGGCGCCTTGAACCGGAATCTTGGCAGCAGCACTCTCCAGCTCGCGAAGGTCATCAGGCGAGAGCTCGACGTTCACAGCTCCAAGATTCTCTTCCAGACGATGCAGCTTTGTCGTTCCCGGAATGGGAACCATCCATGGCTTCTGCGCCAGAAGCCATGCAAGGGCGATCTGAGCCGGGGTGGCCTTCTTCTGTTGCGCAAATCTGTCGATTACACCGACGAGCGCCTGATTGGCTTTGCGATTTTCAGTCGAAAATCGAGGGACGATGTTGCGAAAATCGTTCTTGTCGAACTTCGTGTCCTCGCTGATCTTGCCGGTGAGAAAGCCTTTGCCCAACGGACTGAAAGGGACGAAGCCGATGCCGAGTTCTTCGAGAGTCGGAATCACCTCGGCTTCAGGCTCTCGCCACCACAGCGAATACTCGCTCTGCAGCGCAGCCACTGGCTGCACCGCATGTGCGCGACGAAGGGTCTTCACCCCCGCTTCCGAGAGGCCGAAATGCTTGACCTTGCCTTGCTTAATCAAGTCCTTCACGGCGCCGGCGACATCTTCGATCGGCACATTCGGATCGACGCGATGCTGATATAGGAGGTCGATCACGTCGGTCTTCAGGCGCTTCAGCGATGCCTCGGCTACTGCTTTGAGGTGTTCGGGGCGGCTATCCAGGCCAGCCTGCTTACCGTTCGAGTCGATCTTGAAACCAAATTTGGTGGCAATGACGACGTTCTTACGAAATGGGGCGAGAGCCTCGCCCACCAGCTCTTCGTTCGTGTACGCACCGTAGACTTCGGCTGTGTCGAAGAATGTGACGCCGCGTTCTACGGCTGCGCGGATGAGCGCAATTCCCTGCTGCTTTTCCACAGCGGGACCGAAACCATAGCTCAATCCCATGCAGCCGAGGCCGATCTCTGATACTTCGAAACCGCTTTTGCCGAGTTTGCGTTTTTTCATTGGTTCTCCTTACCAGCAAGCTCGATGCTACTGCAACTAAGGACACACCGTCGTCAATGGCAGCTCCACCAGGTGGACTGAGTGGACGTAGTGGACTGAGTGGACGTAGTGGACTGAGTGGACTTCGTGAACTGAGTGGACTTCATGAACTTCGTGGACTGAATCTACACAATCTTCCTTTTACACCATCTACAAAGTCCACCCAGTCCACTACGTCCACCGAAGGCATGCACCCTGACCCGTCGCGAACGAGCAACTCTGGAATTCCGCTCGGGTTCTAATGATTAGAACTAGCAGTAGAAGTGTATTCCGACACCTGAAATGCGACTTCTGAGGCCCTTTCTATTTCTGCTGTTTCTTGCACTTACATCCAGTCTGCATGGCAGCGTAGCCCTATTGGTGGAAGAGCCGTATGGCACCTTTGGCCATATGAATCCCACCGGTCATGCGGCCGTTTACTTTTCAAATATTTGCGCTGAAACTCCTGTCAAGCTCCGGGCGTGCCTGCCCGGAGAATCGGGAGTGGTGATCAGTCGCTATAATAAGATCGCCGGCTACGACTGGATCGCCATTCCGCTGATTCCTTATTTATATGCGGTTGAGGAGCCGGATGAGGTGCCGTCTTCTGCCGACGCTGGAACTGTCGAGCGCCTGCGTGACGAATACCGGCGGGCTCATCTGCGCGCCATTGCGCCTGACGGCCCAAACGGATCTGTGCCCACCGGGCATTGGGAGGAGCTAGTTGGTGCGGCTTTTATCCGCCGCATTTACCTGTTTCAAATTGAAGTTCCGCCCGGAAAAGACGCCGACCTGATTGCGCGTCTCAACTCGCGCCCGAATCGAAGCCGTTTCAATCTGCTGTTTCACAATTGCGCTGACTTCTCGCGCAACATCATCAACTTCTATTACCCCAAGGCACTGCATAGGAACCTGATCGCCGACGTGGGTATAAGCACGCCCAAGCAAATGGCAAAGACGTTAGTCCGGTACAGCCTCCGACATCCAAAGCTCGAGCTGTCCAAATTTATGATTCCTCAAGTACCCGGAGCCATGCCCCGTAGCGAAGCCGTGCACGGCGTGCTCGAGTCGGTGGTGCGGTCGAAGAAATATGCTGTACCCTTGCTCCTGCTTCATCCATTTGTTGCAAGCAGTGTTGCGGTCGGCTACATGGCGAAGGGCCGATTCAATCCGGCTCGTGATGCCACGGTTATTGCCAGTCCACTTGAACTCGAGAAGTCGCTGGCAGCCGATTCCCGCAGCGAAGAGCAACTCAATCCCGGTTCGGGAAGTCAGGATGGCGCACTGCTGTTCGACGACGGCTGGCCTACTGGATTTCTGTACTAACGAGCAAGTCACGGTGCACCGCTATTGGGCTTTATCAAGCGCAACCAATGTTTCCAACAGGTAATACTGGCCGTAAATCAGCATGCCGTCGGCAGGGCGTGTGCCGCTGCCGTGGCGCACAATTCCTGGCGGCGAATTGTCGCCTTGAAATGTTGGGGTGAGATAACGATCAATGAGTGAATGCGTAATTCGCTCTGCTTCTGCGCGATACGACTGAGCTTTCTGCGCGTCCTGCTCGAGTGCAGATAACTGCAAAAAGCCGTTGGCCGCGATGGCTGCTGCCGAGCTGTCGCGATTGCGATAGATCACGCCTTCGTCGTTGAAGTCATACCAGGGCACATAGTCGTCGGGTAGATTGGCTGCGATAAAGTCGGCGACTTTTTGTGCCGCTTGCAGTAGCCGTGGATCGTGCGTCTCGCGATAAGCAGTCGCGAATCCGTACAGCGCCCACGCCGTCCCGCGCGACCAGCTTGTCTCCCACGAGAATCCCTGATGTGTGTGATAGAAGACTCGCTCTCCTGGCTTTGCATTATTCGGAAATGCGAAGCCTTCATCGCCGCGAGGAGAGCCGCCATGCAGACGAAACTCCTGACGATTGTCGCCAGGATTGTAGTGGACGGACTGAATCACCGATCCGTCGTTGCGCACAAACCATTCCGCAGATCGCAGGGCATGATTGAGAGCGGCATCGCGATACTTCGCCTCTCCGGTCTCGCGGCTCGCCCACCACAGCAATTGCAGGTTCATCATCGTGTCGATGATGGTGTCGTCGCCATTCTTCTCCCACGCGGGAATGAGTTGAGTCACAGGGTTGTACATGCTCAGCAGATGGTCGGCTGCGCGAATCGCACTCTCGCGCAGCTTGGCATCGTGTGTCTGCTGATAGCCGGCAACTGAGGAATAGAAGTAGAGAAATCCGGTGTCGTGGTTCTGATCGTTTTCTGCGCCCATCATGCGCGAGGTCCACAGCTCAGCCCAGCGGCGATATTTGTCATCGTGCGTGAGCGTGTACATCTTCCACAGCTCACCGGTCCAGAATCCACCAGTCCAGAAAAAGCCCTTCTGCGATTGCCACTCGCCGTTTTGATTGTTACCGTCGGTGAAGAAACCTGCGCCCGCGTGCGCACCAACGCTGCCAGGCTGTGCAGATGTGATCGCCGGTTCCCACTTAGCTGCAGTGCGGTCGATCTCTTCTCGCAGTAGATCAATGGCTTGCTTGTAACTGCGCGTGCCGATCGGATGGAGCGTATCGGGCGGCGCGCCCTGAACTTTGGCGGCGGTCGAGAGCAGTTTTACGCTCGCCGGAGCTTTCATGTGGTCTGCAACCTCTTTTACGTACGAGATCAGCTCGTCTTTGCTGGTGATGTTGTCGATTCCCGCAACTCGCGCAACATACTCGCGCGGCTCTCTTGCTCCAGGTACAGCAACGGGATCGTTTGTGCCTTCCTGATCCCAGGCAGCAAGCGAGTACCAAGTCGCCGTTCCGTTTCTGAGCGGGAAGGTATAGAGATAATCCTTGGTATCCTTGTGGTCGGACGCCGCAGTTCCTGGACCCATAATCACAGCGAGTCCCAGATTGGTACTGCGCATGATCGGCGACACAGCCTTGTTGCCGCCTTCGACCGCTTGCTCTCCCCACATCGCCAGCCAGGCAGGATCTTCGCCGCTGCCGGAGCGCAGCTCAGGAATCCCCTGCTGCTGGGTCAGGCCGGTGGCAAAGACGAGATCGCCAGAGTCCGGCGAGGTGAGTGTCTGGGTGAACCCGCGCTCGCCTGCCCACTGCGTTGCGCGCACTCTTACGTTGACGCTTTTGCCTGCAACTTTCCATCCTTCGTATGTGAACTCGACGATCGCCCGCACCGGCCCGGTCGAGATGATTCGCCAACTTCGATTCGCGACGTCAGAAATGTGCTGAGCCGTTCCGTTCACCCATGCCGCAGGCGGGCCAATTCCCAACGCATCGGCGACGAGGTAGATGTCGCGACCGTCCGGCGAGTAGTTGTGGTAGATATAGCCGGGCGTCGCGTAGCGATCGAGTTGAAGCGATGGACGCGGCTTGCCGTAGAGATCAATGGCATTGCGCGGATCGAAGTAGAGCCGAAATGCATTGCGCTTCGACTCCCATCCCATGCCGTCGATCTTCTTGGTGAAGATCGCATTCGTTTGTGGCTCATAGTCACCGCGCAGCCGGAAGATGCGATCCGGCGGTCCCCACGTGATAGTCACGATTCGAGTCTGATGCGGCTTCAAATCGATTTGGAACGCGATCTCGTCAGGCTTGAAGTCGCCATCAAGATCATCGACCTGCGATGGAAGCTCGGTAGCATGGAGAACGGTAGCGTCTTCAACCGCGGTGCTCGCGTCGGTCGCCGTGACGATTTGTGAGCCAGCATAAAAGTCGGGCGCGATCCTACGTAGCTCGCCAACCGAAACGACGATATCCTCGGCTGGTCGCTTTTGATCGGTAGGATTAGTGACCGCGAGCTTGATGCATTTCAGATGCGGTGAGGCAAAAGAGAACGGAACAACAAAGCAAAGGGCGATGCTGATAAGCGCAAATTTGGTTTTCATTTTCGCGGGCTTACTGACCGAAAACTTTCGGTAAATACTGTCATCCCTCGGGCCGCCACGAAACCCTATACGAAATCCAGAGGCGGCCCGGGGGGGACCTGCTTTTGCTAGTTGCACCGAAAAGCAGATCCCCCGCGCCGCAAGAGCCAGACTTCTCAAAGCGCGAGTAGTGTTGCTGCGGCGCGAGGGATGACAGTAAGCTTTAGATGAGTCGCGCAAAGAAGCATTGTGATTCGCCAAAGTTGCCTCTTGTCGGGCATTTCAACCTATCCCGCCATTGCGGGTTTGGCTTCTGCTTCCCGCACCTGTTGCACGATCTCAAGATACTGACGCGCGAGCGCGGTGATCTGAGCCACTTCGCCGCTTTTGAGCGCGGCGGCCAAGACTAGCTCTCCACCCACTCCGAGCGCTGACGCGCCGGCCCGGAGGAAATCGGCTGCCGTGTTCAGGTTCACTCCGCCGGTGGGCACAAGCGAAACCTGCGGCAATGGTCCACGCAGCGCTTTCAGATACGCTGCGCCCCCAACAGCACTGGCGGGAAACACTTTTACGAAATCAGCCCCAGCTTTCCACGCCGTGATCACTTCTGTCGGCGTAAGCGCGCCCGCCATGATCAGCTTTCCGGCATCTTGCGCCGCCTTAATCGTTCCCAAATCGAGACCAGGGCTGACCAGGAACTCAGCGCCTGCATCGAAGCACTGGCGTGCTGCTTGCGCGTCAAGCACGGTCCCCGCACCCACGATAACTTCGCTCCCGAGCGTCTTGATGAGCTGAGAGATGGCATCGAGCGCTCCAGGCACCGTCATCGTGACTTCAACGATCGTGATGCCACCCGCAGCAACAGCCACAGCAGCGGAGATCGCCTGTTTGGCCGACGTAGCGCGCACTACCGGCACAATTCCAACTTCAAGTACGCGCGCTCGAACTTGTTCCCTGGTCATGAATCACTCCGCGTGATGTCGATGTGCGCCGGCTCCAGTCTGGGCGCCAGCAGTTGAATGACGAGCAAAGCGAACAAATACATTGATCCGGCGATGAAAAAGATTGGCACATAGCTGTGCGTGGCCTGCAGGACGAATCCTGTCAAGCTGGCGATACACATTCCGCCGACCGCGCCCCCGAAGCCTCCGAGGCCTACCACGGATGCGACAGCCTGTTTCGGGAACATATCGGAAGCCGTGGTGAAAATGTTGCACGACCATCCTTGATGCGCTGCGGCTGCCAGTCCGATCAGCGCAACTGCTGGCCATAGTCCGCTTACCTTGGACGCAAACATCACGGGCACGACACAAAACGCGCAGATGAGCATTGCGGTCTTGCGTGCTCGATTGACGCTCCAGCCATGCTTGATGAGGCTCGATGACAACCATCCTCCGCCCACACTGCCGAAATCCGCGGCCACATAGATTGCCACCAGCGGCGGACCGAGTTTCGTCAATGTGATTCCGTGCGTGGTGTAGAGAAACTTCGGCAGCCAGAAAAGATAAAACCACCAGATGGGATCCGTGAGGGTTTTGCCGAGAACAAACGCCCAAGTCTGCCGGTGCGGCAAGAGGCGCAGCCAGGGAATCTTGACCGAAGGCTCGACAGGATCGCTGAGGATGTAATTCAGCTCACTCGCAGAGAGTCGTTTGTGCTCTTGCGGGCGGCGATAAAAGACAAGCCAGCACACGACCCACGTCGCGCTGAAGAAGCCGGTGAAGACGAATGCCCATCGCCATCCCCAGTGAATTGCGACCCACGGCACCGTAAGCGGCGCAACCACCGCGCCCACGTTCGTTCCCGAATTGAAAATACCGGTGGCGAGCGCCCGCTCCTTTTTGGGAAACCATTCGGTG
>Ga0134125_10000881_pt1 | contig 38692 bp, 27 predicted proteins | sample KB31751_FD_96464 | JGI IMG/M metagenome (GOLD analysis project Ga0134125, IMG submission 96464) | Terrestrial soil microbial communities with excess Nitrogen fertilizer from Kellogg Biological Station, Michigan, USA - KB3-175-1 | ecosystem: Environmental > Terrestrial > Soil > Unclassified ...
GAGGCGCGGCGAGATGACGCCGACGAGAAGCGACTTCGGCACATGGTTGGCGTGCGCCTCGTCTTCCTCGCCTACCTGCGGCACGGTGATCATCTCGCGCTCGTCGGCCGAAGAGGCGATGGCGCTGCCATAGAGCGTCTTCATCCGCTCGGCATGCGCGAGCGGGGTCGAGAGGCCACGGGCGATGTCGTTGGTGACGTGGCCGCCGCCGACCGGCACGCTGTCCGTGAACACCAGGTTGCCGTCGAAGAACACGGCGATGCTTGTCGTGCCGCCGCCCATGTCGATGACGGTGACGCCGAGCTCGGTCTCGTCCTCGACCAGCGCGGCGAGGCCGGCGGCGTAGGGGCTCACCACCAGCGCCGCGATCTCGAGATGGCAGCGGCCGATGCAGGTGGCGAGATTGCGCACCGCGCCCGACTGCGCCGTCACCAGATGCATGTTGACGCCGAGCTTCTGGCCGTACATGCCGCGCGGATCGCGGATGCCGCGGCTCTGGTCGACCGAGAAGCCCACCGGGATCGAATGAACCACCGTGCGATCCGACGGCTCCTTCAGGGCGTGGCCGTGATCGAGCACGCGGCGAATGTCGCTGTCGGTGATCTCCCGCCCATTGAGAGTGATCTCGCTCTTCACCAGCCGCGAGGGGTTGAACCCGCCGGAGAGATTGACCACCACCTCGCTGAGCGTCTCGCCCGACATCTGCTCGGCCGCGTGCGCGGCGGCAAGCACGGATTGACCCGCCGCGTCGATGTCGACGATGACGCCGTTCTTCACGCCGCGCGACACCTGATGGCCGATGCCGACGATCTCGGGCTCGCCGTCGCGGCGGCGCGCGATGAAGCAGCACACCTTGCTCGTGCCGATGTCGACGATCCCGATGGTCCCGCGCGGCAGCGCGGCGAGCTTCTTCATGTCGTCCTTCCCGATTGGCGGCCCTTCTTGGGCGCGGTCTTCGCCGGCTCGCTCGGCGTCTCGTGCACGACGAGCCGGCCCGGCAGGCGCATGTCGACGCGGTCGATGGCGCGCTCGAGGATGCCGTCGCTGCGTTCGAGCGAGGCGAGGCGGTGCCAGGCGGCATCGGCGCCCTCCTCGGGCAGCGCTACGTCGACGCCGTCGTCGAGATGCAGCGTCCAGCGGCGGCCGCCGACGCGAACCGCTGCGGCGACATGCGCCGCCAGCTCCGGCTCGCTCGCCAGCATGTCGATGAGCGCGCCGCCGGCTTGCGGCGCATCCGCCCCCACAAGCACGATGAGATTGCCGAAACGGTCGAGATGATCGCTCGGCACCACCACGCCGTCGCGGTCGACCAGCACCAGCTTGCCGTCGCGCTGCCAGAAGGCGAGTGGCTGGCGCTCGACCAGGCGGATATAAAGCGCGTCCGGCAGGCGGCGCTCGACCGAGGCGTTGCGCACCCAGGCGAGCGATTCGAGCCGTCGTTTCGCCTCGACCGGATCGAGCGCGAGAATGGGCGTGCCGCGGCCGATCGCGAGTGCGTTCAGAATCGCCTGGCGGCTGGTGCGCGCGCGCCCTTCGACCTGCACGTCCTCGACGGCGAGGCCGCAGCGCGCGGTGAAGGCGTAGAAGCGCTCCGTGGCGGCATGCTCCGCTGCCGCGATGGCGCCGCTGCGCTCGAGCCACCAGGACGCGCCCGAGGCGACCAGGAGCATGCCGGCGCCTGCCACGACGGCGATCTGGCGGCGGCTCCAGCGTCGCGACCGGCGCGAGCGCGCGTTCGGCGCCGGCTTGGCGCGTTTTTCGGCGCGTGCGGTCATGAATCGCATGCGGCGTTCTCCACCATCCAGCGCACCAGATCGGCAAAGCCGATTCCGGCGTGCCGGGCGATGTCGGGGACCAGCGAAGTCGGTGTCATGCCGGGCTGGGTGTTGACTTCGAGCAGAACGAGCCGTCCCGGCTCGCCGGCGGTGTCGTCGTAGCGCAGATCGGCGCGGCTCACGCCGCGGCAGCCGAGGGCGCGATGCGCGGCGACGCTGATCGCCATCGCCTCTTCGGATGCCCTCTTGTGGATCGGCGCCGGCACCAGGTGATGGGAGCCGCCCGCATCGTATTTGGAGCTGTAATCGTAGAAGCTGCCGCGCGTACGGATCTCGCAGACGCCGAGCGCGCGATCGCCCATCACCGCAACGGTAAGCTCGCGTCCGGGGACGTAGCGCTCGACCAGGTTCTCCTCAAAGGCCCAGCTCCGCACCTCCTCGGCCCAGGAATTGTCGTCGGCACGCACGATGCGCACGCCGACGCTCGATCCCTCGGCCGAAGGCTTCACCACGAAGGGGCGCGGCAGCACGTCGCCGGCGGCAAGCTCCTGGCGTGTCGCCACCCGGCCCTCGGCCAGCGGCAATCCCGCCGCGGCGAAGACCGCCTTGGCGGTCGGCTTGTGCATCGCCACGGCCGAGGCGAGCACGCCGGAATGGGTGTAGGGGATGCGCAGGAATTCGAGCAGACCCTGGATGGTGCCGTCCTCACCGCCGGTGCCGTGCAGCGCGTTGAAGGCGACGTCCGGCCGCGGCGTCAGCGCCGCCAGCAGCGCATCGAGATCGCGCGTCACGTCGACCGTCTGCGCGTCAAAGCTTTGCGCCGCCAGCGCCTTGGCGCATTCGCGCCCGCTTACCAGCGAGACCTCGCGCTCGGAGGACCAGCCGCCCATGAGCACGGCCACCCGCTTCATGCCGGCTCCTCCGCCGGCTCGCCGAGGCGCCGGATCTCCCAGCGCAGCCGGATGCCGGTCGTCTCGAACACTCGCCGGCGCACTTCCTCGCCGAGGGCTTCGAGCTCCGCCGCCGTGGCGGCGCCCGTGTTGATGAGGAAATTGGCGTGCTTCTCGGAGATCGCGGCGCCGCCCATGGTCAGCCCGCGGCAGCCGGCGCGATCGATCAGTTCCCACGCCTTGTGGCCGGGCGGATTGGCGAAGGTCGAGCCGCCGGTGCGCGCGCGGATCGGCTGCGACGCCTCGCGTGCGCTCTGGATCTCGGACATGCGTCGGCCGATCTCGGCGACATCGCCGGCGCTGCCGGCAAAGCGGGCGGCGATGAAGATCCAGTCCTCGGGCAGATCGCAATGGCGATAGCCGAGGCCGAGCGCCGCCAGCTCGAGCGTGTGCCGTCCCCCCAAGGGATCGAGCGCCGTCGCGTTCACCAGCACATCCTTGATTTCGCGGCCATAGGCGCCGGCATTCATGCGCAGCCCACCACCCACCGTGCCGGGAATGCCGCTCATGAATTCGAGCCCGGCAACGCCCGCCTGCTGGCAGGTGAGGGCGACGTTGATGTCGAGCGCCCCGGCACCGGCCTCGATCTCGGTGTCTTCGACCTTGATGTCGACGAAGCCGCGGCCGAGGCGGACGACCACGCCTTTGACGCCGCCATCGCGCACCAGCAGGTTCGAGGCGACGCCGATCACCGTCACCGGCACATCGGCGGGCTTGGCGGCGAGGAAGGCGGCGAGATCCTCGGGGTCGGCGGGGCGGAACATCACCTCGGCCGGGCCACCGACGCGGAACCAGGTGACCGGCGCGAGCGGCGCGTCGGCGCTGAGGCGCCCGCGCACCGGCGGCAGGCGCTCGATGAGATGGCCGGTGGCGCGGCGCGCGGGCATCATGCGGCCGCCCCCGCGGCGTAGAGCTTGTCGAGTTCCGCGGGCAGATTCTGCGCCCAGTAGGTGATCGAACCGGCGCCGAGGCAGACGACGAAATCGCCGGGCCGGGCGATGTGCCTGAGGATCGGCGCAAGCTCGTCCGGCGAGGGCAGTGCCTCGGCATGGCGGTGGCCGCGCGCCTTGAGCCCGGCGACGAGCGCGTCGCGGCCGGCACCTTCGATCGGCGCCTCGCCGGCGGCATAGACATCGGCCACCAGCACGGTGTCGGCGTCGTTGAAGCAGGTGCAGAAGTCCGCAAACAGGTCGCGCAGCCGCGAATAGCGGTGCGGCTGCACCACGGCGATGATGTTGCCCGCCGTGGCGCCGCGCGCGGCGCGCAGCACGGCGGCGATCTCGACGGGATGGTGGCCGTAATCGTCGATCACGGTAATGCCATGCGACTCGCCGGTCTTGGTGAAGCGACGCTTGACGCCCTTGAATCCGGCAAAGGCGGTGCGCACCACGTCGTCGCCGAGGCCCATCTCGGCGGCGACCGCGATCGCTGCCAGCGAGTTCTGCACGTTGTGCTGACCGAACATCGGCAGCCGCACATCGGCGATGGTGCGGCTCGTCTCCTGCAGCCGGTCGGTGACGACCACGTCATAGCGCGCTCCACCCGGTCCGATCTCGACATTGGCGGCGCGGATGTCGGCCTGCGGGCTCAGCCCGTAGGTGACGATGCGGCGCTCGGAGAGCTTGGGGATCATGCCCTGCACCACCGGATGGTCGATGCAGAGCGCGGCGAAGCCGTAGAACGGGATGTTGCCGACGAAGGTGTCGAAAGCCTGCTGGACCGCTTCGAAGTTGCCGTAGAAGTCGAGATGCTCTGGGTCGATGTTGGTGACTACCGCGATGGTCGCCGGCAACTTGATGAAGGTGCCGTCGCTCTCGTCGGCCTCGACGACCATCCAATCGCCGGCGCCGAGGCGCGCATTGGTGCCGTAGGCGTTGATGATGCCGCCGTTGATCACCGTCGGATCGAGCTGCGCCGCGTCGAGCAGCGCACCGATCATCGAGGTGGTGGTGGTCTTGCCATGGGTGCCGGCGACGGCGATTGCCCATTTGAGCCGCATCAGCTCGCCCAGCATCTCGGCGCGCCGCACCACCGGCAGCAGGCGCGAGCGCGCCGCCGTGACCTCGGGATTGTCCTTGCGCACCGCCGAGGAGATGACGACGACCTGCGCCGATCCCAGGTTCTCGGCGCGGTGGCCGATCTCGACGGGAATGCCGACTGCGCGCAGCCGCTGCACATTGGCGCTGTCGGCGACGTCGCTGCCCTGCACCTGATAGCCGAGATTGTGCAGGATCTCGGCGATGCCGCTCATGCCGATCCCGCCGATGCCGACGAAATGCAGCACGCCGATGTCGAGCGGCAGCGTCCTCATGCAGCGCGCTCCCGCGGGGCGGGGTGGCCGTTGCCTAGGGCGGCGACAATGAGATCGGCGAGATCGCGCGCCGCGTCGGGGCGGCCCTGCGCATGCGCCGTCGCGGCGGCGCGGGCGAGCCGTTCTGGCTCGGCGATGAGGCCGCGCAGCATCTCCGCGAGCCCTTCGGCCGTGAACGCCGCCTGCGGGATTACCCAGGCGCCGCCCACCTGCTCGAGCGCGCGCGCATTCGCCGTCTGGTGGTCGTCGGCGGCGTGGAGATAGGGGACCAGGATCGCCGGGCGGCCCACCATGGTGAGCTCCGCCATGGTCGAGGCGCCGGCGCGCGAGATGACGAGATGGGCGCGCACCAGGCGCTCGGGCACGTCGTTGAAGAAAGGCGCGAGCTCGGCGGCGGTGCCGCTGGCGCGATGCGCGACCCGCACCGCCTCGATGTCCTCGGGGCGCGCCTGCTGGGTGATGCGCAGCCGGCGGCGCAGCGGCTCCGGCAGCAGCGCGAAGGCGGCCGGCACCACTTCGCTCAGCACCCGCGCTCCCTGGCTGCCGCCGAGGACGAGAATGTCGAAGCCGGTGTCGTCGCCCGGCATGCGATAGGGCGTCCCGCGCAGCGCGGCGATCGCCGGGCGCACCGGATTGCCGGTGAGCATCAGCCGGGTGCGGTCGAAGTCGCGCACGCCGCCGAGCTCGGCGAAGGAGGTGGCGATGCGCTTCACGCGCGGCGCCAGCAGGCGATTGGCGCGGCCGAGAATGGCGTTCTGCTCGTGAATCGCCGTCGGCAGGCCGAGCCGTGCCGCGGCCAGCATGGTTGGCACCGAGGGATAGCCCCCGAAGCCCACCACCGCGGCGGGCGACAGCATGCGCAGCAGCCGGCCGGCTTCGAGCGTGCCCAGCGCCAGCTCGGCGACCCCCACCACCTTGCTCATCAGCCCGGCGCCGAAGCGGCCGGCGCGGATGCGGTGCAGCTCGACCCCCGGCAGCTTGTCGCCGAAGGCCTGACCGCGCCGGTCGGTGACGAGAGCGACGCGGAAGCCGCGCGCCATCAGCTCGCGCGCCAGCGCTTCCGCCGGAAAGAGATGCCCGCCGGTGCCGCCCGCGGCGAGGACGATGAGGCGGCTCATGCCTCGACCCCGCCGAACCGTCGTCGGGTCAGCGCCAGCGCCATGCCCATGGCGAGGCCCAGCGACAGCATCGACGAGCCGCCGTAGGAGATGAAGGGCAGCGTCATGCCCTTGGCCGGCATCAGGTGCAGCGTCGATGACATGTTGATGATCGCCTGCAGACCGAACTGGACGAAGAGGCCGGTGGCGGCGAGCACGATGAAGAGATTGCCCTCCTGCATCAGCCGCGAGAAGCCGCGCAGCACGATGAAGGCGAAGAGCGCGACGATGACCAGGCAGGCGATGAGCCCGAGCTCCTCGCCGGCGACGGCGAAGACGAAATCGGCATGCGCGTCCGGCAGCGATTCCTTGACGGTGCCTTCGCCGGGGCCGCGGCCCCAGAGGCCGCCGTTCATGAAGGCGTCCATCGAGCGGTCGACCTGGTAGCTGTCGCCGGCCGCGGGATCGAGGAAGCGGTCGACGCGGCTCGTGACGTGCGGCAGCGTGATGTAGGCGCCGATGAGGCCGGCGGCGCCGGACGCCATGCCCGCCGCAACCCAGTAGAGGCGCAGCCCCGCGAGGAAGAACTGGGTGAACCAGACGGCGGAGACGAGCGCGGTCTGCCCGAGATCCGGCTGCTTGATCAGCAGCACCACGATCATCAGGTAGAGCCCGATCGCGATCCAGTGGCCGGGGAAATCCTCGCGCAGCCGGTATTGCGAGAAGAGCCAGGCCGAGATCACGGCGAAGCAGGGCTTGACGAATTCCGAAGGCTGCAGCGACAGGCCCGGCAGGCTGATCCAGCGCCGCGCGCCCTTGATCTCGACCCCGCCGACCAGCGTGTAGGCGAGCAGGATCAGCGAAATGACGAAGCCCACCAGCGCGATCCGCCGCACCATGCGCGGGCTCTGCAGCGACACGACGAACATCACGGCGAGCGCCGCCGGCAGCACCGCGAAGTAGCGCTTCACGAAGAACAGCCCGTCGGGGTGGATGCCGCCGGCGTGAATACGATCGGCCACTGCCGGGCTCGACGCCATGATCAGCAGCGAGCCGAAGCCGATGAGGACGCCGAGCGCGGCGAGGCTCCAGCGGTCGACCGTCCACCACCACTGCGCCACCAGGCTGCGATCGGTGCGGGCGAAACTCATGAGCGCCTCCCCGGCAGCGCCGTGACGAGGCGGCGGAAGACCTCGCCGCGTTGCTCGAAATCGGTGAATTGGTCGAAGGAGGCGCAGGCCGGCGACAGCAGCGCCACCGCACCCGGCCGCGTCGCGGCGAGTGCCGCCTCGCGCGCCGCGGCCAGCGCCGTGGCAAGGTCGCCGCTGCGGCTGAAGGGCACGCGCCCCTCGAGCGTCCGGGCGAACTCGGCTGCCGCCTCGCCGATCAGGAAGGCATGGCGGATACGCGGGAAATAGGCGGCGAGCGAGGCGATGCCGCCCGCTTTGGCGATGCCGCCGGCGATCCAGTAGATGTCGTCGTAGCAGGCGAGCGCCTTGGCGGCGGCGTCGGCGTTGGTCGCCTTCGAATCATTGATGTAGCGGATGCCGTCGACCACCGCGATGAGCTCCTGGCGATGGGCGAGGCCGGGGAAGGAGCGCAGCCCCGCGACGATCTCGCCGGGTGCGAGGCCGAGCCGCCGCGTCGCGGCATAAGCCGCGGCAGCGTTCTGGGCGTTGTGTCGCCCGGGCAGCCGGGCGAGCTCGCCGAGCTCCAGCACGGGGCTGGCGCGGCCCTCCATGTCGTCGATGAGCCGGCCGGACTCGATATAGACGCCGCCCGGCGCGCGCGCCTCCGCGGAGATCGGGATCACGCCGATCGCTCCGCCGGCGGCGAGCTCGGTCGCGATCTCGCGGCAGGGCGCGTCGTCAAGGCCGATCACCGCCGCACGCGCCCGGCGGCGCGTCCCGAAGATGCGCCGCTTGGCCGCGACATACCCCGCCATGCCGCCATGGCGATCGAGATGGTCGGGCGTGATGTTGAGCAGCACCGCCACCTCGCAGCCGAGGCTCTCGGTCAGCTCGAGCTGATAGGAGCTGAGCTCCAGCACGTAAAATCCCTCGGCGCTGAGGCGCGCCAGGGCGAGTGCCGGCGTGCCGAGATTGCCGCCGACCGCGACGCTGCGTCGGGCGCGCTCGAGGATGTGGCCGATGAGGGCGGTGGTGGTCGATTTGCCGTTGGTGCCGGTGATGCCGACGAAGCGCGCCTCGGGGCAGGACCGCGCCAGGAGCTCGATATCGCCGATGATCTCGGCGCCCGCGGCGCGCGCGCGGCTGGCGACGGGATGCGGCTTCGGGAAGCTGTGCGGGATGCCCGGTGAGAGGACGAGCGCCTTGACCCCGCCGAGATCGCGCCCGGCGAGATCGACGATCGGCAGGCCGGCGGAGGCCGCCGCCTCGCGCTTGCCCGCTGCGTCGTCCCAGGCGAGGACGCGCGCGCCGCCCTGCTGCAGCGCCTCGGCGGCGACGAGGCCGGAGCGTGCCAGCCCCAGCACTGCCACCGCCTCGTTCCGGAACCCCGTCACCTCGATCATCCCTCCCTACCGCAGTTTCAGCGTCGATAGCCCGGCGATCGCCAGCACCGAGGCGATGATCCAGAAGCGGATGACGATGGTCGGTTCCTGCCAGCCCTTCTTCTCGAAGTGGTGGTGCAGCGGCGCCATGCGGAAGACGCGCTTGCCGGTGAGCTTGAAGCTCGCCACCTGGACGATGACCGATACCGTTTCGAGCACGAAGAGCCCGCCGATGATGGCGAGCACCAGCTCGTGCTTGGTGATGACGCTGATGACGCCGAGCGCGCCGCCGATCGACAGCGAGCCGGTATCGCCCATGAAGACCATGGCGGGCGGCGCGTTGTACCAGAGGAAGCCCAATCCCGAGCCCACCAGGGCGGCGCAGAACACGGTGAGCTCGCCGGCGCCGGCGACATGATGGATCTGCAGGTAATTGGCGAAGATGAGATTGCCCGAGAGATAGGCGATGAGCGCGAAGCAGCCGGCGGCGATCATCGACGGCACGATGGCGAGCCCGTCTAGCCCGTCGGTCAGGTTGACCGCGTTGGAAGCGCCGGTGATGACGAAGATGGCGACCGGTATGAAGAAAACCCAGCCGAGCTCGATCAGCACGTTCTTGAAAAATGGCACGGCGAGTGCGGTGCGGATGGTGGGATCGCGCGTCAGCAGCGCGGCGATCACCGCGGCGATGCCGCTGATCGCGATCTGCGCCACCAGCTTGCCGCGGCTGGAGAGGCCGCGCGAGGAGCGGCGGGTGAGCTTCTTGTAGTCGTCGAAGAAGCCGATCGCGCCGAATCCCACCGTGACGAAGAGCGTCACCCAGACATAGCCGTTGGCGAGATCGGCCCAGAGCAGGGTCGAGACGACGAGCCCGAGCAGGATGAGGAAGCCGCCCATGGTGGGCGTGCCCTTCTTGCGCACGAGATGCCCTTCCGGCCCGTCGAGCCGGATTGGCTGGCCCTCGGCCTGCCGCGATTTGAGCCAGGCAATGACGCGCGGCCCCATGGCGAAGCTGATCAGCAGCGCCGTCACCATCGCGCCGCCGGAGCGAAAGGTCAGATAGCGGAAAAGGTTGAGCGGGCTGAACTGGTCCGCGAAGGGAAAGAGGATGTGAAAGAGCATGGTTTGCTAATTCCCTGCCGGCGCCGCGGCGGGCGCGGGGGCCAGCAGGCGCCGCACCACCTCGGCCATGCGGCTGCCATGGGAGCCTTTGACAGTGATGATGTCGCCAGGGCGGATGCGCCGCGCGACGATCTCGGCCATCTCGACCGACCCCGCGGCATGCCCGCCGCGCAGCCGCTTTGGCAATGCGTCATAAAGCGCGCGCATGCTGGTGCCGACGGTGAAGACCAGAGCGACGCCGGCTTCGGTGAGAGGCTGCGCAAGCTCGGCATGGAGCCGCTCCGCCTCGTCGCCGAGCTCGAGCATGTCGCCGAGCACGGCGATGCGCCGCGCCCCCTTGCCCGGGATCATCGCGCCGAGGACGGCGAGCGCTGCGCGCACCGAGGCGGGACTCGCATTGTAGCTTTCGTCGATAAGCTCGGCGGTGCCGTCGCCGGCGGCGATGCGGTGGCGCCGGCCGCGGCCGTCCAGCGGCTGCAGCGACGACATGGCCGCCGCCGCGGCGCCGACATCGCCTCCGGCCGCCTTCACCGCGCCCAGCACCGCGAGGCTGTTCATCACCCAATGCTGTCCTGGAATGGCAATGCAGTAATCGACAATCTCGCCCATCACCGACGCGGTGACTGCGCTCGCCGTGGCGTAGAGATGGCTATCGATCAGCCGTATCGTCGCGTCGGGATGGACACCGAATGCTAGGATACGGGTGATGCCGCGGTCGCGCGCTGCGGCGGCGAGCCGCGCGAAATGCAAATTGTCGCGGTTCAGCACCGCGGCCCCGCGCTGCTCCATGCCGGCGAAGATCTCCGCCTTGGCATCGGCGATTGCCTCGACCGACGGGAAGAATCCCAGATGCGCCGGCTCGACGGTGGTGATCACCGCGACGTCGGGATGCACCAGCCGTGACAGCGCGTCGATCTCGCCGGGATGGTTCATCCCCATCTCGAAGACGCCCCAGGCGGTGTCGCGCGGCATGCGCGCCAGCGACAGCGGTACGCCCCACTGGTTGTTGAGGCTACCCGCGGTGGCGAAGGTCGGTCCCTGGCGTTCGAGCGCGCGCTTCAGCGCTTCCTTGGTGCCCGTCTTGCCGACGCTGCCGGTGACGCCGATGACTTGCGCGGCGCAGCGTCGCCGCGCGGCGCGACCGAGCTCCTCGAGCGCGACCATGGTATCGGCGACGACGAGGAGCGGCGCCGTCTCGGCGACGCCTTCGGGCAGGCGATGGACGAGCGCTGCGGCCGCGCCCTTGGCGAGCGCGCCGGCGATGAAGTCATGGCCGTCGAAATTGGGGCCGGCCAACGCCACGAAGAGATCGCCTGGGGCGATGCTGCGGCTGTCGATCGAGACGCCGGTCGCCGCCCAATCGCGTGTCGCGCGGCCGGCGGTGGCCGCCGCGGCCTCGGCCGCGGTCCAGAGCGGCATCACGACGCGCCTCCCGCCAGCTCGGCGATCGCCTGGCGGGCGACAGCGGCATCGTCGAAGGGATGCGTGATGCCGCCCACGATCTGGCCGCTCTCATGGCCTTTGCCGGCGATCAGCAGCAGGTCGCCCGGTTGCAGCAGCTCCAGGCCGCGGCGAATGGCGCGGGCGCGGTCGCCGATCTCTTCGGCTTCGGGGCAGCGGTCGAGAATGGCGCGGCGGATCGCCACCGGATCCTCGCTGCGCGGATTGTCGTCGGTGACGATGACGCGATCGGCGAGCCGCCGTGCGATCTCGCCCATCTGCGGCCGCTTGCCGGCATCGCGGTCGCCGCCGCAGCCGAAGACGACCACGAGCCGTCCGCGGCAATGGGCGCGCAGCGCGCCGAGCACGGTCGCGAGTGCGTCCGGGGTATGCGCGTAGTCGACGATCACCGGCGCGCCGGAAGAATGCTTCGCCGCCTGCTGTAGCCTGCCCGGCACGCCCTCGAGCTTCGGCAGCGCTTCGAGCGCGCGTTCGACTGGCGCGCCCGTGGCGATGGCGAGCCCGAGTGCGGCGAGCGCATTGCTCGCCTGGAAGCTTCCCACCAGCGGCAGCACCAGTTCACGATGCTCCCCGAATACCTCAAGCCTGAGCTCCTGGCCCGTGTCGAGCGGTCGCGCGGCGACGAGACGCAGATCGGCGCCGGACGCCGCGCCGAAGGTGAGCACGGTCTGGCCGCGCTGGCGGCAGAGCTGACCGAGCCGCGCCGCTTCGGCGCTGTCGGCGTTCAGCACCGCGGTGCCGTCCGGCGGCAGCAGCTCGGTGAAGAGCCGGGCCTTCGCCGCGAAATAGGCTTCCATGTCCCGGTGATAGTCGAGATGGTCGCGCGTCAGGTTGGTGAAGGCGGCGGCGGCGAGCTCGAGACCGTCCAGGCGATACTGGTCGAGCCCGTGGCTCGAGGCTTCGAGCGCCACGTGATCGATGCCGCTGCGCGCCAGGATGTTGAGCTCGCGGTGCAGCGTCACCGGATCGGGCGTGGTGAGCGAGCCCGGCTGCACGAAGTCCGGCCCGACGATGCCGATCGTGCCGAGGCTCGCCGCGCGATGGCCGAGATGTTGCCAGATCTGCCGGGCGAAGGCCGTGACCGAGGTCTTGCCGTTGGTGCCGGTGACGGCGACCAGCGTTTCCGGCTGCGGCGCATAAAAGCGCGCCGCGATCCGTGCAAGGCGCCGGCGCGGATTCGGGTCGAAGACGACCGCGACCGGCGGCTCGCGGAGTGCGAGGCCCGAGAACGACGCCGGATCGTCGGTCAGGATCGCGACTGCGCCGCGCGCAACCGCGTCGTCGACGAAGCGCCTGCCGTCGAGCTTGCTGCCGGGAAGCGCGGCGAACAGGAAGCCGGGCCTGACGTTGCGGGAATCCGCGGCAAGACCGCGGATATCGGGGTCGCCGCGTGGTGCGAGGGTAAGGGGGCCTTGGGTGCCGTCCATGAGGTCAATCAGCCGCAAATTTCCGCCCTTGAGGGCCCTGTGAATCGACCACCAAAGAACGGCGGATTTCGGGCGAATCCTCGTCGACCGGTTGAATTCCCATGAGGGGCGCCATGCGCTCCACCACGCGCGCGACGGCAGGGGCCGCGGTCCAACCGCCGGTAGCAAAGCCGTGCGACTGTTTGTTCCCGTGCGGCTCGTCGATGCTGATCATCACCAGGTAGCGCGGCTCGTTGATCGGGAAGACGCCGACGAAGGAGGAGAGGAGGCCGTGCCGCTCGTAGCGGCCGGCGGAGACCTTCTCGGCGGTCCCGGTCTTGCCGCCGACCAGATAGCCCGGCGCGTCGGCGAACTTGCCGGTGCCGTGCTCGACCACCAAGCGGAGCAGCGCGCGCATCTCCTCGGAGGTCTTGAGCGAAAGCACCTGCTGGCCCGAAGGGGCGTAGCCGGCGGGGCGCTTGATCAGGGTCGCGCGATGCAGCACGCCGCCATTCACGACCGCCGATACCGCTGTTGCCATCTGCAGCGGGCTCACCGAGATGCCGTGGCCGAAGGCGATCGTCATGGTGTTGATCTCGCCCCAGGGCGAGGGGACGATCGGCGCGCCGATCTCGCGCAGCTCGAAGCTCGGCGCCTTCAGCAGGCCGAGCCGGCCGAGGAATTCCTTCTGCCGATCGGTGCCGACGGCGACCGCCATCCGCGCCGAGCCGATATTGGACGAGTACTCGAAGATCTCGGGCACGGTGAGCCAGCGGTTCTTCGGCTCGTCATCATGGATGGTGAAGCGGCCGATATGGAGCGGCTTCGTCGCATCGTAGCTGCTGGAGAGCGTGGAGGTATGGGTCTCGAGCGCGAGCGCCGTGTTAAAGATCTTGAAGGTCGATCCCATCTCGTAGGTGCCGAGGGTCACCCGGTTGAACAGCTCCTGCGGCGTCGCGCTCCCCGGCGCGTTCGGGTCGAAATCCGGCAGCGACACCATGGCCAGCACTTCGCCGGTATTGACGTCCATGATGATGCCCATGCCGCCGATCGCGTTGAAATCGGCGATCGTCTGCGCGATCTGGTGGTGCAGGATGTATTGCAGCCGCACATCCAGCGACAATTCGACCGGCTCGTGCCGGCCGCGGAGGATGTCGTTGAAACCGCGCTCGATGCCGGCGAGACCCTTGCCGTCGAGATCGTCATAGCCCACCGCATGCACGGTGAGGTTGCCCTTCGGATAGACGCGACGGCCCTCGGTGCGGAATTCCAGTCCGGGCACGCCGAGCCGGTTGACCTCGAACTCCTGGCTCGGCGTGAGCTGCCGCTTGATCCAGACGAAGCCCTTGTTGGAGGCGAGCTTGGCGGCAATCTCGCTCTCGCTGACATCGGGCAGCAGGCTCGCCAGCTGCTGCGCGACGCGCTCCGGATTGTGAATGAGCTTGGGGTCGGCGTAGAGCGATGGCGCTTCGAGGGTGGTGGCGAGCAGCACGCCGTTGCGGTCGACGATGTTGGCGCGCGCGAGATCGGGCCGCTCGGCCGGAGCCACGCGCGCGATGTGCGCCTCGCCCGCCTTGAAGCCGGCGACCTCGATGAGGCGCGCGCTGATCACCAGAAAGGCGAGGCAGAGCAGCGCCCCGGTAATGAGGAGCCTCGTATGGCTCGTCTCCAGCGACTGCTTGGCCGGCCCTTCTAGCGGTGCGGGCGCGCAAGGCTCCGGCTTGAAGTGCCGCGGCCGGCACGGATTGTCGTCGCGTGGCGGAACCGCGGGCTTCATCGCACCACCCCGGCGCGCGCGGTAGCGAGCCGCGGCGCCGCCGTCGGCTGGGAGGGAGCTGACGGCGGCGCGGCGGCGGCTGCCGCGGCGGGAGGCGTTGGGGAACGCCGCGGCAGTTGTGAGAGATGGCCGATCTGCTCGGCGCTGATCGGCTGGAGATCGAGGAAGCGCTTGGCAAGCTGCTCGAGACGCGCGGGCTGATTAAGGAAACTCCACTCGGCGTCGAGAACGCGGATCTGCTCGCGGCCGGTATCGATCCGGTGGTTGAGGTGGGTGAGCTGATCCTCGAGCTGCACGACCTCGTACTTCACCTGAAACATGACATAGCCGCTTACGCCCACGAGCAACGCCCAGAGGAGCGTCGAAAGGCGCATCATGCCGCCTTCTCCCAGACCGGCGCGGCGGTGCGCTCGGCAGCGCGCAGCCGCGCTGAACGCGCCCGCGGGTTGCGTTCGATCTCGGCGGCGCCGGGGGTGACCGGCTTGCGGGTGATGAGGCGGAAGCTAGGGGCGGCGGTGGGGAGGGCGGGAAGGTGGCGCGAGCCGCGCGGCGCGGCCTCGCTGCGCTCGCGCAGGAATTCCTTCACTGTGCGGTCTTCGAGCGAATGGAAGGAGACGATCGCGAGCCTCCCGCCCGGCAGCAGCAGCCGCTCGGCGGCCAGGAGGGCGCGCTCGAGCTCACCCGGCTCGTCATTCACTTCCATGCGCAGGGCCTGGAAGGTGCGCGTCGCCGGGTCGATGCCGCCACTCGACGGAACCACGGCGCGGACGATGCGCGCCAGCTCGGCAGTGCGGGTCACAGGCGCCTCCCGTCGGGCGGCGACGATGGCGCGAGCGACGCGGCGGGCGAAACGCTCCTCGCCATAAATATAAATGAGATTGGCGAGAGCGCTTTCCGAGAGGGTGTTGACGAGATCGGCGGCGGTGGCGCCCTCGCGACCCATGCGCATGTCGAGCGGCCCGTCCGCACGGAACGAGAAGCCGCGCGCGGCCTCGTCGAGCTGCGGCGAGGAGACGCCGAGATCGAGCGCGATGCCGTCGACGGCGCTGATGCCGAGCGGCGCCAGCAGGGTCTCCATCTCGCCGAAGCGGCCTTCGAGCACGGTGAAGCGTCCCTGGTGCTCGCGCATCAGCACGCCGCCCAGCGCCACCGCCGCCGGGTCGCGGTCGATGGCGATGACGCGGCAGCGCGCGGCGGCCAGCAAGGCGCGGCTATAGCCGCCGGCGCCGAAGGTGCCGTCGACAAGGGTCGCCTGGTCGCGGGGCTCAAGCGCCGCGAGCGTCTCGGCGAGCAGCACCGGGCTGTGCGGCGCGGCGGTCATCGCGACGCCTCGGGCGTGGGCCGGCCTTCGAGCAGCCGCGGCACGGTCGCTCCCTGGCGGCGGGCGCGCTCGCGCATCTCCTCGCGATGCGCCTCGAAGCGTTGCGGTTCCCAGATCTGGAAGGTGCGGCCAAGGCCGACGAAAGCTGCCGATTCGCCGATCTCGGCATGCCGGCAGAGCGCTTCCGGCAGGACGATGCGGCCCTCGCCGTCGAAGGCCAGCGGCTGGGCGTCCGCGAGTAGCGAGGAAAGCGCGTCGCGGTCCTCGGAGAATTCCGGCAGCGCGTCGATGCGGTCGCTCAGATTCTCCATGCGGTCGATGCCGCAGGCCTCGAGCGCGGGCAGCTTGAAGGAACGGAAGGCTATGATTCCATTGTAACTTTGGCCGGTGAGGGCAGTCCGGAACGAGGCCGGGACCGAGACGCGGCCCTTGCGGTCAACCTTGTTCACGAATGTTGAAAGGAACAACGCCACCGCCGACCCCCAAGGTCTGCCCCATGACATTCCGCCGAACGTCCTTGCGCTGCGGCGCTCCGCCCACGCCACCTAGCCTCGCATTGGGACGATATGGGGTATCATGGGTTGATATGGGAGTCAATGGAAAATCGTGGTAATACAGTGGGATCGTGCCCGTTAATCGAGGTGAATCCTGGCGCCGCGCCGCTATGGGCAAGACTTCGGTAGAGCACCTACGGCTTGTGCAAAGGAGCTCAGAGGTTAAGAGCGGCGCTTTGTTGTTCGTGAAATGTTCCAGGGCGCGCGAATTCTTCGGCCATGGGATGAAGCGCCAGACGGCCTGTAAGCCGGGTTCTGTCCCCGCCTTGCGGCAGGGGATGACCATTCCTCTGGGACGCCCGTTACCGGACGCCTCGCGCGACCGACCCGGATGGCAGGGCGGAAATGCCCTCGGCCTTGCGGCCCGCCATCCCTACTTGGTCTTGCTCCCGGTGGGGTTTGCCCTGCCGCCACCGTTGCCGGCGGCGCGGTGCGCTCTTACCGCACCATTTCACCCTTGCCGCCCGGCAAGCCGGGGTAGGCGGTGTGTTTCTGTGGCACTTTCCCTGAGGTCGCCCCCGCCGGGCGTTACCCGGCACCGCATTTCCGTGGAGCCCGGACTTTCCTCTCCCCGCCGAAGCGGAGAGCGGCCATCCGGCCGTCTGGCACCGGCAAGATAAGGGGTGGGTGAGGCGCTAAGTCAAATTCCTTGAGCGACCGCGGCGAGCTGCGCCCGCGTCTCGCCATCCGCCTCGCCATCGCAGCGCGCCGGACGGAAATGGCGCTGGAAGGCGATCAGCACCTGCCGGGTTTCATCGTCGAGCGCGCCGCTTTGCGGCGTCTCGTAGCCAACCGCCGCGAGCAGGCGCTGAAGCTCCGCCGGGCTTTGCGGCGCGGCTGCGCGCGCGGCATCCCCGGGCCAGAAGCCGATCCCGCTGCGCGCCAGGCGGTGCCAGTCGAAGCGCTCACCGGGATCGCTCTTGCGTTGCGGCGCGACGTCGGAATGGCCGAGCACCAGGTGCGGTGGGATCGGATGGCGCGCCAGGATGTCGCGGCATAGCGCCTCGAGTGCCGTTATCTGCGCTTCGGGAAAATCCCGATAGCCCCAATCATGCCCCGGATTGACCAGCTCGATGCCAATAGAGCGGTCGTTGATGTCGCTCCGTCCCCGCCAAGAGGAGACGCCCGCATGCCAGGCGCGCCGCTCCTCGGCGACGAGGCGCCATACTGTGCCGTCCTCGTCGATGAGATAATGCGCGCTCACCTGCGCCTCAGGATCGCAGAGCCGCTCGATCGCTTCGGCCGCGCCGCGCATCCCGGTGTAGTGCAGGATCAGCATGTCGATGACGGCGCCCGCCGGCCGCGGTCCGTGATTGGGCGACGAGCGCTCGAGAATGTGCATGGCTTAATTCTAAGGGTGCAGTCGGCTGCGGTCGAGCGGAAGGCGCGCGACCGATCGGCCCTGCTCGAGCCAGGCTCAGAACAGGTAATAGCCGATGAGATAGAGTGCGCAGCCGACGCAGGCGCCGACCAGCGTGCCGTTCATGCGGATATATTGGAGGTCGCTGCCGATGGCCAGCTCGAGCCGACGGGTGACGGTGCGCGCATCCCAGCCGCGCACCACCTCGGCGATGAGTGCGCCGATCTGGCCGCGCCACGGCACCACCGCCAAGGCCGCTTGCTCGATCGTGCTGTCGAGCCGCGCCTGCATCTCGAGGTCGCGGGCGAGCGTCTGCCCGAGCGTCAGCATGGCGGTGCGCGCCGCCTCGCGGCTGCGCGAGGCGGGCGCGGCGAGATCGGCGAGGACGACGCGCCGAAGCTCGTTCCAGACGCCGGCGAGCCAAGCCTGCATCTGCGGATGCTCGATGAGGCGATTCTTCGCCTCGTTGAAGCGGAGCCGCCGCTCGGGCGACGCGGAAAGGCTTGCCGCCACATCCTCGATCGTGCCGCGGAAGCGCTCGCGCGCCTCGCTGTCCGGCAGGCGCAATTCCGCCACTACCTCTTCGATGCCTTCGATCAATGCTGTTGCAACGCGGCGGTTGACCGTCTTCGGCACCCACCAGCGGCTGCGCTCCTCGACGATCGCATAGATGCGGTCGGCATTGGCGGAGAGCGCCGCCAACGCGGTGTCGAGCGCGCGATCGAAGAGCGCGTCATACTGGCTGCTGGCGGTGAAGAGCGTGATCAGCCGACCGGCGACCGGCGCCAGATCCATCTCCTTGAGCTGCTCGCCGAAGGAGCGCGCGACGAAATCCTGGATCGCGGGATCGCCCAGCGAGCGCACGACATAGGGCAGCGCATCGGCGATCTGATCGGCGGCGCGCATGGCGTTTTCGGGCATGGCGAGCCAGCCCGCGAAACGGCGGCCCGGCTCCATGCTGCGCAGCCGCGCCGCGATGATTTCCGGCGCGAGGAAATTGCGCTCGACGAAATCGCCGAGGCCCTCGCCGATGCGGTCCTTGCTGCGAGGGATGATCGCGGTATGCGGAATCGGCAGTCCCAGCGGATGGCGGAAGAGCGCCGTCACTGCGAACCAGTCGGCAAGCCCGCCCACCACCGCGGCCTCCGCGCCGGCACGCAGCAGCAGCAGCCAGAAGCCCGGATGGGGCTCGAAGCGGGTGGCGAAGAAAGCCGCCGCGGCGATGAGCAGCAGCCCCGTCGCCAGCACCCGGTTGCGCCGCAAGGCGCAGCGCTGGCGCTCGAGCGCATCGGTCGGGGCGGGATCGAGGCTCTCCTGCATGGCGAGCGGGATGATAGCGGGACGGGTCGGTGCGGTTGAAGGCGGTGGCGGCAGGTTCTATACGCAGGCGCGATGGAAGGCGAAGCACTGCGCGCTGAAGATGGGGCGTGTCCGCGCTGCGGCAAGCCCGCGGCGCTCTGCGTCTGCGCCGGGATCGCGCCCATCGACACGCGCGTCGAGCTGGTCATCCTGCAGCATCCGCAGGAGCAGGATGTGGCGCTCGGCACGGCGCGCCTCACGGCGCTCCACCTCAAGCGCGCGACGCTCAAGATCGGACTCTCCTGGCCGAGTCTCGCCAAGCTCTTCGGCCGATCCGTCGATCCCAGGCGCTGGGCGGTGCTCTATCTCGGCTCGGCGCGCCCGGCGGAGCTGGCGCCAGGCCGCGATATCGTCCTGCTCGATCGAAAGGGCGCAGCGCTTGGCGATCAGCAGGCGGCGCTCGACGAGATCGAAGGCATCATTTTGCTCGACGGCAGCTGGAGCCAGGCGAAGGCGCTGTGGTGGCGAAATGCCTGGATGCTGAAATGCCGGCGCGTCGTGCTGGGTCCGCACCGGCCCTCGCGCTATGGCAAGCTCAGACGCGAGCCGCGCCGCGAGAGCCTCGCGACCATCGAGGCCGCGGCGTTGCTGGTGAGCCGGCTCGAAGGCAAGCCCGAGATCGAGCGCGCGCTTCTTTCTAGTTTTGAAGCGCTGCTCGCACGCTATCGCGCCTCGCGCCGCGGCGCCGCATCGCCCAGTGCCTCGAACAGCGGCCCGAGCTCGGCCGTGTAGTCGCGCCAGCGGCCCAGCGAGCTGCGATAGATCGGCTGGCGCACCTGCGCGGCGCTGGCGGTCCGCACGGTGCGCTCCGTGCGGTGGAAGGCGAGGCACGCATCGTCCCAGCCGACGCCGCAATAGGCGACGATGCGTCGCGCCGCGCGCGGCAGATCGGCGACCAGCTCCTCGTAAGCGACCTCAAGCATCGCACCTTCCGGCAGTACGGCGCGCCAATGCGCCATCAGCCCGTCATAGGCGCGCCAGTAGCGGCCGAGTTCCCCCAGTTCGTAGGCGAAGGGCTGGCCGGCGGTGAACAGGGTCGCGAAGCAGGACCAGCAGGTATCGAGGGGGTCGCGCCGCAGGTGGATGATGCGCGCTTGCGGCAGGGCGAGGTGAATGAGGCCCGTGAAAAGGAAATTGGCCGGCAGCTTGTCGGTGATGCGCTGCGCCTGCGGCGCCCGAGCGGCCAGCCGCGCGAGATAGCGCGCGCCCAGCGCGCGCAGCGCCTTGCCGTCCATCGCCGGGACATGTTCAGGAAAATCCGCGACGGCGTCGCTCGCGAGCGCGGTGAAGTCGGTGAGCTCACCGGCGCCGAAGACCTCTGGATGGCTCGCCAGGATCTGCTCGACCAGGCTCGTGCCCGAGCGCGGCATGCCGATGATGAAGATCGGCAGCCCCGAAGATTCGCCCAGTCCGGCCTTGCCGCGCATCAGCTCGGGGGTGAACGCTGCCTCGATTCGCTCTATGAGCGCCAGGCTCGCCGCCTCGTCATAGGCGATCTCGGCGCGCTTCAGCGCGTTGCCACTCTGGAGATGGCGAAAGGCGTCGGCATGATGACCGAGATCGGCCCTCGCCTTGGCAAGCGCGAAACAGAGCTCGACCTGTGCCTGCCTCGGCAGCGCCGACATGTCCTGCTCCAGCGTCGCGAGCGCAGGGAGCTGCGGATCGTCCGGCGTGAAGCGCTTCATCTCGGCGAGATTGAGATGGAACCCGGCCTCGCGCGGTGCCAGTGCGACCGCGCGCTCGAAGGCGCGCCGCGCCTCGTCGAGCCGGCCGAGCTCGCGCAGCGCGGTCCCGAGATTACTCGCGGCGGCGGCGTTGTCGGGCCGCGCCGCGAGCGCGCTCTCATAGGCCGCGATCGCCTCGTCGTGGCGATCGAGCGCGTGGAGCGAATTGGCGAGGTTGTTGTGCGCTGCCGCCAGGCCGGGTTTGAGCGTCAGCGATTGCCGGTAGCGCTCGATCGCCTCCGCATGCCGGCCCAGAGACTGCAGCGCATTGCCGAGATCGTTGAGCGCCTCGGCGTCGTGCGGCCTGAGGGCCAGTGCCTGCTCGTACTGGCCGATCGCCTCCTCGTCGCGACCCAGGCGATGCAGCGCCTTGCCACGATTGACATGGAGATCCGCCTCTCCCGCGGAGAGCGCCAGCGCCCGTGCATAAGCGGCGGAAGCTTCCTCGGTGTGGCCCAGCGTCTGGAGCGCGGTGCCGAGATTGTTGTGCGCCGGCGCATAGCCGGGTTGGAGCGCGATCGCGCGCTCGTGGCAGGCGACCGCCTCGTCGCTGCGTCCCAACGCCTGGAGCGCGCTTCCCTTGGCGCTCAGCGCCGGTGCCGAGGCGGGCTCGATGGCGAGTGCCCGATCGAAGCTCCCCAGCGCTTCCTCGACCCGGCCTAACGCCAGCAGCGCATTGCCGAGATCGTAATGCGCTGCTGCGAGATCGGGCGCGAGCGCCAGCGCGCGCTCGAAATGCGCGATCGATTCAGCGTGCTGTCCCATGGCCTGCAGCACGCTGCCGAGGCTCAACTCGGCCATCGCTTCGTCGGGACGCCGGTTGAGGGCCTGGCGCAGCAGGCTTGCCGCTTCGGCGAGCTTCCCCTGGCGGGCGCGAATGAGGGCGAGATTGTGCAGCGAGCCGACATGGTGCCGGTCGAGCTCGAGCAGCGCCTGGTACAGGTTCGCCGCTTCCTCGAGCCGATCCTGGCGCTGCAGCGCGACGGCGTTCTCGAACGCCTCGGCCGGCGAAAGCAGCCGCGAGTTCGCGCCGCTCAACATCACTCACTCGTTCGTCAGGGCGTCGCGCAGCTCGCGCGGGTCGAAATCCGCAACGATGCCGCTTTCGGTGCGGCTCACCCGCACATCGAGCCGGGCAAAGGCGAGGAGCGCATCCTCGCTGAGCCCACCGCTGCCCTCCTCGTCGGCCGCCGCCATGCGCGCCAGCGACGGGCTCGCCGCGAGCAGACGATAGACCGCCGTCGCCCGCATGTAGAGGTTGAGCGTCATCGGCACGCTGGTGCCCAGCTCCTCGGCGAAGAGGTCCAGCACCTCGCGCATCTTGATCGGCGACTCCTCGACCTCGTCATCTTCTTGTTCGGCAGCCTCTTCATCCTCCGGGGGCGGCCCCTCGAGATCGGCGACGCGCTGGAGATATTCCGAGAACAGGAAGATGGCGGAAGCGAGCAGGTCGGGCTCGACCGGCGGGACGCGCGGCGGTGTTGGGCCGGGGCTGATATCGTCCATGAGTACGCTCCTCGCCGACTTCGCCGCCGGGTTGCGGGGCATCGACTTTCGCCCGCGTCTGTGAATTACTTGATGTCCTTGCGGCGGACGGAAGAGAGCCATGAGCAATCTCGGCAGCAGCGTCAAGGCCCTGGTCTTCGATGTCTTCGGCACGGTGGTGGATTGGCGCGGCGGCATCATGCGCGAGGTCGCGGCGCTGAATCGCGCCAAGGGCCTCGATCTCGACGCGGCGCGCTTCGCCGATGACTGGCGCGCGGGCTATCAGCCCGCGATGCAGCGCGTCCGCTCGGGCGAACTGCCCTGGACGCGCATCGACGATCTCCATCGCTTGATCCTCGACGGGCTCTTGCAGAAGCATGGGGTCGGCGGGCTCGACGAGGCGGAAAAGGCCGAGCTCAATCGCGCCTGGCATCGCCTCGATCCCTGGCCCGACGCGATCGCCGGGCTGACGCGGCTCAAGCGGCGCTTCATCATCGGCACGCTGTCGAACGGCAATGTGGGCCTGCTGGTCAATATGGCGAAGCGCGCCGGGCTGCCGTGGGACGTGGTGCTCTCGGCCGAGCTCGCGCATCATTACAAGCCCGATCCCGAAGCCTATCGCATGCCGCCGGACCTGCTCGGCCTGGCGAACGGCGAAGTCATGCTGGTGGCGGCGCATCCCAATGATCTTGCCGCCGCCGCGATGCAGGGGCTCAAGACCGGCTTCGTGCCGCGCCCGCTCGAGCATGGGCCCGGCCGCAAGCCCGCGCCGGCGGCGGAGCATCGCTTCGACATTGTCGCCATGGATTTCAACGAGCTTGCCGAGCGCCTCGGCGCCTGAGCGCGGGTTGAGCGGACCAAGGGCAGGACTGGCGCCGCATCGGGGAAGGGTGCTAGGAGCCCGTCTCTCCTAGGAGCGTGTTCATGAAAGGCGGCGCAACCGGTTCCTGGCAGTTCTGGATCGATCGCGGCGGCACCTTCACCGATGTGGTGGCAAGGCGTCCCGATGGTGGTCTTGTCACCCACAAGCTGCTCTCCGACAATCCAGAGCGCTACCGCGACGCGGCAATCCAGGGCATTCGCGATCTGCTCGGCCTGGGGCCGGGCGAGCCGATCCCCGGGAGTGTCATCGCCGCAGTCAAGATGGGCACGACGGTGGCGACCAATGCGCTGCTCGAGCGCAAGGGCGAGCGCACCGCGCTGGTCATCACCCGGGGCTTCGGCGACGCGCTGCGCATCGGCTATCAGAACCGGCCGAAGCTCTTCGACCGCCACATCGTGCTGCCGGAGCAGCTCTATGAGCGGGTGATCGAGGCGGCCGAGCGCGTCAGCGCCGAGGGCGAAGTGCTCGAGCCGCTCGACCTTGCGCGGCTGCGTGCCGGTCTTGCTGCCGCGCTCGCCGACGGCATCCGCTCGGCGGCGATCGTCTTCCTGCACGGCTATCGCCACCCCGAGCATGAGCGCCGGGCCGCGGCGCTCGCCCGTGAGCTGGGCTTCGACCAGGTCTCGGTCGGTCACGAGGTGAGCCCGCTGATGAAGCTGGTGAGCCGCGGCGACACCACGGTGGTGGACGCCTATCTGTCGCCCATCCTGCGCCGCTACGTGGATCGGGTCGCAGCCGAGCTGGGCGGGACGCGGCTCCTCTTCATGCAGTCGAATGGCGGGCTGGTCGATGCGCGCCGCTTCCAGGGCAAGGATGCGATCCTGTCAGGGCCCGCCGGCGGCATCGTCGGCGCGGTGCGCACGGCCGAGATGGGCGGCTTCGACAAGATCATCGGCTTCGACATGGGCGGCACCTCGACAGACGTGTCGCATTATGCCGGCGAGTACGAGCGCAGCTTCGAGACGCTGGTGGCCGGAGTGCGCATGCGCGCGCCGATGATGCATATCCATACCGTGGCCGCGGGCGGCGGCTCGATCTGCAGCTTCGACGGCGCGCGTTATCGCGTCGGGCCGGAATCCGCCGGCGCCAATCCGGGTCCGGCCTGCTATCGCCGGGGCGGGCCGCTCACCGTCACCGATTGCAACGTCATGCTCGGCAAGGTGCAGCCGCGCTTCTTCCCGCGCGTCTTCGGCCCCGGTGGCGACGAGCCGCTCGACGCCACCATCGTCGAGCGGAAATTCGCCGAGCTTGCCGACGAGATCGCCCGCGCCACCGGCAACCGACGCACGCCGGCCTCGGTCGCCGAGGGCTTTCTCAAGATCGCCGTTGAGAATATGGCCAACGCGATCAAGCAGATCTCGATTCAGCGCGGCTACGATGTGACGGAATACACGCTGTGCTGCTTCGGCGGCGCCGGCGGGCAGCATGCCTGCCTGGTGGCCGACGCGCTCGGCATGAAGCGCGTCTATATCCATCCCTTTGCCGGCGTGCTTTCGGCCTATGGCATGGGGCTCGCCGATCTGCGCAGCCTGCGCGAGCAGGCAGTGGAAAGGCGTTTGGCCGAGGCGGCGATGCCGGAGCTCGAGGCCGTGCTGGAGCGGCTCGCGGCCGAGGGCGTCGCCGAGATGCGCGCGCAGGGCATCGCGGCGGAGCGGATCAGCGTGCTGCGCAAGGCGCATGTCAAATACGAGGGCACCGACACGCCGCTCGTCGTGGGGTTCGGCACCAACGCCGAGATCGCCGAGGGCTTTGCCGCGGCGCATCGTCAGCGTTACGGCTTCGTCATGCCGGAAAAGCCGCTCACGATCGAGGCGGTGTCGATCGAGGTGGTGGGCGCCACCGACGCTGCCGACGATCCGATTTATGCAACGCCTGAAGTTCCGGGGAACCCGCTGCCGCTCGCCGAGGTGACGATGTTCACCGAAGGCGCGGCGCATGCGGCGCCGGTCTTCGACCGCGATGCGCTACTGCCCGGGCAGCAGGTCGCGGGTCCGGCGATCATCCGCGAGGCCACCGCCACCACCGTGGTCGAGCCGGGCTGGCGCGCCACCCTCGATCGGCGGCGCTATCTCGTGCTCGAGCGGGTGACGGCGCTGCCAAGCCGCGTCGCCATCGGCACTCGCGTCGATCCGGTGATGCTCGAGGTCTTCAACAACTTCTTCATGGCCATCGCCGAGCAGATGGGCGTGGCGCTGCAGAACACCGCTTACTCGGTCAACATTAAGGAGCGGCTCGACTTCTCCTGCGCGCTCTTTGACCGCGAAGGCTCGCTTATTGCCAACGCGCCGCACATGCCGGTGCATCTGGGGTCGATGGGCGAGAGCGTGCAGACGGTGATCCGCGCCCGCGCCGGCGGCACCGATGGCCGCGGCATGCGGCCTGGCGATGTCTATGTGCTGAATGCGCCCTACAATGGGGGCACGCATCTCCCCGACGTCACGGTGATCACGCCGGTCTTCGCCGAGGAGGATCGCGCCGGCGAGGGCGAGGTGCTGTTCTATGTCGCCTCGCGCGGGCATCAGGCGGATATCGGCGGGATTACGCCCGGATCGATGCCGCCGTCGAGCCGCAGTGTCGAGGAGGAGGGCGTGCTCATCGACAATTTCCTGCTCGTCGATGCCGGGCATTTCCGCGAGCAGGAAATGGTGACGCTGCTTTCCTCGGGTCCCTATCCCTCGCGCAATCCGGCACAGAACATCGCCGATCTCAAAGCGCAGATCGCCGCTTGCGAGAAGGGCGTGCAGGAGCTGCACCGCATGGTGCGCCATTTCGGCCTGTCGGCGGTCGAGGCCTACATGCACCATGTCCAGGACAATGCCGAGGAGGCGGTGCGCCGGGTGCTCGGCGTGCTCCGGGACGGCGAATTCGCCTATGAGACCGATGACGGCGCGGTCATCAAGGTGCGAATTTCGATCGACCGCCAGGCGCGTCGGGCGGTCATCGACTTCACCGGGAGCAGCCCGCAGCTCCCGACCAACTTCAACGCGCCGGCCGCCGTGTGCAAGGCCGCCGTGCTCTACGTCTTCCGCACGCTCGTCGACGACGAGATCCCGATGAATGGCGGCTGCCTGAAGCCGCTTGAGCTGGTGATCCCACCGGGCTCGATGCTCAATCCGCGCTTCCCCGCCGCCGTCGTCGCCGGCAATGTCGAGACGTCGCAGGGCATCACCGATGCGCTTTATGGCGCGCTCGGCGTCATGGCCGCGGCGCAGGGCACGATGAACAATTTCACCTTCGGCAACGAGCGCTACCAGTATTACGAGACGGTCTGCGGCGGCTCCGGCGCGGGCTCGGATTTCGACGGCACCGATGCCGTCCACACCCACATGACCAATTCGCGCCTCACCGATCCCGAGGTGCTGGAATGGCGCTTCCCCGTGCTGCTCGAGAGCTTCGCCATCCGCCACGGCTCCGGCGGTGCGGGCAGGCATCGCGGCGGCGACGGCGTGGTCCGCCGCATCCGTTTCCGCGAGGCGATGACGGCGGCAATCCTCTCCGGCCATCGCCGGGTGCCGCCTTATGGACTTGCCGGCGGCGAGCCCGGCGCCGTCGGGCGCAACTGGGTCGAGCGCACCGATGGCCGCATCGAGCGCTTCGGCGGGACGCATGCCATCGCCATGGGACCTGGCGATGTCTTCGTCATCGAGACGCCGGGCGGCGGCGGCTATGGCAAGGCGGAGACGGCGCGCAAGGCGGCCGAATAGGCCGAAGGCTGCCGCAGTGTGCCCTTCGTGCGCGTCGGACGTTAACTAGGAAAGGGGTAGAGGCGGCCGAACGCCGCCGCCCCTCAGAGAACCTCGACGGTCGGCGTGAAGATATAGCCGGTGCCGCGCACCGTCTTGATGATCGTCGGCTTGGCCGGATCGGGCTCCAGCTTGCGGCGCAGGCGCCCGACCTGGACGTCGATGGTCCGGTCGAACGGCCCGGCTTCGCGGTTCCGGGCGAGGTCGAGCAGGCGGTCGCGGCTCAACACCTGGTTGGCATTGTTGACGAAAGCAGCGAGCAGGTCGAACTCGCCGGTGGTCAGGCGGACCTCGCCGCCTTCGGGCGAAACCAGCTCGCGCGTCGCGAGGTCGAGATGCCAGCCGGCGAACCGGGCGCGCGCACGGGCGCCCGTCGGCGTCTCCTTTTGCGCGCGGCTCGAGGCGCGGCGCAGCACGCTCTTCACGCGGGCCAGCAGCTCGCGGAGATGAAAAGGCTTGGGCAGATAATCATCGGCGCCCATCTCGAGGCCGATGATGCGGTCGACGGTCTCACCGCGGCCGGTCAGGATGATGATGCCGACGGTGGACTCTTCACGCAGTTGGCGCGCAAGCGTCAGCCCGTCCTCGCCCGGCAGCATCAGATCGAGGATGACCAAGTCCACCGGGCCTTGCGCCATGACTTTGCGCATACCGCCGCCGTCATTGGCAACGCTGACCCGGTATCCCTCGCTCGACAAATACTGCTGGACGACCTCGCATATCTCCTTTTGGTCGTCCACCACAAGGATATGCCCTGTCGCTTTCATGGCTGGACTTCAATGTGGCGCATCTCGGGGACCGTTGCAATATCGTCGCGGTAGGGAAGCGGCCGGCGACTTCACCCCTGAGGCGCGTCGCAATCCGCTTACAAGGCGTTACAATTTCTTACAGAAATCCGCGCCGGATGACATCAAGCAATTACAGGCGGCCGGTACAGTCTGACCATCTCGTTGCTTCCCGTTGAACACGCATGATGCGCGCCCGCGGCGCGCGCGAAGGAGTTGGGGATGGCTGACATTTGTAAAAAAATCGAGGAAGAGATCCCGCGCCTGCGGCGGTATGCCCGCGCCCTGACCCGAGACGTTAACGCTGCGGACGACTTGGTTCAGGACTGCCTCACCCGTGCGTTGAGCAAGGTGCACCTCTGGCAGAAGGGCACCGATCTGCGCGCCTGGCTCTTCACCATCCTCCATAACCAATATGTCAATCACGTGCGGCGCGCGGTGCGCGAAGGCTCGGCCGTCGGCCTGTCCGCCAGCGAGCCGCTGCTCACGACCTCGCCCAACCAAGGCAAGCGGCTGGAGCTGCGCGATCTCGAGCGCGCCATTGCCAAGCTGCCGGAGGAACAGCGCGCCGTCCTGCTGCTCGTCGGCCTCGAAGGCATGCGCTACGAGGAGGTCGCCGCCGTCCTCGACGTGCCCGTGGGCACGATCCGCTCGCGGCTGTCGCGCGGACGCGAGATGCTGCGCCAGCTCATGGGCATGGTGCCGGAGGAGTCCTCCCGGAGCGGGCCGATGCGCCGGCTGGGCCCCGCCAAGGGGCAATCCGAGATCGCCGTCGGGGATGCGGTCCGCCGTACCCGCCCTGCGAGCCCGCGGGAGAATGTGGTCGCGTTGCGGCGCGACGCCTGAGGCGGGGCGGAACCCGGTCTGATCGCCCGTGTTGAGAAAGACGCAGCGGCGCCTCGGCGCCCCTGCCGGACCGCAGGCGGCCGGGCGCCTGCGTCGAACGGTCCGATTTCCCCACGCCCGGCATTGGCAAAGTCTCCCTGTAGGTGGGTTTGCCACCCGCTGACTGGCCGGGCGTCGATCGCCCGGCCGCTCTTTTATGGTCTTTATGGTCCACTCCGCCGACGGCAGATTGCCAGCCCGCCGGAGCGCCTAGATGTGGCGGCTGGTCGGGGGCGCGAGCCGGTGCTCGCTGTGCAGCTGCGCTGCCGGGTGCAGGTGCGCCAGATGCCGGGCGAGCGCGTCGTCCGTGCACAGCAGGGCGGCCAGGCTCATCGCGGCGACGAACGGCAGTGAGCGGCGCAAGGCGCGCGTCGAGAGACGGCGCAGCATCTGGCGTTTCAGCCTTTTGGGCAGGGGTTCGTCCGCTACTTCGCCAAAGAGGGCGCGGATAGCCTCCTTTTGGGCGCGATAGGCCTCGATCCGCGCCGCCTGCTTCGGCGATTTCGCCAGGAAAAGCGCCACCGCCAGCCGTCGGTCGTCGTCGAGCACGCCGTCGATATAGGCGTGAAGATCCTCCTCGCTGATTTGGCCCCACGGCTTGTCCACGCGCGATCCTCGCCTGGCAACGGTGACAAATGCAGCGTATCTGCGCTGATCGCCTGCGGGAGCAGCGCAGAAGTGCCGCCAAGGTCCGGGTCGGGAAGCGTCCACAGAACGCCCCGACGCTGCTCAGGTTCCCTGCTCGGACGGTGTCCGTTGCATGGCCCATACGAACGCAGGAGGTGTGGCTGTTGATGTGCGGTGCAGCGGAACTTCACGGGTGGCGCTCGCGTTGATCGAAACAGGCAACCTGTGGCGGCGCGGTGAGAGAGACGCGCAGGCGGCCGACTACGGCCATGTCGGCTGCCGCTGCCACACCTAATTCTGCGCGATGGAATGATTGTATCGCGGCCCCGGTTCGATCCTAGGAAAGCGAGCCGGAGGAGCAGTCTGGGGGAACTCAGGCCACAGGCGCCTTCTCGATCCGATTCCCGCTCTCGCTTCGCCTTCCCGCCATGACCGCACCCGCTCAGGCGATCGCACCGACCCCTTCGGAAGGCGTCCGCATCTATAATCTCTTTCCTTCGCTCGCCGGCAGCGTGGCGCAGTGGCGGGCGGAGCTGCCGCGCATCGCCGCGATGCAGTTCAACTGCGTCTTCGTCAATCCTTTCCACTTTCCGGGCTTCTCCGGCAGCCTCTACGCCGTCAAGGATTATTACCGTCTCAATCCGCTGTTCCGCGGCGAGGCGCGCGAGAGCGACGAGGCGCTCCTCGAGGGCTTTGCCGCCGCCTGCGCGCACCACGGGCTCATCGCGATGATGGATCTCGTGATCAATCATACGGCGCGCGACAGCGAGATCGCCGAGCGCCATCCGCGCTGGTTCGCCCAGGAGCCCGGCGGCGGGCTGCGCTCGCCGTCGGCGATCGATCCGGCGGACGCCACCAAGGTCACCGTCTGGGGCGATCTCGCCGAGCTTGCCTATGAGGGGGACGAGGCCGAGGCCGAGGCCACCGATTATTTCGCCGAGGTGGTGCGCCACTATGTGCGGCTGGGCTTCCGCGGCTTCCGGTGCGATGCGGCTTATAAGGTGCCGCCCCGTGTCTGGCGCAGGCTCATCGCTGCCGCCCGCGGCGAGGCGCGCGATTGCCTGTTCGCGGCCGAGACGCTCGGCGCGCGTCTGCCCGAGGTGAGCCGGTTTGCCGGCGTGGGCTTCGATTACCTGTTCAACAGCGCCAAATGGTGGGACTTCGAAAGCCTTTGGCTGCTCGACCAATACGAGGATTTTCGCGCCATCGCGCCCTCGATCGCCTTTCCCGAGAGCCACGACACCGAGCGGCTTGCGGCCGAGCTCGAGCGCAGCGGGGTCGGCGCGGGGGCGCTCGAGGCGCGCTACCGTCAGGCCTACGCCTTTGCCGCGTGCTTCTCGAGCGGCGTCATGATGCCGATGGGCTACGAGTTCGGCTGGCGCCGCCGCCTCGACGTGGTAAACACCCGGCCCGAGCCGGTCGAGCCGCGGCGCTTCGATCTCTCCGCCTTCATCGCCGACATCAACGGCGTGAAGCGCGCCACCCCGGCGCTCAATATCGAGGGGCCGCAGATCCGGCTGACCCCGCCCAGCGATCCGATGGTGGTGCTGGCTCGGCGGGTCGAGGACGGCCAGGAATGGGCCTTCAGCCTCATCAACACCGATGAGGCGACCGCCAACGAGATCGACACCGACACGCTGCTCGAGACCGCCGGCGCCGAGGACGTGATCCTGTCGGAGCCGCAAGCGGCCGGCGAGGCGAGCGCCCCCGGCCTCACGATCGCAGTCGAGCCGCTCGCGCTCCGCCTGTTGCGCGGCAGCCGGCCCGCGCCGCCTCTGCTGCCGGCGGAGGAGCGCCGCGAGACGCCGCTCCATCGCGACTGGTCGCCCGGGGCGCGGATCCTGATAGAGACGGTCTACCCCGAGCTCGACGCCGGCCGCTTCCCGGTGAAGCGAGTGGTCGGCGACGAGCTCGCCGTCTGGGCCGACATCCTGCGCGACGGGCACGATCTTCTGGCGGCGGCGGTGCTCCATCGCGTCGAAGGCGAGGCGGTCTGGCGTCTGGCGCCGATGCGGCTCTACGACAATGATCGCTGGGTCGGTAGAGTGCCGCTGCTCGCCAATGCGCGTCACCGCTATACCATCCTGGCCTGGACCGACCATTTCGCCTCCTGGCGCGCCGACGCGCTGAAGAAGCGCCAGGCGGGGCAGGACATTGCCGTCGATCTGCTCGAAGCGCGCCTGCTGGTCGCCGCGGCGGCGGAGTGCGCCGAAGCGGCCGATCGCCGGCTCTTCGAGCGGCTCCTCGCCGATTTCGACGCGGCCCCGCCCGAGGAGCGCGCCGAGGTCATGCTGTCGCGGCTGCTCGTACAGGCGATGGCGCGCTGGCCCGACCGCGCCGATGCCGTGCGCTATCGGCGCGAGCTCGAGGTGATCGTCGACCGGCCGGCGGCGCGCTTTGCCGCCTGGTACGAAATCTTCCCGCGCAGCCAGGGACGTGTTCCCGGGCGCAGCGGCACGTTCGAAGATGCGGCGGCACGGCTTCCCGAAATCCGGTCGCTGGGCTTCGACGTGGTCTATCTGACCCCCATTCACCCGATTGGCCGGCTGAACCGCAAAGGGCGCGACAATACGCTGGCGGCGGCGCCCGGCGATCCCGGCAGCCCCTACGCGATCGGCGCCGCCGAGGGCGGCCACGACGCGGTGCATCCCGAGCTGGGCGGCATCGAGGGGTTCCGCCGCTTCGTCGCGGCGGCGCATGCGCTCGGCCTCGAAGTCGCGCTCGACTTCGCCGTGCAATGCGCGCCCGACCATCCCTGGGTGAAAGAGCATCCGGAATGGTTTGTCTTCCGCCCCGACGGCACGATCAAATATGCCGAGAACCCGCCCAAGAAGTATCAGGACATCGTCAATGTCGATTTCCACTGCCGGGATCGCGAAGCGCTGTGGCGGGCGCTGCGCGACGTCGTGCTCCACTGGATCGGCGAAGGGGTGACGATCTTCCGCGTCGATAATCCGCACACCAAGCCGCTGCCCTTCTGGGAATGGCTCATCCGCGAGGTGCAGAGCCGCCACCCCGGCACGATCTTCCTCGCCGAGGCCTTCACCCGGCCGAAGATGATGCACGCGCTCGCCAAGGCGGGCTTCACCCAGTCCTATACTTACTTCACCTGGCGGGTCTCCAAGGCGGAGCTCACCGAGTACGGCACGGAGCTGGCGCAGGGGGCGGGGAAGGAATATTTCCGCCCGAACTTCTTCGCCAACACGCCCGACATCCTGCCGGTGCATCTGCAGCAGGGGGGTCGGCCCGCCTTCCGCATCCGCCTTGTCCTCGCCGCCACGCTGGCGCCCACCTACGGCATCTACAGCGGCTTCGAGCTCTGCGAGAACCGCGCCGTTCCCAACAGCGAGGAATATCTCCATTCGGAGAAGTACGAATTGAAGGTCTGGGACTGGGATCGCCCCGGCAACATCAAGGACGAGGTGGCGCTCCTCAACCGCATCCGCCGCGAGAACCCGGCGCTGCACCACCTCACCAATCTGCGCTTCTACTTCTCCGACGACCCCAACGTGCTGTTCTACGGCAAGGTTAGCGAGGACGGCGCAAACCGCATCTTCGTCGCCGTCAACCTCGACCCCTTCGCGCCGCACGAGGCAGTCGTCGAGTTCCCTTTGGCGGAAATGCGTCTCGCGCAGGTTGAAACCTTCGCCGCCGAGGAATTGTTCACCGGTCGGCAGCATCGCTGGCGGGGCGCGCGCCAGCGCATCCTGCTCGACCCCGGCACCAATCCGGCAGCGATCTTCCGCATCACCGCCCCCTGAACCTTCACCGAGAGCCGACATGCCGGACACCAGGCTCATCACCCGAACCGCTCCGCTGGTCACCGATCCGCTCTGGTACAAGGACGCGATCATCTACCAGCTGCACGTCAAGGCGTTCTTCGACACGACCGACGACGGCATCGGCGATTTTCAGGGATTGACGCGCAAGCTCGACTACCTCGCCGATCTCGGCGTGACCGCGCTCTGGCTGCTGCCTTTCTACCCGTCGCCGTTGAAGGACGACGGCTACGACATCGCCGACTATCGGAACGTCAATCCCGCCTACGGCACGATGGGCGATTTCCGCGCCTTCGTGCGTGCAGCGCATCATCGCGGCTTGCGGGTCATCACCGAGCTGGTGGTGAACCACACCTCCGACCAGCATCCCTGGTTCCAGCGCGCGCGCCATGCCAAGCCCGGTTCTCACTGGCGCGACTACTACGTCTGGAGCGATACGGACCAGAAGTTCCTGGGCACGCGCATCATCTTTCTCGATACCGAGAAATCGAACTGGGCGTGGGATCCGGTGGCGCAGGCCTATTACTGGCACCGCTTCTATGCGCATCAGCCCGACCTCAATTTCGACAACCCGCATGTCGAGAAGGCGGTCGTCAACGTCATGCGCTACTGGCTCGACATCGGCGTCGACGGAATGCGGCTCGACGCGGTGCCCTATCTGATCGAGCGCGAGAGCACGATCAACGAGAATCTGCCGGAGACCCATGGCGTGCTGAAGCGGCTGCGCCGCGCGCTCGACGAGCGCTATGGCGACCGCATGCTGCTTGCCGAGGCCAACCAATGGCCCGAGGACGTGCTGCAGTATTTCGGCGAGGGCGACGAATGCCACATGGCGTTCCACTTCCCGCTGATGCCGCGGATCTTCATGGCGGTAGCGACCGAGGATCGCCATCCCATCACCGACATCATGCGCCAGACGCCGGACATCCCCGCGAACTGCCAATGGGCGGTCTTCCTGCGCAATCACGACGAGCTCACGCTCGAGATGGTGACCGACCGCGAGCGCGACTACCTCTGGACCTATTACGCCACCGACAAGCGCATGCGGCTCAATCTCGGCATCCGCCGGCGCCTCGCGCCGCTGATGGAGAACGACCGGCGGCGCATGGAGCTGCTCAACGGTCTGATGTTCTCGATGCCCGGCACGCCGGTTATGTATTACGGCGACGAGATCGGCATGGGGGACAACATCTTCCTCGGCGACCGCGACGGCGTGCGGACGCCGATGCAATGGTCGCCCGACCGCAATGCGGGCTTCTCGCGCGCCGACCCGGCGCAGCTTTATCTGCCGCCGATCATGGACGCGATCTACGGCTATCAATCGGTCAATGTCGAGGCGCAGAGCCGCTCGCCCTCGTCCTTCCTCAACTGGATGAAGCGCCTCATCGCCGTGCGCAAGGGTCGCCTCGCCTTCGGCCGCGGCGATCTCCGCTTTCTCTACCCGGCGAACCGCAAGGTGCTGGCCTATCTGCGCTCGCACGGCGAGGAGACCATCCTCTGCGTCTTCAATCTCTCGCGCGCCTCGCAGGCGGTCGAGCTCGACCTCTCCGGCTTCCGCGGGCGGGTGCCGCTCGAGCTCTTCGGCCGCAGCAGCTTCCCGCGGATCGGCGAGCTGCCCTATCTCCTGACGCTGGCCGGGCACAGCTTCTACTGGTTCCTGCTCGATCCTGCCTCCTCCGACGAGACCGCGCTGCGTCCGCAGCCGGCCCTGCCCGAACTCCTCACCATGGTGCTGACCGAAGGCGGCTGGTCGAGCCCCTTCAATCAGCACAATCGGCGGCTGGTCGAGGACGAGGTCCTCCCCGCCTATCTTCCGAGCCAACGCTGGTTTGCCGGCAAGACCGACAAGATCGCCAAGACCTCGGTGCTTGCCGGAAGCATGCTGCCGGGGGAGCCGGGGCAGATGGGCTGGCCGATGTTGCTGGTCGATGTGCGCTTTCGCGAGGGCGAGGGCCAGCGCTATGCCCTGCCGGTGGCGATCACCTGGGAGGAGGAAGGGAGCGAACAGCGCACCGCGCTTCTGCCCTACACGATTGCCCGCGCGCGTCATGGCCGGCGCGAAGGAGCGGTCTACGAGGCGGTTTCGGACCCCGGCTTTGCGCTGGCGGCTGTGAAGGCGGTGGGCGCGGCGAGCGTGCTCCCGGGGCGGGGCGGCAAGGTCGTCTTCGAGCGGACCAGCGCCTTCGCGCAGGCGAGCCTGCCCGCCGCGCCGGTGGTGAAGCGCGTCGGCGGCGAGCAGTCGAACACCTCGATTCTGATCGACGAATACGGCGTGCTGAAGATCTATCGCCGGCTCGTCTCCGGCATCCAGCCGGAAATCGAGGCGACGCGTTTTTTGACCGAGGTCGCGCATTTCGCCAACACACCGCCGCTGCTGGGCTCGTGGCGGTTCGTCGCCGAGGATGGCGAGGAGACGGAGCTCGGCGTGCTCTTCGCCTATGTGCGCAATCAGGGCGATGCCTGGACGCAGGCGCTCAACTATCTTGCCCGCTATCTCGACGAGGGCTTGCTGATGGCGCCGCGCGAGGCGCGACCGAGCGAGCCGCAGACACCGCTGACCCCGGAGGCGACCGCCCACCCCGTCTATCTCGAATTCGCGGCGCAGCTCGGCCTGCGCACCGCGGAGCTGCATCGCGCGCTTTGCCCGGAGTTCGCGGTCGAGCCGGCCTTCGCGCCGGAGCCGACGACGGAGGCCGACCTCACCGCCTGGCGCGAGCGCGCCGTCCGCGCCGCCAGCGCTACGCTCGATGCGCTCGCGCGCGGCCGCCGCGAACTGTCTGCGCCGGGCCAGCTCCTCGCCGACCGCCTGCTGGAGCGGCGCAAGGTGCTGCTCGATCGCTACGGCGCTCTGCTGCCGGCGCGGCTCGATGCGCTGAAGACGCGTTTTCACGGCGATTACCACCTGGGCCAGGTGCTCGCGGTGCAGAACGACTTCACCATCATCGATTTCGAGGGCGAGCCGCTGCGCGGCCTCGCCGAGCGCCGCGCGAAGAGTTCGCCGCTGCGCGACGTTGCCGGCATGCTGCGTTCCTATGCCTATGCCGCCGCCACCGCGGTGCGGCAGATGGCCGAGATCCAGCCCGCCGTCCAGACGGTGCTGCAGGCGCATGCCGAGGATTGGCGGCGCCAGGTCACCGCCGCCTTCATGGAGCGCTATCGCGCCACCATGGCCGGCATCGCCTCGTTCCCGGCCGATCCGGACGTCGCGCAGTCGCTGCTCGATTTCTTCACCCTCGAGAAGGCGGTCTACGAGGTGGGATACGAGCTGGCGCAGCGGCCGCAGTGGGCAGTGATCCCGCTCGCGGGCGTGCTCGGCCTGCTCGGCGAAGGAGACGTCGATGGCGCAGCTTAGCGCGGGGGCGCGCGCGATCCTCGATGCGCGCAACGGCGATCCCTTCGGCTATCTCGGCATGCACGCCGTGGGTGGCAGCCAGTGCGTGCGCGTCTTCCTGCCCTGGGCGCGGCGGCTCTGGGTACTCGATGCGGCGAGCGGCGAGGTCGCGGGCGAAATGCAGCGCGTCCATTCCGACGGTCTCTGGTCCGGCATGCTCGGCCGGCGGCCGCGCTTCCGCTACCGGCTGCGGGCCGAGGGCGAGCTCGGCACGATCGAACTCGACGACATCTACTCCTTTCCGCCGGTGCTCGGCGATCTCGATGTTCATCTCCTCGCCGAAGGCACGCATCTCGAGAGCTACCGCGTACTGGGCGCCCATTGTCGCGAGCATGAAGGCGTCACCGGCGTGTCCTTTGCTCTCTGGGCGCCCAATGCGCACCGGGTCAGCGTCATCGGCGAGTTCAACGATTGGGACGGCCGGCGCTGCCCGATGCGCCTGCGCCACGCTGCCGGCGTGTGGGAGATCTTCATTCCGGGGCTCGAGCCCGGCCGCTTCTACAAATACGAGATCATCGGGCCCGATGGCGCCCTGCTGCCGCTCAAGGCCGATCCCTATGCGCAGCGTGCGGAACACCCGCCCGGAACCGCCTCCTGCATCGCGCCCGCCTCGCATCATGGCTGGGAGGATCGCGCCTGGATCGAGAACCGCTGGCGCAACAACGAGCGCGACGCGCCGATCTCGGTCTACGAGGTGCATCTGGGTTCCTGGCGGCGCGTCCCCGAAGAGGGCGCGCGCTTCCTCACCTACCGCGAGATGGGCGAGCAGCTGGTGCCTTACGTGCGCGACATGGGCTTCACCCATATCGAGCTGATGCCGGTGAGCGAGTTCCCCTTTGACGGCTCCTGGGGCTATCAGCCGATCGGGCTCTTCGCGCCGACGACGCGCTTCGGCACGCCGGATGATTTCCGCGGCTTCGTCGAGACCTGCCATCGGGCCGGCATCGGCCTCTGGCTCGACTGGGTGCCGGGCCATTTCCCGACCGATGCCCATGGTCTCGCACGCTTCGACGGCACAGCGCTCTACGAGCACGCCGATCCGCGCCAGGGCTTTCAGCGTGACTGGAACACGTTCGTCTACAATTTCGGGCGGCGCGAGGTGGCGAATTTCCTGCTGTCGAACGCGCGCTACTGGGTGGACGAGTTCCACATCGACGGGCTGCGCGTCGATGCCGTGGCCTCGATGCTCTATCTCGACTACAGCCGGCCGCCGGGCGAGTGGGTCCCGAACGAGCATGGCGGTCGCGAGAACCTCGCGGCGATCGCCTTCCTGAAGCGCATGAACGAGCTCGTCTTCGGCACCGGCAGTGGCGCCACCACCGCGGCCGAGGAATCGACCGCCTGGCCGATGGTATCCCGGCCGACCTATCTCGGCGGGCTCGGCTTCGGCTTCAAATGGAACATGGGGTGGATGCACGACACGCTGCGCTACATGGCGCTCGACCCGATCCATCGCAAATACCACCACAACGACCTGACCTTCGGCCTGCTCTATGCCTACCACGAGAATTTCATCCTGCCGCTGAGCCACGACGAGGTCGTCCACGGCAAGGGGTCGCTGATCGGCAAGATGCCCGGCGACCGCGGGCAGCGCTTCGCCAATCTGCGCGCCTATTACGGCTTCATGTGGACCCATCCCGGCAAGAAGCTGCTGTTCATGGGCGGCGAGTTCGCGCAGGAGCGCGAATGGAACCACGATCGGAGTCTCGACTGGCATCTCCTCGCCGATCCCATGCATCGCGGCGTGCAGATGGTGGTGCGCGACTTGAACCGCCTCTACCGCGAGATCCCGGCGCTGCACCAGCTCGATTGCGAGCCTGACGGCTTCGCCTGGATCGACGCCGGCGATTCCGAGCAGAGCACGCTCTCCTATCTGCGCCGCGGCCGCGATCCGCACGAGCTCGCGCTGATCGTCTGCAATTTCACGCCGGTGCCGCGCTTCGGCTTCCTGGTGGGATCGCCGCGCGGCGGGCGCTGGCGCGAGCGCTTCAACAGCGACGCGCTCGACTATGGCGGCAGCGGGCTCGGCAATGCCGGCCTCGTCGTGGCCGAGGAGCATTCGGTGCACGGCCGGCCGCACGCGCTCCGCCTCACCCTGCCGCCGCTGGCGACGCTCATCCTGACACCCGATCCGGAACCCGGCTGATGGAGGTGAAGACCGAAGTCTGGCCGGGCCGCCCCTATCCGCTCGGCGCGACCTGGGACGGCAAGGGCGTCAACTTCGCGCTCTTCTCGGAGAATGCCGACGCGGTCGAGCTCTGCCTCTTCGACGCGGCGGGGCTGCACGAGGTGGCGCGCATCAGGCTGCCGGAATACACCGACCAGGTCTGGCACGGCTATCTGCCCGACGCGCGTCCCAATCTGCTCTACGGCTATCGCGTCTAC
>Ga0134125_10000882_pt1 | contig 38639 bp, 27 predicted proteins | sample KB31751_FD_96464 | JGI IMG/M metagenome (GOLD analysis project Ga0134125, IMG submission 96464) | Terrestrial soil microbial communities with excess Nitrogen fertilizer from Kellogg Biological Station, Michigan, USA - KB3-175-1 | ecosystem: Environmental > Terrestrial > Soil > Unclassified ...
CAGGCATCGATTAATTTCTTCATACCGTCGGGGCCGCCGTAGGCATGATGCGGAGCGAACAGATCGACACCGTCGTACCCCCAGCCACGCTCGCCGGGAAACTCGACGACGGGCATGAGTTCGACATGCGTGACGCCGAGTTCCTTCAGATAGCCGAGGCGTTCGATCGCGCTCTCAAAAGTGCCGCCTGGCGTGAAAGTGCCGATGTGCAGTTCGTAAACGATTGCGGAGGAAAGTGGCGGCGGCTGCCAGGATCGCGCGGTCCACTCGAATGCCGAATGATCGACCACGCGGGATGCGCCGTGAACGCCATACGGCTGCCACGGCGACCGGGGATCGGGGGCTGGCTGTCCGCCATCCACGGAGAATGAATAGTCCGTGCCTGGCCCGGCATCGGCCGTTTTCGCGGACCACCATCCGCGCGAGTCGAGGGCAAGAGGCACGCGCCGGCCGCTAAGAACCGCATCTACCGATTTGGCATGCGGCGCCCAGACGTGAAATCTGTTCATCCGGCGGACTCCCTGATCAGCAGCGCTACCGGGAAGCGGCCCAGCAGGGAAGCCATTTCGACCTTTCCTCCCTCGAGGATCTCGCCGGTGAACTGGTTCTTCCATTCGCCGGCTGCAATTTCGAGAACCGTCGCATCCCAGTCTATATGCGCGACGGCCAGACGTGGGACGGCGATCACGGCATTCTCCCCGCGCTGATAAGCGACGATCGCTCCGGCTTTGGGTCCCGCGGACCAGAGCGGCGTGTACGTTCCCCGCGGCCCGAACGATTCCTCGTTTGCGTGGCGCGCGCGCAACGCCTGGCGAATCATCCAGAGCTTGGGCAGTCCTTCGGCGGAACGCGCCAGTATCTGCTCGGGCGTGAGTCCTTCAAGCGCCGCCAGCAGCCGCGTGCGAATCTCATAATCCACCGGGTGGCGATTATCGGGATCGACCAGGCTGAGGTTCAGAATCTCCGTTCCCTGGTAGATATCTGGAATGCCGGGCGCGGTGAGCTTCAGCAGATTGAGCGCAAGCGATGCTGTCTGCGCCGGTTCGAGAAGCAGGGCGAGAAAGGATTCGAAATCGGCCGTAAAGGCTTTATCGTTCAAAATCGCATCGCAGAAGCGCCGCAGCGCGGTTTCGTATTCCTCGTCCGGATTGAGCCAGGAGCTGCGGTCCTTGGACTCGCGGACCACTTTCTCCATGTAGCGGTTGAGGCGCTCGGCGGAGATAGGCCACGCGCCTACCAGTGTCTGATAGAGAAAGTATTCGGTGCGGCGGTCCGGGCGATCGTTATCCTTGTGCTGCGCATTCATGGCGGCCCAGCGATTCACGGTCTCCGACCACAATGGTACCTGGCTCGCGAGCAGCCCGATGCGAATCCGCACATCTTCGCTTCGCTTCGTGTCATGCGTTGAAGTGGCCAGCATCGTCTGCGGATAGCTGGCCTGGATCTGAGCGCACCAGCGGTGGAACTCATCGACCGAGACACTGAACCGCGCGGGATCGCCGCCCACCTCATTCAGTGAAATGAGCCGCGCGTAGCGATAGAACGCCGTGTCTTCCACGCCCTTGGCCATCGCGGCGGCGGTTACCTGCTGGAAGCGCAGGATGAATTCCTCTTCCTGCTCGCCGGGCACGCGAAGAAGAAGCACGTTCGCCAGGAAGTTGAACAGACGCTGTTCGATCTCAGGGCGCGCGGCGGCGGCGTCGGCCGCGGCCTGGGTGATGTAACCGGTCTCTGCTTCGGTGGGCCCGCCGGATCCCGGGCGGACATAGGTGCGATAGACCGAAAAGGATGCAATCGTTTCGCGGATGACTTCGTGGATTTCGTGACGCGTGTAATCACGATAGTCGCGGTTGTGCTCGCAGATATCCACGAACAGCGCGGTGAGGCGATTGATATCGCTGCCGAGCAGCTCGCGGAGGATCAGGGCCTTCGATTCGCGCGCCACCGGGCGGAAATCGGACGGGGCTCCCGTAAATGTCCGGTAGAGCTCAGTCATGGAGGCTTCACCGGCCGGATCGACGAAGAGGCCGCACGCGAGATTCAGGAAATCGTAGCCCGTGGTTCCCGCAATATTCCAGCGCGGATGCAGATTTTCGTGGGGTGCCAGAATCTTTTCGGCGACGATCCAGAGATCGGGCACGGCGGCGCGAAGACGATCGAAATACTCGCCGGGATCGCGCAGTCCATCGGGATGATCGATGCGAAGGCCGTCCACCTGGCCGCTCTTCAGCCATTCGAGAATGAGCTGGTGGGTATCGGCAAACACGCGATCCTTGCCCGGGCGAATACCGACGAGCGAATTGATATCGAAAAACCGGCGGTAAACCAGTTCACTCTCCGCGGTCCGCCAGCGGGAGAGACGATAATTCTGTCTGCTGAGAATGGAATCGAGCGCCTCGATATCGCGATTGGTTTCCTCGATGACGGCCGCAATCTGTTGGGCGACGGCAGGGCGCTCTTCCGACAGCCGCGCAATCTGCTCCCGAATGGCTTCTTTGTTACGATCGCGCTGCAGGCGGCTGTTCCAGGTGGTCTCGCCCGCCTGCTGCAGGCGAACGAGCGCGTCCGCGAGAAAGCCGAGATACGACGAACCCGCCCGCTCGGCTGCTTTCGCCACCAGGCCGGCAATGGATTCCGGCGCCAGCGGAAATTTGTGGTCGTGATAACTAATGATGAAATGGCCGCCGCTGTATTCGAGCTGAATTTGCCCGGAGGAAAGAATCAGGCCGTAATGGTCGCCTAATACCGGGAGCAGGATCTTGTGGCGATATCGCTCCTCAGGGCCGTTCCATTCGATGTCGAAGTAGGGGGCGTAGCGGCTGGCCTCGCCGTTTTCGAGAACATCCCACCACCAGCGGTTGCCGCCGACGATCGCCATGTGGTTGGGGACCACATCCAGCACCTGGCCAAGCCCGAGTTTCTGCAGCGTTTCGACAAAGCGCTGCTGCGCTTCTTCGCCGCCCAGTTCGCGGTTGACGCGCTGGAAATCGACGATGTCATATCCATGCGTACTGCCGGGAGCGGCCTGCAGAAATGGCGAGCAGTAGACGTGAGAGATTCCCAGATCACGCAGATATGGCGCTATACGGGCAGCATCATCGAACGTGAATCCCGGCTGAAGCTGGATTCTGTATGTGGCAAGCGGTGCCCTCAATGATGTCGAATCGAGCAATTTGCGGGCCAACCACATTTGTCCGCGCCGACCCTTAAAAGGAGAAGTGATTGCTTAATCAGCTTTGGAGGTTTCCATGCCGGAAAAGAAGACTATCAAGCGGGCACGCGAAGACGCACGCGAAGGACAGTCGCCTTCCACGCAGGCGGGCGAGTTCGTTCGAGAGGAAATCGAGCATGTCCGCGAGGGCAAGCACGGCGCCCGGAACACGAAGCAGGCAATCGCAATCGGCCTCTCTAAGGCCCGGCGCGCTGGAGTGAAGCTGCCGCCTTCCAAGAACAGCTCAGAGCAGACGAGAGCGCAGGCGCGGCGGGACACTGAGAAAGGCGAATCGGGCAGCCGGAAGACGTCCGCTACTCGCTCACGGGCGACCAGCCATGCATTGAAGCGGGAAGGGCACGAGTCGGCTTCGAGCAGTGCGCTGTCACGTCAGGCTCGTACGAGCGCGCGTCACCGCACATCGGAGAGCCGCAGTCGCGCGGCGCGCAAGGCGGCGAGAACGCGCGCCAAACGTCGGAGCTGAGATGGGTGCCTCAAAAAAGAAGTGGGTGCGGACAGTCAAGACCGACTCCACGCATCCACCGGAAGGTCTGTTCACGAAAAGCGCGGCGACCATCGCACGAACACTGGCTTCGAAGAAAGTCTCTCCGAAGGGACCGGGCTCCGGGATGCGCATGCTCACATACTTCATCAACCGCGGCGGGCGGAATCTCAGCGCGGGCCGCCGCAAGGAGCTGGAGAGAGCGAAGGAGATGCTGTCGCGCCACGTCAAAAACGCGAGCCATCGTGAGAGCGGTTAGCAACAGTACACTGGCATCGCAGGTGCATTTCTCCTGAATCGAAATGGGGCCAAAGACGGGTCTGGGGCTGGCGGTTCTCACTTTGGCCTGCGCGATAAACTCCGCCGCGCAAATTGCGCAGTTCGAAGGGCAGAAGATCGCCGATATCGAGTACTCTCCCGCGCCCATTCTCGACCCCGCCGATCTCAACATCGTTCAGCTCCTGCACAAAGGAGACACGCTCGAGGCGCTTGACGTTGGCGACACAATCGATGCGATGTTTGCAACAGGCCGCTTTGCCGACATCGTGGTGGAAGCGGAAAAGGCGCCGGCGGGCGGCGTCATCGTCCGCTTTGTTCTGACACCGCAACTGTTTGTTGGCGGATCGGCTGTGGAAGGGAAGATCGCGAATCCTCCGAATCGCGCCGAACTGCTGAGCGGCAGCCAGTTGGTGTTGGGCGCTCCGTTCCGCGACGAGGATGTGAAGCGCAGCGTTGACCGCATGACGCGGCTCTTTCGCTCGAACGGGCTGTTCGAAGCCACGGTTGAGCCGAAGATCGAGCGCGCGCCCGCCGGTTCAGATGCGGATGTGCAGCAGGTGTTCGTCACGTTTCAGGTGAAAGCCGGAAACCGCGCGAAGTATGGAATGCCCGTCATTGAAGGCGCGGGTCCGCTTTCCGACGACACCGTCCTCAGGGCAACCGGATGGCGATATCCGCTGATCCATTGGTGGAAGAGGGTGACAAGCCAGCGCACGCGCGCCGGTGTGCAGGGCGTCCAGGCGCGCTATCAGAAGGACGATCGCCTGCTATCGAAAGTGGAACTGCAGGATACGGATTACGATGCCGAGCACCATAAGGCGATCCCGCATCTGAACATCACGGCCGGGCCGAAGGTGAAAGTCGAAGCGGTGGAAGCCAACATTTCGAAGCGCGTGCTGAAACGCTATGTGCCGGTATTTTCGGAGCACGGCGTCGATACCGATCTGCTGGTGGAAGGCCGGCGCAATCTCCACGATTACCTGCAGAGCCAGGGCTATTACGATGCCGATGTCGATTTCCGCGTGCAGCCTCCGGTGAATGACCTTGAAACCATCCAGTACGTGATTTCGAAAGGTCAGCGTTACCGCATGGTGCATCTCGAAATCAAAGGCAACAAGTATTTCGACACGGACACCATACGCGAACGAATGTTTATCGCGCCGAAGGCGTTCAACCTGCGGCGCGGGCGTTACAGCGACGCGTTCCGGCGCCGCGACGAGGCCAGCATCTCCGACCTCTACCAGGCGAACGGGTTTCGCGACGTGCAGGTCGTCACGCAGGTGGATCGCAACTATCAGGGCCATCAGGGCGATGTCGCCGCGACAGTCAATATCACGGAAGGTTCTCAATGGGTGGTGGACAGGCTGACGGTCAACGGTCCGCTCGAACCGAATCGCAGTCAGGTGCTTCCACTGATGAACTCCGTGCCAGGGCAGCCGTTTTCCGATGTCTCGATGGCGGCGGATAGAAGCGCCGTGCTGACCTGGTACTATTCGCACGGTTATCCCTCCGCGACTTTCCGCGCGCAATGGAGCGGGAGCGCTACGCCGCATCATGTGGAAGTCACCTACACGATTCTGGAAGGCGCTCCGCAGTTTGTGCGCGGCATCCTGACGCACGGCCTGCACACGACGCGTCCCAGCCTGGTCGAAAAGGCAATCTCACTGCATGCCGGCGATCCGCTTTCGCCCGTCGAGCAAACGGAAACGCAGAAGCGCCTTTACGATCTCGGCATCTTCGCGCGCGTCGACACCGCGGTGGAGAACCCGGATGGCGAAGCTCAGCATAAATACATCCTCTATGATTTCGAAGAAGCCAACCGGTACTCAGTGAGCGCCGGCATTGGCGCGCAGGTGGCGCGGTTCGGCAAGCCCAGCACGCAGAGCCTCGGCTCGCCGGCGGGTTCGACGGGCTTCAGCCCCGAGACTTCCGTCAGCGTCAGCCGCCTCAACCTGTGGGGCCGCGGACACACCGCGTCCGCGCATTTGGTTTATTCATCGATCGACAAATCCGGTTCACTGACTTATGAGGAGCCACGGTTCTTCGGTCTGGATGGCCGCAATATTACTTATTCGCTGGTTTACGAAGACCAGCGGGACGTGCGGACGTTCGCATCGAAGCGCGCGGAAGCGTCGGTTCAGGTCTCGCAGAAATTCAGCAAGGCGACGACCGGCATGTTCCGCTATTCCTACCGGCGCGTCAGCGCGAGCCAGATCGTCATTCCGGTGCTTCTGATCCCGCAGTTACTGCAGCCGGTACGCCTTGGCATTCTGTCGGCGAATGTGGTGCGCGATCACCGGGACAACTCGGCGAATCCGCGCCGCGGCAGCCTGAACAGCGCCGATATCCGGCTGGCTGCGCGCTGGTTTGGTTCCCAGCGCAGTTTCGGCGCCGCGCTGATACGTAACGCGACCTACTACAGCCTGACCAAGAGTATCGTGCTGGCGCGCCAGACGGAATTCGGACTGATCGAGCCCTTTTCGCCGCCGAAGGGGCTGAGCGAGATGCAGTCGGTTCCGCTGCCGGAACGGTTCTTTGCGGGCGGCGCCGATTCGCTGCGCGCGTTTGCATTTAACGAAGCAGGTCCGCGCGATACGGGAGTGCCGATTTTTCCCGGTGGCCCTTCGTCACAGGCCACCGGCTTTCCGCTGGGGGGCAATGCGCTGTTCACCAATAACGTGGAACTGCGCTTCCCGCTGATCGGTGAGAACATTCAGGGCGTGTTGTTTCATGACATGGGCAACGTGTTTTCGTCGCTGAGCGACATGTCGTTGCGATTCCGCCAGCATAACCTTCAGGATTTCGATTACATGGTGCATGCGGCCGGCATCGGCGTGCGGTACCGAACGCCCGTTGGGCCGGTGCGTGTCGATCTGGCGTACACGCTGAATCCGCCGTCGTTCAATGGCTTCAATGGAACGCCGCAGCAGTTGCTGCAGTGCGATCCGAACGATCCGGCGACCGCGGGGAAGAGTTTCTGCCAGGTCACCCGGCAGAATACGGGGCGGATTCAGTTCTTTTTCTCCATCGGGCAGACATTCTGATATGCGGCGCGTAATTCTCATTTCAATGCTGGTGGCTTCGGCGCTTCCGGGTGCGGTGGTTCTGGACCGCGTGGCGGTGGTGGTGGGCAAGCGTGCCATCAAGCTGAGCGACATTGAGCGGGACATTCGTGTTACCGCTTTCCTCAACCGCACGGCGGTGGATACGAGTCCGGCGGCCCGCTGTAAGTCAGCCGAACGCCTGGTGGATCAGACGGTCATTCGCGATGAAATTGCAACCGGCGATTACGAGCGCGCCACCGATCAGGAAGCCGCCGGGCTGCTGAGTAATCTCCGGCGCGACCGGTTTGGCGGTTCCGAAGCGCGACTTCGCCAGGATCTCACGAAATATGGCGTCACCCAGGATCAGGTCACTGAAGCTCTGCGCTGGCAGCTCACCGTCCTGCGCTTTATTGAAGAACGGTTCCGGCCGGCTGTGATGATCCCCGACGAGGCGGTGAAAGCATATTACGATCAGCACCTCGCGGAATTGCGTAAGCAGAATCCGAACGCTTCGAGTTTCGAAGCGCTGCAGCCGAAAATTCGCGAACAGCTTGCGTCCGTGGAGGTGGACAAGCAGTTCGATGCCTGGCTGACAGATAAGAAGCAGGACGATCGCGTCACGTTTATCAAGGAGGCATTCGAATGAGCCGCGGGTGGAGGATCGCGCGCAATGTGGCGATTGGGATAGCCGCGCTCGTCGTTCTCGTTGCCGTCGGCGCGTCGATCGCGGTCCATACGGAATGGTTCGGCAATTTCGTCCGCCAGAAGATTATCGCCGCGATTGAAGACAGCACGGGCGGGCGGACAGAGATCGGGGCCTTCCGGTTCAACGAATCGCACCTCGAAGCTACGGTGGACGATTTGACGATCCACGGCCTCGAACCGGCCGATGCCGCGCCGTTTGTTCGCATTCGCAACGTCGTTGTCAGCGTGCGGCTGTTCACGCGGCTGAATCAGATCGTCAATGTCGCGAACGTCATCGTGAACCAGCCGCAGGTCCATGTCATGACACTGGCGGATGGACGCAGCAATATTCCGACGCCGCGGAATTCATCGCCGCCGAAGGACAAGCCGCTGAAGCCGGTGGTGGATCTCGCGATTGGACATTTCGAGATCAACCAGGGCGCGCTGCTGCTGGAGCAATCGACCATTCCGTTGAATGCGCAGGCGGACGATCTGAAAGCCCGGCTGGATTACAACCTGCTTGCCTCGACGTATGGCGGGCAGGTTTCGTTCGCGCCGGTCTACGTGATGGCGGGCCGCCGCACGCCGGTTCGCGTGGATGTGAAACTCCCGGTTACGATCGGAAGCGACCGGATCGAACTGCATCGCGCCACGGTATCGACGGCGGCATCCGTTCTTTCGGTGGATGGCTCCGTCACCAACATTCGTCATCCGCAGATCGATGCCAAACTGAACGGGACGATCGGAACAACGGACCTCCGCTACGGGGGTGGCATCGAAATGTCGACGGAGCGCGATCTGCCCCGCTACATCCAGCTCGTGGCGGATCTGAGGGCGTCGAACGATTCCATCGACGTGAGGAATCTGCGGATGACGATCGGCGATTCCTCGATCGAAGCGTCGGGCGCGCCGCGAGATCCGAATGGCTCCGGGTCGCTGAGCGTCCGTTCGAAGCTCGCGCTCGGGCAACTCGCGCGATTATTCCAGGTGCCCGCGGAAGTTGCCGGCAGCCTGGCGCTCAACGGGAATGCGAAGTGGGCGTCCGCCAACAACTATTCCTTTGCAGGCGATCTGCGGGGCGATGGAATCGCCGTCACGCAGGGAACAACCGCGATCCGCGACGTCAATCTCACGTCGGGCGTCCATGCGGACCAGAGCAATGTCGAATTGCAGCATCTGATTCTGCGGGCGTTCGGCGGCAGCTTCGAGGGCGAGGTGGGTTTGCGCCAATTGCGTTTTTACAAGGTGGATGGGCGGCTGCGCGGGTTCGACATCCAGCATGGACTTGCGACCGTAGGAACAAAGCTGCCATACGAAGGCGCAGTGAGCGGTACGGTGACGGCCGAAGGCGATCTGAAATCCAATCAGAGCCTCACCGCGCAGGCGCGCATGACGATCACTCCCGGCAAAACCGGCATTCCAGTCTCGGGCCAGCTCAACGCGAATTATTCAGCGGAGGCGAACAATGTTCGCATTCAGAACTCGTATCTCGCGCTCCCGCATACGCGGCTCGATCTGGAAGGCGATCTGACGAAGAGCCTTCACCTCGCGCTGAAATCCGGTGATCTCAATGACGTGCTCGCCGCGACCACGGTCTCGCGTGACACCGTCGCCCTGAATCGGGGAACGCTGACGTTCGACGGCAATGCGACCGGTAGTCTGCGGGCGCCCCGGCTCTCCGGCCACCTTGGAGCTACCAGCATTGCGGTCGAGGGCCGCCAGTTCGATTCGGTGGCGGCCGACCTCACGGCATCGGCATCGGGCGCGACCGTCTCGAATGGCGTCATCGCCCGCGCGGGCGCGGGGACCGGGATGCATGCGCAGTTCTCGGGATCGGCCGCACTCGCCAACTGGAAGCTGCCTTCGAGCGCTCCGGTGCGGGCGGACATTACCATCAATCCCGCGGATCTGGCGGATCTCGCCGCGCTTGCAGGCCAGAAGGACGGCGGTTATTCCGGCCCGGTCACCGTGGAGGCGCACGTAACGGGCACCGCCGGTAATCCGCTCGGCGCCGTGCGCATGGATGCCGGCAAGGGAACCATCCAGAATCGGCCGTTCGATCAGGCTCACCTCGAAGCCAATCTGAACGATCGCGTCGTGACAATTCCGGCCGCCTGGATTCAGGGCGGCGCGGGCCGCGCCAATGTCACTGGCGAGTTCCGTCATCCGGCGGACAGCTTTACCACCGGCCAGGTCCACGCCAAACTCACGACCACGCAGCTCGATCTGGCGAAGTTCCCCGTTCCCCTGCCGCGCAATACGACAGGGAACCTGCAGGCGAACCTGGAGGCAACCGGTAATCTGCGGGCCAGACCGGCGACGCCGTTTCTGCTATCTTCGGTCACCGGCGACATCACTGGGCGCGGTCTGAAAATCGGCAACGAAGATTACGGGAATCTCGACCTCAACCTTCGAACCTCCGGCAATACAGCGACCTATAACGTCAGCCTCGTTTCGGGTTCATCGCATATTCAGATGAACGGGGCGACGCAACTGGAGCAGGACTACCCGACGACCGCTGACGCGACCCTCACCGACATCGCCGTAGCGAAACTTCTGAACGCCGCCGAGCGAACCGACATTCCCGCGAAGGGGACGCTTTCCGGCACCGCGCATCTGACCGGGACCCTGGGCAATCCGCAGGGCAGCGCGAAGCTGGAACTCACGCGCGCCGTTCTCTACGATGAGCCTGTGGAGCGCGTCCGTCTCCAGGCTTCTTATCTCCCCAACCGAATCGATCTTCAGCAACTCCAGATCACAGCCAGTGGCGCCAGCATCGAAATAACGGCGCGTTACGATCATCCCGCCGGCAATCTCCAGAGCGGTAGCGCGACATTCGAAATCAACAGCAGCCGGCTGGATCTGGCGCGCATCCACAATATCCAGACGCGGCGTCCGGGTCTTGCGGGCGCGGTGCAACTGGAGGCAAAGGGCAGCGGCTCTATCGCGGCAACCGGGACACGCCTTCAGCTTCATGACCTCAACCTGAACCTCGCCGCCACTGGTGTGCAGGCGCAGGGCGAAAACTTCGGCGATCTGAAGCTCACGGCCAGCATGGCATCCGCCAGCCGCGTTCAGTTCGCGCTCGATTCCAATCTGGCGGATTCACAGATCCAGGGGCAGGGCAGCCTCGATCTGACCGCCGGCTATCCGGTCAGTGTGCAACTCAAGGTGCAGAATGCGCTCTACTCGAGAATTGCGAAGCTTATGGGCGTGACGCTCGCCGAACCGGATCGCATCGAAGCCGCGGTCGATGGGCAGGTAAGCGTAAACGGCCCCATCGAGCACGTGGATCAGCTTCGCGGCAACGTTCAGCTTACTCGCGTCAGCATCACCGCCAAAGGGGAGCCTGGCCAGCCGCGTCCCGTGGAGATCACCAATCAGGGCCCGCTCACCGCATCGCTGGATCGCGGCGTCGTACAGCTTCAGAACGTGCATCTGCAAGGAGCTGACATGGACGTGCAGGCGCACGGCACGGCGTCCATCAACGGCGGACCTTTGGCCCTGTCTGTGAACGGCAACGTGGGGCTTGCCATTCTCCGGAGATTCAACGACGATATTTATTCCGCAGGCAGCATTACGCTCGCGGCGACGATTCGGGGCACAGCCGCCGCGCCGATGATGCGCGGACAGGTGGCTCTCAAAGATGTGACTCTCACCTATGCCACTCTGCCAAACGGAATTTCGAAGGCCAACGGGACCATCCTTCTCAGCGACAAGACAGCGAACATCCAGAACCTGACGGCGGAATCTGGCGGCGGCAAACTCACGCTCAGCGGATTCGCGGAGTACGGCGAGCCGCTGCGTTTTGGTATCCAGCTGCGCGCTCAGCAGGTGCGCGTGCGGGCTCAGCCAGGCGTGAGCGTCATTGTTGGCGGCAGTGTGCAATTGGCGGGAACGTCGCGCAGCAGCGCGATCATCGGTAACGCCACCATCGATCAGGTGAATTACAATCCCACCACCGATATCGCTTCGATCCTCTCGAAAGCGACGCCTTCTGTGCAGTCCGCCGCCGCGCCATCGCCGATTCTGGAAAACATGCGCCTCGATGTTCGCGTGCGTACTGCCTCCGGGCTCGCGGTGCAGGCCGAAATCGCGCAGGGTCTTTCCGCCACGGCCGATCTTCGCGTGCAGGGTAATGTGGCGCAGCCGGGGGTGCTGGGGCGCGTGAATATCAACGGAGGCCAACTGGTGTTCCTGGGCTCTTCCTTCTCGGTCGATTCCGGTACTATCGCCTTTTACAATCCGCTTCGCGTCGATCCCATTCTCGATATCAGCCTCGAAACGCAATCGCAGGGCATTCAGGTGATCCTGCGCGTCACCGGTCCGGTGGACAACATGAAGCTCAGCTACACGTCGAATCCGCCGCTGCAGTTCAGCGAGATCGTCTCCCTGCTCGCGACGGGGAAGACTCCCACATCCGACCCCACGCTTCTGGCGAATCAGCCGCAGGTCCCACAGTCCTCTTTGCAGCAGATGGGTGAGTCGGCCATTTTGGGCGAGGCTGTGGCGAACCCGGTGGCCGGGCGGCTGCAGCGCGTGTTCGGCGTTTCGGAGCTTAAGATCGATCCCGCATTCCAGGGCGCATCCGCGGTGCCCACTGCGAGGCTGACGCTGCAGCAGCGAATTACCACCAACGTGACGTTCACTTACACCTCCGCGCTCGACGATCCCAACGGCCAGATCATCAAGATCGAATGGGCGTTTGATCCGAAGTGGTCCGCAGTTGCCACGCGCGATCAGAATGGCATCTTCAGCGTGAACTTCTTCTATAAACGCCAATTCCGCTGAGCACAGTGCGAAATCACCTGTTGGCGGCGCGATTGCACTCTTCCAGAGCAGAGGTTCTTATGACTAAGAAGAACACCGGAAGTAACGATACAACCCTGAAGAACGATGGCAGGACTTCCCCGCCGGGAATGGCGCCCGATGCGGCGCACGCTCCGAAGGGAGTCAGCATCGGCCGGCGTGAGACAGAAGTCGAGGAGCAATTCAGTAATTCCCCGCAGAACGCTCAGGCACGGCAAACCGAGCGCAGGAAGTAATTCGATTCGTTCCGAATCCGAAGGGCGGGCGGGCTTCGGCTCGCCCGCCCTGCTATTTCACGGCTGCTGAATGTCCTTCCTTGGATGCAATCGCAGCGTATAGACGCGGGTGAATTCCGCCCCGAAAAAGAAAAGCTGCGCTGAATAATAAATCCACAACAGCACAATCAGGAATGAACCGGCGGGTCCGTAAGTGGAACCGTAGGGTGCCCGCCCCAGATATGCCCCGATTGCGTGCTTGCCCAGCGTGAAGAACAGTGCCGTGACGGCCGCGCCCACAATCACATCGCTCCATCGCAGTTTCACATCAGGCACCAGTTTGTAGATCGCCGCGAACAACAATGTGATCACGGCGTAGGACGAAAAGAACAATATGCCCTGCACCAACAGCGGTGACACGGGCAAGAAAGGTCCGAATTCCTGAGAGAGGGCTTCCGCAATGGTATTCAGCGCCAGAGAAACCACCAGTAACAGACCGGCGGCCACGATCAGGCCGAACAGATAAGCGCGCTCTTTAGCCACCCGCAGCAGGCCGCGCAATCCGGCGAACGGGCCGGACGGAACCCGCCAGATCGTATTGAGCGCATCACGAAGCTCCATCACAACGGCCGATGTTCCCAGCGCAAGGGTCAACAGTCCCAGAACGGTAGTTGTCGCCGTGCTGTGATTGGTCTGCATCAGCCCCTGAATCGCTTTCGCGCCGGCGGTTCCCACCAGATCCTGGATCTGCCACATCAACTGGCCCCGCGCTGCTTTCTCGCCAAGTACCTGGCCGGCAACGGTCGAGACCACAATCAGAAACGGCATCATGGAAAGAACCGAATAGAAGGCGACTGAAGCGCTCATCCTGGGCGCGTTATCGTTCATCCAGTTTTCCATCGTTTCCCTCAGCAGCCTTCCCGTGGTGTGGGCGGCGAGACGCAGCATGGCGTGGAAACGATGCCCCCAGCCCTGGTGCTTATGGTGATGGTCGGTCATTGAAAACGTCCGGGCATTCATACGCAGGATGTTGCGCCGTTTCAACCAGTTCCGGCCGTTTTACGGATGCATTTCGGGGGCCACGGTGGAACTGGCAATTCCTGGAGCGATTTGGGTTATACTGATCGCCAATCGGAGCTTTACAGGAGCCAATATGCGCAGGATATGGATTCGAATTGCCGCTGGGCTGGCCGTCACGGCTGCTCTCATCGTCACCATCACCGCCGACGCGACGGACAATCTGACCGCCGGCAAAGTGGAACTGAAATCGGCTGGAGCGCTTACGTTCGGCCCTGAGGGAATCCTGTTTGTGGGCGATTCAGTCGGCGGCACGGTTGTCGCTCTCGATACCGGCGACCGCACGCCCGCCCACGCCGGAACGAAGATCAATGTGCAAGGGGTGGATTCGAAGATCGCCGCGCTGGTGGGCACTGCGCCCGATCAGATCATGGTCAACGATGTGACCATTAACCCGGTTTCGAAGAACGCCTGGCTCTCTGCTTCGCGGGGACGTGGCGCCGATGCCGCGCCTCTGATCGTTCGGGTGGATGCGAGCGGGAAGGTCAGCGTGCTCGCGCTCGATAACATCCGCCACGCTTCGGTAAACCTGGTGGACGCTCCCGAATCGAAGACCACGGACCGCCAGAATCCGCGCATGATGACCGTGACCGATATGTCGTTCGTCAACGGCAACCTCATGGTGGCCGGGCTCTCGAACGAAGAATGGTCTTCGGCCCTGCGCTCGATCCCCTATCCGTTTAAGAAGGCTGAAGAGGGCGCGACGCTTCAGATCTGGCACTCCTCGCACGGCCGCTATGAAACGCAGTCGCCTGTGCGAACTTTCGTTCCTTATACGATTGGCGGAGAGAAGGTGATTCTCGCGGCCTACACCTGCACGCCGCTCGTGAAGATCCCGGTTTCCGACCTCAAGCCCGGCGCGAAAGTAAAGGGTGTGACGATCGCGGATCTCGGCGCCGGCAACAGCCCGCTCGACATGGTGCCGTACCGCAAAGATGGTCATGATTACATCCTTGTGGCCAACACCTCGTTCGGCGTTGTGAAGATGAAGGCGGACAACATGCAGAGCTATCCGGCAATCGATTCGCCCACGCGCACGGACGTGGCGGGCGTGCCTTATGACAAGCTGCCGGAACTGAAAGACGTTCAGCATATGGCGCAGCTCGATGCCACCGATGCCGTGATCCTGACCGCGAAGAAGGGCCCCGGCCCGGCGTTCAATCCCGGACCTCCGTCTGGCCCTGTTAACCTGCAGACGATTGCGCTTCCGTAAATCCAGCGCGCCGGTGTTCATGCTCGCCGCATTGCTGTTTGCGGCTCTCGCGGGCATCGGCGCGAATTCTGTTTCCATCGCTCTTCAAAATGGCGCATTCCACGTTTTTGGCTGGAATGCGCCATCGTCGCCTCCCGGCGGCGATTGGGGCCGTATTCTTGCGGTCTATACGGGGATGGAAAGTAATCTGCCCGCCGTTTTGGGTTTGTATTCCGTGGAGCAGGGAAGGCTGGTTTTTCGCCCGCGGTATCCGGTGGCTGCGGGCGTAAATTACCGTGTGGTGTTCCATCCGCCGGGCGGTACGGCGGTTGAACAGACCATCGCAGGTCCGCCGCGTCCAGTGAATTCCGTGGCGCGCGTGACAGCGGTTTATCCCAGCGCGGACGTCCTGCCTGCCAACCTGCTGCGATTCTATATTCAGTTCTCCGCGCCCATGAGCAAGGGCGAAGCGGCTGCGCGGCTGCATCTGCTCGATTCGAAAGGGAAGGCGCTGCCGGCGGTGTTTCTCGCCGGCGAGGAGCTCTGGGATCCCGCCGGTACGCGCCTCACCATGACGCTCGATCCCGGACGCATTAAGCGCGGTCTCACCTCCAACATGGCTCTTGGTGACGCAATAGTGGCAGGCAGGCGGTACACGCTGGCGATCGATCAGGAATGGAACGATGAGCGGGGCGTCGCGATGGTGGAGGGATACCGCAAGAGCTTCCGGGGTGGCCCGGCGGACCGCATTCCGCCCGATCCGAAAACGTGGCGAATTGCGCCGCCGGCGGCGGGCAGCCGGAATCCGCTTGTCGTTCGCTTCGGCGAATCGCTCAACCATGCGCTGCTCGAGCGAATGCTGCGCATCGACGTTGCCGGGAAGATCACCATCGCGGCCGGCGAAACGGAATGGCGTTTCATCCCGGATTCGCCCTGGCGCGCGGGCGGGTACCGGCTAATGGTAAACACCGCCATCGAAGATCTGGCGGGGAACCGTCCCGGCCTGCCTTTTGACGTCGATATCTTTCAGAACGTGACCGAGCATATCGCCACCACCACGATGCCGCTTCCGTTCACGGTCCGCTGAGTTCGATATACTCAGCGGTCATGACAAAGATCGTGATCGCCGCCGGCTTCGCGGCCTCTCTTCTGGTATCCGCCGTACAGCCTTCGGCAACCCTCTTCGAGAATGACGAGATTAAAGTGGTTCGGGCGCTCGAACGTCCGCACGTGAAGGGCAGCTTCCATGAGCACAAGGTGAATCGCGTCATGGTCTATCTCGAAGGCGGCAAGCAGCGCTTCGAGTATAAGGACGGCAGGAAGACCACGGACTTCGACTGGAAGGCCGGACAGGTGGAGTGGAGCGAGCCGGATGGCATCCATTCGCCGGAGGTGGTCACCGACGAGCCGTTCAATATCGTGGAAATGGAGCTCAAGAAGCCAGGGGGAGCGGCGATCACGAAGGATGCTCTCACTGTGGATCCGAGACACTGCACGCTGGAATTCGAAAAGCCGCAGGTCCGCGTACTGCGCGTGAAACTGGGTGCGCATGAAGCAACACCGGTGATTGAGCGCACGCACGGCACGGTCGTTGTCTTTCTGAGCGATGGGGATAGCCACAAGACCGGCGATGCCATCTGGGAGACGCCCGGCTCGGGCAAAATCGAAAACACAGGCAGCACGCCACTCGAGTTGGTGCTGGTGGAACTGAAGAACTGAATTAGTGCAGCAGCGACTGCGCCGCCTTCAAACCACCCGCGCGCTGAATTCCGGGGATGAAGAAATCGTTCGCGAACTGCTCGTCAGTTCCCTCAAATCCGGAGAGGTCGGCATGCAGATCCACTTTAATCGGCGCGACTGCCGCCGCGAACTCGCACCAGATCGCCGCCTTCCCCAGGCCGAGCAGCGTCGTCCCCGGCTGATTCAGCCATGCCAGCGCGGTCAGGATATCCTGGGCGCGATTCTGATCGTCGCTCCGGTTGAAGGTCAGAAACATCTTCGCGGCGCGATTGCGTGGAGCGACGGCAGAGCCGGTCTGAAAGGCATCAATGAACAAAACCGAACGCCCCGCTTTCACCAGAGCTTCGGCCGCGGGATCATTGCGCGCCGCTTCGATGCCGCCGGGGTGAATCACCAGCGCCGGCGGATTCGAGCCCTTGATCCACAATGCCGGAATGCGGTCGCCTTTCCCCTCGCGCCCCAGCACGATGTTCTGTCCCTGCCCCTCACTCAGCACGTGCGACGGCCATTCGGTCGCGAGCGCAGCCGTCAGGCGCTGCCGCACGTCCGAACTCTGCGCGCTCGCAAGCTGTCTCCATTCCGCGAAGAGCTGATTGAACGTCAGGGCGTTCTCCGGCAGCTTTCGATCGTGCAGTACCATCAGATCCTGCAGCTTCTGTGGCGAGGTCGTCGTTTCTTTGACCGTCGTGTCCGCTGCCTGCTCCAGCACGCGCCGCGCGAAGAACGTATACGTCGCCTCGCGGTTCGGCCGATTGTAATTATGCGGCCCAGGCTGAAAGAACATCGCGACATCTGCCGTGTGGTCATAGAGCTGATAAATCTCATGCACGGCGGGGAATTCCTCCGTCTTCAGGTTCCGCGTCCAGTCGCCGGATGATCCCGCCAGCAGCATCGGCCGCGGAGCCATCATGGCGGCGATCTCCACGTTGTTTGTCCCGAGCCGCAGCCCCGGCGCATTCTCGCAAATCCCGCCGCCCTGCATGATCAGCGAAATCATGTTCGCCGGCGCGGAGAACTGGATCCGGTCATCCACCGCCGATACCATGAAAATCTGCGTCCCTCCACCCGAGGCGCCGGTCGCGCCAATCCTCTTCGGATCGACCCCGGGCAACTGCTGCAGGAAATCGATCGCCCGGATCGAATCCCAGAGCTGCAGCCCCAGCGAACTGAATGACCACAACTGCTGGACAGGCTGATCGCCGAAATCGTGCGGCGTCTGAATAGTATCGTTGTAACCCACCATGTCATAGGTGAAGACGACAAATCCCTGTCGCGCCAGATTCGCCGCCAGCAATACCGGCGACGCGGTATCCGAATTCTCCAGCCGCCCGTAATTCCAATGGCCATGCGGCTGAATGATCGCGGGGAATCCACCGGGCGGCGGCGGCTGCAGCGGCCGGTAAAGATTGCCCCCCAGATAAAAGCCCGGCAGCGTTTCGATCAGAACCTTTTCCACCGTGTAGTTGCTGGTCTGAACCCGTCCGAAGATCTGCGGATGCAGCGGACTCTTCGGGAGCATCGGCAGCAGACCGGCGGCGGAGAGAATCTGGGTGCGAAGCTCCTGCCGGCGCGCTGTCCATTCCGCCAGCGTCTTGTATGTGGCCGGAACGAAATGCGTATCGGTGTTGGGGATGTCGGTGTTGCGCGAATCCGCCGCCGGAATCTGGGCCAGCGCCATCGCGCTGAAAATCAGGAGAATCAATGGTAGACGCCGCATCCGCCACAGTGTTCCACAAGTGCGTGGGGCCTGTCCAGCGGCCGTCACCTGATTTCGGCAGCTAAATTGCATGTTTCCGTGATGTGAAGTACGTCTTTATTCTGGCGCTTGTCTTCTTCCCGGCAATACCCGGGCACGCCCAGAATAGCCGTGCCGAGGACCGCTCGCAAGCCTGGAAACTCCTTGATGAATCGCTTCGTGAAGGTTACTATGAGCACCGCCAGCAGGCGCTGGCAGCGCTGGCGACCGTCGGCTATCCCGATCCCGATGTCGTGAAGCACGTCCTCGCCGCCCTTCAGGACAAAGAGCCGCTGGTCCGCTGCCAGGCGGCCCTCGCGCTGGGCGACCTGAAAGCCACCTCCGCGATTCCCGATCTCAAGCGCGCTCTCGACGATACTCCCGAAGTCTCGTTCGCCGCCGCCAAAGCCCTTACCACCATGGGGGATTCGAGCGGCCGGGACATCCTGATCGCTGTTCTCTCCGGTCAGCGCAGGGATACGCCTGGCATGTGGACCAACGCCATGCGCGAAGCCCGCAAGCGCCTCCATCATCCGGAAGGGCTGCTCCTGATGGGCAGCCAGGACGCCGTGGGCGCCATGTTCGGTCCGGCGTCCATGGTAATTCCGGCGATCCGCGACACGACGGCGTTGCAGGGGAAGGGAACGCCCGGCCGCGCCGCGGCCGTCGCCTATCTCGCGAAATATCCCGATCCCTATGCTGTCAATCTTCTGGAATGGGCGCTCAAAGACGATAACCAGTTCATCCGGCTGGAAGCGGCGAAGGATCTGGGCGACCGCGGTGACTCCGGCAGCATTCCAAAACTGGAGGCGCTCTGGCTGGATAACGAGAACATCGTTCGCGATATGGCAGCCGCTTCCATACTGCGGATTCTGGCACGCGACGGACAGGCGGGCGTCGTCCCGCCCGGCCCGGTAGATCCCCCCAAAATCACCAACAAGTAGCCGCTCTTGCGATAGACTGGCGGAGTGCAACGCCGCGCTTTCCTGCAAACTCTCGCTTCCACGCCGCTTCTCGCCATGCAGCGCGGGGATTCCGCGCCGCCCAACGTAGTCCTGATTTATGCGGATGACATGGGCTATGGCGACCTCCACGTTTATGGCTCGAATCTCAGCACGCCGAACATCGATAGGCTGGCCGCCGAGGGCGTGCGCTTCACGAACTGGACTTCCGCCGATCCGGTTTGCTCGCCTTCACGCGCTTCACTGCTCACCGGCCGCTATCCGACGCGCGTCGGCGTGCCACGCGTGCTTTTTCCGAAAGACAAGGAGGGGCTGAATCTCGACGAGCAGACGCTCGCCGATCTGCTGAAAGCGCGCGGCTACCGGACGCAGTGCGTCGGCAAATGGCATCTGGGGGTGACTCCGGACTATCTGCCTACGAAGCGCGGTTTCGATCATTACTTCGGCATCCCCTACAGCAACGACATGACGCCGAGCATTCTGATGCAGGATGAGCAGATCATCGAGCAGCCCGTAAAGCTCGATACACTGACGCAGCGCTATACCGATGTAGCGACGAAATTCATCCGCGATTCCGCCGGTTCGCCGTTCTTCCTCTATTTCCCGCACACGTTCCCGCATATTCCGCTGGCGGCGTCGCCGAGGTTCCGCGGAAAATCGCCGCTCGGCATTTATGGCGATACGCTGGCCGAGCTCGACTGGAGCGTCGGCGAAGTCATGAGCACTCTTCAGACCGCCGGCGTCGCGTCAAATACGCTGGTGATTTTTTCCAGCGACAATGGCCCGTGGTATCAGGGGAGCCCGGGCAAGCTGCGCGGACGCAAAGGCGAAACGTGGGAGGGCGGCGTCCGCGAGCCCTTCATCGCGCGGATGCCGGGCCGCATCCCGAAAGGCCGCGTATCGAACTCTGTCGGATCCATGATGGACGTGGTTCCGACTATTACGAAACTCTGTGGCGCGCCGGCTCCGAAGAAGCCGGTCGATGGTCTGGATGCCTGGCCGCTCTTCACCGGCGCCGCCGCGCAACTGGACCGTGAGCCGCTCCTCTATTTCGATGACACCCATCTGCAGTGCGCCCGCTGGAACCAGTGGAAGCTGCACGTTTCGCGCTACAACCACCGCGGCTACAGCCCGGCGCCGGCCGGCGGAAACAAGAACCTGCTGCTGCCGAAACCGGAGTTGTACGATTTGGGGAAGGATTCCGACGAAAGCTTCGACGTTGCCGATATGCATCCGGAAATTGTCAGCCAGATGCTGGCGAAGATCGAAACCCAGATGAAGACGTTCCCGGACGCGATTTTGCACGACTGGGAAGAAACCAAACTGCGCAAAGTCAGTCCCACGGCGGCAGGTGCACTGCCGCGATCCATCGACTAAATTCATTCTTAAAAGGAATCATTGTGAGCTCACCACAACCCGCTCCGCAACTGGAGCATATCCTGCAGACCGGCTTTGCATTCTGGCCGGCCAAGACGCTGCTCAGCGCTATCGAGATGGGCGTCTTCACCGAACTGGCGAAACAGCCGCAGAACCTGGAGTCGCTCGCCGGGCGGCTCGGACTTCATCCGAGGTCTTCCCGCGACTTTCTCGATACGCTCGTCGCGCTGGGATTCCTGATCCGGGAGGAGGGCGTCTATTCCAATACGCCGTCCACGGACTTCTTCCTGGACCGGAACAAACCATCGTACGTTGGCGGCATTCTGGAGATGTCGAACCATCGCCTCTATGGTTTCTGGGGACATCTGACGACGGCGCTTCGCACCGGGCAGCCGCAAAATGAGGCCAGCCAGGGCGGGCCCGATGTTTTCGCTCAGCTTTACGCCGATCCCGATCGGCTCAAGGGTTTCCTGCATGCGATGACCGGCTTGAGTCGTGGCGCCAATATGGCGATCGCGCGGCAGTTCCCCTGGTCGAAATACGAAACAGCAGCGGACGTCGGGACCGCGCAGGGCGACCTCATCAGCCAGGTGGCGCTTGCGAATACGCACATCAACGGCATCGGCATGGATCTCCCGGAGGTCGCGCCGATTTTCGAAGCGTACGTCGAAGGTCTGGGCCTGTCCGGGCGCGTCTGTTTCCAGCCCGGCAATTTCTTCAAAGACCCGATGCCGAAAGCGGATGTCATCATGATGGGCCACATCCTCCACGACTGGAATCTGGAGGAGAAGAAGACGCTGATCCGCAAGGCGTACGAAGCCATTCCGGAAGGCGGCGCGCTCATTGCCTATGACGGCATTATTGACGATGACCGCTCGCAGAATGCTTTCGGACTCATGATGAGCCTGAATATGCTGATCGAAACGCCGGGTGGCTTCGATTACACGGGCGCGGATTGCATCGGCTGGATGAAAGAAGCCGGCTTCCGCGAAGCCCATGTCGAGCATCTGGCGGGTCCGGATTCGATGGTGATCGGAATGAAGTAATCGGTTGTTTAGTGAGCGGCCTTCGTCAGGAGGCCGTTCACTTTCAGCCACTCCTCTACGCGATCCAGATAGTGATCGGCGCCGCCGCCCTTCGTCACAAATCCATGCGCGCCAATCTGGAAAACATGCAACTCCGCTTTCAGGCCAGCCTTGATCCAGGCTTCAAACAGATCGATTGAACCCTGATAGCCGACAGCCTTGTCATCCGACGCCACGGCAATAAACAACGGCGGCGCGCCCGCGGGCGGAACCGCTGAACTTGCGGTAGCCGCGTAGATTGGAATGGCAAAATCCGGACGTCCATCCGCCGGGCCGTAGACCGCTCCCAGCAGCACCCCGCCGCCCGCCGAAAATCCAATCATCCCGATTCGATTCGCCTGTACGCCATACTCGGCTGCGTGTTGCCGCACGAGCCGCACCGCCTGCTGCCCATCGGCATCCGACATCGCCCGCACATTCTGGTATTGCTGCGGGTTCTCGCCCGGGCCCGAATAGGTCAGCCGGTACTTCAGCACAAAAGCATCGATGCCCATTTTGTTGAAGCGCTTCGCCACGTCCACGCCTTCGTAGGACATCATCAACGTCCTCCAGCCTCCCCCGGGGGCGACGATGATTGCCGTACCTGTGGCCGTGGCTTTCTCCGCCGGATAGTACAGCAATTCTGGTTTGACCACGTTTTGCACCTGCGGCTTGTCAGCCGTACCCGCCGCGTGCTCCTCGTAATGCCAGTTCTCGGAGCCCGGCGCCACACCGGGATAGAGCGCAATCACCTTCGCAGGCGCGGGCAGTTGCGCCATTGCGCTCATCGCGAAGCACGTAGAAAGGGTAATCCGGAACGTAAAAGAAACTGGTGTCATTGAGCCTCACATATATCAACGGTTTTCGGATCTGGGTTACCGGCGCGGGGCGGTTTTCGCGGGAGTTGGTTGCCACGCAGGCGTTCCATCTTCCCACTGGTTGTCCGTCAGCTCTTCGACTCCTGTACCGTCATACCGCATGACGAAGATTTCACCGTAAGGCTGCGGCGCGTCCGTATACAACGCTTCATCCTTGAACCCCATTCGTGAGCTCGCAAAAACAATGTATTCGCCGTCGGGCGACCATGCCATGTGTGCATCGTTTCCGTTTCCGTGGGTCAGCCGCTTCAGCGACGTTCCGTCGGGCCGGATCGTGTAGACGTCATACGTGCCGCCAGCCAGCCTCGCGAACATAATCAGATCGCCCCGGGGCGACCACAACGGAAAATTATCGTAGCCGTTCGTCAGCACCGTAACCGCCTTCGTCTCCGCATTCAGGATGCGTAAACCATATTTCTCTTTGGTGAAAGTGCGATAGACAATGCGCTTCCCGTCTGGGGCGAACGACGGAAACGCGTTGTTGTCGGAGCCGCTTGTCAGTTCCTTAAATCCGCTGCCATCCACATTGACCATGGCGATCTGAGCCCCACCTTCCACGCGATCGCCCGGCTTCAGAAATTCCGAATGGAAGCCATCGAAGAACGCGGCGAACGTACCGATGCCGAAAACAATCCTGTCACCGCTCGGTGCCCACGCGCCCGCGAGCACATTGCGATTCTTGTCCCGATAAAGGACTTTTGTTTGCCCCGTGTCTACGGTTGTGAGCGTGAGAGTGGAACCGAGGGGACTGTTAGAAGGCGCGCCTCCGCTCACGAATTGCTTACCCGAAGGGCTGAACGCCGGCAGCGCGCGCACAAGCCAAAGTTCATAATTCGGATTGCGGCTGAACGTCTTCCGCCGCGCCGCGGGCTGGACGCCCGTGCGCTTGTAAAACACAACGCGTTTGCCGTCGGGCGACCACGAAGCGCTTCGGATCGCACCTGCCGGACCCTTCCGCCCGGATAAATAATAAATGCCAGGCGCGTCCGGGCCTTTTGAGATATAGCCAATCTCGTTCGCTCCGAGCGGAACCGGAGCCACCATGACGCCCGCCCCGGCAGTCAAATCGCTGGATTTTACCGTCGTCGTATCGATTGAAACCAGCCGCGTCTGGCTCCCAGGGGTCACAAACATCCGGTTCGCCAGCGTCTGCTGTGCGCTCATGCAGTAAGCCACCAGATGGCGGTTGTCATTCATCCACTTCGGACTCCCGCAGAACCCGCCGCTCGCAGTGACTTTCTTCAGGCCCGAACCGTCGGGATGGACGATGTAGACATCGGCCAGTTGCAATCGCTCCCATCGCCCCTCGGCGAAAGGCATTGGATTTCCTCGCCCCGAGGAGAATGCAATCCATTTTCCATCTGCCGACCAAGATGGGCGGAAATTCCCGCCTGCCACCGCGGTCAACTGCCGGGCATGTTTGGTCGCGATGTCCAGGAGCCACAAATTTGCGAGGCCATTGCCGCGCGTACTGACGAACACCAGCTGTTTGCCATCAGGCGAAAATGCAGCCTGATCGTCGTACGCCGGATCTGTTGTGAGGCGTGTAAGTCCGCTGCCATCTGGCTTCACACGGTACAAATCCGCTGAACCGTTGCGCTCCGAAGTGAATACAATGGACCCGCCGTCCGGTGCCCAGACAGCGTCATAGTCAACATCGGACTTCGTCAGCAGCGGATGCTCGTTTGAACCGTCGGCTGCCGCAATGAAAAGCGCCGGCTCGCCACTCTGCGGACCCACCCGTGAGAACCCGATATTGGAAGGCGCAGGCGTCTCTCCCCACAGAAGAAGCAGCGAACTCAGGCCAGCGAGGAGAGCATAAATCGGACGCACCGGAGTAGTGTATCAGGAAAGAGCGACTCTATCGGTGCCGGAGGCGCCGGCAGCCGGAGCGTATCACCGGCCGGTGCGGAACTGAATCCAGCCCAGAAGTTCGAATCCGATCGCGATCACGATCCGAATCGCGACGCCGGCGAGCGATGCGCCGCGCATGGTATTGACAATCGCCAGCAGGAGAAATCCGATGCCGATCGTGACATACCACCAGCCCCAGTATTTCGATTCGAAGCCGCGCAACAGCGAAATACGCTCCACCCACAGTTTATTCGGTCTTCACTTTTGTACATTCGGTGTCGCGAAGTTGCACCACGGGCGCCTGCAATACAGTCTGGGCTTCCAGCACGTGCGCGGTCACGCGCGCCGGATTGTGGATCTGTAAAGATCGCCGCTTCTCGTTTCTGTCCGGCTAGTTTACTATTCTGTCCCGCGTATTAGTGCTGATCAGGACAGGAGGGCTATCTCGCGCGGCGAAATTCCCGGTACAATGGGGTCTGGATGAGCAGAGAGGGAACAAAGGGTGGTATGTTGCTGCCATCGAGGGTGGTGCTGGTGGAAGATAACGAGGCCGACGTTTACCTCGTTTCCATGGCTCTGCGAGATGCCGGATTCCCCGGCGACCTGACGGTCTTCCGCGACGGCGAAGATGCCCTCGCGTCATTCCGTAAGGCAGCGGCCTCCGCAAGTGAAATTCCGGAGATGATCCTGCTGGATCTGAATCTGCCACGCATCGACGGCAAAGTTATTGTTGAAATGCTCCGGGCGAACCGAGCGTTTGATCAGGTACCGGTTATGCTTCTCAGCTCGACCATCTCCCCATCGGACGCCGCCAGAGCCTTGACATTCCGCTCCTGCACCTGCACCACGAAGCCTTCAACGCTCGACGCCTTCCTGGCGCTTGGGCAGGCGGCGAAAGACTTCTGGCTGAGCACGCGCGAAGCCGCCGCTACCGTTTAATTCCCCTGGATCGCCCGCATCAGTGGGATTTTTCATACAGGCCCCCGCGGCGGTTGGAATCTCATAGAGGCGCCTGCGGCCGTTGTAATCCCATAAAGTAGTGTAGTGACCGCGACTGAGGACTCCCTGCCACTCTGGAAGAATCGCTGGGCGCAGCTCGCACTCTCCGCGCTCGCAACCGTCATGCTGGCCAGCCTGCAGTACGGCTGGACCCTATTCGTTAACCCCATCCACGACGCCAATGGCTGGAGCCGTGCCGCAATCCAGGTGGCGTTCACCATTCTGATTTCGATCAACACCTGGCTCTCGCCGTTTGAGGGCTGGCTGGTCGATCGCTATGGGCCACGGCCGGTCGTGATGGTGGGCGGGGTCTGCGCCGCGGTCTCCTGGGTGATTGATTCACGTGCGCATTCTTTGCCTGTGCTCTATGCCGCGGCTCTGATCGGCGGGCTCGCGCTCGGGTGCGTCTTTGGCACCTGTATGGGCACGGCGCTCAAATGGTTTCCGGATCGCCGCGGGCTCGCGGCCGGCACCATCGCGGCGGGCTATGGACTCGGCGCCGCCCTCATGACCGTGCCGATCGCGCAAATGATCCGCTCGAGCGGCTATCGCCAGACGTTTTTCACGTTCGGACTGGTCCAGGGCGCGGTGATTTTCCTGCTGGGTATGGTGCTGGTCAAGCCGTCGATCACGGCGTCGCGCGCGAAGCCACGCGCCGTCATCTGCGAAGGTCCCGAACTAAAGCCGTCCCAAACCATCCGCACCGGCGTTTTCTGGCTTACCTATCTTGTCTATCTGTTGATTGCCTTCGGGGGCATGGTGATGACGGCGCAACTCGGCCCCATCTCGCGTGATTTCGGCCTCGAAAATCGTCTGGTCACGATCTTCGGAATTTCTGCACCGGTGCTGACCATGGCGGTGTCGATCGACAATTTCGCCAACGGCATCACGCGCCCTGTCTCCGGATTTCTTTCCGACATCATCGGGCGCGAAAACATGATGCTGCTGATGTTCTCCCTTGAAGCCCTGGCGCTCGCCGGAATGGCCGTCGCCGGCCGGAATCCCTACGGCTTCCTGGCCTTCGCCGCCCTGACGTTTCTGTTCTGGGGCGAAATCTTCGTGATCTTTCCAGCCATCGCGGGAGACAGCTTCGGCGTGCAGAACGCCGCCGCGAACAATGGATTGCTCTACACCGCAAAGGGAACGGCGTCGCTCACGGTACCGCTGGCAAGCCTGGTGGTCAGCGCCACAGGAACTTGGAACAGTGTTCTGATTGCCGCGGCAGTTTCCAGCCTCGCAGCCGGATTGGTGGCCCGATTTATCCTGACAGGCATGCGCCGCCGCATGCGGCAAACGCGGGTCCAGACCGTGCAGGCGTAGGTTACGAGATACCGAGCACGCGCCGGTTCATCTTCGTGTTGCTGCCGGCGCCCGCGAAGTCATCGAACGCACGCGTGGGCACTTCAATCAGGTGCTTCTCCACGAACGGAGCGCCTTCGGTCGCGCCCTGCACGCTGTCTTTGTAGACGCACTCCCACTCGATCACGGCCCAGCCCTTGTAGCCCGCGGCTGTCATACGGCTGAACACCTGAGTGAAATCCACCTGCCCGTCGCCGAGCGAGCGGAAGCGTCCCGGTCGCTCCTTCCAGGGGAGGTAGGCGCCGTAGACACCCGCCTTCGCCGAAGGCCGGTATTCCGCATCCTTCACGTGGAAAGCCTTGATGCGGGATGCATAGACATCGATGAAGCCTACATAATCCATGCACTGGAGCACGAAGTGCGAAGGATCGTAATTGATGTTGATGCGCTTGTGATTGCCCGCCGCCTTCAGGAACTGCTCGAAGCTCGCGCCGTCATGCACATCCTCGCCGGGATGCAGCTCATAAGCGAGATCGATGCCATTGTCGTCCGCATAATTCAGGATCGGCATCCAGCGTTTTGCCAGTTCCGCCCATCCCTCGTCCACCAAACCCGCAGGCCGCTGCGGCCATGGATACATGAACGGCCACATGAGGGCACCGGTGAACGAAGGCGACGCTTTCAGTCCCAGATTTCGCGACGCCTTGATGACATACTTCATCTGCTGCACGGCCCACTTTGTCCGCGCCTTCGGATTACCGCGAACTTCCGGCGCCGCGAACCCGTCGAACAGCTCGTCGTAAGCCGGATGCACGGCGATCAATTGCCCCTGCAGGTGGGAGGCAAGTTCCGTGATGGCCAGACCGTTCGTCTGTCCCTTGAGATCGTCGCAGTAAGTCTTCGACTCGGCGGCCTTTTTGATGTCGATAACGCGACTATCCCACGAAGGGATCTGCACGCCCTTATAGCCGAGGCTCTTCACCCATTGCGTAATGTTGGGCAGATTGTTATACGGCGCGGCGTCTGAAAGAAACTGAGCGAGGAAGATTGCGGGACCTTTGATTTGAGGCATATGCGGAATCATCATTGTATCTGAAGCGAGCCGAGCCGGGCGTACAGGTCTCTTTGCCGCGCCGCGATGCCGCGCCAGTCGTATTGCAGCGCGGTTTCCCGCGCGGCGTGTTCGACTGCAATGCGGCGCTCGCGGTCTGTGCTGAGAGATTCGACATCCCTCACGAACTCTTCCGCGTTTTGGGCCAGCAGAAAGTCGTGTCCCGCCGCCAGATCCAGTCCATTCACGCCCGCCGGGGTGCTGACCACGGGCTTCCCCATCGCCATTGCTTCCAGAACCTTGATGTTCGTGCCCGCCGACGCAGTGAGCGGGGCCAGTACGATCTCCGCCCGGCGATAAGCGCCACGTACGTCCTCCACGAAGCCCTCCAGTTCGATACCCGGCTGCGTGAGATCGAGATCCACGCGATTCCGGAAATAATCCAGATAGTACTGGTGGCGCGATCCTCCGATCACATGGAGCGTATAGCCAGGCGCGAGCCGCGGCCAAACTTCTTTCAGAAAAAATTCGAGTGCAAGAAGATTCGGCACATGCGCGAAAGATCCGATCAGCAGCAGCCGGCGAGGTTCCGGCTCTGAACCGTCCGGCGCGAACCGTTCGCAGTCCACTCCGTTCGGCAGGCATTCCACACTCGCGGCGCCGGTCACCGCGGCCGTATCGCGCGCCGACATCGTGACCACACAATCCACATCCTTCCACGCTGAAGTCTCAAACGCGGTCCACTTCGCGGCCTGGTCCCACAATTCCAGCCGCGCGGCTTCGCTCAGATGCGGATCTTCGAGCAACTGCTTCTGCAGGTCGAACGTAATGTCGTGCTCCACCAGAATGGTTTTCGCCGGACGGCACGCTTCCGCATACTGCGCCATCCACGTGAATTCCAGTTGCGCGATGCGAGGCTTCCACTGATGCACTGCCTGTTTCAGGCAAGCGCGAAACGTAGCGGAATCGAATTCTTCCACCATGTCCGGGTGCGGCGTATCGCGGCGGTAATGCGTCCCGTGCCGGCGCACCATCACGATCTCGCGGCAAATGCGGAGCAGCGCCCCGGGTGGCGGCGCGAGTTCATCTGCGAACGCCACCAGAACCAGTCCGGCCGTTTCCGCCGCCCCGCGCATCAGATTGAACATGCGCACCGCGCCGCCGTGAGAAAGAGGGTAGGGAAGATAGGGGCTCGCAATCAGCACCGTCATCCCCGGGTCGCGTCCTTCCCCACGAAACAATGCCACGTCGCCATTTGTCAGCGCCAGAATCTCCGGTTCCGTGAGAGGCCCGCAGGCCACCGTGGGCGATTGGCGAATCGCCGGCACGTCACGCAAGGCATCGAGCGCCGCATCCCGGCCCGCCATCGCCTGTAGCTGCAGCCGCCGTATTCCGGAAAGCCAGAGCTGCCCGAAAAGAGCCGGATCGCTCACCGCCTTCGCGACGAATCGCAGATAATTCCGTTCGACAAAGAAATCGATCTGCCGCTCCGAGTAGAAGCGCGACGTGGTGCTGCGATGCCGGTGCTCCACTACCGCGCGGCCACAGTACACGGAAGCCCACCCGCGCTTCCACGCCTCATATCCGAAATCGAGATCCTCCACATAAGCCGGATCGTAGATCTCGGAAACCCCGCCCAGAGCCAGCAGCTTTTCTGTATCGAACAGCGAGCATCCGCCGCTACCGTAAAGAACCCACGTCAGACCTTCATCCGGCAGCGGCTCATCGCACCGCACTGGAAAATCCATCTCATTGGCGCGCCGCCACACTGCTTTACCGGTTTCCTCTCGGCGCGCGCCGGGCGGAAAAACGATCTGCGCCGTCGCGCAGAAAAGGTCCGGCACACGATCGAATGCAGCGCCGAGGGCCGCTACAAATCCGGGCTGCACGATCATGTCGTTGTTGAGCAGCAGCGTTCGCGATGTCCGGGCCTCGCAAAGTCCCAAATTCACCGCCTGGGCGAATGACAGGGGCTCAGTGCTTTCCAGCGCGCGAATTGCCGGATAGTCCCGAGCCAGCCACTCCACCTTCCCATCCGACGATCCGTTATCGACCACAACAATTCCGGCCTCCGGGGCATCCCGCAACAGCGGTGGGAGCATCTCGCGCAGCAATTCCCGTCCATCGCGGCTCGGAATGACAATAGTGACACCCGCGGGCCGCGCGGTCTCGGCGGACCGCCGCTCTTTCGCAACCGGAACACGCGATCGCGCAGCCGCCAGTCCCCGCGCCTGGGCCAATCGCGCTCTGATCGGAATCTCCGCTTCCGAAGGATGGACAATCCGCCGAAGCCAGGCATGCGCCCGGCCACCGGCGTGAAGCTGACGCGAAGCCCGGCGCCAGGCGCGGCGCAGCAGAAAATTCCGCAGCGCTCCCGGCCCCGCATGCCGCAGATCTTCGTCATATGCATGCAGAACATCCGGCGCCATCTGCCGCGCCGCACGCCGCAGATCGTCCAGCGCGCTCCGGCTGTCATAAATCACGCCCGCCGCCGCAATCGGCCGCCCCGCCAGGGCCGCCTTCACGGCCGCCACGTTTTGTTCGAACGGACGCTGCACATGCCAGGCAATCCATTCGCCCGAACCCGTTTCAAATTCGGAAACGACGCACAGCGGCACTTCGCCGTGAATCAAAAGAAAATGCTTCAGTACAAGCGCGTTGAGCTCCGCTGTCCCCGAAGCAAAAAGCACCCGTACCGGCCGTAGGTTCTGTGGATCGCCTAAATCGGAGGCTGAAGGCACGCTTCGGCATCTCCTGCCTGAAATGCCCGCCACATCTCGAGAGCCTGAATCGCGAAGGTCGTCGACACCGGATTCACGTGCGGCGAAGGCTCGCCGCCGCGTCTGCCGAAAAGGAAGCCGCCGTTGAAGCGCGGGTCTTCGTTTTCCACCTGAAATCCGGTCAGCGCGGCGGCTTCTTCACTCGCCGATATCGTATCCACCGGAATCACGTGCGAGGCTCGCAGGCGCGCCCGCAGAATCTGCGCGTAAACATCGCTGCGGCAGAATTCCGGAGCGAGCTCGCGCAGCTTCACCGCCGCCTCATCCAGCGCGAACCGGTAAGTTTTTACGACATCCGCGCGGTCCAGCAGCGGCGAGAGAGCTTCCAGAAAGTAGGAATACGCGTGCAGCCGGTCCATCACTTTCAGGCGCTCACTCGCGCCCGCCAGAAATCCGCGGCAGGTGTGCATTCCGGATTCAATCACGTCGAGATATTGACGCTTCAGCGTTTCATCGCCCGTAATCGCGGCGAGTTCCCACCACGCTAGCGCAGACTTCGCCTGATAGCAACCGGGCGAGGTCGACCACTGCGCCGTTCGCGTCAGCGGCTTCCGATCCGGCAGCGTCAGAATGGCATGATGGTCGCGGCCCGTCCAGAAGGCCGACATCCCATGCGCAGCCGCCGTCGCCACATCCAGAATACGATCGTCTTTTTCCACATGCCACCAGGCAACCAGGCTGCGAATGATAATGCCGGAATCGAAGAAATAGGTGAGGCAGCGGCTCTCCGCGGTGGGCGACGGATGCTCGTAGGGGAACAGATGCAGCGCCGGGTCCCAAGCCTGATTTACCAGAAAGCTGATTGTTTTGCGGGCCGCGTCCAGATACTCACGCCCGCCCGTGGTCCGGTAAAGGAAAAGCAGCGCCTTCGCGGCGTAGGCCGAGATCTCCGTGGAGACGGGCAGATTCTTCTGAATTTCAGAACGATAGTAGCGGGAAAAACCACCGGAAGGTTCCTGAATTCCGGAATGGAGGAACCATCGTCCGGCCCGCGCCAGCGAGTATGCGGACAAGGATTGAGTTTATCATTTGCTGATGAACTCCTGGACCCCGACGGTACTGGTAACGGTTCGCGGAATCACAGGGGATCAGTGGACCCGGCCAATTTTCGCGAGCGGCCAGTAGACCAGAACAGCCTTGCCGTAGATCTCGTCGCGCGCGACGAATCCCCAGCTGCGGCTGTCACTCGAGGAGTTCCGGTGATCCCCCAGAACGAAGTAATCTCCGGGCGGAACGATCTCCCTCTCCATCGAATCATGGTCGCGATAGGCGTCGAGAACGTAGGGCTCATCCAGCTTCTTCCCGTTCACGTACACCTCGCCCGCGAGAATCCGCACCGAATCACCCGGAAGGCCGACGACCCGTTTGATGTAAGATTCCCGGGGATCCTTCGGGTAATGGAAGACCACCAGATCGCCGCGATGGATATTGTTCTCTCCGAGCCGGTATTCGTACTTGTTGACGAAGATGCGTTCCTGATCGGTCAGCCCTGGCATCATACTCGTGCCTTCCACCTTCACAGGCTGGTAAATGAAAACGATCAGGATGACAGCCAGCGCCACCGAAATCGCCACGTCACGCAGAAGCGATATGGGACCGAGTCCCGCCGCCGGGCGTGGAGCGGCGGGCGGCGCGGATAACACAATTGGTTCCTGTTCAGGCTCCATCAGGCTCCCTTCGGGAGGCTCCATTCGGATTATATAAAACCGGGCGCTGCCGTTATGGACGCGCGGCGGCGGATTTTGTCACGCGAACGCCGCTTTCGTCACGCAGGCACCTCCGGGCGCTGCTATGCTCATTTCAGGTCATGCGGATGCGTCGAAAGGCAGTAATCGCAGCCGTCGCACTCACCCTGACTTTGGGCGCGCTGAGCGCGTTTCAAAAGCCTTTCCGGCAGTATAACGGCGTCGAATATTCCATGGGAACGCTTCCGATGCCCCCGGATTGGAACCAGCCCGCGGAGTTCGTTTTCGCCCGTCTGATGTATCCCAACGGCGGCCCGATGGATGGCTACTATCCGCGCTACCAGGGGGACTGGCATCAGGGCCTCTCACTCTGGACACAGGACTACCCCCGCGCGGATCGGCATTTTCTTGAAGCGGTTCGCCGTCTCACCCGGATACATACCCGCTCGGTCGAACAGCCCGTGGATCTCGATGAGAACGAGGAGTTCGATCTGCCGTTCCTCTACGCCGTGCAGGTTGGCGAATGGGCGCTGACCGAAAAGCAGGGCAGGGAGATGCGCGAGTTTCTGCTGCGCGGTGGATTTTTCTTTGCTGATGATTTCCACGGCAATGCCGAGTATGCCGAGTTCGTGAAACGCATCCGCTACGTGTTTCCGGACCGCCCCATCGTCGAAATTCCGGACGATGACCCGATCGTTCGCACGGTCTATGACCTGCACGACCGCATCCAGATCCCCGGTGAAGCCCACCTCCGGACTGGCTGCAAGAACTGCGAAGACGGCGGCCGCGGCTCGCACTGGCAGGCGATCTACGATGACAAAGGCCGCGTGATGATCGCGATCTACTATAACGACGATATCGGCGATGCCTGGGAATGGTCAGACGCCGCGCATTACCCGGAGAACATAGCGTCCGTGGCGATGAGAATCGGCGTGAACGACATCATCTACGCGATGACCCACTGACAGACTGCGCGCGCCACGTACTGGAGCCCCGATTCTCACCCGATTGCTCAAATGAGCAATGACAGCTATCGCGGGATGCGCCTATAATCCAAAAAAATCAGGCGGATGAGTGTGTTTCTGATCCTCAATCGCCTGCGTTTCATTTAAGCCACGAAGGAGGACGAATTGTATGTGTAAAGACCCAGGCCGAGGAAAGGCAATCGTCAGACGAGGCGCGGCTGCCGCAGCACTTTTTATGTTCCTGACGATCTGTTCGGCGGCACAGGCGAGCCTGATCGTATTCACGGATCGAACGACTTTTCTAAATGCGGTTGGCCCAAACAGCAGCACCATCGATTTTGAGGGCATTGCGCCCGCCGGCGGGGCCTACGATACCTGCGGAACGCTTGTCCTCGATGGCGTTCAGTTTGTGGGTACCTCCGGCGACGGACGGGTTCGCTGCGGAACCACGTTCGTAAATTCCGCCTCGCTCGCGCCCGCCGGCCGCTATGACTGGGGAACGGGAGACAGCCTGATGGGGGACCGTTTCGGATTTTTCCAGAGCAGCGGAACACCAATCGGTAATCTCAGAGCTATCCTTCCGGCTAATACTTACGCGGTGGGCACCGACTATACCATCGTGCACGAGGACGATGGAAACAGGGCTGGCAATGTGCTCTTCGATGTCTGGATCGGGGGCATAGATAATCAGTTCACTCTCAGCGCCGATACGACCACGGCAGCAGCATTCGAAGGGTTTATTTCCACAGACCCGATTGACTCGATACAGTACAGAGTCCTGGGCGTCGGCTCCAGCGCCCCGCAGGGTGGCTTCGATAATTTCACGACGTCCGCCGCTACCCCCGAACCGAATACATTGATCCTCCTGGGAATGACAGCTGGGCTGTTCGGAGGGATTCGCAAAAGGCGTTTAAACGCATATCGGCGTCTCCCGCGCAAATACGATGCGAGCGGTGTTTCCTAAAAGAAGATCGCAGTATTTGCGGATGAACGGCGGATGCGATTGCGCCAGTGAAGGGCGGAGCGGCGCGCCGAAGGCTGTTGCTGGAATTCGCGGGGCGGCCGACGCCCTCACCGGCGTGCGGTTGCGGGAGGGCATGCGGGAGGCGAGTATGCAGACTTTGTTGAGAATTTCCAGACGCGGAACTGCCTTGGGCCTTTGGTGCCTGGCAATATTATGTGGATCGACCGCGTGCCGTCAATCCCATTCGCCCGTCCTGGGGGTCGATGTTGCCGGCATGGACCGGTCAAGCGCGCCGGGCGACGACTTCTTCGCATACACGAACGGCGGCTGGACGAAGGCCACGTCGATTCCCGCGGATAAGTCGTGGTACGGCATCTGGGCTGTGCGCGAGGACGAGGCCCGTCAGGAGCAACTCAAGCTGATTCAGGAGTCCAGCTCGGATCCCGGCGCGAGCAGGATCGCGGACTATTACGCGGCGTTCATGGACGAGAATGCCATCGAGGCCAGGGGCTCAGAACCGATCCGGCCTCAATTGGCGGCGATGGCCGCCATCGGGGACAAACGCGCTTTGGCCGCCGCGATAGGCTCTCAGCTACGCACCGATGTCGATCCCCTGAACGCGACGAACTTCTACACAACCAACCTGTTCGGGATCTGGATATCGCAGGGTCTTTCGAACCCGAGCCGCATGTATCCCTACCTTTTGCAGGGAGGACTTGGACTTCCGGATCGTGACTATTACCTTTCTCAGAAACCCGACATGATGAGATTGCGCGAAGGTTACCGCGCGCATGTGGAAGCGATGCTCCGTCTGGCTGGTTTCACCGACGCGCCGGCGCGGGCGGCGCGCGTGTTCGCGCTCGAAACCGAAATGGCCCGCGTGCACGCGACGCGGCTGGAGTCGGAAGACGTTCACAGACCCGTGTCCTGGACACGCGCCGAGCTTTTGTTGAACGCTCCGGGAATCGATTGGGAGGAGTTACTGGCCGCGGCAGGTCTGGATCATGCGCCGGTGTTCATGGTATGGCATCCGAAAGCCGTCGCGGGGCTCGCCGCGCTTCTGGCGAAAGAGCCCATAGACTCCTGGAAGGACTGGCTGATCTTCCATACCGTCGACAACGCCTCACCGTTTCTCTCCCGGCCGTTTGTAGAGGAACGCTTCCGGTTCTATGGGAAAACCCTGCAAGGCATTCCGGAGCAGCGTTCCCGCGAGCAACGTGGAGTTGATTTCACCAGCCAGGATTTGGGAGATCTGCTCGGTAAGCTCTATGCCGGGCGCTATTTCCCTCCCGGTTCCAAAACCGCGCTTCAGGCGATGGTCGCAAGCATCGTAAAGGCCTTCGATAAGAGGATCGACGGGCTCGAATGGATGTCCCCTGAGACAAAGGCAAAAGCGAAACAGAAGCTACTGACGTTAAAGGTCGGCGTGGGATATCCCGATCATTGGCGCGACTATTCGGGTTTGAAAATCGCAAAAGACGACGCACTGGGTAATCATCTGCGGTCGACTCTGTTCGAGTACCACTATCAGTTGGCAAGACTGGGGCACGCTCCCGATCCCGGCGAGTGGTGCACTACTCCACAGACGGTAAACTCCTTCAATCTTCCACTGCAGAACGCTCTGAACTTCCCGGCGGCGATCATTCAACGTCCATGGTTCGATCCAAACCGCGATAACGCAAGCAACTACGGCGCAATCGGGACGCTCATTGGGCACGAGATCAGCCACTCGTTCGACAACACGGGCGCCGAGTTCGACGCTCAGGGCCGATTGACAAATTGGTGGACAAAGGCCGATCACGATCACTTCGCCGCCGCCGGCGAAGCGCTGGCGAAACAATATGACGGCTATCGGCCTTTTGCCGATGTAGCTGTCGATGGGCATCAAACGTTAAGCGAAAACATCGCCGACCTGGCAGGTTTGCTGGCGTCCTATGACGCGTATCGTTCATCGCTCCATGGGAAAGCCGATTCGACCATTGACGGGTTTACGGGCGATCAACGGTTCTTTATCAGCTTCGGGCAAAGCTGGCGTTCAAAATGGCGTGAAGCCGTGCTGCGAATTGTACTGGCTACGGACGGGCATGCCCCGGATGAGTATCGCGCGGATACGGTGAGAAATCTTGATCCATGGTATGACGCATTCCATCCGGCTGCCGCACAAAAGCTGTATCTAAGTCCGGAAGAACGAATCCGGGTTTGGTGACAGCGGAACGTTGGTTAGTGTCTCGCCGAGGCATGTTTGCCGCCGGGCGGACTCGGAGACTACGGCCTCGCTATGAAGTTTCTGCGTGATTACCCATATGGGTAATGACATGGATGCGTTTGTCTTTCATACTGATTGATCGGAATAGGAAGGAGGAGTTCTTTTGAGCGCCAGATGTTTCATTTCTCTGTTGGTCTTTTGTGGAACTGCGATGGCGGCGGACCTGCCGTCTCCGCCTGTCGCGCCGGTGAAGCCGGTGACTGATGACTATTTCGGACAGAAGGTGACCGATCCTTACCGGTATATGGAGAACTTGTCCGACCCGGAAGTCCAGTCGTGGATGAAGGCTCAGGCCGACACTACGGCCGCAACCCTGGATCGGATTCCGGGGCGCGAAAAGCTTCTTGCCCGAATTCACGAGCTCATGACCGCGCGCCAAACGCGTGTTACAAACGTTCACGTAAGGCCTGGAGGAGTGCTTTTCTACGAGAAGGTTCTGGCCACCGAAAATACTCCCAAACTATATATGCGCAAGGGGACGGCAGCTTCGGAAAAGCTTCTGCTGGACCCTGCAAAGCTGAACAGCACAGGCGGGCAGCCGCATGCGATCAGCTACTACTCCCCGTCCTGGGATGGCGGCTGGGTGGTAGTGGGAGTTTCAGAAGGCGGCTCGGAGCAGGCCGTTATCCATATCGTCAATACCGCGACGGGCGCTGAAGCGGCGGAGACGATCGATCGCACCTGGTTCGGAATTATCGGGTGGAAGGATGCCACCTCGTTTTATTACAACCGCCTCCAGGAAATGCGCCCCGGTATGGGGCCAGCCGACAAGGAGCTCAAGAGTGTCATGTGGCTCCACAAGATCGGCGAGAGCCTTGAGAGCGATCGTGCGGTATTTGGGTTTGACCGGTCGGCTGCGGTGAACTTCGATCCAATCGATCTTCCAATTGTCGATACTGATCCCAGCTCCGCTACCGTCGTCGGCGTGGTTGCGCGGGGCGTTCAGAATGAAGCCAGGTTCTACTCGGCGCCTCTGGCGAGCGTCGACGGCGCTGCCTCCACTCCGTGGAAAAAGATTGCCGATTTAGGCGACGATGTCACCAACGAGGCTCTGCACGGGGATAACGTCTACCTGCTCACGCACAAGAATGCGCCGCGGTTCCGAATCCTTCGGACGAGCCTCTCTCACCCCGACATCGCGGATGCGCAAGTGTTCGTGCCCCAGGGCAGCGGCGTGATCACCGATATGGCAGCGGCTCAGGACGCGCTTTATATCCGGGTGATGGACGGCGGCGTTGGACATCTTCGTCGTGTGCCTTATGAAGGCGGCGCGCCAGAAGAAATCAAGTTGCCTTTCGAAGGAGACTTTGCGTTTGCCGCCGCTGACACGCGCGTCACTGGCGTCCTGATCTCGCTTATGTCATGGGTCAAAGCCGCCCGGATTCTGAGCTATAGTCCGGTAACGAAGCGCCTTACAGACACGCAGCTACAGCCACTGGGCCCGAACGACGATCGACAGGACATTACCTCGGAAGAAGTCAAGATTCCCAGCTATGACGGTACTCTGGTTCCCGTTTCCATCATTCATAAAAAGGGCTTGCCCTTAGACGGAACGAGCCCAACACTGCTGAGTGGCTATGGGGCCTATGGAACTTCAAGAACCCCGGTTTTTAACTCCTACCTGCTTGCCTGGCTGGAGACCGGAGGTATTTACGCGGTGGCGCATGTGCGCGGCGGGGGCGAGTATGGCCAGGATTGGTATCAAGGCGGCTATAAGCTGACAAAGCCGAACACATGGCGCGACTTCATCGCCAGTGCTGAATATCTGATCCGGCAGAAGTACACATCCGCGGCGAAGCTGGGAATTGAGGGCGGCAGCGCAGGCGGCATTCTGGTTGGCCGGTCACTCACGGAGCGGTCGGATCTCTTCGCGGCAGTGATCGATCGTGTGGGCGTTTCCGATACTCTGCGTGTCGAGTTCTCGCCGAACGGCCCGGTGAACATTCCTGAATTCGGATCAGTCAAGACCGAGGAAGGGTTTGAAGATCTGTATGCGATGAGCTCGTA
>Ga0134125_10000883_pt1 | contig 38610 bp, 39 predicted proteins | sample KB31751_FD_96464 | JGI IMG/M metagenome (GOLD analysis project Ga0134125, IMG submission 96464) | Terrestrial soil microbial communities with excess Nitrogen fertilizer from Kellogg Biological Station, Michigan, USA - KB3-175-1 | ecosystem: Environmental > Terrestrial > Soil > Unclassified ...
CGGTCCGCTCCGGCGCCCCGATCTACGCCGCCGAGGAGGTCATCTCCGAGTCCGCGATCGAGTTCGAGCACGACGTCGAGGAGTCCGAGGACGTCGTGGAGAAGTTCAAGGAGTTCCTCGACCAGGTATCGCCCGAGGACTTCGCCGCGGGCGACTCCTAACCGGCGCCTGACGCACCGCGCGACGTCCGCTGCGCCCCTTCGCGAGGCCGGCGCGGCCCGCTGGATCTACAAGCTCAGCTCAGCGGTCGAACGCGCTGGCGAGCATTCGTTCGAGCAGGTCGTCGAAGCTGAGGCCGGCGGCGTTGGCGGCCTGGGGGAGGAGGCTCGTCTCGGTCATCCCGGGGACCACGTTCGTCTCCAGAACCCAGAGCTCGCCGGTGCCCTCCTCGAGCATCAGGTCGATGCGGGCGAAGCCGTGGCAGCCGAGCAGGTCGTATACCTCGACCGCGAGCTGCTGCGCGCGGGTCGTGGTCTCGGGCGGCAGCTCGGCCGGGCAGACGAAGGTGGTCATGCCGATCTCGTAGCGGGACTCGTAGTCGAAGAAGTCCTCTTGCCGAGGCACCGCCTCGACGACGGGCAGCGAGTGGTGGGGCCGCCCGTCGAGGACCGACACCGCCAGGTCGCGCCCGCGGATGTGGCGTTCGAGCAGGATCGTGGCGTCGTAGGAGAAGGCCCCGACCATCGCCTCGGGGAGCTCCTGACCCTCGCTCGCGAACTTGACGCCGAAGGCCGAGCCGCCCTTCGCCGGCTTCACGACCATCGGGAAGCCCAGCTCCTCTTCGATCGCCCCCAGCGCCGCGCCCGCGCCGAGGTCGCGGATCGAGGTCTCCCGCAGCGCCAGGAAGGGGGGCGTCGGCAGGTTCGCCTCGAGCATCAGGTGCTTGGCGAGCACCTTGTCGGTGCAGCGCGCGCAGGAGGACGGCCCCGATCCGGTGTAGGGGAGGTCGAGCGCCTGCAGCAGCGACTGGATCGTCCCGTCCTCCCCGTCGCGGCCGTGCAGCGCGATGAACACGACGTCCGGCTTCAGCTCGAGCAGCTCGGGGACGAGCCCGCTGCCCGCGTCGATCCCGTGGACCTCGTAGCCGAGGCGCTCGAGCCCGGCCTGGATCTGGGCGCCGGAGCGCAGCGACACGGCCCGCTCCAGCGAGCGCCCGCCCTTCAGGACCGCGACGCTGCGCGCCTCGCTCATCGATCCGCCGAGCGGCGTCCGCTCTGCGGCTTCCCGCGTGGCGGCAGCGCGACGACGTCGGCCATCGGCTCCTCCGCGGTGCTCGGCTCGGGCGCGCGGGCGCGCGGCTTCGACGGCCTGCCGCTGAGCGAGCCGAGCAGGTCGAGCTGGGTGCGGATCGCGCGGCCGATGCGGCGGATCCCCTCGTGGATGTTCTCCTCCGGGATGCCCGCGAAGTTCAGGCGCATCGAGGAGGAGCCGCTGCGCCCGTCCATGTAGGCGGCCCGTCCGGGCACGAACGCGACCCCTTGTTTGGTCGCGAGCGCGAGCAGGTCGGTCGTGTCGATCCGCTCGTCGAGCGTCGCCCAGATGAACAGGCCGCCCTGCGGGCGGGTCCATTCGGCGTGATCGCCGAACTGCGTCTCAAGCGCCTCGAACATCGCGTCGCGCCGCGTGCGGTAGAGGTCCCGGAGCGTCTCGACGTATTGCAGCCACCCCGTCTCGGCGCTCTCGCCCTGGGCGAAGTAGGCGGCGACGAACATCTGCGTGACCGGGGAGGAGCACAGGTCCGCTCCCTGTTTGCCGAGGTTCAGCTTCTCGAGCACCGGTCGCGGCGCGACCGCCCAGCCCAGCCGCAGCCCGGGCGAGAGGATCTTCGAGAACGTGCCGAGGTAGATGACGAGGTCCGACGCGCCCTCGCGCCCGGCCGCCTGGGAGTCGAGCGAGTACAGCGTCGGCAGAGACTCGCCCTCGTAGCGGAGCAGCCCGTAGGGATTGTCCTCGAGAATCAGCAGCTCGCGCTCCCGCGCGACCTCGACCAGGCGCCGCCGCCGCGCCAGCGACATCGTCACGCCGCCGGGGTTCTGGAAGTTGGGGATCGTGTAGATGAACTTGGGCCGGCGCCCTTCGGAGTGGAGCCGGTCGAGGGTCTCCTCCAGGGCGTCGATCGGCATCCCGTCGGAGTCCATCTCGATCTGCTCGACCTCCGCCTGGTAGGCGCTGAAGGTCGGGATCGCTCCCGGGTAGGTCGGCGCCTCGGCGACGATCACGTCACCGGGGTCGATCAGGGTCTTGCAGACGAGGTCGATGACCTGCTGTCCGCCGGTCGTGACGATCACCTCCGCGGGATCGACCTTCGTGCCCTCGGCGGCCATCACTTCGGCGATGCACCGCGTGGTCGCGGCCATCCCCTCGGTCGGCCCGTACTGCAGGGTCCGCGCGGTCGACTCGTGCGCGACGTCCGCCATCAGGCTCGCGTAGAGCTCAGGCGGAAAGGTCGAGGTGTCCGGCAGGCCGCCCGCGAGCGAGATCACCTCGGGGCGCTCGGTGAGGGCCATCATCTCTCGCATCGCGGAGCTCTTCATGCCGCGCGTGCGGGCGGCGAACAGCCCCTCGTAGCGAGCGAGCTCGTGGGCCGCCGGCCGCGCCCCGCGGCCGCCTCCGCCTGGTGTGGTCGATCGAGCCATCAGCCTGGAGTTCTCCGTCCGCCGCCTCGGGCCTGCCGGGTGCCGGCGGGACCACGACCGCACGTCCCGGCGCGTCGTCTATCGTCCTGCCCGATCCAGCGAGCGTGAAAGGCCACGGTAGCGCACCGGGATCGAGCGAGCCGGCGATGCACGGGCTGTTCTTCGACATAGGACTGGGTGTAGGCCTCGCCGCGGCGTGTGGGCTGCGGCCGTTCCTGCCGCTGCTGCTGGCCGGCGCGCTCGGTTCGGCGAAGGCGCTCGACGTCTCCTTCCCGTCCGGCAGCTGGCACTTCCTGCAGGCCGGCTGGTGGCTGCTCGCGGTGGCCGTCGTTTTCGCGCTCGCCTACGTCGCGCAGATCCTCACCGGGTTCTCGCCGATCTACGACCCGGTCTCCCGGGAGCCGCGCCGCGACCCGCTCGCCGCGGCCCTCACCGGCCTCGCCTTCGGCGCCGGCGCGGCCCTGTTCGGCGGTGTGCTCGCCGCTCACGGCAACGCCGAGTGGCCCGGCATCGTCGGGGGATTCCTCCTCGTCGGCCTCGCGCAGCGCGTCGCAGGGCCGGTGATCCTCGGCGCCCGCGGCCGTCTGAAGGAGAAGGGCCCGCGCGATGCGCTCACGCTCTACCTCGACTCCGCCGCGCTGCTCGTCGCGGCGCTCGTCGCGTTGCTGCACCCGCTCGGCTACGTCGCGCTCGCGGCGCTGCTGTGGCTGGCGCTCCGCCGCCGCTCGCGCTCCGGGGAGAAGTATGCGGGCCTGCGCATCCTCGGCCGCTGAGGCCGCCCGGTGAGCGCGAAGGCGCCGAAGCTCGTCCTCTGCGTGATCGACGCGATGGCGCCCGAGATGCTCGAGCGCACGATCGCCGCGGGCGCGGCGCCGGTCCTCGAGCGGCTCGTCGCGGACGGCCTCTACGTTCCCGACTGCGTCGCGGCCTTCCCTTCGGTGACGCCGGTCTGCGCCGCCTCGATCGTCACCGGCGTCGGCCAGGACGAGCACCTGATACCGGCGATGAACTGGTACCACCGCGGCGAATCCCGCTACATCGAGTACGGCTCGAGCTTCCGCGCGGCGCAGCGGTTCGGGATCGCCCGCCAGCTCACGGACACCGTCTACAACATGAACCGCGCGCACCTCTCCGAGGGCACGCTGACGGTGTTCGAGTCGCTCGACGACGCCGCGGTCCGTACCGCCGGCACCACCTACCTGATGTACCGCGGCCGCCACCGGCACGAGCCGCAGCGCGATACGGCGCTCACGCGCGTCGCCGCGACGCTGATGCGCCATCCGGTGATGGGGCCCCGCGAGCTCTTCTACGCGGACATCTTCGCCTCGCGGCGGACCCCCTGCCGCTCGGCGCTCGGGATGCCCGGCGTGCGCGACCGTCACTCGGGCTGCGTCTCGGAGTACCTCGTCGAGAACGACCTGTTCGACTTCCTGCTGCTCTCCCTCCCGGACAACGACTGGTACTCCCACAAGAAGGGGCCCGAGGGGCAGCTGTCCTCGATCGCCCAGGCCGATCTCCAGCTCGCCCGCGTCGCCAACGCGGCCGGCGGCCTCGACGAGTTCCTGAAGAGCCACGCGGTGATCGTGATGGCCGACCACTCCCAGGCGCCGGTCACGGCCTCGATCGCCCTACAGGACGAGCTCGCGGAACTCGGCGTGCTCGGGCCCACGCGGCCGCCGCGCGGATCGGCCCGGACGGAATCGGTCGAGCCGCGGATCGCCGTCTGCCCCTCCCAGCGCGCCGCGATGGTCTACGCGCTGCACGAGGCCGAGCGCGACGCGATGCGCGCGTCGGTCGTGGCGATGGCGATGTCGATCGAGGGCGTCGACCTCGTGATGTGGCTGGAGCGCGACGCCGACGACGCGCCCCGCGAGGCCGTGATCGCGAGCACCTCGCACGGCGAGGTGCGGTTCTCGCCCGGCGGCCGCGTGCCCGACCCGCGCGGGCGCCGCTGGCACGTCGAGGGGTCGCTGAACGCGATCGGGGCGAGCGTCGGCGACGGCGCCCTGCAGACGCCCGACTACCCCGACGCGCTCGCCCGCGTGTGGTCGGCGCTGTTGTGTCCGACCTCGGGCGAGGTGCTGCTCTCCGCGAAGCCCGGCTACGAGTTCCTCGACTGGGGTCGTCAGGCGCACGTCGGCGGCGGCAGCCACGGGTCCCTGCACGCCTCCGATTCGCTCGGCGCGCTCGTGCTCACGGGCGTCGAGCTGCCCGACCCTCCTCCCGCCCAATGGGCGATCCGCGACGTCGCGGGGGTGGTCCGCTCGCACTTCGGGCTCTGAATGATCGACTCGCTCGGGGGCGCGTTTGTCGCGCGAGTCCCCTAGCCTCGCGATGATGCGAAGCCTCGCGGCGACCGCGCTCGCGTGCCTGGTCCTGATCGCCCTGCCGGCCGGGGCCCTGGGCCTGCCCGGGGCCGCGTCGTTCGGGCCCGGCACCTCCGCGACCACCACCGCCCGCAGCTCCGCCCCCACCACGGCGGCCGGCGCGACAAGCGCCAGCAGCGCGACGAACCCGGATGCGCCGATCCCGGTCCCGCCCTCGAACATCCCTCCGGCCGGCCGGCGCCTGTCGGCCAACCAGGTCCTCGCGGTCGCCGAACGGCTGCCGAAGATCGAACGGGCCCGCCGCGAATACCCCGGCTCCTACGGGGGCGCCTACCTGAAGCCCGGCTTTCGCTGGCAGGTCTCCTACTTCTCCAAGGACGGCAAGAAGGAGATCGCCCAGGTCACGATCGCGGATCTCGGCGGGCAGGTGATCGAACAGTGGACCGGCTTCCAGGTCGCGTGGACGATGGCCCGCGGCTACCCGGGGGCGTTCGGGCGCCACGTCAACGCGCTGTACGTGTGGCTGCCGATGTGCCTCCTGTTCCTGCTGCCGTTCTGGAACCTCCGCAGGCCGTTCACGCTGCTGAACCTGGATCTGCTGGTGCTGCTCTCCTTCTCGGTCTCGCTCGCCTTCTTCAACCACGCCCACATCTACGGCTCGGTGCCGCTCGCCTACCCGCCGCTGCTCTACCTGCTGGCCCGCATGCTGGCCCTGCTGCGGCGCCCCCGTCCCGGGCGCGGCATCGAGGGGCGGCCGCTGCGCCTGCTCGTGCCGACGTGGTGGCTGGCGATCGGCGTGGTCTTCTTGATCGGCTTCAGGGTCGCGCTGAACGTGACCGACTCGAACGTGATCGACGTCGGCTACGCGGGCGTGATCGGGGCCGACCGGATCGTCCACGACAAGCCGCTCTACGGGGGCTGGCCGACCGACAACGAACACGGCGACACGTACGGGCCCGTCAACTACCTCGCCTACATCCCGTTCCGCGAGGTGTTCGGGTTCAGCGGCACCTGGGACGACCTTCCCGCGGCGCACGGGGCGGCGATCTTCTTCGACCTGCTCGCGACGGGGCTGCTGTTCCTGATCGGTCGCCGCATGCGCGGCCCCACGCTCGGGGTCGCGCTCGCCTACGCATGGGTGTCCTTCCCGTTCACCCTCTACTCGCTCGAGAGCAACAGCAACGACACGCTCGTCGCGGCGCTCGTGCTGTCCGCCCTGCTCGCCGCGAGCTACCGGGGCGCGATCGCGGGCGGCGCGCGAGGCGCGCTGTCGGCGTTGGCGGGCCTGACCAAGATCGCTCCGCTGGCGCTCGCGCCGCTGCTCGCGACCGACGCGCTGCGGGGGGTACGCGCGCGGCGTCGCCCGCTCGTCTACCTGATGTTCATGGCCGGCTTCGCCGGGGCCGGCGCGCTGGTCCTGCTGCCGGCCCTCGCGCACGACTCCCTGAGCACGATCTACCGCCGGACGATCGAATATCAGGGCGCTCGCAACTCCCCCTTCTCGGTCTGGGGGCTCTACGGCCTGCACACGCTGCAGCACGTCGCCGAGGGCCTCGCCTTCGCGCTCGCGATCGTCCTCGCCCTGATCCCCCGCCGGGGCGATCTCGCCGGCCTCGCGGCGGGCTGTGCGGCGATCCTGATCGGCGCCGAGCTGGCGATCGAACACTGGTTCTACCTCTACATCCCGTGGTTCTTCCCGCTCGTGATGGTCGCCTTGCTCGGGCGCTACGGGACGCCGCTCAGGCGGTCTGCGGACGAGGCATCAGAACCTGCTCGATCGAGTCGGCCCGAAGTCGTTCTGAGCAGCTGACGATCACGCCCATCAGCCACGGGTCCTCCTCGGAGGTCTCGAAGCGGACGGGCATCTGCGTGAGCAGCGACTCGATCGCCTGCTCGCGCTTGACCCCGATCACCCCGCCGCGCGCGCCCGTCATGCCGACGTCGGTGATGTAGGCGGTCCCGCCCGGGAGCACGCGCGCGTCGGCGGTCGGTACGTGGGTGTGGGTGCCGACGACGGCCGTCACCCGCCCGTCCAGGTGCCAGCCCATCGCGACCTTCTCGGAGGTCGCCTCGGCGTGGACGTCGACGAGCACGTGGTCGCATCCGCCCAGCTCCCCGAGCGCGACCTCGATCTCGGTGAACGCGGAGCGGCCCGCGCGCAGGTAGAGGTTGCCGCTGATGTTCACGACCCCGAGCCGGACGCCGTCGCGCTCGACGACCGCGGTCCCGCGCCCCGGCTGGCTGCGCAGGAAGTTGGCGGGGCGGACGATCCGTTCGCTGCTGTCGAGGTACGGGTAGATCTCACGGCGGTGATAGGTGTGGTTCCCCAGCGTGATCACGTCGACCCCGGCCGCGTACATCTGCTCGGCGTTCTTGGGCGTGATGCCGAGGCCGCCCGCGGCGTTCTCGCCGTTGACGACCACGAACGTCAGCGCGTGGCGCTCGCGCAGCACCGGCAGGCAGTCGAGCAGCGTCTGACGGCCGATGCCGCCGACGACGTCGCCCACGAACAGGATCCGGGGGGGCGCCGGCGCGGGCGTCGCCGCCCCGGATTTGGCCGCCTGACCCTCAGCCATACTTGCCCGATGGTGGGAGGCAGGTGACCCGGGGCTTCTTCAAGCGTCGGCGGGCGGCCCCGCCGACGCCGGGCGAGGAGGAGCTCGCAGAGGCTCCCGACGAGTCCCCGGTCGAGCCCCCGCGGGCGATCGTGCCGCGCTGGGTGCAGCTCGTCCTGCTGCCGCTCGCGCTGATCGCCGCCTGGGCGCTCGCGAAAGCCGCCGGCAAGGTCCTGCTGCTGTTCATAGTCGCCGCCCTCATCGCCCTGATCCTCAATCCCGCGGTCGCTTTCGTGCACCGTCCGCGCGTCCCGCGCGGCCTGGCCGTCCTCGCCGTGTACCTCGGATTCTTCCTGGCGCTCGCGGGCATCGGCTTCCTGGTCGCCAACCCTATCTCCCACCAGGTCCAGCGGTTCACCGACAACCTCCCGAAACTCGAACGCGAAGCGAACCACCAGCTGCTCGAATTCGAACACACGCTGAAAAGCAACGGCTTCCACGTCCAGCTCGTGAAGCCCGGGAAAACGGCCCTCCAGAGCATCACCGACAAAGTCGGCAAGAGCGCCGGGAAATTCGCCTCCTTCGGGACGGCCCTGCTGACCGAAGTCGCGAACGCGATCTTCGACCTCGTGCTGATCTTCGTGCTGTCGGTCTACATGCTGCTCTACGGCCCCGAGATCGGCGCGCTCGTCAGACGCCTGATGCCGACGGGGGACGGATCCAAGCCCGACGACTACCCGCTGCTGGTCCAGCGGGCGGTGTCCCGGTACGTCGGCGGACAGCTCCTGTTCAGCGTGATCATGGGCGTCTCGACGGGGGTGGCGCTGTGGATCTTCGGCGCGACGGGCGTGTTCCCGGACGGGCGGCGCTACGCGGTGGCGTTCGGCGTCTTCTACGGGATCATGGAGCTCGTCCCCTACATCGGCCCGATCCTCGGCGCGCTGCCGCCGGTGATCGTCGCGCTCTTCACCCACCCGATCAGCGCCGTCTGGGTCCTCGTCCTGTTCATCGGCCTGCAGCAGCTCGAGGGGCACGTCGTGGCGCCGCAGGTCTTCGGCCACACGCTGCGCATCAACCCGCTGCTCGTGATCTTCGCGCTGCTGCTCGGGCTGCAGGTCCACGGCGTGATCGGCGCGCTCGTCGCGCTGCCGATCCTCTCGGTGCTGCGCGAGACGGCGGTCTACCTGCAGCGGCACGTCGCCTTCGAACCCTGGGATCGCACCAAGCGCGAGCTGCTGTGAGCGTCCCGCTCCGCGTCGAGGGGCTCGGCAAGACATACGGCGAGCTGGAGGCGCTCGCCGACGTCAGCTTCGAGCTCGCGCCGGGGGAGCTCGCGGCGGTCCTGGGTCCGAACGGAGCCGGGAAGACCACGCTGCTCTCGATCCTCGCGGGCGCCCAGCGGCCGAGCAGCGGCTCGGTCAGCGTCGAGCCGCGCAGCGTCGGCTGGGCGCCCCAGCAGCCCGCCCTCTACGGGAAGCTGACCGTGGAGGAGAACCTCGAGCTGTTCGCCCGCCTGGAGGGGGTAGCGGACCCGCGAGGCGCGGTCGCCGCGATGCTCGCCCAGACGGGCCTCGAGGCCCGGGCCCGCGAGCGGGTCGAGAACCTCTCCGGCGGCAACCGGCAGCGCGTCAACGTCGCGATCGCGCTGATCGGGGGTCCGCCGGTGCTCGCCCTCGACGAGCCCTCGGCCTCGCTGGACCCGGCTCAGCGCGAGCGCCTGTGGGAGTTCGTCGCGGGGCTCGCCGCGGCCGGGACGACGGTGATCTTCTCGACGCACGGCCCGGGCGAGGCCCAGCGCCACGCCGATCGCGTGCTCGTCCTCGACGGCGGCCGCCTGACCTTCGCGGGGCCGCCGCGGGCGCTGATCGAGGCCACGGGCGGGGAGGGCGATCTCGAGCAGGCGCTCGTGAGCTTCCTGGCGGCGGGGGCGGCGCGTTGAGGTCGCTGCTGCGCAAGGACCTGCTGATCCTGCGCCGCTCGCGGCTGACCGTCGCGACGCTCGTGCTCTACCCGGTCGCGATCGCGCTGCTGATCGGCTTCGCGCTCTCGCGCACCCCGTCGAAGGCCCACGTCGACGTGCTCGACGAGACCCCCCCGGGGGAGACGGTGCAGGTGGCGAGCCGGCGCGTGACGGTGAGCAGCTACGTCGACGGCCTGTTCAGCGGGCTGCACGCGAATCGCGTGAGCACCCGCGCCAGGGCCGTGGGCGACGTCGAATCGGGGAAGGTCGTGGCCGCCGTGGTGATCCCGGCCGACATCGCGGCGAAGGTCGCCTCCGCGACCGCCCAGGCGGAAGTCGAGGTCATCTACAACGGCAACGCCCTGGAGCAGTCGCTGGTCTCCTCGCAGCTGCGCTCCGCCCTGGCCGAAGCGAACCTCGGCTTCTCCGAACAGATCCAGCGCGCCGCGGCGCAGGCGATCGACCTGCTCCTGCGCGGCGGGAACCGCGGCGTGCTCGGCGCTCCCCCCGACTTCGTCGGGCTGCAGCGGCTCCCGTCGCTGCTGCGCCGGCAGATCGCGCGCACGCCCCCCGGCCCGGACCGGCGCTCGCTGGAAGCGATCGAGAGCTTCGCGTCGTTCGCCGCCCAGAACCTCGGGGTGAGCAAGCGGGTGCTCGCGACGGTCGGCCAGCCGATCAAAATCCGCTCTAGCGTCCTGCACGGCCGCCGCACGCCGCTCGACACGTTCGCCGTCGTCGTCGCCGTGACCGTCTCGCTGATGTTCCTCGCCGTGCTGCTGGCGGCGGGTGGAGTCGCGCTCGAGCGCGAGGAGAACGCGCTGGCGCGGCTGATCCGGGGGCTCGTCTCGCGCGAGGCGCTGCTGCTCGAGAAGGTCCTGCTCGCCGCCGCCTGCTCGTTCGCCGTCGCGCTGGCGATGCTCGCGGGCGTCGGCGCGTTCGTGACGCTCGACTGGGGGCGGGCCGCGCTGTGGCTCGCCGCGCTAGCGTGCGGGGCGGTCGCGTTCGCGTCGCTCGGCGTGGCGATCGGCGCGCTCGCCCGCGAGGTCAGGGCCGCCTCGCTGTTGGCGTTCCTGCTCTCGCTGCCGCTCGCCTTCCTCGCCCTCGTCCCCGCGGGCGCCGTCAGCCGCGGCTTCTACGACGCGATCGGCGCGATCTCGTTCGTGTTCCCGTTCAAGGCTGCCCTGCAGGCACTCGACGCGGCCGTCAACGATGCCCACCCGGGGCTCGGCGGCGCGGCTCTCCATCTGATCGTGTTGAGCGTCGTGTTCGGGCTGCTCGGCCGGATCGGGCTGCAGCGGGCTAGCTAACCTGAGAGGGCGATGGCCTTCCCGAACACGCGAATGCGCAGGCTGCGCGCGACCGCCGGCCTGCGCGGGCTCGTCCGTGAGACCTCCCTGGCCGCGTCCCAGCTCGTGCTCCCGCTGTTCGTCGCCGACGCCGGCGCGCGCGGCGGGCTCGACTCCCAGCCGATCGAGTCGATGCCCGGCGTCGCCCGGCTCTCGACGGCGGCCGCCGTCGCGGAGGCCGAAGAGGCCGCCGCGCTCGGCCTCGGCGGCGTGATGCTGTTCGGGATCCCGGCCGAGAAGGACGACCGCGGCTCGGGAGCGTGGGACGACGAGGGGGCGGTGCAGCTCGCGGTCGGCGCGCTGAAGCGCGCGGTCCCGGAGCTGCTGGTGATGACCGACGTCTGCCTCTGCGAGTACACCGACCACGGCCACTGCGGGGTGCTCCGCGCCGACAACACCGTCGACAACGACGCGAGCGTCGAGCTGCTGGCGAGGACCGCGGTCAGCCACGCGCGCGCCGGGGCGGACGTCGTCGCCCCGTCGGACATGATGGACGGGCGCGTCGGGGCGATCCGCGAGGAGCTGGACTCCGAGGGATTCGCCGAGACGCCGATCCTCGCCTACTCGGCGAAGTTCGCCTCGGCCTTCTACGGCCCCTTCCGGGAGGCCGCCGACTCGACCCCCGCGTTCGGCGACCGGCGCGGCTACCAGATGGACCCGGCCAACGGCCGCGAGGCGGTGCGCGAGGCGCTGCTCGACGTGCACGAGGGCGCCGACATGGTGATGGTCAAGCCGGCCCTCGCCTACGGAGACCTGATCCGGGCCGTCGCCGAGGCGACGGGGATACCGGTCGCGGCGTACAACGTCAGCGGCGAGTATGCGATGGTCAAGGACGCCGCGGCCGCGGGTCACCTCGACGAGCGGGCCACGGTGCTCGAGATCCTGACCTCGCTGCGCCGAGCCGGAGCGGACACGATCATCACCTACCACGCAAAGGACGCGGCCCGATGGCTAGCCGAGAAGTGATCAGCGACGACGAGCGACGGGCCGAGGCGGCGACCCCGAAGATCCGCAGCCGCAAGGACGGCGCGGCGATCCCGCTCGAGGACGCCGACCGCAAGCTGCTGAACCTGATGCAGGGCAGCTTCCCGATCGCGACCCAGCCCTACGCCCACGTCGCGTCGCTGGCCGGGATCCCCGAGCGGGAGGCGCTCGACCGGGTCTCGCACCTGCTCGAGAAGCGGATCATCCGCCAGGTCACCCCGATCTTCGACACGCGCGCGCTCGGCTACTCCTCGATGCTCGTCGCCGCGAAGGTCGACCCGGAGCATCCGCACCGGGCCGCGCAGGTGATCAACGCCCACCCGGGCGTGTCGCACAACTACCTGCGCAACCACGAGTTCAACCTGTGGTTCACGATCGCCACCGAGCCCGACTCCGAGCTCGGCCTCGAGGGCACCCTCGAGGTGCTCGCGCGCGAGGCGGGCGCGGAGTCCGTCCGGCAGCTGCCGACGCTGAAGCTCTTCAAGATCCGAATGGACCTGGAGATGGAGGGCGACACCGAGGCGCTCTCCAGCGCGGCCGAGGCGAGCCCCCCGGCGGAACTCGAGCCCCAGCCCTACGACGAGCGCGACGTCGCCGTGATCAAGGCGCTGCAGGGCGACATGCCGGTGGTATCAGAACCGTTCGCGCCTGCTGCGGCCGAGCTCGGGATGACCCAGCAGGAGCTGCTCGACCACCTCAGCGCGATGCAGGAGCGCGGGCTGCTGCGCCGCGTCGCCGCGATCCTCTACCACCGCCGCGCCGGCTTCTCGGCCAACGGGATGGGCGTCTGGAAGGTCCCCGACGATCAGATCATGGACATCGGCTGTCGGATGGCGGCCTACCGCGGCATCTCCCACTGCTACCAGCGGCCCACCTACCCCGACTGGCCGTACTCGGTCTTCACGATGGCCCACGGGCGCTCCAAGGAGGAGTGCGACGCGATCCTCGACGCGATCGCCGAGCAGACGGGCATCGAGGAGCGCGCGACGCTGTACTCCTCCACCGAGTTCAAGAAGATCCGGCTCCTGTACTTCACCGACGAGTACAAGGACTGGGAACGCGCGCACGCCGCGTGAGGGCGGTCGGCCCGGGCGCATGCCCGATAATGGCGCCGTGGCGTCGCTGACCGACACCCGCTCGGCGGAGCTCTACAGGCGCGCCGTCGCGCGCCTGCCCGGCGGCGTCAACTCGCCAGTGCGGGCGATGCGGGCGATCGGCCGCGATCCGCTCTTCGTCGACCGCGGCGAGGGCGCCGAGCTGATCGACGTCGACGGCAACAGGTTCGTCGACTACGTTTGCTCGTGGGGCCCGCTGATCCACGGCCACGCCCACCCGGAGGTGCTCGAGGCGGTCGCCGCGGCGGCGGGGAAGGGGACGAGCTTCGGCGCGCCGACGGCCGGCGAGGTAGAGCTCGCCGAAGAGGTCTGCGGGCGCTTCGAGAGCGTCGAGATGCTGCGCATGACCTCCTCCGGCACGGAGGCGTCGATGACGGCCCTCCGGCTCGCGCGAGCCGCGACCGGCCGCGAGAAGATCGTCAAGTTCGCGGGCGCCTACCACGGTCACGTCGACGGGCTGCTCGCGCAGGCCGGCTCCGGGCTCGCCACGGCCGCCATGCCCGCCAGCCCCGGCGTGACCGCGGCCGCGGCGGCGGACACGGTCGTGGTGCCGTGGAACGACCCGGACGCGGTACGAGCGGCCGTGGCCGAGCACTCGCCCGCGGCGATCATCGCCGAGCCGATGCCGGCGAACATGGGGCTCGTCCCGGCCCACGAGGGTTTTCTGGAGCTGCTCCGGGAGCTCGCGGACCGCAGCGAGGCGCTGCTCGTGCTAGACGAGGTGATCAGCGGCTTTCGCGTCGCCCGCGGCGGCGCCCAGGAGCTGACCGGCGTCACGGCAGATCTGACGGTGATGGGCAAGGTGATCGGCGGCGGGCTGCCGGCCGCCGCGCTCGGCGGTCCGGCCGAGCTGATGCGGATGCTCGCCCCCGCCGGCGACGTCTACCAGGCGGGGACCCTCTCGGGCAACCCGCTCGCCGTCGCCGCGGGGCTCGCGACGCTGCGGATGCTCGACGACGACGCCTACCTCCGTCTCGCCGCCACGACCGAGGAGCTGGCGGCCGGGCTGCGCGAGGCCGCCGGGTCTAGGCCCGTGCAGGTGCAGACCGCCCCGGGCCTGCTAACGGTCTTCTTCAGCGAGGCGCCCGTCGAGAGCTTCGAGCAGGCCCAGGCGTGCGACCTCGAGGCCCACGCGGCCTGGTGCAGGGAGCTGCTCGGCCGCGGCGTCTACCCGCCGCCGTCGCAGTTCGAGGCGTGGTTCCCCTCGCTCGCCCACGGCGAGGAGCAGATCGAGCGCACGTTGCTGGCCGCCGAGGCCGCGTTCGCGGCGCTGACCGACCCGGGGCACGGCGGGTGAGCTCGACCGCGACCGGCGCCGGCGCCGGCCTGCTGCGCCTGCGCGAGCTCCTGCAGGAGGGCGGGGGGCTGCTGGCGGGACTGCTGGGCGAGCCGCCGAGCGAGCCGCGCGCCTCCGATCCGGCGGCGATCGCGGCCTCGGGACCGCGCGCCGAGGGGCGCCGCGAGGAGTACGAGCTGCTCGTGGAGGCGATCTACGAGGGCTATCTGCTGCACTACTCCGAGCCTCGCCTGCTGCGCGCTCCCGAAGCAGACCTCGGCCTGCTCGCCGGGGATCGGCTCTATGCGATCGGCCTGGCCCGGCTGGTCGCGCTCGGCGACACGCCGGCCGTCGCGGAGCTCGCCGACACGATCTCGCTGAGCGCGCTCGCGCACGGCGCCGGCGAGGACGCGCTGGCCGAGGCGGTATGGGTAGCGGGGGCCGCGGCCGTCGGATGGGGCTCGACCGACGCGCACCGACACGCGAAGCGGATGCTGCTCGACGGCGACCCCGGGGCGCTCGATGCGATGCGCACAAGCATCCCGTCGCTCCCGAAGTCGCCCTGATACCCGCATCGATATTGTTTGCCCCGCAGTGGCTGACAAGCGCCTAAAGCACAAGTCCAAATACACCCTCGACCGCGGAATGCCCGGTGCGTTCGAGGGGGAGACGATCACACGCAGGCGCTTCATGACCGGTAGCGCCCACACGGCCGGGGCGATCGCCGCCGGGGCCTTCGCGCTGCCCGCGCTCGGCTTCGCCGTCGGGCCGATCTTCAAAAGCACGCCGCACCGCTGGGAACCCGTCGGCCCGGAGTCGATGTTCAGCGAGGACAACTACGTGCCGGTCACGATCACGCTGACCCCGAACATCGGGGAGGCGGGCAAGTCGACCGCCTACATCCGCAAGTTCAACCCGAAAATCGACACCGACCCCTCGGACAACGACCCGGCCCACCCCACGCCCTACATCGCGATCTCCAGCCGCTGCGCGCACCTCGGCTGCCCGGTCCGCTGGGTGGACGCCGCCGAGCGCTTCATCTGCCCGTGCCACGGAGGGGTCTACGACCTGCTGGGTCGCCGCGTGGGCGGGCCGCCGGTCCGGCCGCTCGACCGCTTCTACACGCGCGTCAACGGCGAAACCGTCGAAATCGGTCCCCGCTTCAGCGTCAACAGCGAGCTGCGGCGCTTCTCCCCGCGCGACCCCGGCGAGCCCCTGGACGGGATCGGCCAGTACCTCTACCCGTCCCGTCCGGGCGCGCAGAAACTCTAGGAGCGCCGGAACCCGATGCCGAAGCTGCCCAAGCTCCCCGCTCCTCCGCTGCCGCCGGCGCTGCGCGAGCCGCCGCCGCGGCCGGGCGATCCCGCGGCCAAGAAAACGCCGCTGCAGGAGGCGGGGAACGCCGGCGTCACCGTCGTCGACTGGGTCGACGAGCGGACCTCGCTGAGCGGCGCGGGCCGCTGGCTGATGTTCCGCAAGGTGCCGAAGGGCACCAACTGGTTCTACACGCTCGGCTCGGCGACGCTGTTCGCGTTCCTGAGCCAGGCGGTGACGGGTGTCTTCCTGGCGATGTACTACCGGCCCGACCCATCGGGCGGGGCGTACGAATCGATCCGCTACGTCACCAACCAGGTGTTCCTCGGCCAGTTCGTCCGGGGCATGCACAAGTGGGGCTCGAGCGTGATGGTGATCCTCGTCTTCCTGCACATGGGGCGCACGTTCTTCTGGGGCGCCTACAAGTACCCGCGCGAGCTCAATTGGGTGATCGGCGTCGTGCTGCTGATCCTGACGATGACGATGTCGTTCACCGGCTACCTGCTGCCGTTCGACCAGCGCGCCTACTGGGCGACGATCGTCGGCGTCAACATCAACGGCACCGGCCCGCTGCTCGGGCCCTACCTCAGCGACTTCCTGCGCGGGGGATCGGAATTCGGGGCCACGACGCTGTCGCGCTTCTACGCGATCCACATGCTGCTCGTGCCGGGGCTGATCGTCGCGCTGATCGGCGCCCACCTGTACCTGGTGACGAAGCTCGGCACGACCGCGCCGCCGTGGCAGAAAGCGGACGCTCCCGAAGAGCTGCGCGAGGCGGAGGTCTAGGTCGCTATGAACCAGCGCGAGAAGGAGGAGTACCTCCGCGACTACGCGATCCTGAAGTCCAAGGGCAAGCCGTTCTTCCCGTACGCGGTGGCGAAGGACGGCGCGATGGCGTGCATCGTGATGGCCGTGATCATCACGATGTCGCTGGTCCTCGGCGCCGAGCTCGGCTCCAAGGCGAACCCGACGACGACGACCTACGTGCCGCGCCCGGAGTGGTACTTCTTCTTCCTCTTCGAGGTCCTGCGGATCATCAAGCCGCCGAGCCTCGTGCCGCTGGCGACGATCGGCGTGCCCACCCTGGGCATGATCCTGCTGTTCCTGCTGCCCTTCTACGATCGCGGCCCGGAGCGTCGCCCGGAGCGTCGCCCGATCGCGACGATCACGGGCCTCCTGGTGATCGGGGCGATGGCCTTCCTGACCTACGAGGGCGCCAACGCGGGCTCCCCGACGGCGATCGAAGAGCCGACCCCGGCGCGGATCGTCAAGGCCGGAGGACCGTTGCTCGCCGAATACGAAGGGGGCAAGAAGGCGGTCGCCCAGAGCGGGTGCCTGGCCTGCCACAAGATCGGCGAGAACGGCAACGCGGGACCGGGGCCGAACCTGACGAAGATCGGCGGCCGCCTGCCGCGCCAGGCGATCGCCCGCACGCTCGTGAACCCGACGGCGCCGATGCCGTCGTTCAAGAACCTCCCGCCCAAGAAGTTCAACGACATCGTCACCTTCCTCGCGCAGTCGAAGTAGAGGCGCGATGACGACCCGTGCCCGAGCCGGCAGCGGAAGGCTGGAGGCGGGGCAGGTGCGGACGATGTTCGACCGCATCGCCGGCGTCTACGACCCGATGAACACGGTCATGACGGCCGGGCTCCACCATCGCTGGAGGTCGCGCGCCGCCGATCTGGCGAGAGTCGGGCCGGGATCGCGGGCGCTCGACGTGGCGTGCGGGACGGGCGACCTGGCGATCGAGCTGGCCGGCCGGGTCGCGCCGGGCGGGGAGGTGCTCGGCGGCGACTTCTCCGAGGGGATGCTCGAGCGGGCCCGGGCGAAGGCCGCCCGTAAGCCGCCGCCGGCCGGGGTCCGCTTCGAGTGGGCCGACGCGATGGCGCTGCCCTACCGCGATGGGGAGTTCGACGCCGCGACGGTCGGCTTCGGGGCCCGCAACTTCGACGACCTCGCCCGCGGGCTGGCCGAGATGGCGCGGGTCGTGCGGCCCGGCGGCCGGGTCGTCGTGCTGGAGATAACGACGCCGACGCGGCCGCCCCTGTCGCACTTCTACCGGCTGTGGTTCGACCGCCTGGTACCGGCCCTCGGCGCCGCCGCGGCCTGGGGCGAGCGCATCGCCGGTCGGCTCGGGCGCGCGCCCCGGAGCGGGGGGATCGCTGACGCCTACACCTACCTACCGAACTCGGTCAAGCGCTTCCCCGCGCCGCCGGAGCTCGCGGAGGAGATGGTCGGGGCGGGTCTGTGCGAAGTCGAATACCTGCTGCTCGCCGGAGGGATCGTCGCGATCCACGCGGGCACGGTGCCCGGGGCGGGCGCGTGAACGGCGTGCGCGGAGGGTCGGGGGTGGCGCAGGAAGCCGACGGGGTCGAGGCGATCATGGCCCGCGGCGGCGAGCGGCTGCGCGAGCTGATGGCGCGCACCGAGGCGCACCTCGACCGCGTCACCGCGGAGGCCGGCTCGCCGCTGGCCAAGCACGCCAACGCGACCGTCGCCGCGGGCGGCAAGCGGCTGCGCCCGCTGCTGGTCGTGCTCGCGGCCGAGTCGGCGGGCGGCCCCCCCGCGGGCGGCGAGGAGCGGCTGGTGCGGGCGGCGGTCGCCGTCGAGCTGGTCCACAACGCGACCCTCGTGCACGACGATCTGATCGACGGCGCGCCGCTGCGGCGGGGGCGCCCGACGGTCGCGGCGGCGGCGGGACGGCGCGCCGCGGTTGCGACCGGCGACCTGCTGTTCTCCCGCGCCTTCGCAGAGCTGGCCCGCAACGAGGACACCGAGCAGCTGCGGGCGCTGTCGGCCGCGAGCTCGGCGCTGGCAGAAGGCGAGCTGCTGCAGCGCGAGGACGCGTGGGCGGCCCACGTCGCGGTCGAGCGCTACCTGCGCCGCTGCGAGCTGAAGACGGCGGCGCTGTTCGAGGCGGCCTGCCGGCTCGGCGCCCTCAACGCGTCGAGCGGATCGGCCGAGCTGGCCGGCGCGCTCGGCGCATTCGCGCGGCGGATCGGCCTCGCCTTCCAGATGCTCGACGACGTGCTCGACGTCTCGGGACCGGTCGAGCGCACCGGCAAGTCGCGCGGGACCGACCTTCTCGACGGGACCGTGACGCTGCCCTTCATTCTCGCCCGCGAGCGCGACCCGGGGCTCGCGAAGATCGACCTGAGGACGCTCGGCGGGGCGGCGCGGGCGGAGGAGCTGTGCGAGCGGATCGCGGCGACCGGGGCGCTCGACGAGGCCCGCGAACAGGCCCTCGCGGTCGTCGGGGATGCGAAGGCCTCGCTGCCCGGGATCCTCCCGGACGGGCGCGCCGAGCTGCTGGGGCTGGTCGCCGACGCGGTCGTCGAGCGCTATCGCTGAGGGCGGTGATCGAACGCGGCGCGCGGTTCGTATACCGACCGATGCGCCAGGCAGGCCTAGAAGTCGCTCGGGAGGATCAGGTCGGCGTCGAGCGCCCGCGCGAAGAACTCGATTTCCTCGGACATGTTCGCGTGCGTCATCCGCCGCAGATCGCCGAGCAGCGCGCTCGAGCCGCGGTCGAGCTCGTCGTCGAGCCGTTCCACCGCGGCCTGGTCGAAGACCCCCTCGCGGCGGGACTCGCACTCCGGGCAACGGAGCACGATGCGCCAGTGGCGGGGCCCTTCCTCGGACCAGTCGAGCGGGTACACGAGCTCGCCGGCGCAGTGGAAGCAGATGTGCAGCTGGCCGGGGGAGCCGGCCTCCGAGACCTGGCCGTGATCGCCCGTGCCGACGTCGAGCTGCTCCCCGGCGGGCAGCGCCGCCCGCTGTTGGATGTCGGGTTCTTTTCCGGTGTCCATGCCGCTTCCCAGTCGTCATCGACGCATGAGGCGGCGGCCTTTAGCTCGGCTCGGAGGTGAGCCTCGGTGGTAGGTTCACGGCTCCGATGAAGCGATCGCTCCGTCCGATCGGCCACGAGGATCGGCTGAGCCTCGTCGACCACCTCGATGAGCTGCGCAACAGGCTGATCATCTGCGGGGTCGTCCTCGTGATCGCCTTCGGGTTCTGCTTCTGGCAGAACCACGAACTGCTGCGGATCATCAACAAACCCCTCACGACGCAGACCAAGAAACAGGTCGAAAAGGGAGAGGGCACGGTCGGCCAGGCGGTCCTCGCCCAGCAGGCGATCGTGAAAACGGCCGAGGACACGAGCCGCGCGCTCGAACGCCTCGCCGCGCCGGCGAGCGGCCTCTCCGCGACGACGCGCGCGCAGCTCGCCCCGCTCGCGCAGAAGCTCCAGCGCGACGTCACGAAGGTCCCGCGCAACCCGAGCGGCGACAAGCCCGTCACGCTCAGCGTCGGCGAACCGTTCACGACGACGCTGACGGTCGCGCTCTACTTCGCGCTGATCATCTCGCTGCCGGTGCTCCTGTATGAGCTGTTCGCGTTCATCCTGCCGGCGCTGAAGCCCAACGAGCGGCGCGCGACGCTGCCCCTGCTGACCGCCATCCCGGTCTTGTTCCTGATTGGGGTCGCGTTCGGGTACTTCGTCGTGCTCCCGGCCGCGGTGCGCTTCTTCGTCAACTTCAACGCGGGCCAGTTCAACAACCTGGTGCAGGCCAACCAGTTCTACAAATTCGCCGCCACGATCCTGCTGGCAATGGGCCTCGTCTTCCAAGTGCCCGTCGTGATCCTGGGCCTGACGAGGCTCGAGATCGTGACCGTCTCGCAACTGCGGCGCAGCCGCCGCTACGCGATCGTCGCGTGCGCGGCGATCGCGGCCTTCCTGCCGGGCGACGTGATCACGCTGCTGCTGGAGACGGTGCCGCTGTATCTCCTCTACGAGGCGAGTATCCTGCTAGCGGCGATCACCGGCAGAGCGAGACGCCGAGCCGAGCGCGCCGCAGCAAATGGGGACAAGGAACCGACCGGCCCGTCCGTGGACGACCCTGTGTCCACGCCGGACGAGACCGGGGAGCCGACCGTGCAGCAGATCATCGACCACACAGACGAGGACCTGAGCTGATGCTCTTCGACCTGAGAGGCAAGGGCCGTCGGCGCACGGTCAAGGCGATCTACATCGGCCTCGCGGTGCTGATCGGCGTCGGCCTCGTCGGCTTCGGCGTGGGCGGCGGACTCGGCGGCGGCGGGCTCTTCAACGCCGCATCGAACAACGAAGGCGCGGGCGGGGCCAGCTTCTCCGACAAGATCAAGAAGTACGAAAAGCTGACCAAGACCCAGCCGAACAACCCGTCCAACTGGGAACAGCTTGCGAAGAACCTGCTCCACGAAGCCGGCAACGAAGGCTACGTGACCTCGACGGGAGCGCCGACGGGCAAGGGCAAGGAACTCTACCGGCGGGCCTCCCAGGCGTGGATCGGATACCTCGCCCTGAACCCGCCGAGCCCGAACCCCGAACTGGCCCAGCTCGTCTACGTGATCTACAGCGAAGCGGGGCTGAACGAACCGGCCAAAGCCGTGCAGGCGCTCAACTACGTCGTCGAACGGCGCCCGACCGCCTCCTACTACGCCCAGCTCGCGGAGTTCGCCTACAAAGCGAAGAACGAACGTCTCGGCGATCTCGCGGCCGAAAAGGCGGAGAAGCTGGCGCCGGCCAACGAGCGGGCCCGCGTCAAGACCGAACTCGAAGAAGCGAAGAAGTACCCCAACGGGGGTCAGGTCTACACGACCACGACGAACGGCAAGATCTACCAGATCCGCAAAGCGCCGAACGGCTCCTTCACGTCGGTCGCGCCCCCGACTCCGGTCCCGAAGGGCGCGTCCTCGACGAGCAGCACGGCGACCACGCCGACCACCAAGAAATAGGAAGCGATGGGGCGGTGGGGGAGGAGCCGCACTACTCAGCGAGGCTGCTGATCGCCTGCCCGGACCGGCCCGGGATCGTCGCTGCGGTCTCCGGCTTCCTGTTCGCGCAGGGCGCGAACATCGTCTCCTCGCACCAGTACTCGAGCGACCCGAGCGGCGGGCGCTTCTTCCTGCGGACCGAGTTCTTCCTGCCCGACGGGCGGGACCGCGGGGCGCTGAGCGCGGCGTTCGCGAGCGAGGTGGGCGAACGCTTCGAGATGGACTGGCGGCTGCGCTGGTGGGGGGAGCACCAGCGCACGGCGATCCTCGTCTCGCGCTATGACCACTGCCTGCTCGACCTGCTCTGGCGCTGCCGCCGAGGCGAGCTCGACACCGAGATCGTCGCGGTCATCTCGAACCACCCCGACCTCGAGGCCGAGACGCGCGCGGCGAGGGTCCCGTTCCACCACGTCCCGGTGCCCACCGACGCCGCGGGCAAGGCCGAGGCCGAGGAGCGGATCGCCGGGCTGATCGAGGGACGCGCGGAGCTGCTCGTACTGGCGCGCTACATGCAGATCCTGAGCGGGGAGTTCCTCCAGCGGATCGGCGCGCCGGCGATCAACATCCACCACTCCTTCCTGCCCGCCTTCCCCGGAGCGGAGCCCTACCGCCGGGCGCACGACCGCGGCGTGAAGCTGATCGGGGCGACCGCTCACTACGTCACGGCCGAGCTCGACGACGGACCGATCATCGACCAGGACGTCGTCCGGGTGGACCACCGCCAGAGCGCGGCCGAGCTCGAGCGCGTCGGGCGCGACGTTGAGCGGCTGGTCCTCTCGCGGGCGGTCTCCCTGCATCTGCAGGACCGCGTGCTGGCCGACGGTCGCCGCACCGTCGTGTTCTGAGCCTCGACGGCCCCGGCAGGCTAGACTCTGGGGCCGAGCCGGCTTCGCTACCGCGATCTGTTGCTCGTTCCCCTTCGCGGGCCGTTAGCTCAATTGGCAGAGCAGGGGCCTCTTAAGCCCAAGGTTGCTGGTTCGATTCCAGCACGGCCCATCTCCCTGACGTCACAGACCGCCCGGAGTCTCGGGCGGATGCTCCTCGAACTCGATGACCTCGAGTCCGAGGACGTGCTGGAAGCCGTGGTCTCGGGTCGCGAGAGCGAACCCGTGCTGTTTGCACAGCGCCGCGATCCAGATGTCGTTCTGCTGGATCGCGATTCCAGCCCGACGAAGGAGGGTCGCGATCTCGCCGAACGCGCGGGCCGTCTGGCCGTCCGGTTCGAGCACGCGAACGCGGGGGGTCGAGAGGAAGCGTTCGAGAGTGGCGGCGTTCCGCCGCAGCTTGGTTCCGTTCATGAAGCCGAACCACAGCTCTCCGAGCACGGTCAGCGGTAGCCCGATCGCCTCAGCTGCCCGCGCCTCCTCGGCCAGTTGCGGGTTGCCCTCCCCGAGAGCCTTGTAGGCGTTCGTGTCCAGCGCGAGCTTCACGCGGTGGGCTCGACGGGGAGCGCGTCGAGCCACGCTTGCGCGTCGGCTTCCTCGGCGGAGGGCTCCGGCACGTGGCCGATGAACCAGTCGAGGTCGTCGTGCTCGCTCCTCGTTGGAGCCAGCTTGGCACTCTCGAGCGCCTGCACCACGACCGCGTTGAGCGTCCTGCCGGTCTCGCGCGCCTCGCGGCGTAGCTCGGCGTCGAGGGCCGGCGATACGCGGCGTACCGTGTACTGGATGCGAGCCATGCCTGCATTATAGGCATAATCTGCCTGCATCAGTGGTGAGACGGCTTCAGCCCGCTGGCGTACGGCTACGCTGAGCAGATGCCCCTCCTCGACTCAAACCCCCCCGACGTCCTCGTCCTCGGCGGCGGAGGCGTGCTCGGCGAGGCGTGGCTGTCGGCGGTGCTGGCCGGCATCGCCCACGGCGGCGGCTTCGACGCGCGCAGGGCAGGCCGCATGGTCGGTACCTCCGCGGGCTCGATCGTCGCCGCGTCTTTGGCCGCGGGCATCGATCCCGGCGCTCGGCTGGAGCTGAGTCCGCCCGAGCTCGCGGACGCCAACGAGCCGGCCCGCGGCGCCGACGGCGGCTTCGGCGGCCCGCTGGCCGCCGCTCTGGGACTCGGGGGCGCCGCGGCGGCCCCGCTTGCCTCACTCGCGCTTAGCTCCTCGGCGCCCGGTGGCGCGATGCTGCGCCGGGCGATGCTGAGGAGGGTCCCGGTGGGCGAGCGCTCGATGGTCGGGCTCGCCCGGATCATCGACGCGGCGGGGCCCGAGTTCGACGGCCGCCTGCTCGTCTCGGCGGTCGAGCTGCGCAGTGGGCGGCGCGTCATGTTCGGCAGCCCCGGGGCTCCTTCCGCGACCGTCTCGGAAGCGGTCCTCGCGTCCTGCTCGATCCCCGGCGTGTTCTCGCCCGTGCGGATTGGCGGACGCGAGTATGTCGACGGGGGAGCGTGGAGCCCGACGAACATGGACGCCGCGCCCGTCGAGCGCGGCGCGCGGGTGCTGTGCCTGAACCCGACCGGCTCGCTGCGACCGGCGCGGGGCGCCCTAGCCGGCGCGATCGGGCCGATCTCGCGGGGGGCGGCGGCCGGCGAGGCGCTCGCGATGCGCCACCGCGGCGCGGAGGTGCGCGTGATCAACCCCGACGCGGGGAGCGCCCGCGCGATGGGAATCGACCTGATGAGTCGCTCGCGCCGCCCCGCCGTGATCGCCGCTGGGCACGCGCAGGGGCTCACGCTGGCCGGCGGGGCGTCCGCCCACGCAGCCTGAGGTGGGAGAGCCGGTGGACGCCGCCGACGGGTTGCCCGTGATGCGCTTCGCCGACGCGGCGGCGTGGCGGGGGTGGCTCGAGGAGAACCACGCCTCGGCCGCGGGTGTCTGGATCGCGATCGCCAAGAAGAGCGTCGCCGTCGAGAGCGTGCGCTACCCGGAGGTTCTCGAGGAGGCGATCTGCTTCGGCTGGATCGACGGTCGCCGCGAGCGCCACGACGAGGAGCGCTTCCTGCAGCGCTTCACCCCGCGCCGCGCGCGGAGCCCCTGGTCACGCGTGAACCGCGAGAAGGCCGAAGCCCTGATCGAGCGCGCCGCGATGGCCCCGGCCGGACACGCCGAGGTCGAGCGCGCCCGCGCCGACGGCCGCTGGGAGCGAGCGTACGAGCCGCAGAGCGCCGCCTCGGTCCCGGCCGACCTGCAGCGCGAGCTCGACGCGCGACCGGTCGCGGCGGCCGCGTTCTCGGGCCTCTCCGCGCAGAACCGCTACTCGATCCTCTATCGCCTCGAGCAGGCGCGACGGCCCGAGACGCGAGCCCGACGCCTGCTGCAGTTCGTCGCGATGCTCGAGGCGGGGGAGACGCTGCACCCTCAGTAGCTCAGGCGACGAGCGCGGGCTCGCGCGCAGGGGCGGCTGCCGGTCGCGCGGAGAACTCGATGCCCGCGTCCTCGAGCGCGCCGCGACGCAGCAGCCGCACGTCGAGCGGGTAGTTCTGGTTCAGCCGCCACGGCGCGGTCGCGCCCTGGCGGGGGAGCTGATCGATCGAGCGCCGCACGTAGCCGGACTTCAGGTCCAGAAACGGCTCGGTCGGCAGCGACGGGTCGGGCGCGAGCGGGGTGCAGCGGTCGTAGCCGTGCGCGGCCATGTGGTTGAGCAGCCGGCACACGTACTCGGCCACGAGGTCGGCCTTCAGCGTCCATGAGGCGTTCGTGTAGCCGAGCGTCAGCGCCATGTTCGGGATCCCGCTCAACATCATGCCCTTGTAGCCGACGGTGTCGGCGAGCTCGACGGGGCGCCCGTCGACGGTCAGCTCGATGCCGCCGAGGGCGAGCAGGTTCAGGCCCGTCGCGGTCACGATCACGTCCGCCTCGAGCTCCGTCCCGTCGGTGAGGAGCAGCCCCTTCTCGGTGAACGTCTCGATCTCGGCCGTCACGACCGAGGCGCGGCCGGAGGAGATCGCCTCGAACATGTCGCCGTCCGGGACGAAGCACAGGCGCTGGTCCCACGGGTCGTAGCGCGGCTTGAAGTGGGTGTCGATCGCGTAGCCCTCCGGGAGCTGTCGCTCGACGCCCTTGCGCAGCAGCCGCCGCATCAGGCGCGGCGCGCGGCGACTCAGCTTGTACATGCCGAGCGCCAGCAGCACGTTCTTCCAGCGCACCACCGAGTAGGCGGCCTTCTCGGGCAGCACCCGGCGCAGCAGGACCGACAGCGGATCGCGGTTGGGCAGCGCGAGGACGTAGCTGGGCGAGCGCTGGAGCATCGTTACGTGCTCGGCGGTGCCGGCCATCGCGGGCACGAGCGTGACCGCCGTGGCGCCGCTGCCGATCACGACGACCCGCTTGCCTGCGTAGTCGAGGTCCTCCGGCCAGTGCTGCGGGTGGACGACCGTCCCTCCGAAGCGCTCGACGCCGGCGAACTCGGGCGTGTAGCCCTCCTCGTAGCGGTAGTAGCCCGTGCAGCCGAACAGGAACGAGCAGGTGATCGTGCGGCGCTCGCCCCCGCGCTCGACCTCGACCGTCCAGCGGCCCTCCTCGCTGGACCAGCGTGCCGCGACGACGCGAGTCTCGAAGCTGATCCGGTCGAGGATCCCGTGCTCCTCCGCGGCCTCGCGGATGTAGGTGCGGATCGAGGAGCCGTCGGCGATCGCGCGCGCCTCGAGCCAGGGCTTGAACGAGTAGCCGAGCGTGAACATGTCGGAGTCCGAGCGGATCCCGGGGTAGCGGAACAGGTCCCACGTCCCGCCGATCGCGTCGCGCGCCTCGACGATCGCGAAGCTCCGGTCGGGGCATTTGCTCCGCAGGTGGCACGCGGCGCCCACGCCCGAGAGGCCCGCGCCGACGATCAGCACGTCGACGTGGTCGGGCAGCGGGCGCGGCTTGGGGGGAGTGGTCTCGGTGAGCATGCGCAGCAGCGTATCAACGCCGCGTCGGGATTGTCAACACACTGTTGATTAGTGTCGGCGGCGCGTTTATAGTGCCGCTGATGAGCCCCCAGGGATCAGGCGCGGCGGCGGACGCCGCGGCGCCGGCAGCGGGACGCGGGCGCCGCGCGCCGCGCGTCAGCGGCGAGGAGCGCGAGTCGGCGATCCTCGCGACGGCGGAGCGGCTGCTGGAGGAGCGCTCCCCGCAGCAGATCTCGGTCGACGACCTGGCCCGCGGCGCGGGCATCTCACGGCCGAGCTTCTACTTCTACTTCCCCTCCAAGGAGGCCGTCTTCCTGGCGTTGATCGATCGCCTCGTCGCGCAGGCCGACGAGGGGCGCGAGCAGCTCCTCGAGCATCTCGCCGAGGACCCGGCCGCGCGCTGGCGGGAGGCGCTGGAGACGATCTTCGGTGTGTTCGGGGCGCACCGCGCCGTCTCGCTCGCCGGCGCCGAGATCCGCGCGGTCAGCCCCGAGGCGCGGGCGCTGTGGTCGGGCGTGATGGAGCAGTGGGTCGCTGACACCGCCGCCGCGATCGAGGCCGAGCGGGCCCGTGGGGCCGCGCCGGCGGGCGTCCCGGCCCGAGATCTCGCCGTAGCCCTCGTCTCGATGAACGAGCGGGTCCTCTACGCCTCCTTCACGGGCGAAGCGCCCGCGCTCGCCGAGGAGCGGCTCTTGGAGGTCCTGCTGCCGATCTGGCTGAGCGCGATCTACGGCACGACCGAGCCCGGGTAGGCGGGAGAGTCAGACCGTGCTGGAGAGCCCGCCCGCGACGGCGGCGGCCCCGATCAGCGTCTGCGCGCCGGCGTCGGTCCAGATCACCTGCTCGCGGCCGGGACCGACGCCGACGAGCACGACCGGGGCGCCGATCTGCTCGGCGATGAAGTCCAGGTATTCGCGCGCGCCCTGCGGCAGGTCGGAGAGCGTGCGGCACTCGCCGAGGTCCTCCTTCCAGCCCGGCAGCTCGGTCAGCTCGGCCTCGCTGTGGTGGAGGACCGTCTGGTGGTACGGGAAGTCCTCGAAGACGGCCCCTTCGGCGCCGCGGTAGCTCGTGCAGACTTTCACGCTGTCGAGGCCCGAGAGCACGTCGAGCTTGGTGACGACGAGGGCGGTCATCGTGTTCAGGCGCGCGGCGTAGCGGAGCGCGACGAGGTCCAGCCAGCCGGTCCGGCGGGGCCGGCCGGTCGTCGTCCCGAACTCGCCGCCGCGGGCGCGGATCGTCTCGCCCATCTCGTCGTGGAGCTCGCTCGGGAACGGCCCCGCCCCGACGCGCGTCGTGTAGGCCTTGGAGATTCCCCACACCTCCTCGATCGCCTTCGGCCCGATCCCCGTGCCGACGCAGGCCGCGCCGGAGAGGGGGTTCGAGGAGGTGACGAAGGGATAGGTCCCGTGGTCGATGTCGAGCATCGCGCCCTGGGCGCCCTCGAGGATCACCCGCGCGCCGTCGTCGAGCAGCTCCCACATCAGCTTCGACGTGTCGGCGATGTGCTGCTCGAGGCGGTGCCCGAAGGTGAGGTATTCCTCGGTCATCGTGCGCAGGTCGAGCGTCGGGTCCTTCTCGAAGGGTCGCAGCGAGAGACGCTTCGGCTCCATCGCGGCGACGATCTTCTTCTTCAGGATCTTCTCGTCGAGCAGGTCCTGAACGCGGATGCCGAGCCGGGCCGCCTTGTCGGCGTAGCAGGGCCCGATGCCGCGGCGGGTCGTGCCGATCTGGAGCTTGCCGAGCTTCGCCTCCCCGGCCGAGTCGAGCAGCAGGTGGTACGGCATGATCAGGTGGGCGTTGGCCGAGATCCGCAGGCCGCTGACGTCGACCCGCCGCGCGCGCAACGCGTCGAGCTCCTCGATCAGCACGCGCGGGTCGATCACGACGCCGTTGCCGATCACGCAGCGCTTGCCGGGATAGAGGATGCCCGAGGGGATCAGGTGCAGCTTCCACTCCTGATCGCCTCGCACGATCGTGTGGCCGGCGTTGTTGCCGCCCTGGAAGCGCACGACGGCGTCGCCGTGCTCCGCGAGCAGGTCCGTGATCTTGCCCTTGCCCTCATCGCCCCACTGGGCGCCGACTACGACTATCCCTGGCATGAACGGTGCAGTTTAGGCGGGGGCGGGCGAAGGCCGGGGGCCGGCGTCTGCTCGCGCACGCCGCGTCAGTCGCCGCGGGCGGCCAGGCCGGCGCTGTCGATCCGGTATTCGCGCCGACGGTCCTCCCCGGCGAGCGTGATCGGGTCGCCGCAGATCTCCACGAGACGGGAGACGGTCCGCTCCCCGAGGCGCTCCCCGAGCTCGTCGGGCGCGAGGTTGGTCGTCGCCACGATCGCCCGTTCGGACTCGTAGCGCGTGTTGACGATCGAGTAGAGCTGCTCGAGCACCCAGTCGGTCTGGTTCTCCGCGCCGAGGTCGTCGATGTGAAGCAGGTCGACAGCGCCGAGCCGGTCGAGCAGGTCGACGAGCCCGCCGGGCGACTCCAGCGACTCGCGCAGCAGGTTCAACAGGCGCGGAAGCGAGTAGATCGCGACCGAGCGCCCCGCGTCGATCGCGGACTTCGAGACGAGCATCGCGAGCGTCGTCTTGCCGGTGCCGACGTCGCCCCACAGCCACAGGCCGCGTCCGCCGTCGAGGTTCGCGGCGATGTCGCGCACGTAGCGGCGCACCGCCTGGATCTGGTGGGGGGCCGTGCGGGCGATGTCGCTGACCGGCGCGCGATCGAATGACACGCCGCGGTAGCGCCGGGGGATCCGCCCCTCGAGGTTGCGCGTCCGGGCCCCCGCGATCCGGCCCGCCCGGCACTCGCAGTCGCTCGCGGTGTTCGTCGCCTCGTCGACGACGAAGCCGCTGCCGTCGCATACCCCCGCCGGGCAGGCCCCGGCCGCGGCGCCGCGTTCGCGCAGGACTCGCACCTGCGGGAACTCCTCGGCCAGCCGGTCGGGCTCGGCGCCGGTCACGCCGCGTAGCGCTCGCCGGCGTAGTTCATGAACTTCGGGTACTCCTTCTGGAAGGTCAGCGTCACCTCGCCGACGGCCCCGTTTCGATGCTTGGCGATGATCAGGTCGGCCTCGCCGGGACGTTCGCTCTCCTCTTTGGAGTAGTACTCCTCGCGATAGATGAACATCACGAGATCGGAGTCCTGCTCGAGGTTCCCCGACTCGCGCAGGTCGGAGAGCATCGGTTTCTTGTCCGGGCGGCTCTCGACCGCGCGGCTGAGCTGCGAGAGCGCGATCACCGGGACGCCGAGCTCGCGGGCGAGGATCTTCAGGCCCCGGCTGAGCTCGCCGACGGCCGTGACGCGGCTGTCGTAGCGGCTGTCGGTGCGCATCAGCTGCAGGTAGTCGACGATGATCAGGCCGAGGCCGTTCTCGCACTGGCTATGCAGGCGGCGAGCCTTGGCGCGGATCTCGAGCATCCCCACGTCGGAGGAGTCGTCGACCCACAGCGGCGCCGCGGCCAGGCGCTGGGACGCGGCGAGGATCTTCGGCCAGCGCTGCTCGGAGACGCGTCCCTTGCGCAGCTCCTCGCCCTTGATCCGTGCCTGGGAGGCGACGAAGCGCTGCGCGAGCTCCGCCTCCGCCATCTCCAGCGAGAACAGCGCGACCGGCTTGCCGTGCTCGACCGCCGCGTTCTCGGCGATGTTGCAGACGAGCGCGCTCTTGCCCATCGCGGGACGCGCCGCGATGATGATCAGGTTGCCGGGCTGGAAGCCGCCGGTGATCTCGTCGAGGTCCTTGAAGCCCGACGGCGTGCCGGTCAGCGCGGTGCCTTCGATCGAGAGACGGTGCATCTTGTCGAGCTCGTCGTGGAGCACCTCCTCGATCGCCCGGAAGTCCTGCTGACGGTCGTCGCGGGCGACCTCGAGCATCGCCTTCTCGGCCTGCTCGACGAGCTCCCGCGGCGGCGCCTCGTGGCCCAGGACGCTCTCCTGAATCACGTAGGAGGTCTGCAGCAGCCTGCGCAGGAGCGCGTTCTCGCGGACGATCTGGGCGTAGCGGCGCGCGTGCCCCGCCGCGGGCACGACGCCGGTCAGTTCGTCGACGGCCGCCTGGCCGCCGACGTCCTCGAGCTTGCCCATCTGCTTGAGGCGGTCGATCACCGTCAGCACGTCGACGGGCTCGCTCTCGTTGTAGAGCCCGAGCATCGCCTCGTAGATCGTCCCGTGGCGCTCCCGGTAGAAGTCCTCGGGTCGCAGCCCCTCCTCGATCACGAGCGCGTACAGCGAACGGTCCGACAGCAGGATCGCCCCCAGCACCGACTGCTCCGCGTCGAGGTTGTGGGGCGGCACGATCACCCCTGTCCGGGGCAGCGAACCGCCGTTGGTGGTCGGCGCGGAGCTCATAGGAGAGGCGAGTGTAGGCCCGCCCACGAGCCCCTCAGGTGAGGGATCCCGCAAATCGCGACCGGAAAAAACGGTGTGGCTCTACTCACGAACGGATGTTCGCACCACGATCGGACGTGGGAAGCGGAGCGCTATTTCTTCGCGACGACCATCGTCTTGACGGTCGCGGGCACGCCGTCGACCACCTCGACGACGACCATGTAGGTGCCGACGTTCTTGATCGGCTCCGGGAGGTGCACGTTCTTTTTCTCGATCCGCAAACCGCGGGCTTCGCGGATCGCGCCGGCGATGTCCTGCGCGGTAACCGAGCCGAACAGGCGCCCGTCCGCGCCGGCCTGCTGCGGGATCGTCAGCACGGTCCGGTTGAGCAGGTTGACGTTCTCCTGCGCTTTCTCGATCGCTTCGCGGGCGGCGCGCTCCTCGGCGGCCTGACGCTGGCGGACCGTTTCGATCGCGCCCCTGGTAGCCGGCTGGGCGAGCTTGCGCGGGATCAGGTAGTTGCGCAGGTAACCCTTCGACACGTCTATGACGGTGCCGCGCTCGCCGAGCTCCTCGACGTCTTTGAGCAGGATCGCCTCGGGCATGGCTAGTCGCGGTCGCGACCGCGGCCGCGCTCGCGCGGGCTGTCCTCGCGCCCGCCCTCGTTGACGTAGGGCAGCAGCGCCAGCTCGCGAGCGCGCTTCACCGCCCGGGCGATCTGCACCTGGTGGCGCCGGCAGGAGCCGGTTATGCGCCGGGAGCGGATCTTGCCCTTCTCGGAGATGAACTTGCGCAGCGAGGCGACGTCCTTGTAGTCGACCTGCTCGACCTTGTCCCGGCAGTGCTGGCAGGGCTTGCGCCTGCCGCCTCCCGGTCCGCTGCGCTTGTCGCGCCGGCGGACCGGCTTGCCGCGACCTCGTGCCTTAGCCATCAGGAGTCACCGTCGGCGCGCGTGTGGGCGGGCGGCCGGCTTTCGGGTGTGCTGGGGATCAGAATTGGAAAGACCTCGTTCAGAAGGGAATGTCCTCGTCGGCGGCTGAGCCGCCGGCCGGCGCGGTCTGGAAATCACCGTCGTGGACGGGGACGTCGCTGCCCATCGAGCCCCCGTTGCCCGTGAATCCGCCTCCACCGGAGCCTTCATCACGACCGCCAAGGAACTGCACCGAGTCGGCAATGATATCGATTGCCTGCCGTTTCGCGCCCTCCTGGGTCTCCCACTCGCGCCACTCGAGGCGTCCGTCGATCGCGACGGGCCTTCCCTTGGACAGGTAGCGGGCTGCGTTCTCGCCCTGAGCGCCCCATACGGTGACGTCGAAGTAGTTGGGCTTGTCCTCCCATTCGCCGCTGCTGCCGTTCTTGCGGCGAGTGTTGCAGGCGACCCGCAGCTTGCACACCGACGTGCCGCTGGGCAGGGAGCGCAGCTCGGGGTCGGCGGTGAGGTTTCCGGTCAGCACGACCCGGTTGATGTTCGATGCGGCCACGGCTCTCTTCCTTTCGGCTGTGTTGCCTGATCTCGGCTCTTGGCCCGGCCTGCGAGTGTAGAGGCGCGCCCGGGCGGGGCTCAGCCGCGGGCGTCCCCGATCCCGCTCATTGCGAGGATCGTTTGCTGCGTGGGGAGGTCCTGAAGACCTCGTCCCAGTAGGGCGCGCTGATCCCGAAGCCCTTCGTGTCGTCCTGAAAGTGGTGGCGCATGTGCCGCTCGCGCAGCATCCGCCCGAGCCTTCCCCGCGGCGCGAAGTGGTGCAGGTAGTAGTGCATCATGTCGTAGACCAGGTAGCCGGCGAAGAAGCCGGCGCCGAGCCCGGGCGCGTAGTCGTGCCCCGCGATCGCGTACATCAGCGCGAAGACGCCAGCCCCGAGCGGAACGCTCACGGCGGGCGGCATGACCAGCCGCATCGGGTCGTTGGGGTGGTCGTGGTGGACGCCGTGGATGATCCAGTGCATCCGCGCGCCGAGCCCCTCGGCGGGCTCGAAGTGGAACACGAGCCGGTGCAGCCAGTACTCGAACAGCGTCCAGATCGCGTAGCCGCCGACGAGCAGGCCGGCGGTCGCGAGGACGCTCACGTTCGACAGCGACCAGGCCGCCAGCAGGACGATCGCCGGCAGGAAGATCAGGACCGGCACCGCCGGGTGCACGCGCGAGAGCGCGTCGAGCACGCGCGACTCGAACATCGGCGGTGAGGCGCGCAGGACGTCGCTTCGCCGAACGGTCCCATCTCCCATGTCGTCTCTCCAAGCCATCGCAGCCTCGATCTTATTACGAGGCGGCGGCGCGCAGAAGGCGTCGTCAGGAAGGATCCGCGGCGGGCGCGGGCTCGCCGTCGGGCTCGGCCGCGGCGGGTTGCTCGGCTGCGGCCGGTTGCTCGACTGCTGCGGGCTGCTCGGCCGCGGCCGGCTGCTCGGCTGCTGCGGGTTGATCGGCCGCGTCGGCCGGGGCGGAGGACGCCGCCGGGGCCGAGTCGGCCGTGTCGGCGGGCCGTGCGGGAGGCGCGGCGCCCATGCTCTGCGGCTCGGGCGTGCCGGGCTTGAGCTTGATGATGCGGTGTCGGAGCACCCCGTCGGTGATCCGCAGGGTCCGGTCCAGGCCCTCGAGCAGCGCCGTCTCGCCGACGTGGAACTGCAGCAGGTGGTACTCGGCGCTCGCCTTGCGGTCGATCGGGTAGGTGAGGGCACGCTCGCCCCACTCGTCCTGGCGGACCAGCTCGCCCTGCGCCTCGATCGCCTTGACCGCGTCGGAGACGATCTTCGCGCGGGCGGAGTCCTCCGCCTGCGGGTCGAGCAGCAGCACGAGGTCGTATGTCGGCGCGGGAAGCGTCATGCGAGCAGAGAGAGTAGCGGGTCGCGGGCGTTTGCCGGCTTCGGGCGCTTCAGGCCGAGGCCCGCGAGCGGCCCTTGGCCCTGATGTCGGCCAGCTGCTCGTCGATCCAGTCGCCCGGGTCGCGGGAGGTGACGATAGCCGCCAGGCCCTCGGCCCGGCGGCGCCGCTCGTCTCCAGCCATCGTCAGCGCCGCGTGGATCGAGTCCGCGAGCTCTTGGATGTCGAACGGGTTGACCGACAGCGCGTACTCGCCGAGCTCCTCGTGCGCGCCGGTGTTCTCCGAGAGGATCGACACGCCCTCGCGCTCGTTGACGATCGGCCCCTCCTTGGCGACGAGGTTCATGCCGTCGAACATCGCGTTGACGAGCAGCACGTCGTAGTGCTTGTAGGCGGCCATCGCCTCGTCCAGGTCGTCCCGCAGCTTGAGCTGGATCGGCATCCAGTCCGGCGTCCCGTGGCGATGGTTGACGACCGCGACCAGCGCCTCGATCCGCTCCAGGTACTCGGCGTACTGCGGCACGTCGGTTCGCGACGGCATCATCTGCGCGAGGAACGTCACGCGCTCCGAGAACTCGGGGTGCTGCTCGAGGAACAGGTCGAAGGCGGAGAACCCCCGCAGCACGTTCTTCGAGAGGTCGGCGCGGTCGACCCGCAGGATCAGGAAGTCGCGGCGGCGGCGCAGCAGCTCGCGCTCGAAGTCCGCGACCCGCTCGCCCTGGGCGATCTGGCGCGTCGCGCGGTGGTCGATCGGCAGCGGGTAGGCGCGCACCCACACCTCCCTGTCGTTGAAGTGGACGACCCCCGCGTCGAAGTCCACCTCCAGCTCCATCAGGTCGCGGCAGCACTGCAGGAAGTTGTGGCGGTAGGAGCGCGTGTGGAAGCCGATGATGTCGTTGGCGAGCAGCCCCTCGAAGATCTCCCGGCGGATCCGCGTCGGCAGCACCCGCCACGAGTCCGGCTGCGTCCACGGGATGTGGATGAAGTGGTGCAGGAAAGCGTCGGGCCGCGCGCGCCGAACCAGGTCGGGCAGCGTGTAGAGGTGGTAGTCGTGGACCATCACGATCGGCTCCTCCTGCCCCTCGATCTCCTCCACGACGGCCCTTGCGAGGTCTTCGTTGACGGCGTTGTAGCCGAACTCGAACGCTTCGATCTCCTCGCGGCGGATGTCGGGGGCGTTGGAGAGATCCCAGAGGTAGTGCTGGATGAACCACAGCATCGGGTTCGCGAAGACGTTGTAGAAACGGTCGTAGGCGTCGGGGTCGCTGACGACCAGGCGCACCTCGTACTCCCCGCCCCCGGGCTGCTGGACCGGGAAGGCCCTGCCGTCGTGCTCGCGCGAGACCTCGGCGTCGTGCTCGTTCATCGCCGAGGCGATCCAGATCGCTTCGCGGTGCGAGGCGAGCCCCGTCAGGGCCGTGACCAGGCCGCCCGAGCCACGCTGGACCTCGCCGCCGGCTTGGAAGGTCACCGGGCCGCGGTTGCTGACCAGCACGAGCGGAGTCCGCTGTGCCGGCATCGCACTCAGCTCTCCTTGAGCTCGTTGAAGATGCGCAGGTAGTCGCGCAGGTAGCGCGGCGTGAGGAAGTGCTGGCGGACGTGCTCCTTGCCCTTGCGGCCGAGCGACCGGCCGAGCTCGGGGTCGCCAAGGATCTCGAGCGTGCGCTGCGCGCACTGCTCGACGGTCGAGACGAGGTAGCCCGAGACGCCGTCCTCGATCTGCAGCGGGATGCCCCCGACGTTGCCGCCGATGAACGGACGCCCCTTCCAGATCGCCTCCGAGACGGTCAGGCCGAAGCCCTCTCGCGTGGACTTCTGGATCACGACGTCGGCGTGGGACTGGAACGCGTTCACCTCGATCGCGCCGACGTTGTTGAAGTTGTTGAGGATGTGCACGTCGGGGTCCCCGTCGGCGTGGGCGATCGTCGCGTTGAAGAAGTCCCAGCCCTCGGGGTCGTCGCTCGCCATCGAGCCGACGAGCGCGAGCTGCACCTCGGGCATCCGCTCCTTGACCTGGCGGTAGGCGTCGATCACGCCGAGCGGGTCCTTCCAGGGGTCGAAGCGCGACACCTGGCAGATCAGCGGCCGGTCGACGTCGATCCCGAACTGGCCGCACACGTACGCGCCGTCCTCCGGCGAGAGCGCCATGTTCTTGGGCGTCAGGGGGTCGATCGCGGGCGGGACGACGTTGACTTTCCCGCCCATTCCCTGCGGCACGTACTGCTGCATGTGGAACAGCGACTGCGGGTACTCCTCGATGTAAGGCAGCAGCTGCGCGATCGTGTCCGGGTTCGGCGTCGAGAGGTCGATGTGGCAGCGCCACACCCAGCCCTTGGCCTTCTCGGGGACGAGCTTGTAGAGGGCCGCGGGCTGCGGGTCGTGGATCAGGCACACGTCCCAGCCGTCGGAGAGCTCGCGGGCGTTCATCTCGTTGAAGCGCTTCCACGTCGCCCACTCCTCGGAGTTGAGGTCCTGGGGGGCGCCCTGGAGCGCGTTGTGCATCAGCTTGGTCGCGTTGAAGAACTCTTCGCGGCCGTAGATCACGTGCCACTCGCAGTCGAGGCCGACGTCGCGCATCAGCGGCACGAGCGTGTAGAGGATCTCCGAGACGCCGCCGCCGAACGCCGTCGCCGAGACGTGGACCACCCGCTGCCCCTGCAATGGCTCGGCCAGCTCGCGGATTTCGGCGATCAGCTCGCGGCCGCAGATGTGGGTGTAGTCGGCGAGCGACTTGTGGGCGACGGCTACTGGCTGGAGCACGCGGCGCCACGATACCTCAACCGGGCGCGGATCCCGCGCGGAAAGCCGCCCGCGTGACTATGGTCTAGGCGCATGCTCAACGGGCGCCTCTACCGTGCTGCCTTCGCGCCGTTCCTGATCGCCCTGGCCGTCGCTGCGTTCTCGCTCGGCAGCCGCCCGGTGCCCGACTCGACGACGCTCGCGCCAGACGCCTTCGAAGGCCGGCGCGCCTTCACCGAACTGCGCACGCTCGCCGCTCGTTTCCCCGACCGTCGCCCCGGCGGCGCGGGCGAGGAGGCGCTCGCGGGGTACGTCGAGCGGACGCTCGGCGGCCTCGGCGGCACGGCCGCGGGCGGCTTCGTCGTGCACATCCGTCACCCCGAGGGGCAGACGATCGAAGGGGAGCGGCGTCTGACCACGGTGATCGCCGTCCGCCCTGGCTCGACGAGCGCGACGCCGATCCTGATCCTCGCGCATCGCGACGCGGCGGCGGCCGGCTCGCCGGGCGAGCTATCGGCCACCGCGGCCCTGCTCGAGCTCGCCCGCGTCTTCGCCGCCCGCGAGACCAAGCGCACGATCGTGCTCGCCTCGACCTCGGGCGGCAGCGGCGGCGACGCGGGGGCCGCCGGGCTCGTCTCAGATCTCGAATCGGCGGGGATCCACGGGCCCTTCGACGCGGCGATCGTGCTCGGCGACCTGGCCGGCGCGCGACTGCGCCGCCCGCTGGTCGTGCCCTACTCGGACGGCCTCGGCTCGGCGCCGCTGGTGCTGCAGCGCACGGTCGCAGACGCGATCAGGCGCGAGTCCGGCTGGGATCCCGGCGCGCCGAGCACGTTCGGCCAGCTCGCGCACCTGAGCTTCCCGGCGGCGGTCGGCGAGCAGGGCGTGCTCGACAGCCAGGGCGTTCCGGCCGTCCTCGTGGGCGCGAGCGGGGAACGGATCCGCGCCGACGAGCGCGTGAGCGGAGAAGCGCTCGAAGAGCTCGGCCGCGGGGTGCTCAGCGCGATCGACGCGCTCGACACGGCGCCCGACGTGTCTCCCTCGCTTCAGAGCGGACTGCTCCTGCACGGCCGGACGATGCCTGCGTGGGCTCTGCGTCTGCTGCTCGGGACGCTCCTGCTGCCGCCGCTCATCGCCGGCGCCGACGGCCTTGCGAGGCTGCGCCGCAGGCGCCGTCCGGTCGGCCGCTGGACGCTGTGGGCGCTGAGCTGCAGCCTGCCGTTCCTCTGCTGCGCGATCTTCTGCTGGGTCCTCGGTCAGGTCGGGATCATCGGCGCCGCGCCCGCGGTGCCCGTCGCCGGCGGCGCGATGCCGCTTGACGGGGCCGCGATCACGGCGCTCGTCGCGGTCGCCCTGACGTTCGCCCTCGCGTGGCTGCTGTGGGGGGCGCTGATGCGACGCGTCGGCGGCGGTGCGCCGGCCCGGCGGCCCGACCCGGACGTGGCGGGCCTGCCCGTGCAGCTGATCCTCACGGTCCTCGCTTGTGCGGTGTGGATCGGCAACCCCTACGCGGCGCTGCTTGCGATCCCCGCGCTGCATCTCTGGCTGCTGATCGCCTCGCCCGAGCTGCGGCCGCGCCGTCCCCTCGCGCTCGGCCTCGTCGCACTCGGCCTCGCTCCGCTCGGGCTGCTCGTCGCCTTCTACGCGCGCCAGCTCGGGCTCGGCCCGGGGGAAACGGCGTGGAGCGCGATCCTGATGCTGGCCGGAGGTCACGTCGGACTCGGCTCGGCGCTGCTGTGGAGCGTCGCCTTCGGGTGCGCCGCGGGTGCCGCGCTGGTCGCGCTCAGCGGCTACGCGGAGCCCGCCGGGCCCGCCGCGGAGGAGGGCGTCGAGATCACGATTCGCGGGCCGATGAGCTACGCCGGTCCGGGCTCGCTCGGGGGGACCGAGTCGGCTCTGCGACGATAGGCGGCGGTGAGCGAGTTCCCGATCACCTCTCCGAGCGCCGCGCCGGTCGGCAGCCGCGGCTCGCGCTCGGCGCGGGCCGCAAAGCTGCTCGCGATCGCGATGATCGCGCTCGGCGCGCTGGCGCTTGCCGACGGCGCCGTCACCCTGCTCTGGCAGGAGCCGGTCTCGTGGCTGATCGGCAAACTCCGCCAGGACCATCTCAAGGGCGAGCTCCACGCGGTCGAAGACGTCCGCCCGAGCGCCGCCGAGGAACACGCGCTCGCCGGCATCGCGACCGAGCGCAACAGGATCGCCTACCTGGCCGCGCAGCTCCAGCACGAAGCTCGCAACGGCAGCCCGATCGGCCGCATCGTGATCCCGGCGATTGGCGCGAGCTTCGTGATGGTCGACGGGACCGACACCTCCGACCTCGAGAGCGGCCCGGGCTTCTATACCGAAACGACCTTCCCGGGAATCGACGGCACGACCCTGATCGCGGGTCACAGGACCACCTACCTGGCGCCGTTCCGCCACATCGACGCGCTCCGCCCGGGCGATCGGATCCAGCTGCAGATGCCCTACGCCCACTTCACCTATACCGTCGTCGGGCACCGCGTCGTCCAGCCCGGCGACGTCAGGGCCGCGACCGCCGAGGTCGGCTACAGCCGCGTCGTGCTGTCCGCCTGCACGCC
>Ga0134125_10000884_pt1 | contig 38560 bp, 38 predicted proteins | sample KB31751_FD_96464 | JGI IMG/M metagenome (GOLD analysis project Ga0134125, IMG submission 96464) | Terrestrial soil microbial communities with excess Nitrogen fertilizer from Kellogg Biological Station, Michigan, USA - KB3-175-1 | ecosystem: Environmental > Terrestrial > Soil > Unclassified ...
CGCTTCCCCGAAGCCGTCGCCGCGGGGGATCGTCCCCCCGGCGATGCAGGGTGGAACGGTGCCAGGGGTTATCGGGTCGTCCTCTACGCATCGCTCACGGTGGGGGCGGTGACCGGACTGTCGCTGATCGCCGCCTGGATCCTCCAAGCGGTCCTGACCGGATCGTACATCCGCGCCGGACGGGACTACTTCAGCTCGGGTGTCGAGGCGGTCGCGGCCCGCGAACTGCTCGCGATCCCGACCGGGGGGTTCGTAGCCGTCCTGCTCGTGTGCCTGCTCGGCCTCTGCGCCGGAGTCTGGGGCGTGCAGCGCGCCTCGCGCCGGCAGCCACGGTAGGGGAGTCGTCCCGCCGTCGTGCTTCCTGCTTCTGGGTACCCGTTTGGCACTCGCCTTGACCGAGTGCCAGTCTCCTCATAGAGTCTGTATTAGCACTCGAACCCATCGGGTGCTAATAGCCTGAGGTACTTGCCAGCTGGCACCGCGACGACGGTTGGTACACCCCAACGGCCCCGTAACCATTGGTAACCCACGCAAAGGAGAGATCCGCATGTCGGTCTCCATCAAGCCTCTCGAGGATCGCATCGTTGTTCAGCCGCTCGAGGCCGAGCAGACCACGGCTTCCGGCCTGGTCATCCCGGACACCGCCAAGGAGAAGCCCCAGGAGGGCAAGGTCGTGGCCGTGGGCCCGGGCCGCGTTGACGACAACGGCAACCGCGTTCCCGTCGACGTCGCCGAGGGCGACGTCGTCATCTACTCGAAGTACGGCGGAACCGAGGTCAAGGTCGGCGGCGACGAGTACCTGGTGCTCTCCGCCCGCGACGTCCTCGCCATCGTCGTCAAGTAGTACCCGAGCATGAAGCCCCGGCCGCAACGGCCGGGGCTTCATGCGGTGACCAAGGAGTAGCAGCATGGCTAAACAGCTTTCATTCAACGACGACGCCCGCAAGGCGCTCGAGGCCGGCATCAACAAGCTGGCCGACACCGTCAAGGTCACCCTCGGCCCGCGTGGCCGCAACGTGGTCCTGGACAAGAAGTGGGGCGCCCCCACGATCACCAACGACGGCGTGACCATCGCCCGCGAGATCGAGCTCGAGGACTCCTACGAGAACCTCGGTGCCCAACTCGCCAAGGAGGTCGCCACCAAGACCAACGACGTCGCCGGCGACGGAACCACCACTGCCACCGTGCTCGCCCAGGCCCTGGTCACCGAGGGCCTGCGCAATGTCGCGGCCGGTGCCGCCCCGGGCGAGATCAAGCGCGGCATCGAGGCCTCCGTCGAGGCCGTCGCCGCCCGCCTGGCCGAGAACGCCCGCCCCGTCGAGGGCCAGGACGTCGCCAACGTGGCGGCCATCTCCGCCCAGAACGACGAGATCGGCGAACTGCTGGCCAAGGCGTTCGGCACGGTCGGCGCCGAGGGCGTCATCACGATCGAGGAATCGAACACCACCTCGACCGAGCTGACGATCACCGAGGGCATGCAGTTCGACAAGGGCTACCTGTCCCCGCACTTCGTCACCGACGCCGAGCGCCAGGAAGCCGTCCTGGAGGACGCCCTCATCCTGGTCAACTCCGGCAAGATCTCCTCCGTGCAGGAGTTCCTGCCGCTGCTGGAGAAGGTGCTGCAGGCCAACAAGCCGCTGTTCATCATCGCCGAGGACGTCGAGGGCGAAGCCCTCTCGACCCTGGTCGTGAACAAGCTGCGCGGCACGCTGAACGTCGTGGCCGTCAAGGCCCCCGGTTTCGGCGACCGCCGCAAGGCCATGATGCAGGACATCGCGATCCTCACCGGCGCCCAGGTCGTCTCCCCGGACCTCGGCCTGAAGCTGGACCAGGTCGGCACCGAGGTCCTCGGCTCCGCCCGCCGCATCACGGTCACCAAGGACAACACCACGATCGTGGACGGCAACGGCGAGGCCTCCGACGTCGACGACCGCGTGGCGCAGCTCAAGGCCGAGATCACCCGGACCGATTCCGACTGGGACAAGGAGAAGCTCCAGGAGCGCCTGGCCAAGCTCTCCGGTGGCGTCGGCGTGATCCGCGTCGGTGCGGCCACCGAGGTCGAGCTCAAGGAACGCAAGCACCGCATCGAGGACGCCGTGTCCGCGACGCGTGCCGCCATCCAGGAAGGCATCGTGGCCGGAGGCGGCACCGCCCTGGTCGACGCGCTCTCCGTGCTCGACACCGACCCGGCCGTCACCGCCCTCGAGGGCGACGCGGCCTCGGCCGTGGGCATCGTGCGCCGCGCGCTGGTCCAGCCGCTGCGCTGGATCGCGCAGAACGCCGGCTTCGACGGCTACGTCGTGGCCAACCGCGTGTCCGAGTCCGCCGTGAACTCCGGCTTCAACGCCAAGTCCGGCGAGTACGAGGACCTGCTGGCCGCCGGTGTCATCGACCCGGTCAAGGTCACCCGCTCGGCACTGCGCAACGCCGCTTCCATCGCCGCCCTGGTGCTCACCACCGAGACCCTGGTCGCCGACAAGCCGGAAGACGACGAGAACGACGGCCACAACCACTAGGCCGCAGCCCGGTTCCGGGGTACCATCCGGTTCCGCGGCACGACGCCGGACCCTCCCCCCCGCACCCCGGTGCGGCGGGAGGGTTCCTGCGTTTGACGCCCTCCGGATAGCATCGAATCCATGACCGGGCCCGAACTTCCCCTCGACGGCGGAAACGTGAGCACCGGCGTCGTGCGCGTGGGGGATACCGTGCGCAAGCCCACGACCGCCGCGACGCCGGCGGTCGGATCCCTGCTGCGCCACCTCGACGCGGTGGGGTTCACGGGGGCCCCGCGCTTCCACGGCCGGGACGGGCAGGGACGGCAGGTGCTCCACTACGTCGACGGGCCCCTGGCGGACACCTTGCCCACGATGACGCCGGGCGACCTGGCCCGAGTCGGACGCCTGATCCGGGAGCTGCACGACGCGACCGCGACCCACGTCCCCGCCGCGGATGCCGTATGGTCCGTCGAAATCGCCCCCGACCGGGAGGACCTGGTCTGCCACCACGACCTGGCACCGTGGAACCTGGTGTGTGCCGATTCCGGCTGGGTCTTCATCGACTGGGACGGCGCCGGACCCGGCTCCCGCCTCTGGGATCTCGGCTACGCCGCCCACGGCTTCGTCCCCCTGCACGCCGGCGGCGACCCCGGAGTCGACGGACCCCGCCTGCGGGCCCTGGCCGACGGGTACGGGCTCTCCGCCGCGGGCCGCCACCGCCTGCCCGGGCTCATCGAAGGGCACGTGCGGGGCATGCACGACCTGCTCGTTGACGGGCACCGGACCGGCCGCCAGCCCTGGGCCCGGCTGTACGACGAGGGGCATGCCCGCCACTGGCTGGGGGCGGCGGACTACATCGCCGCGCACCTCGATTCCTGGGCCCGGGCACTGGAGGACTGAACCTGGAGGATTGCTCACCCGCCACCGGTAGCATGGCGTGCGTCACCTTGTCCACGCACACGGGAGGCTTCACGGATGAGCCCGGCAGACCCCGGAACGACCACCGATCCGAACACGGTGGAAGGGGGCAGATTCGACGTCGTCATCGTCGGCGGGGGACACAACGGCCTCACGGCTGCCGCCTACCTGGCCCGCGACGGGCAGTCCATCCTCCTGCTGGAAAAGCTCGACGACCTCGGCGGCGCGGCCGTGTCCGCCCGCCCGTTCCCGGGCGTCGACGCCAACCTGTCGCGCTACTCCTACCTGGTGAGCCTGCTGCCCCAACGCATCGTGGACGACCTGGGACTGGACCTCTCGTTCATCGACCGCCGCTACTCCTCCTACACCCCTGATCCGGCAGACCCCTCGACCGGCCTGCTCATCGACGGCGGTGACCCCGACGCGATGGCCGCGTCCTTCGCGGCCATCGGTGCGCCGCCCGGGGAAGAGAAGGCCTTCGCCCGGTTCTACGCGGGGTGCCAGCGGCTCACCCGGGCCCTCTGGCCGACCATGACCAGCCCCCTGATGACCCGCTCGGCAGCCAGGGAACTGGCCCGCGCGGCCGGTGCCGGGGACTTTTGGGACCTGCTCATCGAACACCCCCTGGGGGAGGCGATCACCGCGAGCCTCCATGCCGACGTCGTCCGCGGCGTGGTCCTCACCGACGGCCTCATCGGGACCTTTGCCCGGGCCGACGACGCGGACCTCCAACAGAACATCTGCTTCCTCTACCACCTGATCGGCGGGGGCACCGGGGAGTGGCGCGTTCCCCGCGGCGGCATGGGCTCCGTCTCGGCGGAACTCGAACGCGCTGCCCGTGCTGCCGGAGCCACCCTCCGCACCGGCGCCGAAGTGCTCGCCATCCGGCGCGGGACAGCGGCTGCGACCGGGGCCAAGCCAGTGGCCGGTCCGGTGGCCGGGACGGAAGTGGTGTACCGGCGCGGGGGAGTGGAGGAGAGGGTGAGGGCCGGCACCGTGCTGGTCAATACCGCACCGGCGGTGCTGGAGCAGCTGCACGCTGACGGGGGCGCATTGCTCCCGGCCCACCCGAACCACCGTCGCGAGGGCGCCCAGGTCAAGGTGAACCTCCTGCTCAAGCGCCTGCCGCGGCTGTTGGACCGGACGACCACCCCGGAAGCCGCCTTTGGGGGCACCTTCCACATCAACGAGACCTTCACCCAGCTCCAGCGCGCCTACGACCAGGCCGCCGCGGGACAAATCCCCGACCCGCTGCCCTGCGAGATCTATTGCCATTCGCTGGCCGACCCCAGCATCCTCTCGCCCGCCCTGCAGGAGGCCGGCGCCCACACCCTGACCGTGTTCGGGCTGCACGTTCCCGACCGCCTCGTCGCCCCGGACACCTACGAGGCCCTCCGCGCCGAGCTGCAGGCAGCCGTCTTCGCCTCGCTGGATTCTGTGCTCGCCGAACCCCTCGAGGACGTGCTCATGCTCGACGCCGCAGGCCACCCCTGCGTGGAGACCAAAACCACCCTGGACCTCCAACGGGCCCTGGGGATGCCATGCGGAAACATCTTCCACGGCGGGCTCGACTGGCCGTTCGTCGAGGACGACGCCCCGTTGGAATCGGCGGCCCAGCGATGGGGCGTGGCCACGTACGATGAGCACATCCTGCTCTGCGGGTCCGGCGCCCGTCGCGGCGGGGCCGTCAGCGGGCTGGGCGGTTACCATGCCGCCCGGGCCGTCCTGGACATGCTGGGCCAGGGCCCCGGCCACCAGCGGTAACGGTCCGATAACGCCAAGCTGCTAAAATGGCTGGCCTTGGGCCGCGCACCGCCCACCGGGGGAGACCACACCAGCCACAGGAAGGCGGCACGCCATGGCCGAGCCACGCCGTGCTCCACTGCGCCCCGCACCCGGCGGCACACCCCGGCACCGGCCGGCACCCGCCAGCGGGCAGGAACCGGTCAAGCCGCACTACCGCCCCGAGGTCCAGGGCCTGCGGGCCTTCGCCGTGCTGATGGTCGTCACCTACCACATCTGGCTCGGACGGGTCTCCGGCGGCGTGGATGTGTTCCTGCTCATCTCCGCCTTCCTGCTGACCTCCTCCTTCGCCTACAAGGTGTCCTCGGGACGGCCACTCGGGGTGCTGCGCTACTGGCTCCACCGGTTCAAATCGCTCTTGCCGGCCGCCGTCGTCGTGCTCCTGGCGGTCCTGGCCGCCACGGCGACCTTCCTGCCGCGCACCCGCTGGGGCGAGGTCTTCGAGCAGACCTGGTCGACCTTGTTCTACGTCCAGAACTGGACGCTGGCCCGCGAATCCGTGGACTACTACGCGGAAAACCACGGCGCGGCCAGCCCGCTGCAGCACTTCTGGTCGCTCTCGGTCCAGGGCCAGGTCTTCATCCTCTGGCCGCTGCTCGTCGCCGCATCGGCCCTGGCATGGCGCGGACTGCGCCGCCGCCGGCCCGGCCTCGGGTTCGGCACGGTCCTGGCCGTGGCCTTCGGCGCCGTCTTCGCCGGCTCGCTGGCCTACTCCGTGTGGATCACGGCCGGCAGCCAGTCGTGGGCGTACTTCGACACCGGTGCCCGGCTCTGGGAGTTCGCCCTCGGGTCGCTGTTGGCCGTGCTCATCCCGCAGGCGGGGCGGCTGCCGATGCCCGTGCGGATCGCCCTGGGCTGGGTCGGGCTGGCCGCCATGCTCTCCTGCGGGATCCTGCTGCAGGTCCAAAACCAGTTCCCCGGCTACGTCGCCCTGTGGCCCACGCTGGCCGCCGCGGCCATCCTCGTCGCCGGCAGGACGGGCCACCGGTGGGGCGCGGACCGGCTGCTGGCCGCCACACCGCTGACCCGCCTGGGCGACATCTCCTATGCGCTCTACCTGTGGCACTGGCCCCTGCTCGTGCTGTACCTGGCCGTGAACGACCTGGAGCAGCCCGGCTTCGTCGCCGGGTTGGGCATCATCGGGGTGTCCCTGCTGCTGGCCTGGGCCACCACCAAGGCCGTCGAGACGCCCTTCCACGCGTGGGCGTGGCCGACGCTGCGCCGACGCCGCCTCGGGTTGGTCGTCGGCCTGCTGGTCGGCCTGGTCGCCATGCCGTTGAGCGGCTGGCAGGCCCGCGTCGCCGCCTACGAGACGAGCGCGGTGGCGCAGTCCCCGGCGGACAACCCCGGTGCCGCGTCGCTGGAACCCGGCTTCGAATCCACCGGCGACCCGGACGCCGTCGTGCTTCCCCTGGCCAGCCAGCTGCCCAACGAGTGGGCGAACTACGGCGGGGCATGCACGGGCGGCTATGAACTGACCGACCCGGCCATGGAATATTGCCAGATGGGCGGCAACCCGGCCACGGCCCGGAAGACGATCATCGTGCTGGGCGATTCTCACGCCCAGCACTGGACCTCGGCCCTGGACAAGGTCGCCGAGCGCAACAACTGGGCCTGGGTGCTGATCACCCGTCCGGCCTGCCGCTTCGGCGCCGAAAGCCCCGCGCGCGACGCGGACTGCAATGCGTTCAACGCGGCGGCGAGCGACTACGTGCTCGGGCACGACGCCGATGCGGTCCTCACGCTCGGAACGCAGACCGCGTTCTACGCCGGCACCGACGACGGGACGCCGGCCGACGAGGAGGAGATCGTGCCCGGCTACGGGGAGGGGATCCGCCCCTTCCTCGAACAGGGCAAGCAGGTCGTGGCCATGCGCGACACCCCGCGCTTCACCTTCAGCGTCCCCGAATGCGTGGACCTCCACGGGGCGGACTCCGCCCAATGCCAGGCCCCCGTCGACGACCTCGTCGCACCGCACTCACCCCTGCAGGACCTGCGGGCCGGGAACCGGGACGGGCACCTGCCCGGCGGCCTGTCCTTCCTGGACATGACCGACCAGCTCTGCCCCGGGGGAACCTGCCGCCCGGTGGTGGGCAACGTGCTGGTCTACATGGACGAATCGCATCTGACCAAGACCTACGCGAGGACCACCGCAGACGCGTTCGAACGCAAATTCACCGCCGCCCTCGGGTGGTAGCGCAGCCCCTTCATGCAGGTCTGGCCCGGGTCGAGGGGGCCGCGGGCGGACGGCGCGGCGTTGCGTTGCACACACTGTGAGATGCGGGGCATACCGGCACGGCCTTCGAGGTTCTAGGATGTAATGAATCCCCCGCTGGCTCGCGAAAGGTTCCCCGTGTCCGAGTTCAACCCCTTTGCCCTGGAAGGCCTCACCTACGACGACGTGCTGCTGCTGCCCGGCCCGACGGACGTGATCCCTTCCGAAGCGGATACCTCCACGCGGCTGACGAAGCGCATCACCATCAACATCCCGTTGGTCTCTGCCGCCATGGACACCGTGACCGAGGCACCGATGGCGATCTCGCTGGCCCGCCAGGGCGGCATCGGCATCATCCACCGGAACCTCTCCATCGACGACCAGGCCCGCCAGGTGGACCAGGTCAAGCGCAGCGAGTCGGGCATGATCACCGACCCGGTCACCATCAGCCCCGACGCGACCCTGCAGGACCTCGACGACCTCTGCGGCCACTACCGGGTCTCCGGCCTGCCGGTCGTGGACGCCGACAAGAAGCTGCTGGGCATCATCACCAACCGCGACACCCGGTTCATCCCGCGCGAACAGTTCATGACCACGCGCGTCTACGAGGCCATGACGGCCATGCCGCTGATCACCGCCCGCGTCGGCGTGCCCCGCCAGGAGGTCATCGACCTGCTGAGCAAGCACCGCATCGAGAAGCTCCCGCTCGTCGACGACGCCGGCATCCTGCAGGGCCTGATCACCGTGAAGGACTTCGACAAGGCCGAGCAGTACCCGCTGGCCACCAAGGACGAGGACGGACGGCTGCGCGTCGGCGCCGCCGTCGGCTTCTTCGGCGAAGGATACGACCGGGCGATGGCCCTGGTCGACGCCGGGGTCGACGTCCTCGTGGTGGACACCGCCAACGGACACAGCCAGGGCGTGCTGGACATGATCGCCCGGCTGAAGAAGGACCCGGCGGCCGCCCACGTCGACGTCATCGGCGGGCAGGCCGCGACCCGCGAAGGTGCCCAGGCGATCATCGACGCCGGAGCCGATGCCATCAAGGTCGGTGTCGGACCGGGCTCGATCTGCACCACCCGCATCGTCGCCGGTGTCGGCGTCCCGCAGATCACCGCCATCTACGAATCGGCCAAGGCCGCCATCCCCGCCGGCGTCCCGCTGATCGCCGACGGCGGCCTGCAGTACTCCGGCGACATCGGCAAGGCGCTGGTCGCCGGCGCCGATTCGGTCATGCTCGGGTCCCTGCTCGCCGGGACCGCGGAATCCCCGGGTGATCTGGTCTTCATGAACGGCAAGCAGTTCAAGGCCTACCGCGGCATGGGCTCGCTGGGCGCCATGCAGACGCGCGGCAAGAACACCTCCTACTCCAAGGACCGCTACTTCCAGGCCGACGTCCCCTCCGACGAGAAGCTGATCCCCGAGGGCATCGAGGGCCAGGTGCCCTACCGCGGCCCCGTGTCCGCCGTGGCGCACCAGCTGGTGGGTGGGCTGCACCAGACCATGTTCTACGTCGGCGGGCGCACCATCCCGGACCTGAAGGAACGCGGCAAGTTCGTGCGCATCACCGCCGCGGGCCTGAAGGAATCGCACCCGCACGACATCATGATGACCGTCGAGGCACCGAACTACCGGTCGCGGTAGCACCTGTGGCCACCTCGCCCGTCCAGCTGAAGAAGCTCGCCCGCGCCCGCATGCAGCGCACCGGCGAAAGCTACACGACGGCACGCAAGGCCATCCTCGATGGCCGGCCCGAACGCCCCTCGGCCCGTCCGGCACCGGGCGGGACGGCAACCGCCGGTCGGCCGAGGAAGCAGGGGAGCGGTGGCGGCAGCCGTGCCGCCGCCCCGACGCCCGACCCCGCGCCGGCGGAGACCGGCGAACTGCCCGAATACCCTGCCCCGGTGGACGTCGTCCAATACGACGCCGGACTCTGGCACCGCGTCCTCACCCAGGCCGGCGTGGTCCACCCACTGACCGGGGCACCGCTCAGCGAAGCCCTGTTGGCCGGACTGGCCGGCGGCATCGGGTTCATGGTCTTCGTCTTCGAGTACGAGGGGACCACCACCGCCACGGTCATCACCCGGGCCCACCCCGAGCCCTACACGGAGAACCTGCTGGCCCGCTGCGGCGCCGTGGTGCGCGAGCAGAAGACCGGCAGTGCCCGGCTGGCCGCCCAGTACCTGGACGCCGGACTGGACGAGGGCCGCGCCGTCGTCGTGCGCGTCAGCCGCACGGCCCTGCCCTGGGTCGAGGGCGGCATCGCCGAGGCCGACGAGCCGGTGGACGTGGCCGTGCTCGGCGAACACGAGGACGGGAACCTGCTCATCGACGACGGGTCCGGCAGCCTGCAGCTCATCACCCCGGAGGACCTGGCCGCCGCCCGTGCCCAGCGCAAGGCCGGCAAGAACTGGCAAGCGTGGATCCCCTCGTCCACCGGGCCCGACGCGGAGGCCCTGGCCGCCCAGGTTCTGGAAGCCATCGCCCAGACCACCGGACGGCTCCTGGGAACCCGCGAACTGGACGGCATTCCCGCCCATTTCGCGAAGAACTTCGGCGTGGCCGGCCTGCGCACCTGGGCCGGACGGCTGCTGGACACCACGACGGCCACCGGCTGGACCCGCGTCTTCGCCGAGCCCGGACGGCTCGCCCACGGACTCGAGATGGCAGCCCTGTTCCTCACCAACGGCCGCCATGGCGGACCCGGGGGCCTGCGCGGGCTCTACGCCGACTTCCTGGACGAGGCGGCCGGCCTGCCGGGCCTGGCGGCGCTGGCCGGGTGCTCGGCCGCCTACCGCGACCTCGCCGTCACCTGGGACGAGCTGGCCGAGTACATCGACCCCGATGTCGACCCGGACGACCGGGCCCGGCACTTCGCCGGGATCGCGCGGCTGGCCACCCGCATCGCCGACGCGGAGGCGGCCGCGGCACGCCATCTGGCCCGGACCGCGGAAGGGCTGGAAAAGTCCTCGTCAACGCGGGGATAGATTTCGCCCCGCCGTGCGTTGTACCCAGTAGGCTTATCCAAACGAACCTATTGAGGAGACCAGATATGGCACCCGGGGGCAATCCGATGTTCCAGTCCAAGGCGTTCCGCGAGCAGATGCGGCCCGCCGGGGACTCCAACACCCAGCGGACCGCGGAGCCGATGAGCGCGCGGTCCCTGCAGGACCTCTACGACGCCCCGTCCGCCGGGCCGGCGCAGACCGGACGGCTGACGTACAACGACGTCGTGTCCAAGACCGTGCTGATGTTCGGCGCGTTGGTCATCACCGCCGTGATTGGCTGGCAGATCCCGGCCCTGATGCTGCCCGGCGTGCTGATCGGCCTGGTGCTCGGGCTGGTCAACAGCTTCAAGCGCGAGCCCTCGCCGGTGCTCATCATGCTCTACGCCGCAGCCGAGGGTGTGTTCCTGGGCGGCATCTCGCGGGTCATCGACGACCTCTACCCGGGTGCCGCGGTCCAGGCCGTCATCGCCACGTTCTCCGTCTTCGCCGTCACCCTGGCCCTGTACCGCTCCGGCAAGTACCGCGCGACCCCGAAGATGACCAAGATGTTCTTCATCGCCATGGGCGCTTACCTGGTGTTCAGCCTGGTCAACCTGGGCCTGATGCTCTTCGGCGTCACCGATTCGATGTTCGGGTTGCGCTCGGGCTGGCTGGGCCTGGCCATCGGCGCGCTGGCCGTGCTCCTGGCCACCTACTCCCTGGTGCTCGACTTCACCCAGATCCAGCGCGGCGTCGAGCAGGGTGCCCCGGCGAAGTTCGCGTGGACCGCCGCCTTCGGCCTCACCGTGACCATGGTGTGGCTGTACGTGGAAATCCTGCGCATCATCGCGATTCTGCGCGAGAATTAACGCGGGCAGCACCCAGGACGACGGCGGCGCCCACCGGGCGCCGCCGTCGTCATGTATTGAACCCCGCGTCCGCCCCGGCGTTACCGTGGGGGAAGTCCAGGCAGGAAGGGAACAGCGCATGAGTGCCACCACGGCCGCACCCACGGGCCGGCAGTTCACGATCCGCTTCGGCGGCGGCGAAGCCATCATCACCGAACTCGCTGCGGGACTGCGCAGCTACCGGCGCGACGGCGTCGACCTGGCCCAGTCCTTCCCCGTGGACGCGCCCCGGCCCCTGGGCTCCGGGATGGTGTTCGCGCCCTGGGGCAACCGGATCCGCGACGGCCGCTGGGAACTCGACGGCGAGGCCCAGCAGCTGGACATCACGGAGGTCAAACGACACAACGCGATCCACGGGCTGCTGCGCAACACCGGCTACCGCGTCGAGTCCTCCGGCGACTCGGCCCTCTGCCTGGCCGCCGACATCTTCCCGCAGCATGGCTTCCTGTTCCGGATGGTCCACACCGTCACCTACGCGCTCGACGCCGAGGGCGGGCTCTCCGTCACGCAGGACCTGGCCAACCACAGCGAACGCGCGGCCCCCGCGGCCCTCGGCGCCCACCCGTACCTGCGGCTCGGCGAGGTACCGACCGCGGACCTGGTCCTGACCGTGGAGGCCGAGACGGCCCTGGCCACCGACGACCGCATGATCCCCACCGCCGCCGTCCCGGTCTCCGGGGACCACGATTTCCGGTCCGGACGCCGTGTCGGAGACGTGCGCGTGGACGTCGGTTTGACCGGCCTCACCCTGCACGATGACGGGGTGTACCGGCACCGCCTGCACGCCCCCGACGGCCGCGGCGTCGGGATCTGGGCCGATGCCTCCTTCGGCTACGCGCAGGTCTTCGTCACCGAGAAGTACACCGGGCAGCCGCTGGCGGTGGCCATCGAACCCATGACCGCCCCGGCCAACGCCTTCAACTCCGGTGACGGGCTGGCCTGGTTGGCGCCCCACGAGCACCTGATCGGCCGCTGGGGCATCGAGTCATGGCTCTAGCCGGCGGCACCGAGGGGCGCGACGTCACCGGGGACATCCCCTATGGCGTGCGGATCGCCGCCGCGTGGAGCTGGCGGGTCGCCATCATCGTCGGCTGCACCGGCCTGCTCCTGTGGCTGCTGAGCCACGTCTCGCTGCTGGTCATCCCGCTGATGATCGCCGCCCTGCTGGCCGGGCTGCTGCGTCCGGTGGTCGTGCTGCTGAAGCGCTGGCAGCTGCCCAACGGGCTCGCCACCGGCCTGACGATGCTGGCGTTCCTCGCCGTCATCCTCGGACTGCTCCTGCTGGTCGGGCGGACCATGGCGCGCGGCATGATGAGCCTGTGGCAGCAGGCGCTGACCGGCATCTCGCAGGTCCAGCACTGGCTCTCCACCGGGCCCCTGCACCTGACCAACCAGGACGTCGACCGCTACATCGACGGTGTCCTGACGCAGCTGCAGTCCAACAGCGACACCATCCTCAGCGGGGCCGTGTCCTGGGGCAGCACGCTGGGGCACTTCGCCGCGGGCCTGCTGCTGGCGCTGTTCTCGCTGGTCTTCTTCCTGCTCGAGGGCGAACGCATCTGGGCCTTCGTGGTCCGCCTGATGCCGCGCCGGGCCCGCGCCGCCACCGACGGGGCAGGACGCAAGGGCTGGATCAGCCTGGTGAACTACGTCCGCGTCCAGCTCTTCGTGGCCTTCATCGACGCCGTCGGCATCGGGGTCGGCGCGGCCATCCTCGGCGTCCCGCTGGCATTCCCGCTGGCCGGGCTGGTCTTCCTCGGCTCCTTCATCCCCGTCATCGGCGCCCTGGTCACCGGCGCGCTGGCCGTCCTGCTGGCCCTGGTCGCCAACGGCTGGGTCAACGCCCTGATCATGCTCGCCGTCGTCCTGCTCGTCCAGCAGGCCGAGTCCCACATCCTGCAGCCGCTGGTCATGGGACGGGCGGTGAGCCTGCACCCGCTGGCCGTCGTCCTGGCCGTCGCCGGCGGCTCGCTCATCGCCGGCATCGCCGGGGCACTGTTCGCCGTGCCCGTGATGGCGGTGCTCAACACCATGGTCCGCTACATTTCGGCGCGCGGTTGGGAGACCCCCGACGCTGCCGCCACCGATGGCGACCCACCGCCCGGCCCCGCTACCGCGCTCACCGCCCCGGCAGACCTCGACGGCGAAACCGACGCCGTTCCGCCGACCCGCCCCCGCCCCCGGGAGCCACCCCAGTGACCCCGACACTTCACGAAAACACCCGCATGCAGCAGCCCCTGGAAACCACAGCCCACGCCACCCTGCCCGTGAGCGTGGCCGACGTCGAAGCAGCCGCCGAGCTGCTCGAGGGCGTCATCGCCCACACCCCCGTGGAACACTCCCGCGCCCTCGGGGTGCTGACCGGCAGCGATGTGTACCTCAAGTGCGAGAACCTGCAGCGTGCCGGTTCCTTCAAGGTCCGCGGCGCCTACGTGCGCATGGCCCGCCTCAGCGAGGAGGAGAAGGCGCGCGGGGTCGTCGCCGCCTCCGCCGGCAACCATGCCCAGGGCGTGGCCGTGGCCGCCGACCGGCTCGGCATCAAGGCACGGATCTACATGCCGCTGGGTGTGGCCTTGCCCAAGCTGACCGCCACCAAGGACCACGGCGCCGAGGTCGTCCTCCACGGCCACAACGTTGACGAGGCCCTGGCCGAAGCCCAGCGCTACGCCGACTCGACCGGTGCCGTGTTCGTGCACCCGTTCGACAACGCCGACATCATCGCCGGGCAGGGCACCATCGGCCTGGAACTGCTCGAACAGCTGCCCGACGTCGACACCGTCCTCATGGGCGTCGGCGGCGGTGGGCTGCTCGCCGGTGTCGCGACCGCCGTGAAGGCCAAGGCGGCCGAGCAGGGCCGCGAAATCCGGGTGATCGGCGTCCAGGCAGAAAACGCGGCAGCCTACCCGCCCTCGCTGGCCGCCGACGCGCTGGTCCCGCTGGAGAAGGTCGCCACCATCGCCGACGGCATCGCCGTGGGCCGGCCCGGCCAGCTGCCGTTCCAGATCATCCGCGAACTCGTCGACGACGTCGTCACGGTCAGCGAGGACGCGCTGGCACGGGCCCTGGTGTTCCTGCTCGAGCGCTCCAAGCTCGTCGTCGAACCCGCCGGTGCCGTCGGCGTCGCGGCCCTGCTGGAGGGCAAGCTGGCCGAGCTGGGCATCGATTCCCAGCGCACCGCCGTCGTGCTCTCCGGAGGCAACATCGACCCGCTGCTCATGCTCAAGGTCATCCAACGCGGCCTCGCCGTCGCCGGACGCTACCTGACCGTGCGGATGATGCTCGATGACCGGGCCGGTGAACTGGCCACCATCTCCCGCGTCATCGCCGAATCCGACGCCAACGTCACCGGCGTCGACCACACCCGCATCGGCGGCTCCCTGTCGATGGGCGACGTGGCCATCACGATCGACATGGAAACCAAGGGGCACCTGCACTCGGAGCAGGTGCTCGACAATCTGCGCGCCGAGGGCTTCCAGCCGGTCGTCATCACCACCTGAGCGCGGCCCCGGGGGAGAGGAGGGGGCGATGGCCCCGGCACCGGACGGATTCCGCCACAGTGCCCGATCCGTGGCCAACCGGCACGCGAAGGCCAGGGTCCTGGCCAGGTTCCTCTGGGACCGGCACCTCGGGGTCGGGGAGCTCGAGGCGTACAGCCCTGCGGAGCTGCGGGCGGTTGCCCGGGCAGCCGGCGTCAGCCCGCCGTCGACGATGGACACCTGGCAGGCGACCGCGGACCTGCTGGCCGCCCAGGAGGCTTGGCTGGCGGCACACCCCGCCCACCCCACCGGGGCGCGGAACCACCTGGACGACGCCTGGCACTGGGAACCTGGGTTCAAGCCCTGAGCACCGCGACCGGCCGTCAGGCGGCGGTTAAGCGGCTGCGGGCCGCTCCCCGGAGGAGGAGCGGCCCGCTGCGGCAGGTGCCGGAATCAGCCCTTGTAGGGCGTGGCGGTGAGGATCTCCACGTCGATCGACTTGCCGTTCGGCGCCGTGTAGCTGAGCTTGTCGCCGACCTTCTTGCCGTGCACGGCGGCACCGATCGGGGACTTCTCGCTGTAGACCTCCAGGCCCGAGTCGCCGGCGACCTCGCGGCTGCCGAACAGGAACGTGGTCTTGTCGCCCGCGATGGTGGCCTCGACCAGCATGCCGGGCTCGACGATCCCGTCGTCGGCCGGCGCGTCGCCGACCTCGGCCTTCTGCAGGAAGTCCTTGAGGTACGCGATGCGCGCCTCGGCCTTGCCCTGCTCTTCCTTGGCCGCGTGGTACCCGCCGTTCTCCTTCAGGTCGCCCTCGGAGCGCGCCTGTTCGATGCGGTCGACGATCTCGGCACGTCCGGGACCCTGCAGGTGCTCGAGTTCAGCGGACAAGCGGTCGTAGGCCTCCTGGGTGAGCCAGAGAGCCGGTTCATGGTTGGTGGTCACGTACTTCTCCTCGTAGTCAGAGTGGCCGGTCGGATGACCGGCCACTGAACTGCAGTGAATGCCCCGCCGGCGGCGATGCAAGCAAAGACCCCGCCGTGCGTGGTGAAGAACCGCGGTCCGTCACCAGGTCAAGGCGGGGTGGATCGTATTAGACCCATTTTACCCATTGCCCGGCCAAACCCCAACTAATGGCGGCCTTGCGGGTCGTCTGCGGGGTCAGCGCACCAGCCAACAGGTGGTCACGCCGCCGGTCACACCCAGCGACTCGGTCCGCAGGTCGAAGTCCTGCACGATCCGTTCCCGGCCGGTGCCCGGCGATGCCCCGAAGGTCACCGTCTTCCAGCCGACCACGGCGTAGGACTCGTTCATGACCTGCAGGTTGCAGGCGAGGACGTCCTGGCGCTTCTTCTCGACCTGGATGGTGACGTTGGCCGTGGTGTCGGACGTGATGTCGAAGGCAACGTCCTTGCTGGAATAGGACTTGACGTTCCACCAGGTCATGAGTCCGGCGACGCCGACGGCCAGGGCCAGTGCGACGGCGATCACGGTGTTTCTGCGCCGACGGGGCATGCGTCGCTTGGGTGAGCCATAGCGATTGGCTACGCTGGAGGGTGGCGCATGCTCCGGTGACGGAGGCGGCGTCGGCTGCTGGGTGTTCATCCCCTCCAGTCTAGGTCTTTTCGCAGCACGGCATGTGGGCCGTCGAACCAGCATCGAGGAGCAGGTCATCGTGGAAGAAGCCCGGGTCGTTCCCATCCCGCCGTCGGAGGGTTTCCGGCTCCTGGCGGTGCATGCCCATCCGGACGATGAATCCAGCAAGGGCGCGGCGACGATGGCGGCTTACGCGGCGGCCGGCGCCCGCGTGATGGTGGCCTCCTGCACCGGCGGGGAACGCGGGGACATCCTCAACGCAGCCGCCGGCGAACTGGCCCATGCCCACCGGGACCTGGCCGGGCTGCGCCGCAAGGAGATGGCCGAGGCCGCCGCGGTGCTGGGCATCGAGCACCGGTGGATCGGGTTCGTGGATTCCGGACTGCCCGAGGGCGATCCGTTGCCGCCGTTGCCGCACGCCTCCTTCGCCACGCAGCCCGTCGGGCGCGCCGCCGCACCGCTGGTGAAGCTGATCCGCGAATTCTGCCCGCACGTGGTCACTACGTACGACGAGAACGGCGGCTACCCCCACCCCGACCACATCATGACCCACAAGGTCACGGTCGAGGCCGTGGAGGCCGCTGCCGATCCGCAGCGCTACCCCGAGTTGGGGGATCCCTGGCAGGTTCCGAAGCTGTACTACGACCGCGCCTTCAGCCCGGACCGTTTCCGCACCCTGCACTACGCGATGGAGGAAAACGGGATCGAATCGCCGTACGGGGAACGGATCAAGGCGTTCGAGGAGCACCCCGACGAGGAGATGTTCCGCTGGGTCAAGCACCACGAGACGACGACGCAGATCGCCTGTGCCGACTACTTCGAGGCCCGCGACCGTGCGTTGCTGGCGCACCGCACGCAGATCGACCCGGACGGCTTCTTCTTCGCCGTCCCGACGGAGATCTACCGGAAGTACTGGCCGTGGGAGGACTTCGTGTTGGTCTCTTCCCAGATCGAGGCGCAGACGCCGGAGACGGACCTCTTCGCGGGGCTGCGCTAGCTCCTTGGCCTCTGGCCGCCCGGGTAGACTGGATGGGCCGGTCAGCGCCGGCCTCCGTCAAGAAAGAGCGTGTTCGTGAACCTGTTGTCCTCCCTGGTGATTGTCGCCAGCTCAGCCCCGGCCGTCCCGACCGGCGACGCCGCCCGCGAGATCGGCCCCGGGTTCGCCGGCTTCGTGGCCACCGCGGCCGTGGTGATCGTGGTGATCTTCCTCATCCGTGACATGACGCGGCGCATCCGCCGGGTCCGCTATGCCGGAACAGCGGAGGAACGCCAAGCCGAATTGGTCGAGCGCGGGCGCGAGCGCCATGCCGAAGGCGAAGGGTTCCCGCCGGCGGGCCATCCCGAGGAGCGTGCCCCGGGCGCGGGCGACGCCCGGACCGGTGACGTCGAGGGGCCCGAGGGCAGCGGGCGGCCGGGAAACTAGCCGACGTGCCCGCCTGCGGCAGGAGGCCGTCCCGGCTGTCACCGCCCGGGGCGGGCTACCGGCGGACCAGGGAGAGCCGGAAGGTCTCCGGCCCCTCGTCCACGTAGGACACCTCGAACTGACCCGCAGCCCGCTGCTCCAGCTGGGCCAGCAACGGCAATGGGTTGTGGTTGGCGATCAGCAGGATCCCGCGCCCTGGGGCCAGACCGTCCAAGGCGCCGAAGATGGTGGCGTGCCGGATGGCATGCGGGATGACGCGGGTGTCGAGTTCGGCCAGGCCCTCTTCGTCATGGCCCCCGCAGGCGCATCCTCCACCGGCCGCGGGCGTGGCACCCGTTGCCGCCTCCGCCTCCGCCTCACCGGGGCGGCCCGCGGCGTCGCCGGCAGCAGGGGAAAGCGCCGCCAGGAGCCGGTCCATGTCCACGGACGGCGTCGAGGCCAAGGCCGGGAGGACCTCTGCCTTCGCCACGTCCAGCGCCGTGACGGTTGCCTGGGCGGCGGCCGCGGCACGCGCCTCGGTCGGCTGCTCGGCGAGCTGGCCCGAGGCCTGGGCTGCCGCCCCCGCGACATGGTCGAAGAAACGCGCCAACAGGGCAGTTTGCGCCGTGTTTCCGGCCGAAGCCAATTCGCGGACCAGGAGGTCCAGGCCGCGGACGACACGTGCGGCCAGCGTGTCCTGGAGGGCCGCGGGATCAGGGGCCTGGGCGGCGACCGTGGCCGCCCATTCGGTCATCAGCGAGCTGGTGGTTTCTAGCGCGGCGGCCGATTCGCGCGATGAGGCCAGGGTGAGGTTCTCCACGGTGTTCTCCTGGGGTAGTGGGGGGCCAATGGTGCCCCGGCTCGAACTTTACTACAATAAATTCCGTGGTAAATAGAGAAGCCCGACAACCCGCGCCGCCGCTCGACGGCGGCCCGCAACCAGTGCAGGTCGGCGAGCCCCAGGCCATGTCGCAGGCCCGACGGGCCCTGCTGACGCGCGTGCGCGCCATGGACGAACCCGCCTCCGTCGACGTCCTCTCCCGCGCGTGCGGCCAACACCCGAACACCGTGCGCGAACACCTCGAGGCGCTCGTGCTCTCCGGCCACCTCCAGCGGCTCCCCACCCCGGCCCCGACCGGTCGGGGCCGTCCTGCGCGGCGGTACCGGGCAGCGCAACAGCCGGTGGCGCCGGCGGCTGCCGCCATGCTGGCCACGGTCCTCGCCGCCCAACTCGGTGGCCGTCCCGAGGCGCGGGCCGAGGGCATCGCCGCCGGCCGGGCGTGGGCCAGCGGACTGCCCCATCCCGCGGCGGCGCCGGACAGGGGCGGCCCCGGGCACACGTCGGCCGCCGTCGGGGAACGTGTTGCGGCGGCCTTGGCCGAGACCGGCTTCACCGTCGAGCCGGCCGACGAAGATCCCGCCGTGTTGCGCCTGACCCGCTGCCCGCTGCTGGAAGCGGCCCGTGAGCACCCCGACGTCGTGTGCTCGGTCCATTTGGGCCTGGTCCAAGGACTCCTGGACAACGCCGACGACACCGGAACCCATGCCCGGTTGCTTCCCTTCGCCGCCAGCGATGCGTGCCTCCTCCACCTCGTTGCAGGGCCAGGCCGGTGAGTCCTGCCCCCGCCGGCGGCAGTGCGCGGACCACCACTGCGGAACCCCCGGCGACCCGGTCCCCGCGACGGCTCAGCCGCACCGGAACCCGGCTGCTGTTCCTGGTTCCCGGCGGCTTGTCCCTGCTCGTGGGATTGGATGCCGCCCTGGTGCTGCTCGGCCTACCCCACGTGCCCATCGGACGGAACCTGGCGAGCAGCCACGGCATGCTGATGGTGTTTGGCTTCATCGGGACCGTCATCGCCCTGGAGCGTGCCGTTGCCCTGGGCCGGCTGGCAGGATTCGCCGCACCGGCCCTCCTGGGCCTGGGCGGGCTGGCCCTGGTGTCACCGCTACCGCAGCAGGCGGGCAAGGCCCTGCTCTTCTGCGGATGCGTTGCCCTGGTCGGGGTCTACCTCCCGCTGTGGAGGCGCCAACGCGAGGTCGCCGTCCTCATCCAGATCCTCGGTGCGGTGGCCGGCGTCGCCGCCACCATGCTGTGGTTGCGCGTTCCCGACACAGCCCCCTTGGTCCCGCTGCTGGTCGCCTTCGTCGTGTTGACGATTGCCGGTGAGCGACTGGAACTGGCGCGCATCCACATCCACTCGGCAGGTGCCGAACCCCTGCTGACCGGCTTGTCGGCACTGCTGCTCGCCTGCGGCGTGGGCGTCCTGCTCTGGCCTAGCCCGGGCCGGATCGCCTTCGGGATCGTCCTCGGCGGGACCGTGGCGTGGCTGGCGGTGCATGACGTCGCCCGGCGGACGATCCGTTCCGCGGGCCTGCCACGGTACATCGCCGGGTGCCTGCTGGCCGGCTACTGCTGGCTGGCCATTGCCGCAGTGATCTCGGTGGCCGCCGGCCTCCACTCTACGGCGATCACCGGCAGCGCCTACGACGCCCTCACCCATGCGGTCTTCCTGGGCTTCACGATGTCCATGATCATGGCCCATGCCCCGGTGATCCTGCCGGCGGTACTGCGGCATCCCCTGCCATACCGCCCTGTCCTGGTGTTCCCCGCGGTGCTGTTGCACCTCTCGCTGTCCCTGCGCATCTTCGTCGCCGATGTCCTGGATGACGGCCCGACCCGGCAATTCGCCGGGGTGGTGAACATCGCCGCCGTCGTGCTCTTTGCGGCGCTGGCAGTGGGGCTGGCGGCCTCGGCCCGGAGGGAGGCCAGGACCCGTTGAGGATTTCACCCACCCCGCGCGGACCCTCGCCCACGGCGCCGGATCCGGCACGTTTTTCCCGTGCGGGCTGGCACCTGCGGGCGAACGCGCCCATGGTCTTCTGGCTGGGTGCCCTGGTGTGCGTTGTGGCGACACACCGCTTCCTGCCCGTGCCGACGTGGCTGATGGTGCACCTGCTGCTCCTGGGCGGCATCGGCAACGCCGTCATGGTGTGGAGTTCCCACTTCGCCGAGGCCCTCTTGCGGGGACCGAATCCGGGACGCGCCGCGCTGGCCTGGCGGCTCGTCGGGCTCAACGTCGGCGTGGTCGCCGTGGTGGCCGGGATGGTCGCCGACGTCCGGGCCCTGGTGTTCTGCGGAAGCATCCTCGTCGGATCCTCCTACGCATGGCACGGTGCCTCGCTGGCCTTCCGGGCGGCCCGGGCGCTTCCCTCCAGATTCGGCGCCACCGTCCGCTACTACATCTGCGCCTCCTGGCTGCTGCCCGTCGGGGCCGGACTCGGGGCCATGCTGGCCCTGGGTGCTGCCGATGCGGACAGGCATCGCCTGCTCGTGGCCCACGCGGTGGTCAACCTCCTCGGATTCGTCGGACTGTCGGTGCTGGGAACGCTCGGCACCCTGTTGCCGACGATGTTGCGTACCCGCGTGGCCGAGGGCGCGGAGACCGTGGTGCGCCACGGCTGGATTCCGCTGCTGGCCGGTATCGTCCTCGCCGGTGCCGGCGCCGGAGGGGGATGGACGTGGCTGGTCGGTGCGGGGCTGCTGGTCTACGTCGTGGGCATCGCCTACACCGTCTGGCCCTTGTGCCGGGCCATGGCCTCCAAGCCCTCCACGGAGTTCGCCCCGCTGTCGGCCGCCGCAGCGCTGCTCTGGCTGGCGGGCGTGGTGACGCTGCTGGCCGTGCAGGCCGGCCGTGGACCATCCTGGGCGGGCCTGCATGCCGACATCCAGGGCGCGGTCCCCGCGCTCGCCGCCGGATTCGCCGCCCAGGTGCTGCTGGGGGCCTTGAGCTACCTGGTTCCGGTGGTGGCCGGGGGCGGTCCGGCGACGTCCAAGGCACGTGGCGCGGTCCTGGACTCCGCCGCAGGCGCCCGGTTGGTGCTCTTCAACGCCGGGCTCGGCGTGGCGTTGCTTCCGGTCCCGAGTTGGATCAAGGTGGCGACCTCCTTCCTGGTGCTGGTGGCCTTCGTGTGGTTCCTGGTCCTGCTGGCCGGTTCGCTCCGGGCCACCCCGGCACCGGATCCGCTACCCGGCCCCGCGGGCGGGTCCCCGGGCCGGAAGCTGATGATGAGCGCGGTGGCCGGCGTGGCAGGCGTCGTGGTGGCGGTTGCCGTTGGCATCGCCGCGGATCCGGCGGCCGCCGGGGTGGGCGCCGGCCTCGGCGTCGTGCGGGATGCGGGTGTGCCGGCGGCGCCGGTGGAGCCTGCCGGAACGGGACACACCACTCGGGTGGCCCTGTCGATGAAGGACATGCGCTTCACCCCGGAGACGATCCACGTTCCCGTGGGGGACCGGTTGGTGATCGAGTTGGCGAACGACGACGACCGGGTGCATGACATGGTCACGGCCAGCGGGGCGGCATCGGGACGCGTTGCCCCGGGCAGCCATGTCGAGGTCGACGCCGGCATCATCGTGGCCGATGTCGAGGGCTGGTGTTCGCTGGCAGGGCACCGGCAGATGGGCATGGTGTTCCGCATCGTCGCCGACGGCGTGGAACCTGCCGCGGCATCCGGCAACAGCAGCGGCCAGCCGGCCATGGAGGGCATGGCCACGGTACCCGGCACCGATGACGCGGCACCCGGCCTCGACCCGATGCGGGACCCGGGGAAGGGATTCGGCGCGCGGGATGCCCGGCTTCCCGCCGCCGGGAAGGGCACCGTGCACCGCCTCACCCTGACGGCCCGGGACACCCTCCACGACGTCGCGGCCGGGTATGCGCAGACCCTCTGGACCTACAACGGCAGCGCACCGGGGCCGACCCTGCGCGGCAAGGTGGGCGATACCTTCGAGATCACCCTGCGCAACGAGGGGACCATGGGGCATTCGATCGACTTCCATGCGGGGGCGCTGGCACCGGACCGGCCGATGCGCACCATCGAGCCGGGCGAGGAGCTGGCCTACACGTTCACGGCGACCCGGGCCGGTGCCTGGTTGTACCACTGCTCGACCATGCCCATGTCCCTGCACATTGCCAACGGGATGTTCGGGGCGGTCATCATCGACCCGCCGGACCTCGCCACCGTGGACCGGGAGTTCATCCTGGTCCAGAGCGAGCTGTACCTGGGGGCACCCGGCGGCACGGCCGACCAGGCCAAGATCCAGGCGGAACGGCCCGACGGCGTGGCCTTCAACGGCTACGCGTCGCAGTACGCCTTTGCGCCCCTGCACGTGAAGGCGGGGGAGCGCGTGCGCTTCTGGGTGGTGGCGGCCGGTCCGAACCGCGGTTCGTCCTTCCATGTCATCGGCGGCCAGTTCGACACCACCTACAAGGAGGGCCGCTACCTGCTGGACGGGTCCGACCCGGCCGCGGGTTCGCAGACCCTCGACCTCGGCGTGGCCCAGGGGGGTTTCGCCGAACTCCGGTTCACCCAGCCCGGGACGTACCCCTTCGTGTCCCATTCGATGGTCGATGCCGAACGCGGTGCCCGGGGGGCCATCGAGGTCACCCCGTAGGGGGCTGCGGACGACGCGGCCCCTGCGCCGGCGGCGACCGGGGCCGGGGCGCCTACCGGACGGCCAGCACGGCGATCATGATCGCGATGTAGTGGCAGGCGAACCCGCCGAGGGTGAAGGCATGGAAGAGCTCGTGGAACCCGAACCACTCGACGTGGAGGTTCGGCCGCTTGAGCGCATAGAAGACCGCGCCGGCGATGTAGAACGCCCCGCCGACGCAGACCAGGACGGCTGCCGGAACGCTGGAGGCGAAGAAGTCCCCGATGAAGACCAGGCACGCCAGACCCAGCGCCACATACACGGGCGTGTACAGCCACCGCGGGGCATCGGTCCAGAAGAGCCGGAAGGCCACGCCGAGGACGGCGCCGACCCAGACCAGCCAGAGCAGGAACGCCGCCTTCTCCACCGGAAGCAGGGCCCATGCCAAGGGCGTGTAGGAACCGGCGATCACCAGCATGATGTTCGTGTGGTCCAACCGCTTGAGGACCCGCTTGACCTTCGGGGACCAGGTCCCGCGGTGGTAGACCGCCGAGATCGTGAACAACAGCAAGCCCGTGAAGGCGTAGACCGCCGAGGTGATCTTGCCGGCCGGACCCGGCGCGAGCACCACCAGCACGATGCCCGCCGCCAGGGCCAGCGGCGCGGTGCCCGCGTGGATCCACCCGCGCAGATGCGGTTTGATCTCCTCGACGGGGCTGGGGGCAGGTTGCGTCATGCAGCGATTCTACCGGAGGGTAACCAATCGTCGGCGGGCCCGATGCCGCGCGGCAGGCGAGCCGCAGGCCGGGTCGGTCCAACCACCCGGTAACCTAGAGGCACGGCAACCGTGCAGCGTTGATCCGTGTTGGCCGAATGACTGGAAGGGGACAACGTGCGGTTGCCCGAGGTCCTCTATCGCCTCTACGGCAAGGTGCTCAAGAAGGACATCCCCGCCGAGAAGCTGCCCGGGCACATCGGCATGGTCGTCGACGGGAACCGCCGCTGGGCCAAGCTCGCCGGGGCGCCGACGGCGCACGGGCACCAGGCCGGCGCCGACAACATCGTCGAGTTCCTGGGCTGGTGCAAGGAACTGGATATCCGCACCGTCACGCTCTACATGCTCTCGACCGACAACATGAGCCGGTCCAACGACGAACTCGATGCGCTCATGGGCATCATCGCCAACATGCTGGACCGCCTGGCCGAACAGCGGGACCTGTGCATCCAGCCGATGGGCGCCTACGACGAACTGCCCGGCTACCTCTCCGACAAGCTCCACTCCCTCGGAGAATCGTCGAAGGACGCGGTCGGCCTGCATGTGAACATCGCCATCGGCTACGGCGGGCGGCGGGAGATCGTCGACGCGGTGAAGGAACTGCTGCTCGACGCCGACGCCGCCGGCCGGTCCGTCGCCGAGGTGGCCCGGGACCTGGAGATCGAGGACATCTCCCGCTTCCTCTACACCCGCGGCCAGCCCGACCCCGACCTGGTCATCCGCACCTCGGGTGAACAACGCCTCTCCGGCTTCCTCACCTGGCAGAGCGCCTACAGCGAGTTCTACTTCTGCGAGGCCCTCTGGCCCGACTTCCGCAAGGTCGACTTCCTGCGGGCCCTGCGCGACTTCACCGATCGCCAACGCCGCTTCGGCAGCTGAGGCGCGTCCCGCCGTCGTTCCCCTCCCTCGTTCACCGGGCCGTTACCGGCAATCCACGTGTTCGGGTGTGTCGAGCGCCGGGAATTCACCTCCGAGGTCTAGCTTGAAGGCATTGGAGGGCACACCCGCCCGCCAATGCGGAAAGGCCACCGAACGTTGAGACATGCTGTCAACGAGGGAAGGCCGGTCCCGGCCTCGCGGCCCGACCGGACCACCCGCAGAACGGTTACCTAGGGGCGCACGCCCCCGTTGGGAGTCATCGTGGCAGTAGAAACCCAGTCCTCAAACGTTGCGGCCTCCGCGGTCTTCACCGAAGCCGCCGTGGAGTTCCCGTCCGGGAAGGCTGGGCGACTGCCCGCCGCTGCCGACCGGGCCGTCCCGGAGGCCGCCCGCAGCGCCGGCGCAAGGCAAAGCGTCGGGGAGAAGTCCTACGTCCTGGACACCTCCGTCCTCATCGCCGACCCCCGCGCCGTGCTGCGCTTCGCCGAACACGAGGTGATCGTGCCCATCGTGGTCATCAGCGAGCTGGAGAAGAAACGCCACGACCCCGAGGTCGGCTACTTCGCCCGCAAGGCCCTGCGGCTGCTCGACGAGCTGCGGATCGAACATGGCGGCCTGGACAAGGCGCTGCCCATCGGGGACGACGGCGGCTCGCTGCGGATCGAGCTGAACCACATCTCCACCGAGGTGCTTCCGGTGGGCTTCCGCGGGGGAGACAACGACTCGCGCATCCTCGCCGTGGCGAAGAACTTCTTCGACGAGGGGCGCGACGTCACGGTCGTGTCCAAGGACCTGCCGATGCGGGTGAAGGCCTCGGCCATGGGCCTGCAGGCCGACGAGTACCGCAACGGGCTGGTCGCGGACTCCGGCTGGACGGGCACCGCCGAGCTCGACGTCGCCGATGCCGACGTGGAGGAGCTCTACGGCAACGAACCCGTGCTCGTCGAGGCCGCTGCGGACCTGCCGGCCAACACGGGCCTGGTGCTGCTCTCCAACCGGGGCTCGGCCCTGGGCCGGGTCGGCGATGACGGGCTGGTCCGCCTGGTCAAGGGCGACCGCGACGTGTTCGGGCTCCACGGCCGGTCCGCCGAACAGCGGCTGGCCATCGACCTGCTCATGGACCGCGACGTCGGCATCGTCTCCCTCGGCGGGCGGGCCGGGACCGGGAAGTCGGCGCTGGCGCTGTGCGCCGGCCTGGAGGCGGTCCTGGAGCGCGGGGAGCACAAGAAGGTGGTCGTCTTCCGCCCGCTCTACGCGGTGGGCGGCCAGGAGCTCGGGTTCCTGCCCGGGTCGGAGGACGACAAGATGAACCCCTGGGCGCAGGCGGTCTTCGACACGCTGGGCGCGCTCGTGTCCCAGAACGTGATGGACGAGGTCATCGACCGCGGCATGCTCGAGGTCCTGCCGTTGACCCACATCCGCGGCCGGTCGCTGCACGATTCGTTCGTCATCGTCGACGAGGCGCAGTCGCTGGAGAAGAACGTGCTGCTCACGGTGATGAGCCGCATCGGGCAGAACTCCAGGATCGTGCTGACCCACGACGTCGCGCAGCGCGACAACCTGCGGGTGGGGCGGCACGACGGGGTGGCCGCGGTGGTCGAGACCCTCAAAGGCCACCCGCTCTTCGGGCACATCACCCTGACCCGCTCCGAGCGCTCGCCGATTGCCGCCCTGGTGACGGACATGCTGGAGGAATCCGGGGCCTAGCCGCGGAGCGTGCGCACCACCTGGCCGGGGACCCGACGACGATGACCCCTTCCGGGAGATCAGGGGTGACGACGGCGGCGGCGGCAACCACGTCGTCCTCACCGGTCGCCACCCCCGGCAGGATGGTGGCGTTCGCCCGATCCAGGCATCGCGGCCGATGGCCAGGGGTGGCGGGTGCATGTCCGCCCGGCGGCCCCGGGGCCATGTCGTGGTTGAGGGTCGCGATGACGACGTTGTGCCCGATCAGGCAGTCATCGCCGATGTCGACCCCTCCCTGGTCCTGGAACGTGCAGCTGGCATTGATGAACAACCGGCGCCCGATCCGCGTGTTCTTGGCGAAGCCGGAGGAGGACGGCGGGAAGAGGGTGACCATTGCGTCGATGGGACCCGGGCAGTTCGGCCAGCAGCTCACGGACCCTGTCCGGTTCGTGGTAGCCGCCATTCAGCGGTGATCCGCAGCGCCTCCTGGCTGGTGCGGTGCATCAATTGGTGCCAGGGGGAGTCATCGGTGATCGTCTCTCCGCGGCTCAATGCGGCCAGCAGGCCATCGAGTTCCATGGTCTCCTCGCGGGTCGCGCCCGGGGACCGGGCGGGTCGGACGGCTGGGCGGGACGTCAGCCCCGGTCCCGTCCGCGCACGATCCACGGGATGTGGTCGCGGACGTCGGTGAGGTGCATCGACTGTTCGACGAAGAGGTCATCGAGCATGTATTCGTTCCGCGCATGGATCACCAGACGGTGCCCGTGGCCCCGAAGCGGTCCATCGAGGGCCTCGCTGTAGACGCAGACGGCCGTCTCGCGGTCGATTTGCAGCCTCGTCCGGCCGGCCTCGAGCAGCGGGAAGCCCGGCGCCTGCGGGGTGTAGGTGAGGTTGGGGGAGACCACGGCCTCCAGGACCGCGCGCCCTGCCTCATGGGCCTCGGCCAGCTCGTGGATCTCGACCACGTTGGACAGCGGGAACTCGAGCGGGACCGGGGCCGGGCCGGCCAGTTCCACGGGATCGAGCATGGCGGCCCAGCGCGCGTCGCCGAAAACCGGGTCCCCGTAGTCGGCTTCCGGCCGGCGCGTAACCAGACCGTCGTCGTCGTACACGGGCGTCACCAGCCGGGGAGGCAGGAGCCAGGAGGCGCGGCTTCCGGACACGTAGAACGCGTCGCGGGAGGCATGGATCGAGGTCGTGCTGAACAGCAGTCGGCCCTCCGGGTCCTCGACCCGCAGCGCGTCGGGGCGGCGCAACCAGGCGCTGATGCGCGGGACCGCCTGGGCCCCGGCATCCGCCGGACGGCCGACGAGGGCCGGTGCGGAGAGGGAATCGGCGGGGACGAAGTTCTCCTGCCGATCCAGGGGAGCCACGGGCGTGCGGGCCGGCGGCACCGGGGGAACCGGGCCCGGGGACTCGGTGCCGGTGAACCACTCGACATCGAAGCGCAGCGTCGTCCACCGCCAGGGGGAGGACCGGCACAACCTGCGGAATGCCGCGGCATCCTCGCGGGAGACCACGGTCGGTCCCCCGGGGGACTGCGGGATCGAGGGTGTCTGCATGTCCACAGTCTAGACAGCGGCGTCCCGGCCAGCATGCTGCCTGCGCTAGCGTAAGGGCATGCTCGAGACGATCCAGACACTGCGGACTTCCGCCCCCGCGGCGCTGGTACCACTGGTCCTGGCGCTCGTGCTGTTCGCCGTCAACGGGGCCCGGTTGTTCTGGATCGACGCGCGCACGCACCTGCTGCCCAATCGCATCATCGTGCCCTGGTACCCGTTCGCGATCATGCTGCTCGGTACCGCCGCAGCGCTTGCCGGGGACTGGGCCGCGCTCGGGCGGACGCTGCTGGCCGGGGCCGTGCTCTTCGGGTTCTACCTGATGCTGCACCTCATCCAGCCGCGCGGAATGGGACTGGGCGACGTGAAGCTCGCGGGGATCCTGGGACTATACCTGGGCTACCTGAGCTGGTCGCACCTGCTGCTGGGCACGCTCGCCGCCTTCGTGCTGGCGTCGGTGGTCGGGATTGCCCTCATCGTGCTGCGCCGAGCCGGGCTGAAAACGGCCATCGCGTTCGGCCCGTACATGCTCCTGGGGACGGCCGGGGCCCTCCTCGTGGGAGGCTAAGGGCATGCCGACCCCCGAATTCATTGTGTCCCTGCGCCAGAAGATCGGCACCGACCCCCTCTGGCTCCCCGGGGTCAAGGCCGTCGTCCATCGCCAGGACGGGGCCCTGCTGCTGGTCAAACGCGCCGACAACGGCCGGTGGACGCTTCCGGCAGGGATCATCGAGCCGGGGGAGGAGCCGGCGTCCACGGCGGTGCGCGAGGTGTTCGAGGAGACCGGCGTCGAGGTGGAGGTCGAACGCCTGGTCGGCGTCGGGACCACTGATCCGGTCACCTACCCCAACGGGGACCGCGCACAGTACCTGGACCTTGTGTTCTCCTGCCGCTTCCGCCGCGGGGAAGCTCGCGTGCACGACGATGAGAACACCGCCGTCGGGTGGTTCGCCGCAGCGGAATGCCCGGTCCTGCCGCCCAAGCACGCCCGTGCCGTGGCCTGGGCGCGCTCCGGCAACGCCGAAGCCCGGTTCCTCGCTTAGACGGTTCCGCGGGCTGGGCCGGACCGCCGCGCCGTGGGGGACCGGGGCGCGAACCCATGGCCTTTCGCGGACCCTCGGGTCTAGGCTGGCGTTACGGAAGCCGCCACAGGCCGCCGCCGGTGACGACGCCACCGGCGGCCGGTAACAGAAGGGGAGACCATGGGAACAGAGCAGTACCACGAACCGCCCGAGGAATTGTCGGAGGAAACCCGGACGTTTGCACGCATGTGCACCAACCTCACCGAGGAAGCCGAGGCCATCGGCTGGTACGAGCAGCGGATCTCCCTGGAAACAGACCCGGCGGCCCGCGCCATCATGGAGGACTCACTGGGCGAGGAGTTCAAGCACTTCTGCATGGAGTTGGAATACCTCTTCCGCGCCAAGCCCAAATGGGGCCAGACGGCCCGGGGAACGCTGTTCCAGAGCGGCGACATCGTGGCCAACGGAACCGCCGCCGAGGAGGCGGCCGGCTCGGCATCGGGTCCATCGCAGGGAGCCACGGCTTCCGCTGGCGGCAGCGACGGAACCCTGGGGATCGGCTCGTTGAAAGGAAGCGCCTCATGAGCACCAACCACCTGCTGCGCGAGCTGGCACCCATCACGGAGGCCGGCTGGAAACTCCTCGACGACGAGGCGCGGGACCGGCTGACCACCACCCTGGGGGCGCGCAAACTCGTCGACTTCGCGGGTCCCTTCGGCTGGGACTACTCGGCCACCAACCTCGGCCGGACCGAACGGTTGCCCAGCCCCGACGGGGAGGGAATCGTCGCCCAGCGACGCCGGGTGCTGCCGCTGGCGGAGATGCGGGTCGACTTCACGGTCTCGCGCGCCGAACTGCTCGATGCCGAGCGGGGGGCAGCCGATGTCGACCTGGGCAACCTGGACATGGCCGCGGTCCAGATCGCCAGCGCCGAGAACCGCACCGTGTTCCATGGCTGGCGGCAGGCGAACATCACCGGGATCACCCAGGCAACCTCGCTGCCGACGGTACCTCGGGTGGAGAACTTCTCCGACTACCCGCAGCGCGTGGCCCGGGCCGTGGACTTGCTGCTGGAAGAGGGCATTTCCGGCCCGTTCGGCCTGGCCTTGGGGCCGGGGCACTACACGGCCGTCGTCCAGGCCACGGAACGTGGCGGGTACCTGCTCTCCGAACACCTGCGCCGAATCCTCGAGGGGCCGATTGTCTGGGCCCCCGGGGTGCAGGGGGCGGTGGTGATGAGCCTGCGCGGCGGGGACTTCCTGTTCGAGTCCGGCCAGGACCTCGCCATCGGCTACAGCCACCACGATGCCGACGACGTCCACCTCTACCTGGAACAGAGTTTCAGCTTCCGGGTGGCCACGCCCGAGGCCGCCGTCCACCTGACTGCGGGGGACGACTGAGGCCCAGGCCGCCGTCGGCCGCGGATGCCGCGGCCCGGGCACGCGAACGGGTGGCGGCGCCGCACCCCGGGACGGGTACGGCGCGGCCACCCGCTGGTTCCGGGACGGCGGATGAGGCTCAGGAACCGTCGGCGGTCCGGGAGGACTCCGCGGCGCCTGGCCGGCCGGACTGCTTGCCGGCACGCAGCTCGGCTTCGAGCCGGAGTGCTTCCTCGCCCGAGACGGCTTCGCCGCGGGCCACCATGCCCGAGGTCTCGGAGAGCGGGATCTGCTTGAGGAGCAGGGCCAAGACGAAGGCGATGAGGATGAACGGGACCAGGTACCAGAAGACCGGTGCCAGCGAGTCCGCGTAGGCGGTGACGATGCCGTCCTGCAGTTGCCGCGGCAGCTGGCCCATCACGGCGGGGTCGAGCGTCGCCGTGGCCCGTCCGGCGTCCGAAGCGGACGCCCCGGCACCGGTGAACACCGCCGTGAGCTTCTCCGCGAGGTTGTTCGTGAAGATCGCCCCGAAGATGGCCACGCCCAGGGAGGCGCCGACCTCCCGGAAGTAGTTGTTCGTGCTCGTTGCGGTGCCCACCATCTCGGCCCCGACGGCGTTCTGCACGACCAGCACGACGACCTGCATGATCAGGCCCAGTCCCGCCCCGAAGATGAAGAGGAACAGGCAGATCAGCCACAGCGGCGTGTCCGCCGCCAGCGTGGTCATCGCGAGCATGGCGGCCGCGGTGAGCAGGGTTCCGGCGATCGGGTAGGCCTTGTACTTGCCCGACTTCGAGATCGCGATGCCCGACCAGATGGAGGTTCCCATCATGCCGGCCATCATCGGCAGCATCAGCAGGCCGGAGACCGCCGCGGAGGTGCCCGAGGACATCTGCAGGAATGTCGGGACGAAGGCGATGGCGGCGAACATGCCCAGTCCCAGGGTGAACCCGATGGCGGTGGCCGTGACGAAGACGCGGTTGCGGAACAGCGACAGCGGGATGATCGGGTCCTCGGCGCGCAGTTCGGCGACGATGAAGGCGGCCACGGCGACGAGCAGGCCCGCGCCCCACATCCAGGTCGAGGCGGCACCCCAGCCGTGGTCGGCGCTGCCGCCGAAGTCGGTGAAGAAGATCAGGCAGGTCGTGGCGATGGAGAGGAAGACGACGCCGGCGATGTCGATGCGCCGGGCGGCCTTCTTGTTCGGCAGCGTCAGGGCGAACCAGGCGATGGCGAAGGCGGCGATGCCGATGGGGATGTTGATGTAGAACGCCCACTGCCAGGTGAGGTGGTCCACGAAGAAGCCGCCCAGCAGCGGGCCGGCGACGGCCGAGAGGCCGAAGATGCCGCCCAGCGGGCCCATGTACTTGCCGCGTTCCGAGGCCGGGATGATGTCGGCGATGATCGCCTGGGAGAGGATCATCAGCCCGCCTCCGCCGAGGCCCTGGAGGGCGCGGAAGAAGACGAAGACCCAGAAGGTCCCGGCGAAGGCCGCGCCGACCGAGGCGAGGGTGAACATCCCGATGGCCACCAGGAAGAGGTTGCGCCGGCCGAGCACGTCGCCGAACTTGCCGTAGATCGGCATGACGATCGTGGTGGCCAGCAGGTAGGCCGTGGTGATCCAGGCCTGGTGCTCGACGCCGCCGAGCTCGCCGACGATGGTGGGCATCGCAGTGGAGACGATGGTCTGGTCGAGGCTGGAAAGCAGCATCCCGGCGATCAGCGCCGAGAAGATGATCCAGATGCGCCGTTGGGTCAGCGCGATCGGCCCGGGGGCCTGCGGGGGAGCGAGAGTGCTCATGGGTTTCCTAGGTGTCGGGGACCGGACGGTTCGGGAGCCGAAGGGCTTCAGGATCCGAACAGCCGGGCCGCGTGGGAGAAATTGGAGGTGAGGATGGAGGTGAGCCGGGTGCGGGCCTCGTCGTCGGATTCATCCGCCTTGGAGGGGGAAACCGCGGCGGCGTGTCCGCCGTGTCCGACGAACTGCTGGAAGCTGGTCATGCCCAGGTGCGAGACCAGCCCGGCGACCAGGTCGGCATACGGATCCCCGGGTTCCAGTCCCTCTCGCCGGCAGATTAACTCCGCCAGGGCGCGTTGGCGCTGCATGGCCGAATCGATCATCCGTTTCATGAGGGCCGGTTCGTCGTGCATGGCCTGCATGAAGTCGTGGATGTCGGCGCGGGGGATGTCCAGCGTGGCGAAGGCCGCGATGAACAGCTCCAGCAGTGCATCCTTGAGGGCCAGCCGGGGACCGGACCCCGTGCCGGCCGCTGCGGCGGCCGGCCCGGAGGCCAGGAAGCCGGCGGCATACGGGGCGACCGGGTCGGCGCTCTTCGCCCCGAGGACGGCGTCCTCCTTGGTGGCGAAATAGTTGAAGAAGGTGCGCCGGGAGACCCCGACCTCCTCGCACAGCTCCTCGATCGTGAATCCGTTCAGTCCACGGTCGGCTGTCAGCGTGCGGGCGTGGGTGGTCAGCGCGGCATAGGTCTTCCGCCGCCGCCGTTCCCGGGACCCGAGATCTCCCGTTGCACTTTCTTCCATATAGTGCATTTTTGCACCATAACGGTCTGAGTGCATAATTCCAGGAGCATGGCGTTGGCCACGCGGGCCCGGCGGACGGCACGACGGCGGAAGGCGGTTCCCCTGTCGGGGAGCCGCCTTCCGCCGTCGTGCCGTGGTGCTGCCTACTTGCCCGAGGGCGAGGTCATGGTGGTGACGTCCAGGGCGGCGTCGAGCTGTTCCGCGGTGAGTTCGCCGCGCTCCAGGTAGCCCAGGGCGACCGTCGCCTCGCGGACGGTCAGGCCCTCGGCGACGGCCTTCTTGGCGATCTTGGCCGCGTTCTCGTAGCCGATGAACTTGTTCAACGGGGTGACGATCGAGGGGGAGGCCTCGGCCAGGAAGCGGGCGCGCTCCACATTGGCCGTGATCCCGTCCACCATCTTGTCCGCCATGACGCGGGCCGTGTTGGTCAACAGGCGGATGGATTCGAGCAGGTTCGCCGCCATGACCGGGATGCCGACGTTCAGCTCGAAGGCGCCATTGGTCGAGGACAGGGAGACGGTGGTGTCGTTGCCGATGACCTGGGCCGCGACCTGGATGGCCGCCTCGCTGATGACCGGGTTGACCTTCCCGGGCATGATCGAGGATCCGGGCTGCAGGTCGGGGATCGCGATCTCGCCCAGGCCCGTGTTCGGGCCCGAGCCCATCCAGCGCAGGTCGTTGTTGATCTTCATGATCGAGTAGGCGATGTTGCGCAGCTGCCCGGAGGCCTCGACCAGGCCGTCGCGGTTGGCCTGGGCCTCGAAGTGGTTGCGGGCCTCGGTCAGCGGCAGCCCGGTGTCCTCGGCGAGCAGCTCGATGACGCGCTGCGGGAAGCCGGCCGGGGTGTTGATGCCGGTGCCGACCGCGGTGCCGCCCAGCGGGACCTCCGCCACGCGCGGCAGGGAGGCCTCGATGCGCTCGACGCCGTAGCGCATCTGCGCCGCGTAGCCGCCGAACTCCTGGCCCAGGGTCACCGGCGTGGCGTCCATGAGGTGGGTGCGCCCGGACTTGACCACCTCGGCGAATTCCTCGGCCTTGCGGCCCAGGCTCCCGGCCAGGTGCCGCAGGGCCGGGACGAGGTCGTTGAGCAAGGCGTCGGTGACCGCGACGTGGACGGAGGTCGGGAAGACGTCGTTGGAGGACTGCGAGGCGTTGACGTGGTCGTTGGGGTGGACGCGGGACGCGCTGCCGGCGGCCTCCAGCGAGCGGTTGGCCAGGGCGGCCAGGACCTCGTTGGTGTTCATGTTGGAGGAGGTACCCGAGCCGGTCTGGAAGACGTCGATGGGGAAGTGCCCGTCATAGTCCCCGGAGGCGACCTGGTCGGCCGCGGCGACGATCGCCCGCGCGAGCTCGTCATCGAGGACGCCGAGCTCGGAGTTGGCCAGCGCCGCCGCGCGCTTCACCCGGGCCAGGGCCTGGATGTGTCGGCGCTCGAGTGTCTTGCCGGAGATCGGGAAGTTCTCGACGGCGCGCTGCGTCTGGGCGCTGTAGAGGGCGTCGGCCGGAACCCGGACCTCGCCCATCGTGTCGTGTTCTATGCGGAAGTCATCCTTGCTAGCCATGACTTCACCATACGCCGCCGGGGCCCTGGACCAGACCCCGGCGGCATGTGGCCTGTATCGCGTGGCCTAGAGGTTCCCGAAGCCCGAGACCATTTCCGCCTTGCCCTCCGCGAGGCGGTACGTCACGCCGATCACGGCCGTCTCGCCGGCCTCGACGGCGTCCGAGATGATCTTCGAGGAATCCACCAGGCGGTGGGTCGACTGCTTGACGTGTTCCTCGACCGTGGTGTTCACGTCGGTGATCCCCGCGCGCTGGGCGGTGATGACCGAGGGGGTGATGCGCTCGACGAGGTCGCGGATAAACCCGGGAGGCATCTCCCCGGACTCGAAGGACTCCATGGTGGCCGTGACCGCACCACAGCTGTCGTGACCCAGCACCACGATCAGCGGCACATGCAGCAGCGCGACGCTGTACTCCAGCGAACCGAGCGCCGCATCGTCGGGGACGTGCCCCGCGGTGCGCACCACGAACACGTCGCCGAGGCCGACGTCGAAGATGATCTCCGCGGCCAGGCGGGAGTCGGAGCAGCCGAAGATCACGGCGAAGGGATGCTGCGTGTTCACCAGGGCGGACCGGCGTGAGGCATCCTGGTTCGGGTGGTTGGTGCTGCCCGTGATGAAGCGTTCATTGCCCTCGCGCAGCTTGCGCCACGCTTCGGCGGGGGTCAAGGTAGCTGGAGTGGTGTCATGCGGTTCGTCTGCCATGGCAAAAGACTACTACCGCGCCCACCACGCTACTTTTTCGTTGCGGAATGCGTATCCCGCAGCACCGCGTGCGCGGCCTGGCGCAGCACGCCGTCGCCGGAATCGGAGGTGAGCAGGATCGTGGAATCGTCGCCGTCGTGCTTCCAGGTGACGTCGTCGTCGTGCGCATATGTCGTCCACTCGGTGCCCTCGACGTCCACGGTGCCGACCTGGACGGCGTCGTCGGTCATCTGCGCGATCCATCCGGGGGTCGCGTCGGCGGTTTGGCGGATGCGGACGAACCCGTCGTCGCCGGTGACGAAACCGACATCCCAGTAGTCGATCTTGTCGGCCGTCCCGGCCGTCCACCGGGCGAAGTTCGGGTACCAGCCCTCGGGCATCGTCGGGGACACCGGGGTGAAGTCCGCGGCTTGTGCGGCCTGCTGGGCGACCACGGGGACGTTCACGTCCGGCTTGAACCGGTCCGCGTTGCTGGCGGGGTTCAGGGCGATCACCGGGATGGCGACGGCGACGGTCAACAGCACGGAGATGACCATGCCCTTCAGCGACTGGTTGGCGCGCTTGGCCTGGGCAGGCGTCAGGACCGGGGTGACCGGCTCGTTCTCGTCTTGCGGCGTCTGGGGTGCTTCACTCACCCCTCCATTGTCCCCGATGTCTGCGGTGCCCGATGACGGTGCCGGGGCATGGCGTCCGATGACGGCGCGTCCGACACCACCACGTCATGCGGCGGTCCACCCGATAAGGTGGGGGTGTTGCCCCCTGGCACCCACAACCACTCGACGACGAGGATGACCGTGACAGAAGCCACGAACTTTGCCCACCTGTCCCCACGACTGTCCGTCGGCGACGCCGAACCGGACCGCAACCTGGCCCTGGAGCTGGTGCGCGTGACGGAGGCCGCGGCCATCGCCGCCAGCCCCTGGGTCGGGTTCGGCGACAAGAACTCCGCCGACGGCGCGGCGGTCGATGCCATGCGCTCGCTGCTGTCCACCGTGTCCGTCAACGGCACCGTCGTGATCGGCGAGGGAGAGAAGGACGAGGCGCCGATGCTGTTCAACGGCGAACAGGTCGGCGACGGCACCGGGCCCGAGGTCGACGTCGCCGTGGACCCGATCGACGGCACCCGGCTGACCGCCCTGGGCATCAACAACGCGGTTGCCGTGCTGGCCATGGCCGAGCGCGGTTCCATGTTCGACCCCTCCGCGGTGTTCTACATGGAGAAGCTCGTCACCGGCCCCGAGGCAGCCGAGCTGGTGGACCTGCGCCTGCCCGTGAAGCAGAACCTCTACCTGATCGCCAAGGCCAAGAACAAGCCGATCAACCAGGTCACCGTCTGCGTGCTGGACCGCGACCGGCACAAGCCGCTGGTCCAGGAGATCCGCGAGGCCGGGGCACGCACCAAGTTCATCATGGACGGGGACGTCGCCGGCGCCATCGCCGCCACCCGCGAGGGGTCGGGCGTGGACGCGCTCATGGGCATCGGCGGCACCCCCGAGGGCATCGTCACCGCCTGCGCCATCCGCGCCCTGGGCGGGGTCATCCAGGGGCGGCTGTGGCCCACGGACGACGACGAGAAGCAGAAGGCCATCGACGCCGGGCACGACCTGGACCGCGTGCTCACCACCACCGACCTGGTCACCAGCGACAACTGCTACTTCGCGATGACGGCCATCACCGATGGCGATCTGCTCACCGGCGTACGCTACAAGAACGACAAGATCTTCACGCACTCCATCGTGATGCGCTCGAAATCGGGCACCATCCGCACGGTTGAGGGCGAGCACCAGTCCCGCAAGTGGGCCCCGTACACCCGCTGATCCACTTGGGCAGGACGCCCGCTCTGCCAGGACGACGGCGGTGCTTCCCCCCGGGGGAAGCACCGCCGCTTTCGCACCGGGCACCGGCGCGGGATCGGGGGCGTCGGCGCTACCGGGGTGCTCCCGTCGTGACCGCGAAGGCCAGGGCCGGGCCGTCCCCGCGGCGTTTGGCCACCACCGGGGCCTCGTGGGCGGGGATGAAGACCGAGTCGCCGCGCACGAGGCGGAGATCGCCCTGCGGGGAATCCAGCACCAGCTCGCCGGCCACGCAGAGCAACGTCACCGGCCCGTTCTGCGCGACCGCCACGTCATCCCCTGCCAGCGCGGCCTCGCCGGGCAGCGAGATCCGCTGGAGCTGGAACTCCTCGAACGGGGGACGGTAGAGCTCCTGGCCCAGATCGCTCTCCTCGGCTTCGAGGTAGGGCACCCCCACGCTCGTGAAGTCGACGGTGTCCATCAGCTCGGGCAGGTCCATGTGCTTGCCGGTCAGCCCGCCGCGCAGGACGTTGTCCGAACTGGCCATCACCTCGACGCCGAGCCCGCGCAGGTAGGCGTGGATGTTCCCGGCGGGCAGGTAGACCGCCTGCCCCGGGCCCAGGGTCAGGTGGTTGAGCATCAGCGAGACCAGCACCCCGGGGTCCCCGGGGTGGAAGCCCGCCAGCGACGCGAGCTCGGCCAGGCCGGGATCCTGCACATTGTGGCGCCCGCAGCCGACTGCCGTGGCCGCCAGGTCGACGAGCTGGACGACGTCGGATCCGCCGGACAGCAGGTCGGTGAACGCCCCGCGCAGGTCGCCTTGGCCCAGCGTGGCTGCGGTTCGGCGGGCCGCGGCGACGGCCCGGCCCCCCGGATCGGGAAGCTGCGGATCGGATTCGATGGCCCCGACCAGCCACTCGAAGAGCGCCGCCGAGGCGGCGGCCTCGCGGAACCCGCAGAGGGCGGCGAACTCGGTGAGCGGGAAGATGATCTCCGGCTTGTGGTTCTCGTCCTTGTAGTTGCGGTGCGCCGCGCCGCGGTCGATCCCCGCGGCCTCCTCGGCGGCGAAGCCGGCCCGGGCCTGTTCCAGGGTCGGGTGCACCTGCAGGGACAGCGGTTCGGCGGCGGCGAGCACCTTGGCCAGGAACGGCAGCCGGCCGTAGCGTCCCGCGGCCTCCTCCCCGAGGAGCCGGTGCGGTTCGGCGGCGACGAGCTCATCGAGCGCCCGCGTGCCCCCGTCCCCGGGCAGGGCCGCCAGCGACGGGGAGTCCGGATGCGCCCCGATCCACATCTCGGCCGCGGGCCGGCCGGTCGGTTCGGTGCCCAGCAGCTCGGCGATCGCCGTTCGCGATCCCCACGGGTAGTCCCGGACGGTGTTGCTCAGGCGGTACATGCGGCTCCTTGCAGGTGGTGGAGGGTGGGCGCTTC